>JGI24890J29729_1000203_pt1 | contig 45377 bp, 39 predicted proteins | sample FreactcultureFD7_FD_29729 | JGI IMG/M metagenome (IMG submission 29729)
CTGGTCGGGGCGGGGAGATTCGAACTCCCGGTCTCCTGCTCCCAAAGCAGGCGCGCTAGCCACTACGCTACGCCCCGTGGCGTAAGTGAGAATTCTAAGCCCTAAATTTCCTTCTGCTTACCGAACCGCTAACCTAGGGGTCTGCATCACAGCCTCGCCTCCCAGGTGAGCGTAAAAATGCGGGTGTAGCTCAATGGTAGAGCCCCAGCCTTCCAAGCTGGCCATGCCGGTTCGATCCCGGTCACCCGCTCCAGTATTTCCCAGATCTGCGGTGCCTTGCGTTATGAGACCGCCCCAACATCCTCAACGATGAAATAGCCACTCAAGGTTTGTGGGTTTCCTGATGAGGCATTGGTGCTATTCGCAGTAACAACTAATTTGGGGAGAATTGCGGCATCAACCGTCACTAACAATCTACAAATTGCCGAAGTTTCGATTCGAGCAGATCCAGTTCTTGCCGAGTTGCCAGTTCCCACAATGTAGTTTGAGTGAATGATTCTAAGTCCTCCACTCGCGTTAAATGCCACGCCTAAATTGCCAGCAGTTCCATCCAGCAGAGTTGAATAGATAAATACATCAACAACAAAGCTAGTACCGCTAAATGTTCCGAAAGCGTTTGAATCTTGATACGAATACGGCGCGCTAATCGGTGAGGCAAAAGTTATATCGCCATATTTGGCAGCAGAGGTTGCAGTTCCAGTTTCACCCTTATCTCCGGCGATACCGTGCGGACCTTGAACTCCTTGCGGACCTTGAACTCCTTGCGGACCAGCAGGACCGCCACCACCTCCACCTGATGTACCGGGTAAACCCTGTAAACCCTGTGGCCCCACAGCTCCAGCTTCGCCCTTCTCACCTTTAGCACCAGCTGGCCCAACTGGCCCCGCCGCTCCAACTTCGCCCCTATCTCCCTTCTCACCTTTGGCACTAGCAACTAGCGAAGAGCTTTGTGAAGATTTTGATCCGCTAATAATTGATGCACCGGGTGTTCCAGCAGGACCCTTCAATGAAATCGGGGAAGCCCAACCGCTCTTCTCTTTTGGTCCATACATATTCATCGAAGCAAGATCGATATAAAAATCACCAATCTTTCCGAGCGATGTTGAGGGCGCNCCCCTGCCATGAAGAATCGTGTTCGGAGTTAGGTTAGAAACATTTGTGATGCGCCCTGAAGCCAATGCAAATTGGCTCGTACCAATGAGTTCGAAGGCGATCAAAACTGCGGCTATTAAGAACGATTTTCCGGAACGATGGGCAAGCGGCTTCAAAGCTTTCATGGGCTGCCTTTCGGGCTGAGTTAGACCGGGGGTCGGTCAATTCGCCCAAGTCTGAGTTACACGGAGAGTGCTTTCAACGCGCGCCAACCTCGCGCAAGCGGGGCAAAATTCACACCTTGCTCACAGGTTCGCTGGCTACCCTTCCCAGCATTCGGGAGTTAATTACGGGTATCGGACGTGAGGGCGTCCGGGTTCTATCTCCTAGCAACTCCTACAAGCAAAGGTTTACTCGGGACAGTAAATAAAGAAATGGAGCACCATGAAGGTAAATAAGAAGATTGCAGCACTCGCAGTCGCAGGCGCACTATCAGTTGGTTCGTTCACCGGCATCTCAGCTGCGCAAGCAGATACAGGTCACGTAATGGGACAACCAGATGCCATGCTCAACTCCGTACTAGCAGGTCTTGTCACCAAGGGCACAATTACTCAAGCACAATCCGATGCAATCGTTGCTGCAATCAAAGCAGCAGTTCCTGCACCGCTTGCTGGCGGAAAAGGCATGGGACCACTTGATGGTGGCTTTGGTGGCAACACCGCAGCACGTCAGGCAGTCATCNCCTCCTTCCTCGGAATGAGCGCCGCAGATCTCAAGACTGCACGTCAAGCTGGTAAGTCACTTGCAACTATTGCAACTGGCGCTGGCAAGACTGCGGCCGGATTGATCGCAGCACTTGTTGCCTACGACAATTCACAAATTGATGCAGCAGTCACAGCTGGAAAGCTAACTTCTGCACAAGCAACCACACTTAAGGCAAATTCAACCGCTCGTGCCACGAACGAAGTTAATAACGTTGGNGGNCCACGNGGNGATGATGCCCAGGGCATGATGGGTGGACGCGGAATGAAGGGTGGTTCTGGATCAACCGGAACTCTTCAAACTCCAGGAACCACAACCGGCACTGCTTCTTCAAAGCTAGTGAAGAAGGCAACCAAGAAGGCTTCTGCTTAAACAGAACTTTCCCCCTTCCCCAATAAAAGAGCGGCTCACGTATTAATTTGCGAGGGTCGCTCTTTTTATTGCGCCGATATACATCTGGTTAATGAGAGTATTTACCCGTGAGAATCCATATCGGCAGCGACCATGCAGGCCTCGAATTTAAGAGCGTGATTATCAGCCACCTCTCCAAGGCCGGCCACGATGTCGTAGACCACGGGCCACATACCTTTGATCCGCTCGATGATTATCCGGTCTTCTGTATTCCGGCTGCAGAGGCGGTAGCAAAAGAAGCTGGTTCACTGGGAATTGTTCTCGGCGGTTCTGGAAATGGCGAGCAGATTGCTGCGAATAAAGTCGATGGAATTCGAGCAGCCTTGGTCTGGTCAAAAGAGACAGCAGTACTGGCTCGCGAACATAACAATGCCAATGTCATCTCTATCGGCGGCCGGATGCATTCGGAAGAGTTCTGTTTAGAACTGGTCGATACCTTTATCGCCACGCCATTTTCGGGCGATGAGCGCCATGTGCGCCGCATTAACTTAATTTCCAAGTACGAAGAGACCGGCTCAGTAAATTAGTTAGCGGTGTAGTACTTCATATCGGTCACAACATGACCCTTGCGAAGTCCTTGACCCTCAAACTTAGTAATTGGTCTGAAATCAGGACGTTCAATAACTCCGCCGGTAAAGAGCGTGGAGTTGGCGAAGACTTCTTGAATCCACTCTGCATATGGCAACCAATCAGTGGCGATATGAATGTAGCCACCGGGAATTAATTTCTGGGCAAGTACTGGCAACAAATCATCCTGAACTATTCGGCGCTTATTGTGCTTGGTCTTTGGCCAAGGATCTGGAAAATAGAGATGAATGGCATCGAGTGAGTGATCGGGAGTGTATTTGGCGAGCAACACTCGAGCATCTTCTTCAACGAGTTTGAGATTGGTCAACCCGAGTTCATTAATACGAGCGAGCAAAGCACCGAGACCTGGACGATGGAGCTCAACACCGAAGTAGCCATTCTCAGGATGGTCACGAGCAATAAGCGCTGTCGACTCCCCCATCCCAGTACCAATCTCCATAATGACCTCTTTGGCATCAGGAAATATTGCGCGGGGATTAATGGGAGTATCAGGGTTAATGCCAAAGGTGGGCCAGAAAGCTTCCATCGCTCGCTCTTGCGCCAGCGTCATTCGAGCGCCGCGTAATTTAAATGAATGGATACTGGGGCGATCTGGCGAAGCGGTATACGAAGTGAACTTAGTCATTTTCCCCGCCTCTCCACCCTGCTCACAAGACTCGTAAGATAAGCCCAGAGCCTAATGGCTGACCAAGTCCGATCGAAATTACAGGAGACGCCCGTGCCCGGTGTAAATATCTCAAGAGCAGAAGCTGCAGAACGTTCCGCCCATCTCAAGGTTGATAAGTACAACGTCACTTTAGATGTCACTCGTGGAAATGAAACCTTCTACGCCAAGAGCGTTGTTACTTTCTCCTGCAACACCCCGGGCTATGAGACCTTTATAGATGCGGTCGGCAAATCAATTATTTCGGCAACCCTAAACGGTCTACCGGTTGACGTAACAAACTTTGATGGCGAGAGCGTCTTTATCAAGAACCTCGCTGCACAAAATGAACTCATCATTGAAATTGAAGCTGAATACTCAAAGGTGGGCGAAGGTCTTCAACTCTCGATCGACCCTGCCGACAACGAGGTCTATCTATATTCTCAAGGTGAGACTGCTTATAACCGCAGAATGTTTCCCTGCTTTGACCAGCCAGATCTCAAAGCCGTCTTTGAACTAACCGCCATCGCCCCAGCGCATTGGGAAGTGATCTCCAACAGCAACGTCAAGGGCGTTACGGAATCTGATGGTAAGAAAACTTGGTCATTTCTTCCCNCTCCAGTCATTCCTACCTATATCGCGGTTCTAGTCGCGGGCCCTTACAAGCATGTTCATAAAGATTATGTGGGCAGCAAAACGATTCCTATGGGTATCTACGCACGCGCTTCACTCTTTGAGCATGTTGATGCCGAAAATATTTTCAAAATAACTGAACAAGGTTTTGATTACTTTGAAAAGGTCTTTGGCCTTGCCTATCCGTTTGAGAAGTACGACCAGATTGCAGTAGTTGACTTCAACTGGGGCGCGATGGAGAACTCTGGCGCCGTCACTTGGCGCGAAGAGATGTTTATCTTCCGCTCCAAGGTCACCGAGCGCCAATACAACTTCCGCGCCAGCACCATCCTCCACGAGATGGCTCACATGTGGTTTGGAAATATGGCGACGATGAAGTGGTGGGATGATTTGTGGCTCAACGAATCATTCGCTGAATGGTCTTCGTACCTCGCACTCGATGAGGGAACCGATTTCTCCAACGGCTGGACTAACTTCAACGCCTCTCGCAAGAACGCTGGATATCGCCAGGATCAACTTTCCACTACTCACCCAATTGCTACAGATATGGTTGATCTAGAAGCAGTAAACGCTAACTTTGACATGATCTCCTATGCAAAGGGCGCCTCTGTTCTTCGCCAACTCTTTGCCTATGTTGGTCGCGATAATTTCATCAAGGGGCTAAAGACTTATTTCGATAAGCATGCATTTAAGAACACCACACTCAATGACTTGCTCACCGAGTTCGAAGCAACCAGCGGTCGCTCGCTTAAGCCTTGGGTTGATACCTGGCTCTTGACTGCCGGAGTCAATACGCTTCGCCCAGCTCTCGAGATTGATGGCGACTCCTATAAGTCAGTCTCAATTGTGCAGGAGGCGCCGCTTGTTCCAGTCGGCTCAAAAGAACTCCGACCACACCGCCTAGCTGTTGGCTTGTATGACAACGTCAACGGTGAAATCAAACTCCGTAAGAGCGTTGAACTAGATATCGAAGGCGCGCTCACAAATGTTCCTGCACTTGCCAGTGAAAAGGTTGCGGATCTATTGCTAATCAACGATGGCGATCTAACCTACGCAAAGATTCGCTTCGATGAGCGTTCTATCCAAACCTTGAAAAAGGATCTTGGAAGGATTAACGACTCCCTCACTCGCTCCTTGTGCTGGTCTGCAGCCTGGGATATGGCTCGTGATGCCGAAATTTCTGCCAGCGACTTTGTAGATATCGCTATTGCCGGACTTGCTGGTGAAAGCGAGGTAACCACGGTTACCGGACTTGGTTTCCAACTCGTCACGACCGTTGAGCTCTATGCCAACCCGGCAAAGCGCGATGCCCTGCGTTCAAAACTAGCCGATGCACTTACTGGCTTGTTGGCAAGCGCCGAAGCCGGCAGTGATCACCAACTTCAATTTGCAAAGATGTTTACCTCCTTTGCAACCTCGCCAGAACATATCGAGCGCATCAAAGCCCTTCTCGACGGAAAACTTCCTGGACTAAAAGTAGATGCCGACCTTCGTTGGTTCTTCGTTATCGCGCTGACTGACCTCGGTATCTTTGGCAAGACTGAACTCGACGCAGAACTCGCTCGCGATAAAACCAAGACTGGTGAAGAGTCTTACGCACAAGCGTTAGCCACAATTCCCAACTTGGATGCGAAGAAGGCTGCGTGGAAGATCATTATCGATCCCGCAACCGGCAACTCGATTCGCGCCAAAAGCATCACTGGTTTTCAATCCATCTCGCATCGCAATTTAATTGCAGAGTTTGTAGATTCCTACTTCGCAGAACTTATTCCGGCATGGAGCCAAGGCTTTGAAACCGGAAGTACTTTTGCAGAGATGATGTATCCAATTGCAGTCAGCACTCCCGAAACTGTGGCAAAGACCGAGGCTTGGTTAAACGGAGCTGGTAAGGATGCACCAGCTGCACTTCGCCGCTTTGTTAATGAGGCGAAGGAAGGCTTAGAGCGCGCGCTCCGTGCTCAGGATAAAGATAAGTAATTAATTCCTATTCAATATGAGTCAGAGTGGAAGATTTCTTCTTCCGCTCTGCACTTGAGATAAGTACAACAAAGGTAATCGCAGCAAAGAGCGCGATTGGTCCGCCCACAAACCAGAGCAGCGCCTTTCCAAATTGCAAAGGTGTTCCTGGGTTCGCGCCGGCTTCTTGGTTAATCGCAAGGTTCAACATCTGATGAATCATGGGCACAATTCTATGGGAAAAACTTTAGGCAATCGCCACGGCATCGCCAAATGGCGCTAGGTACTGAGCCCAACGCGAATCAGGTCGTCCAGTCCCGAGAATTCTCCAAGCGGCGCCAACTGGCTCCCGCGGAATGTGACGCAACTTCCATCCCAATTCCTTAAGGGTCTTATCTGCTTTAAGGTGATTGCACTTATGACAGGCTGAAACAACATTCTCCCAAGCATGAGCGCCACCACGACTTCGTGGAAGTACGTGATCAATCGAGGCCGCAGGTGCGCTGCAGTAGACACAGCGACCGCCATCGCGAGCAAAGAGGGCGCGACGTGAGAGTGGAACGGAATGACGATAAGGAATGCGAACGAATTTAACGAGTTTAATAACGGAAGGAAGGGTTAAATCTCCGCCGGCGTAATGCAGAACATTCTCGGACTCTTGAACAATAGTGGCGCGGGAATTGAGCACAAGTATTAAGGCTCGTCTCTCTGACACGACACCTAGTGGCTCATAGGTGGCGTTCAGAACTAGCGTCTGTTGCACCCTGTCGTACTCCTCTTGGGAAGCGACCCCTGGCTGGGGCCGTTGTTACTGGTAAATACTGCACCTTGAAGGTGAGAATGGCCCTCATTTTTGGTGAATTTTCTGTAACGTCTTGCCTATGAATTCGGCCTTAACTGTAAATACCCACCTCAAGAGCGCATGGAGCTGGTTCTCCGGCGCCCCACTCCATATTTTGGCCATCATCGCTATCGCCTTTGCCATTCAGAAGTTGGGCTCGCGCGCCATCAATCGCGCGATGAACCGAATCGCCGAAGCCGACTTTGTCCCTGGCCCAAAGCGTGGACTTGCTCGCCAACGCGAACGCGCAAAGACCGCCGGCACTGTTCTTCGCTCTGCCATGACCGCCACCATTTGGCTGATCGCCGGAACTATGGTGATGAGCGAGTTCGGCCTAAACCTCGGACCACTTGTTGCATCGGCTGGAGTTATCGGTGTGGCACTTGGCCTTGGCGCACAGACCATCGTTCGTGATGTGCTCGCTGGAATTTTTATGTTGATTGAAGATCAATTCGGCGTTGGCGATGAAGTAGAAATGTTTGAAGTACAGGGCCTGGTGGAATCAGTAGGACTGCGAATCACCACCGTGAGAAGCGACGATGGAACTCTTTGGTACTTGCGCAACGGTGAAATTCTCAAGCTCGGAAATAAGTCACAACCCAAGCACTAGAAGTTTTCACCAACTAAAGACTGGGACCATCCGCAATATTTTTCATAGAGTGCGCGGCATATTGAAAATATGTCCAGAGCTCTTCTTTTAACTCCTCGGCAATCGGCAGTTCATTCACAGCTCCATGCATGCAATTAAGCCAAGCATCATGAGCCGCGCTATCAATCGGAAAACCTGCGTGGCGCATACGAAGTCTTGGATGGCCTCGAGTCTCGGTATAAGTCGTAGGTCCGCCCCAATATTGCTCTAAAAATAAACGAAGCCGCTCTTTCGCACCATCCATGTCTCGCGCCGGATACATCGGAGCCAGAATCGGGTCTTTCGAAACAGCCTCATAAAACTTCTCGGTAATCAATCTAAAGGTGGGAGCGCCACCCATCTTCTCGTAGAAGTTGGCTTCCACGGGAGGTCTTTCATTTCCGGAGTGCTCGTTAGACACCAATAACTTCCTTCTTATTCCCAAAAACTCCGTCACCAATTTGCAACACAAAGTAGGAGGTAACAACACAGAGTATTCCGGTCAGGTAGAAGGCGAGTGCGTAATTTCCAAAGTGCNCTCGCATAACCGCGGCTGCATAAGCGGCGATAGAGCCGCCGATTTGGTGAGCGGCAAAGACCCAACCATAAACAACAGTCCCGCGATCTGGCCCAAGAACTCGGCGGCAGAGAACAACGGTTGGTGGAACTGTGGCTACCCAGTCCAGCCCGTAGAAGACGACAAAGACCAGAGTCGATGCATGAATCGATGAGAAGAGAATCGAGGGAAGAAGAAAGAGNGAGAGTCCGCGGAAGAAGTAATAGAAGAAGAGCAACTTTCGAGGATCAATGCGATCGGTGAGCCAACCAGAACTCAACGTTCCAATCACATCAAAGACGCCAACTAGCGCAAGTAAACTTGCTGCGGTTACTTCTGAAAGTCCATGGTCATGGGCTGCTGGAATAAAGTGCGTGCCAATCAATCCGCTAGTAGATAATCCGCAGACAAAGAAGGAGCCGACCAAGTACCAAAAGTCGCGAACCTTGACTGCTGCTTTGAGCGATTCAATCGCCTCCCGGCCAGCGTTGCGTTTGATAATGATTGGTTCTTGCCACGATTCATCGGCTCCATATGGAGCAACGCCGGCTGCAGATGGACGTTCTTTTAAGAATATTCCCACCAGCGGAACCATCACAAAGGCGCCACAGGCGACCGTTATGGATACTGATTTCCAACCGTGATGTAAGACCAGGGAAGAAAGCCCAGGCAGAAAAATAAGCTGACCTGTTGCGGTTGCAGCGGTAAGTCCGCCCATCACAAGTCCGCGGTGTTTAATAAACCAACGATTTGCAACCGATGCTGCAAATACCAAAGCCATGGAACCTGTTCCAACGCCAACAACAACTCCCCAAAGCGCGACTAAGTGCCACGGCTTGGTAATCCAAATGGTGGAGAGCGCTCCTGTGCCTACAACGGTCAGAGCCGACATCACTACTCTGCGAATGCCAAAACGTTCCATCAGCGCTGCTGCAAATGGAGCAGTGAGTCCAAAGAGGAGAACGTTGACGCTGATAGCCAGCGAGATGCTGTCGCGCCGCCAACCAAAGGCATCTTGCAGCGGAACGATCAGAATCGAAGGCGCGGATCTAAACCCAGCAGTTGCAACCAAGGTAAGAAATGTTATTGCGGCTGCTATCCATGCTGGATGTACAAACCTCTTCTTGTTAGCTCCCGCTGAAATACGACTCATTTAGATATGCAGCCAAACCGTTGTATCGCTAGGAAGTGTTTGGCCATCAAGCTCCGAGCTTGCGACGATCACTTCGCCAGCAGGCATTGCGGTTGGAGCACCAAAGTTTACGTAACAAGCAAAGCTCTTGCCGCTTGCTTCATCGGTGCGGGAGAAGGCGAGCACATCTGCTCCTGCTTCGATCCACTCCATGGTGCCATCGCCAAGCATCGACAACTCTTTCCGAGCAGCCAATGCGCGACGATAGGTATTGAGTGTGGAATTTTCATCGTTCTCTTGCTTCTCGGCTGCGTAGTTGCCCCACCAAGTTGGCTCTGGCAGCCAGGAATCCGAGCGGCCGAGCGAGAGATTTGTGGAGAAACCATGTGAGCCCCTATCCGAGACGGTCCAAGGAATTGGAACTCGGCAACCATCGCGACCAGTGTCTTTGTATCCACTCAACTTGTAACGTGGATCGGTCAGACGATCTTTTGGAATGTCATAGACCTCGGGTAATCCAAGCTCTTCGCCCTGGTAGATATAAGCNCCGCCCGGAAGTGCGAGCATCAAGAGCGCGCCAGCGCGGGCACGCTTTACGCCAAGTTCAGCATCGAACTTTGCGATATCTCCATAACGCTCTTGCGGAGTTGAAACTCCCCCACCTTTAAGGCCTTGGGCAAAGCGCATCACCGAACGAGTGACATCATGATTGTTAAATACCCAAGAAGCAGGTGCTCCAACTTTATGAAGTTCTTCAATAGAGCCATCAATCGCCTTTTTTAGTGCATCTACATTCCAGAGGCTATCCAAAAAGGTGAAGTTGAAAGAGTTTGCGAGTTCATCTGGTCGCACATATCGCGCGATGCGCGCAGGGGTAGGTGCCCATGCTTCGGCAACGGCCATACGATCGCCGGGATAGGAATCAAAGATCTTGCGCCAATGGCGATAGATATCGTGAACACCATCTTGATCCCAAAACGGCATTAACTGAGTTCCAAGTAATTCAACCTCTTCAGTTACATCAGGAAGGCCTTCCGCCTTAATCATTCCGTGGGCCACATCAATACGGAATCCATCAATGCCAAGATCGAGCCAGAAACGCAGAACCTTTTCAAAATACTCATGTACTTCCGGGTTTTTCCAATCAAAATCTGGTTGTTCTACTGCAAAAAGGTGCAAGTACCACTGACCGGGTGTGCCATCGGCTTCGGTGATGCGCTCCCAAGCGGGACCGCCAAAGACGCCCTCCCAGTTGTTGGGTGGAAGTTGCCCATTTTCGCCCTTGCCGTCACGAAAGATATATCGCGCGCGCTCTGGCGATCCTGGCGCGGACTTTAGAGCTGCTTGAAACCACTCATGTTGATCCGAGGAGNGATTCGGAACGATATCGGCAATGACTTTAATTCCGAGTGCGTGGGCCTCATCGATAAATCGTTTGGCATCTTCCAAAGTTCCGTAATCTGGTTCGATATCCATGTAATCAGAGACGTCATATCCATGATCCTTTTGAGGTGATGGATACCAAGGAGAAATCCAGATGGCATCAATACCTAACTTCTTGAGGTATGGAAGTCGGGAACGAATGCCCTCGATATCGCCCTTGCCATCGCCGTTGGCATCAGCATAAGAACGTGGATAAATTTGATAGGTAACCGCATCGCGCCACCATGGACGCTCTGAACGCGCTCCGACGAAATAAGTTGTCGATGTAGATGTCATTCCTGCTCCTCAAGATACTCGGNGAGCATCTCTTTCTCATGCGGTGTGATGCGGCGAGACTTCTTTGTCTCTAGGTCGACTGCGACCTGAACTGTTTTGGCGCGGGCGTGCAGGCCTTTATCGGATCGCAATTCATAACTGAGATCAAAGGAGGCGTTGCCAATTTTCGAGACCCAAATTTCAACATCGAGATTAAAGCCAGAATCGTAGATCGGGATGAGGTAATCCAACTCGGCCTTTGCAACCACCATGTCAGGGATGATGGGTTCAATTCCGCGCGCAATCCGTGAGTACCAAATAAAGTCAGCCCTAACTTCCTGTATGAAAGTTAGGTAGTTAGCATTATTTACATGTCCGAACTGATCGAGGTCAGCCCAGCGCACATAAATCGAACCTTTGAATCGCATTAACGAGTGAGCTTTCGATATGTAACGCGATGCGGACGAGCCGCTTCTGCACCAAGGCGGGCAATCTTGTTCTCTTCATATGATTCGAAGTTTCCTTCAAACCAGAACCATTGCGAATCACCTTCATAAGCCAAGATGTGAGTAGCGATGCGATCCAGGAACCAGCGATCGTGAGAGATCACGACGGCGCAACCTGGAAATTCGAGCAAGGCATTTTCAAGTGAACCGAGCGTTTCCACATCGAGATCGTTGGTGGGCTCATCGAGTAGCAAAAGGTTTCCACCCATTTTGAGCGTCAGCGCCAAGTTAAGGCGGTTGCGCTCTCCACCTGAGAGAACACCAGCCGGCTTCTGTTGATCAGGGCCTTTAAAACCAAAGGCTGAAACATATGCGCGAGATGGCATTTCGACATTGCCGACCTTCATAAAGTCCAAACCGTCAGAGACAACTTCCCACAAAGACTTCTTAGGATCGATACCGCCACGTGACTGATCGACATATGAGATTTTTACTGTCTCGCCAATCTTTACCGTGCCGCTGTCGGGTTGTTCCATACCAAGAATGGTTTTAAAGAGCGTGGTCTTACCGGCGCCGTTNGGTCCGATCACACCAACAATTCCGTTACGCGGCAAAGTAAAGGAGAGATCATCGATGAGCAGACGCTCGCCAAAGCCCTTCTTCAAATGTTCTACCTCGACCACCACATTTCCTAGGCGTGGGCCTGGTGGAATTTGAATCTCTTCGAAATCCAATTTGCGAGTCTTCTCGGCTTCGGCCGCCATCTCTTCATATCGGGCCAGACGTGCCTTGGATTTAACTTGGCGACCCTTGGAGTTCATGCGAACCCACTCGAGCTCTTCGGCTAAACGCTTTGCGCGCTTGGCATCTTTCTGTCCTTCAATTTTGAGACGAGTTGCCTTTGTCTCCAAATAGGTCGAATAGTTGCCCTCGTAAGGAAATGCGCGACCTCGATCGAGTTCAAGAATCCATTCCGCAACATTGTCGAGGAAGTATCTATCGTGGGTAATCGCTACGACGGTGCCGGGATACTTAGAGAGATGTTGCTCGAGCCAGAGAACTGATTCAGCATCAAGGTGGTTGGTGGGCTCATCTAGGAGCAGGAGATCTGGTTGTTGCAATAGGAGCTTGCAGAGCGCAACGCGACGCTTCTCGCCGCCAGAGAGAACGGATACATCGGCATCTTGTGGTGGACAACGAAGTGCATCCATCGCCTGCTCAAGTTGAGAATCCAGATCCCAAGCATTTCGGTGATCGAGTTGTTCTTGCAGCGTTCCCATCTCGGCTAGCAATGAGTCGTAATCTGCATCTGGGTTTGCCATCTCTTCTGAGATTTGATTGAAGCGAGCCATCAATGCCATCGTCTCGGCAACGCCCTCTTGCACATTTTCCAGAACGTTCTTGGTTTCATCCAGGATTGGTTCCTGCATCAAGATGCCGACTGAATAACCAGGAGAGAGGAAGGCCTCGCCGTTGGAAGGCTGTTCGAGCCCCGCCATAATCTTAAGTACGGTGGATTTACCGGCGCCGTTAGGGCCGACCACACCAATCTTGGCACCTGGAAGAAACATCAAAGTGACATCGTCCAGAATTACCTTGTCACCATGCGCTTTACGCGCCTTTTTCATCGTGTAAATGAACTCGGCCATAGTGAGAGAGTCTATTGCTTGCTCTCGGTAGACTGCACCATGAGGGAGAAAACCTCAGTAATGCGCCTGTAGCTCAGTCGGATAGAGCACCCGCCTTCTAAGCGGGTTGTCGCAGGTTCGATTCCTGCCAGGCGCGCATTGCTTTAATCCACTTACTTCCCAACTATTTTCGGGCAGAAAAAAACCGGGCTTACCCTCATAAGCCCGGTTTTTTCTGTAGCTATTAGTTAGCTTGATCTATCTCTAGATTAAGCCTTCCAAGATGCGAGCAACTTGTTATCCAAGGCGAGCAAGGCGCCTGAGATTGCTGCGTATCCGAGTGAAGCGTTCTTGTTTGGGCAATCAGCTGAAAGGACGTAGGTCAAGAAATCCTTAGCAGCCTTTGCATTTGCACCTGTAGATGCTGAGTCAACGAGTGCGTAAGAGACGATTCCTAGTGGGTATGCACCAGGTGTCTTTGTTGCGTAATCGAAGGTGAGCTTTCCATCAGCTGTTGCTGTCGCAGAACCAAGGAATGCTGAGGTACCGGCTGCATCTGGAGCAGCGAAGTCGCCATTTGCATTTCCGATGAGAGCAGCGCGGAGGTTTCCGGTTGCGTATGAAGATTCAAAGTATCCGATTGAGAATGCGGTCTTCTTCATTGTTGCTGCAACTCCAGCAGATCCGCTCGCTGTTTGAATGCGACCGAGGTTTGCAGGTGCGTTGACATTTCCTGGGAAGTCATTGAGGAATGTCTTGTCGTTAGCCTTTGACCAAAGTGTTGGGAATTGCTTGTTGAACAACTTAACAAAGTTTGCAGTTGTACCGGAAGCATCAGAACGAGCAACGATCTTGATGGTCTCGTTTGGAAGTGTGTAGTAACGATTTACTACTGCAGTCTTAAGAACAACGTTCTTTCCATCTGCACCCTTTACTGGAGCACCATTTGCATCGACCTTGAAGTAGACCTTTGTGGTCTTTCCGTTGTTATCAGCAGCGATCTCTGGGTCATTCCACTTGGTGACAACACCAGCGAAGATATCTGAAAGTGTCTTCTGTGAAAGGTAGAGATCCTTTGTTCCTGGAAGGTTGTAGCCAACTGCAATTGGAGCAGCTACGACTGGAACGTGGATAACTGTTGCCTTTGTTGATGTGTAAGCAGAATCTGAGAAGTTGAAATCGCCAATACCGTTATTGGTGTTGGTCTGGCCTGTGCCTGAAGAGGAAGTTGTGTATGTAACTGTGTTGCCAGATGAGGTCTGGTAAGCGACCTTGCAGGCGTTGATCAATGGTGCAGCAAATGATGAGCCGCCACCGGTAATTGATACTGCTGCAGATGCACCTTGTGCTGCGCCTACTGCAAGGACGACAGCTGCTGCTGCGACCTTAAGTGAACGTGAAACCTTCATGGACTTCCTTTCATAATTAACTCTCTACGGGCAGAGAAGTTAAGAACTGACGTTTGTAAGGTGAAACTTATGGAGTAAAGAGAAACTGCCGCCCACCAAACGGTGAACGGCAGCCATGAGCAAAGTGAACAAATGGTTAACCAAATCGCCCTGTCACGTAGTCCTCGGTGCGCTTATCTTTCGGACGAGAGAAGATCTCGTTTGTAGGTCCGACCTCCACCATCTGGCCTGGGCCACCGGCAGAGAGGAAGAAGGCGGTGTAATCAGAGACGCGGGCAGCTTGTTGCATATTGTGGGTCACAATGATGATGGTGACCGATGATGACAAGTGCGAGATGGTCTCTTCAATCTTTAGGGTTGAACCTGGGTCGAGGGCGGAACAAGGCTCATCCATCAAGAGCACTTGTGGGCGCACTGCCAGCGAACGGGCAATGCAGAGACGTTGTTGTTGGCCTCCAGAAAGTGCGCCGCCATAAGTGTTGAGGCGATCCTTAACCTCTGACCACAAACCTGCGCGCTCGAGACATTCTTCAAGTAAGTCATCTTTATTCTCGCTCTTGAGCTGAGCAAGCTTGAGACCAGCCAATACATTCTCAGCAATTGTCATTGAAGGAAATGGATTTGGCTTCTGGAAAACCATGCCGACCTTAAGGCGAATCTTGGTGACATCCACGCCTGGGGCATAAATATCTTCACCATTAAGCAGAACTTCNCCAGCCATCGCTGCGGTCGGAATGAACTCGTGCATCCGGTTGAGCGTGCGAATAAATGTTGACTTACCGCAACCAGAAGGACCGATGAGCGCAGTGACGGTGCCGGGCCAGAAGTCGAGTGAAACATTGGAGAGCGCGTGCTTCTCGCCGAACCAGGCATGTACGCCGCGAGCTTCAAGGCCAACACCCATCACATTGCTGCCGGGGGTTTTTGGTTGATGTCCGGCTGCAATTCCCGCAAGCGAGGATGGAGCTATCTCTGTCTTATCCATGTTCTCTCTCTCATTCTCAATCGGCTCATTCTCATTCTCTGCCATGGTCACTTACCGACCTTTCGATTTCCTAAATAACGAGCTGCTCCGAAAAGAACTAGCACCATAACAAGGAGCACAAAAATTCCCGCCCACGCTCTGGTCACTGATTGATCAGTGCCATTATTAAAGCCCTTCCAGATGTAATACGGAAGGGAACCCATCGGGCCTTTAAACATGTTGTAGTTGGTGGTATCTCCGCCACCGGTGAGAAGTACGAGTGGCGCGGTTTCGCCAGCAATGCGAGCCACGCCCAAAATCATGGCGGTGATCAGTCCACTCTTGGCTGCTGGAACAACCACCATCATGACGGTGCGCCATTGGGTTCCACCAAGCGCCACACCAGCTTCCCGAAGATCACCTGGGATGAGAAGTAAAACTTCCTCGGAGGTTCGGGCGACAGTTGGAATCATCAAGATCGCAAGTGCGAGCGAGCCCTCAATGCCATTGTAATTTTTAGTAAATGGATAAACGATGGCGGCGAGAATGAAAAGTCCAGCCACAATGGAAGGAACGCCAGACATCGCCTGAACCAGGAATTTAATTGGACGAGCGAATCGACCTTTAATTTCCGTTAAATAAATTGCGGTCAGAATTCCGATAGGAACGCTGATAGCCATTGCAAAAGCCACCATCAATACTGTTCCGATAACTGCGTGGAGTAGTCCGCCTTGAGTCACNGCATCGTTAAGCGTTGTGGAGTGCATATCTTTAAAGAAGATATTTGGATGAATTCCTTTATAGCCGCGTACGACAACTGTGAGCAAGATACTGACGATGGGAGTGACGGCTACAAATACCGCGCCGGTAACAAATCCCCGGAAGAGCGCATCCTTTGCCGCAGGTGCGCCGCGACGGATGTAGTTCACGGCGAAATCAATAACGATAAAGGCGAGGAAGAAGATAGTTACGTAGGCCAGCTTTCCCTTCATCGCAGTCACGGCGACGATCAGATAAGAAATAGCAATTGCGGCAATAAATTGCAGGGCAAGTTCAACTCGATCTTTGCTTGATGCCGCCCATGGTTTTGCTGGCTTTGGGGTTGTGTTTGCCGGAACTATGGTCTGTGACATTAGCGGCCACTCTTTCCAGCGCGGGCAACAATCAAATCTGCCAAGCTATTGATAATCAGAGTAACGATAAAGAGAATCAATCCTGCAGCCATCAAGGCTTTAACCTCAGCCGGACTTGCCTCACCAAATTTCTGCAGAATCATCGAGGCGACGTTTCCACCGGCGCTGATGAGTACATGCCAGTTCACCTGATAAACGATATTAAGCACTGTGTAAACAGCGACGGTCTCTCCCATAGCGCGACCAAGGCCGAGCATCGCTCCACCGATAACTCCGGAACGTGCATAAGGAAATGCAACCGCGCGAATCATCGCCCAACGAGTAGCACCAAGTGCATATGCAGCTTGGATGCGATCCAATGGCGTTTGCGAGAATATTTCGCGCGAGATTGAAGTAACAATAGGAATAATCATGATGGCAAGAACAAGCCCGGCAATAAATGGCGAGCGCGAATAGTAAGGAACTTCCATTTTAAAGAAAGGAATAAAGCCCAGATATTTATGGAGCAATCGCGCCCAATACTCGCCACTCGATTCCAGAACAAAGAATCCCCAGAGACCAAAGAGGATAGATGGAAAGGCTGCCATTAAATCGATCAGCGCGACCATGAACTTCTTAATGGAGTTTGGAGCATAGAAAGTTAGATAAATTGCCGCGCCAACTGATATTGGTACTCCAATACAGACCGCAATCGTTGCAATCACAAGCGTTCCGATTAACATCGCAGCTAGACCAAAATGTGAGTTCTTGGGATCAAAGACTCCGTTATCGTCGATTACTGCATGCCAATCGCTGCCGGTGATGAATTTGAAACCTTCGCTGTGCAGCGTTGAAAAACCTTGATAGAGCAAGTATCCCAAAATTAAGCCGAGAATAATTAGCGATGAAAGTCCGCCACCAGTGACAACTCCACGAAAGACCTTGTCCGAGAAACGTGGCTTGGTTGTAAGAGTTCGCTTTGCGGGAATTTCGCTGGAATTTGGCGAGGCAGGCGGCATGACCTGGGTGGCTGACATGGCGCTATCCTCGTTAAAGGTGAGGGCTTTTAAGTGAGAAAAAGGTTACGAAATGGTGAACGAACGGTGAAATCCCGTGCGAGCGCTCCTCCGCCAGCAGTTACCCTTGCACCATGGCCAGCAACAGCAAGAACGGTAAAAACGACTCCCCTAATCTGATTTGGGTGGATTGTGAGATGACCGGGCTCGACCTTAATAAAGATGCATTGGTCGAAATCGCGGTCTTGGTCACCGATGCCCAACTCAACGTACTTGGCGAAGGCGTCGACCTGGTCATTAAATGCGACCAAGCCGCCATCGATGGCATGAATGATTTCGTCCGTGAAATGCATACCTCCTCCGGCCTGATTACCGAGATTCCAAATGGCGTTACCCACTCACAGGCTGAGGAAGCAATCTTGGAATACCTCGCAAAGTACGCCCCTGATGCCGGCAAATCACCGTTAGCCGGAAACTCGGTCTATGTCGATCGTGGATTTATTGCCCGCGACCTGCCTGCCTTTAACGCCTACCTTCACTATCGCACTATCGATGTATCGACCATCAAAGAACTCGCTCGCCGCTGGTATCCGCGCACCTATTTCAACGCCCCCAAAAAGACCGGCAATCACCGCGCCTTGGGCGATATCCGCGACTCCATCGACGAGCTCGATTATTACCGCAGCACCATTTTCGCCAAGGATTAATTCTCAATATCCGGGCCTTTCACGCGGGAAATCTCGGCCCGGGCTCATTAATAATTCAAGTACAATTGGCCATCCATGGTGGGCGTAGCTCAGCTGGTAGAGCACTCGGTTGTGGTCCGAGATGTCGCGGGTTCGAGCCCCGTCGCTCACCCCACCTTTTCTTGGAATCTTGTCCAAAGTTCTAACAATGATGTCGGGAGCTAATTAGTGAGCACAGCAGGAAAACCAACCATCTTCGATGTCGTTATCGAAATCCCAGCTGGCAGCCGCAACAAATACGAGATCAATCATGACACCGGCGAGGTCCGCCTCGATCGCATGCTCTTTACTGCGACCCGCTTTCCGCACGACTATGGATTTGTAAAGAACACTCTCTCTAACGATGGCGATCCACTCGATGCCCTCGTCATGCTCGATGAACCAACTTTCCCTGGCTGTGTTGTCAGCTGCCGCGTTATCGGAATGTTCCGCATGACCGATGAGAAAGGTGGCGACGACAAACTGCTTTGCGTTGCAGCCGGAGATATTCGTAAATCAAATCTCAATGATTTAGCTGATGTTCCTTATTACGAACTTGAAGAAATAAAGCACTTCTTTGAAGTTTACAAAACTCTCGAGCCAGGCAAAGAAGTACATGGCGGAGACTGGGTCGGGCACGACGCTGCCGAAGCAGAAATCCAAGCTTCCTACGACCGGTATAAAGATAGCGGCGCCAAGCATTGAGCGCGGTGGAGATGCACTTTAGAAACCCTCAACCCCCCCTCGACCGGGTTTTTGCAGCCCGCCGCTGGCGCTGATAGGGTCTGCTCCGCACCAAATAAATACTGGTCAGGCCACAATTTTATATCCCGCGTTGTTAGCTCAGTTGGTAGAGCAGGTGACTCTTAATCACCGGGTCGGGGGTTCGAGTCCCTCACAACGCACTTTCCACCACTATCAATATAGTTCTCAATTCCTTCAGCCCATGCCGCAATGTCTATAGGAGCGAACACCGGCAACTACCAGTCAAGCACTGGTGGAGGAGGGCTTGCGAACCCATCGTGTGCAACTTTGGCTTCCGATGGTCAATCCATTGCATCGGTTGTCGACGCTTCGCTTGGTACCTACGGTTCCACGGGGGCACAAGTCTCACGGCTGCGGCATGTGGCGTTGCTAACGGCACACAGGTAATAGTTGGAGCCAGAATGTATAAAACCTCGACAAACTCATTTACCGGTGCAGTTACGCTTTTGTGCGGAACACTTCCGCTCGGTAGTGGTCGCAGTTATGGTGCAACCTTAGGCACGGCCGCTGGAACTTACGAGGATATTGCCTGCGCAACTGGAAGTGTTGCCAATGGGCTATATGTAAATTATGGTGGAATTCTTGATCGTTTTGGAATCCAGTGCGCCCCAATTATCAATATTCCGCAGACGGTAAGTGCTTCACTTGGAGCTATATCATCGGGAACCTATCCATATTCAAAAACTTTGAGCATGAGTACTTCCGGATCCAACGGTTCGGGAGCCATCACCTACGCTATTACTGGCGGCACAGCCAGCAATTGCACTCTTTTATCAAATGCGAGTAATGCAACTTTGACTGCGACCAAGAGTGGAACTTGCACTATTGCTGCCACAATCGCAGCTGATACGAACTACGTTGCTGCAACTAGCGCAAATCTCATTTTTTATTTCTACCAAGCCGGTCAGCAAACGCTCGCACTCACTTCTACCTCTGGAACTTTTGGGACTTCGTTATCCCTCTCAACTTCTGGAGGGAATGGAACCGGTTCTCTCTTATAGTTCAGCAAATGGCACCACATCGTGCACAGTCTCATCTGGACTGCTAACTGCAGCAAGTTCTGGCACCTGCACGATTACGGCAACGAAGGCCGCAGATATTAATTACCTATCAGTTTCTTCTTCTCCAACTCAAGTTACTTTCTCTCGAGCAAGGCCAATTCAGGAAATACATTTACTGCAACCTGTAATTACAGGGCATCAATTCATGGATCAGTCCAAATATCAGCCATGTTCACTCCTACAAATAGCGGCTACTTTCCATCACTGATACTTTCTAGTACCTACTACACTTCACCGAGAGCCGGTAAACGCTAAACATTGAATTCAGCGGCAATATCTAGCCCCCAGCAAAACCTAAATCAAAGTTTCGCCTTAGACTCCTTCCATGTCCAGAGATGCGCAGACCAAGAATGGCTTTGCGCCGAAAATCTGCCAAACCTGCGGCCTGCCCTTCGAATGGCGAAAGAAGTGGGCCCGAGATTGGGAAAACGTTAAATACTGCAGCAAGAAATGTAGCTTTGGAAAGTGAAGCGCCTTCTCTTCATTCCCTTTGATCACCTACATGCCGACTATGGAGTGATGGCCGACGCCGACCCCAAGAGCGATGTGATTGTTTTGGTCGAGAGCGCGCGGATGACTCAATCAGAAAATTGGCACAAAGTCCGACTCTATTTTCTGATCTCATCGGCTCTGCACTTTGCCGAAGAACTTCGGGCAAAAGGTTTTACTGTCCTTTATAAAACTGTCGCAACAACCATTGATGGATTGCAAGAAGCGCAGAATCAATATCCGGGACTACTCACCTATTGTGCAGAGCCTTCATCGCACCGCATGTACAAAGCACTTCAAGAATTCGGCGTAAATTTCGTTGAAAATGATTTCTTTCTAACGACCCGAGCCCACTTTGAACTTTGGGCCAGTAAGCAAAAGAGCTTTCTGATGGAAAATTTCTATCGCGCCCAAAGAATTCGCTTAGGCATCCTGGTGAAGGGAAAAGATCCCGTAGGTGGGCAATGGAATTTCGATAAAGAGAACCGCCTACCGCCACCGAAGAATTATAAGTATCCAGATTATTTAACTCATGAGATAGATCAAATCGACCATGAGGTAGCCAACCGACTTGGGATTGCACCTGCGACAACATGGGCAACGACTCGTGCCGGCGCCCTAAAGCAGCTCACCTACTTTCTCGAGAACCATTTTGGTTCCTTCGGCCCATACGAAGATGCGATGACCACTGAGAACTGGGCACTTCATCATTCACTTCTCAGCCCGTATCTCAACAATGGCTTGCTCCATCCATCCGAAGTGATTGCAGCGGCGATCGAAAGATTTGAAAAGGGCGATATTCCCATCGCCGGCGCTGAAGGATTAATTCGCCAAATAATCGGCTGGCGCGAATATATCAACGGCATGTATTGGCACTTAGGCGAAGAGTTCAAAGAGCGAAATGGGCTCGGTGCTAAGCGAAAGCTGCTTCCACTTTTCAACGACTCTAGCAAAACCGAGATGAACTGCTTGCGCAGCGTTGTGGGAGATATTGAAGAGCGCGCGTGGACTCACCACATTCCACGGCTAATGGTCTTGAGCAATCTAGCACTTATTTCAGGAATCAATCCGCAGGAATTTCTGCAATGGATGCGGGAGAAGTTCATTGACGCTTCGGATTGGGTTATGGTCCCCAACGTAATCGGGATGGGCGTTCATGCCGACGATGGAGAGTTGATGACCAAGCCTTATGCCGCAGGCGGTGCCTATATCTCGCGCATGAGTAATTACTGCAAGGCTTGCACATACGATCCCAAGAAGCGGGTTGGCGTGGATGCCTGTCCGTTCACCACGCTTTATTGGAATTTTCTCATTGAAAATAGAGAACGCTTCTCCAAAAATCACCGGATGCTGCAACAACTCTCCGGCATTAATCGACTGACCGACTCGGAAGAGCTTCAAATTCGAGCTAAGGAAGTTCTTCAAGGTTTGGAACTCGGCGAGATTTAAAAGGCCTACGATAGAGACATGACCGATCGAGGAATTAGCGAACACGGTCTGCTTGCTCTGGTTGGCTCAGGGGAATATCTGCCCGTCATGCAAGAGTTCGAAGCGATGCTTTTGGGCTCTGGTCCATCAAAAAGATATGTACAACTCGCTACTGCAGCAGGTCGCGAGAGCGAATCTAGATTGCAGCATTGGAAGGATCTCGGAAAAGCTCAAGCCGATCGCCTCGGCGCCGAGCAAATATTCCTTCCGGTCTTTACTCGAGAAGATGCAATGCGCGAGGATTTTGCCGCACAAATAGATGGCGCTGGGTTGATTTATCTCAGCGGCGGCGACCCACACTATTTAGCCGAATCATTAATAGGCNCCCCCGTTTATGAAGCCATTATCCGAAATTGGAAGGCAGGTTCGTCCCTAGCTGGATGCAGCGCTGGCGCTATGGCCATGGGTCCGGAGATTCCACACTTTCGCAAATTAAAAGAGGTCGGTTCGCCTGGCTTTAACTTGATCCCACATATTCGCACTATCCCCCACTACAACAAGTTCTTTAAATGGATTCCAGATGCAGCGGTTCAAATATTCCTAAAGGCACCAGAGGGGATATCAATTGTTGGTATCGACGAAGATAGCGCGATGTTCACACGCGATCTCCAGAGTTGGGAAGTTTCAGGCGTCGCAAGCGTACATATCCTTAACGGAGATAAGACCGGAAAATACAACACCGGCGATTTAATTCATATTTAGAACTAATCGCCCAAGCCTTCATAATTCGCAAAGGNCCACAGATCAATTTCATCCAGATCTACAATCTTCAAACCATGTGAAGAATAAATCCCGGCAATTTGTGCGCGATGTTCGGTCGCATGGTGAATAGCCTGAGCCAAAATAGTTTGACGAGATCGACGAATGGTCCGTCCATCTCGTTGAAACTCCACAAATCCATCGACTTCTTGAGCTGCTGCACGAAGCCTGGCATCAAAGCCAGCCGACAATTCCTTCAGTGCTAACACCTTGGTAGATGTAGTCGGAACTTCCGTTGGGATGTAACCCTTTCCATCTAGTAAATCCGCATACCTTGAACCAGTCAGATGCTCCAGAATTTCAGCGGCGCTCCATTCATCGTTCGGGGCCGTCATCGTCAACTGCTCCGGCGAGAGGGCTGCGAGCTGATCAAAGAGAAAATTATTAGCCCATGCCATATGGCGAAAGAGGCGATCGACGAGAAGATTCATAAGAAAACAGTAAACCCGTCAGGGCAATTCACCTACTTTGTCTCCCCGCGAACGGGTACGTGCTGAATTATTCACACAACTTTCACAGCCAAAGTTAGCCATTTTGTAACTCGCACTTGCTTCACTAACTCTCAGTTACCTCAAAAAAGAGGTGACTTCATTTGAGGAGCCAAGCAATGAATTCACTTAAGCGCAAAGCAGCTATATCAACCATGGCAATAACTATTCTCACCGGCAGCGCGATCAGCGCCTTCGCTGACACCGCGACTCCTACCCCGACCTCTTCCACGGCAAAAGCTGAGGCAAACGCTGCCCATAAAGCCGCAGTCGCCCAATACAAGAGTGATCTCGCTGCCTATCAAGCCGCTGNGAAAGCACATCGAGATGCCTACGCCGCAGCAAANGCAGCTTTCAATNCTGCTAAGACTGCAGCCGATACGACACTTGCAGCAGCAAAGGCCGCAGCAAAGACAGCTGCTGACCGTACTGCTGCCGCAACGGCATACAAGAGCGCAATCGCGGCCGCAAAAGCAACCCGCACTGCTGCACTTGCAGCTGCACCTGCACTTCCTACGAATAAGCCGGTCGCTCCAACAAAGTAATTTCTTTTTAAGCGGGAAATCAAAGAACTTCGCGTGCTGCATGAGGGGCGGTAACGCGAAGTTCTTTTTTCATCTGGAGGTAAGTTAATATTTGCTGGCAAGTAACCACGAACTCATCCAGATCTTAAACCCATAGAGGACTTCAATAATGAGTACATTTCCCGATCGCACTAAGACCGCGCTTATGGTCATCGACGTCCAAAACGATGTGGTCGCCACCGCCTTTAAGCGGGGAGAGACGATTGCCAACATAAATAAAGTTATTGCAATGGCGCGCGCGGCTGGTACTGAAGTTATCTGGGTCCAACATTCTGATCCATGGATGCCACTTGGCAGCGAACTCTGGGAGATTGTCTCGGAGCTTCAGCCCGCACCTGGCGATGAGATTATTCAAAAAACTTTCCGAAGCTCCTTCGAAGAAACCAATCTGGAAGAAGTTCTTGCCGGTAAAGGAATTGGCCACCTCGTTATAACAGGTGCCCAAACCAATTTCTGCGTTCGCAACACATTGCATGCTGCTTATGAAAAGGGTTACGACGTCACACTCGTTGGCGATGCTCACACGACTTCAGATACCGAACTTGGTGGCGTCAAGGTTCCGGCCGAACACATTATTGCTGAGCAGAATGCCGCAGCCATGAATTACGGACTCCCGGGCCGCAAGTGCGACCTCGTAAGTACTGCTGAACTCAGCTTCGGCTAGCACTCACCTCCTTGTTTTTCTGGCTTTCACAGCCGCCGCCCTGGGCTTAGAATTTCACCATGGAACTCCAGAAGGTCATCTTGTATTACGGCTTCACGCCGTTACACGATCCTGAAGCCACAATGCTTTGGCAGAAAACCTTATGTGAATCCCTTGGATTAAAGGGCCGCATCATCATCAGCAAACATGGCATCAATGGAACTTTGGGCGGAGATATGTCCGCTCTCAAAAAATATGTTAAGGCCACCAAGCTCTATCCGGGCTTTCGTAAAATTGATTTTAAATGGTCTGATGGAACCGGCCAAGAGTTCCCTCGACTTTCAGTAAAAGTTCGCCCAGAACTAGTTGCCTTTGGCCATCCCGATGAAATCAAGGTTGATGAGCAGGGCGTCGTTAACGGCGGCAAGCNCCTCAAGCCATATGAGGTCGACAAACTTGTTGAAGAGCGCGGTGAAGAAGTCATGTTCTTCGATGGCCGCAATGCCTATGAAGCCAAAATTGGTAAATTTAAAGATGCAGTCGTTCCTGATGTCGAGACTTCACATGACTTTGTTGCCGAAATCGAGTCGGGCAAATACGACCACATGAAGGATAAGCCGGTAGTCACATATTGCACCGGCGGAATTCGCTGCGAAATTCTTTCGGCCGTCATGATCAATCGTGGCTTCAAAGAGGTCTACCAAATTGATGGCGGAATCGTTAAATATGGCAAGAAATTTGGCGATGCATCTCATTGGGAAGGCTCGCTCTATATCTTTGATGGTCGAATGGCCGTTGACTTCACCGAGGATGCCAAGAAAATCGGTGAATGCCAGGCTTGTGGGGAATTCAGTAACCAATTCCGCAACTGCGGCGACATCTCATGTCACAACTTAATCCTGCTCTGTGATCCATGTGCCGCAAAGCCGGCAAACTTGACCTGTACCCACGATCAGACCCGTCAACGCGACAAAGAGTTGATTGGTTAACTAACGAGTCACTCGCAACAAGTTGATCGGTAGCAATAACAAGACACCAAGGGGCAAGATCCACCAACCATTTACTCCGCCGTGAAATGCCAGGTTTGTCGCTTCCATGGAAGCGAGCACGATCAAAGTTCCGATCAAGTCATCACCAATGAGGAAGTCATACCAAAAATATCCAAAGTCCTTGATTGCCTTAACAAAGCCACGATCTTCAATGATTGCTTCTGCATCCGCCTCGTCAAAATCTGCCACATTTGTAATTGAGCTCTTGATTGAACCAAGAGATCCATTGGCGCCAACCGATGTGTGTATTCGCGCTTTCTGTGTCTTTAGCACGGCAATTAAAAGCAACGAGAGCGCAACCATGAACGGAATGATGGCGAGCAGTGAAAGGTCTTTATGTGGCCACTCTGCACCAGCGCCTTCGGCGCCCCAGAAGATGCCAAAGCTGGTCAGCATAATTCCGACAATAAACTTCATCTGATTTTCTGGTACCCGAGCCAGCGGTTTACGTAGCGCCACGCCGGCCGCGACAACAACCAATACTGCGGCGAGCGCAGCCAGCGAAGCCAAGCCCACGCGATGTTGGATTGTTCCGAAAGTGAGAACGATAAATGCAACTTCTAACCCTTCAAGTAGCACGCCTTTAAATGAGAGAGTGAAGGAGTACCAATCATGAACTCCAAATTTCTTTCCCTCATTGGCTATTTTGGCTGCCGCAATCTCCTCTTGAAATATTGCATCCTCGTCATGCAGCGCTTTGTATCCACTTGCGCGCAAGATTGCCTTGCGTACCCATTGCAGCCCAAAGACAAGAAGAAGTCCGCCGACGAAGAGTCGAAGCGAGTTAATGGGTAGGTGGGAAATTGATGGTCCAAATACTCCGATCACAATCGCCAGAACTCCAAGGGCCGAACCGGTTCCCATAAGTGAGGATTTCCAGTCTCGAGCCGTTCCTGCCGCAAGGACAATTGTGGTTGCCTCGACCGCTTCAACTGCGCAGGCAAGGAATACCGAGATAAAGAGCGCTAAACCGGTCATGGCAAGAGTCTATCGAGCCTGCCTTCAACAAATCCTGAGAACTTCGCCCTTAACCGAGGTCACCGCCCTGCGATAAACTCCCTTCGTGATCGAGTACAACGAAGAGGATGAGTACGACGAGGAGGCGCCGGANGTAAAGCGCCATCGTTCGGCCAAACTCACCATTGGCGCAATCCTGATTATTATNGCAGGACTTGCTACAACNGTTGCTGCCAACATCACCATCAACGCAAAAAAGGGAACTGAGTTCGGCCAAGGCCTTTTTCGTATATCTGCCTGTGATCAATGGGTTGGCCTTAAGCCGATGTACACCGCTCCGATCTATTCCGGTAACTCACGAGTCAGTGGAATTACCATCATGGGACTCGACGCCGCAAACTGCAAGGGTGTAGATTTCAAAATGCAGTTCTTCCAAAATGGAAGTTCCACTCCACTTGATATCTTTGTTGACTCGAACGGCGCGAACTCAAACCGCGTGATGCTCCGAGTCTGCAAAGTCTGCACAATTGTCACCAACACTGATCGCCAAAATGCGCTCTCGATCATCAATAGCGCTGGCCAGAATGTCGGCTATGACGATGGCTATGAGTACCTCGACTTTGATCCAACCACCGGCAACTATCTCTGGACCCTGCAGGCCGCTGCCACGCCACTTGCCACGATGTCGGCAGTTAACAAAGACACCGTTGAGTCCGCAAGTTATTGATTTCTCACCCTTTTTTATCCGCTCTCTACCCCTAAACTGACCGTCTAATGAACCGGCCTGCCATCGCCTTTACGCAGTCGGGGTTGATGCAGCGAGCCACCAAGGTTCTGCTTGCCGCCCTGATCATTGGCCTCCTGCAAATCATTCAAGGCCCCGGGCTACTTCTTAAAGCTACTGCGCTTTCAACTGTTGGTACTGGCGCATGTGCATCGCAAGTTGATGTGGCTGCTAACGTAAAAGTTTATACCTCTTCTACTAGATGCATCCTGGAGTTCGATACAACCACTGCATGGACTCCGCCGGTCGGGGTTGCAACGGTTTACTTCCTTGCAGTTGGTGGAGGTGGTGGTGGCGCCAGTGGCCGTGGCGGAGGTGGTGGTGCAGGTGGACTTGAAACCGGAACAACTTCGGTAGTTGGCTCAACGATGAATATGAATGTTGGAACCGGTGGTGCTGGAGGTGGTGGTTCTTCATCCAACGGAGCCGATTCATATTTTGGTTTGATCACACATGCTTACGGTGGTGGTGGTGGTGGTAATTCATTCGGAACAACAAACAATGTTCAGAATGGTGGATCCGGTGGTGGCGCCGGCATCTACCAAAATGCAAGCACAAGTGGCTGGGCCGGTGGCGCACCTACGAGTCCAAGTCAAGGAAACAGTGGTGGTGGTTCTGGATATCCATATGCATCGCTCGGATCTTCTACTTCCAACTATGACACGGTTCGAAACTCGGCAGGTGGTGGTGGCGCCGGAGGNGCAGGCATCTCTGCGCAAGGTGGTTACGGCGGACAAAACTGGAATCTGAGTATTACCGGTTTACCATCCGTTCGAACTCCTGACGGCGGTGCTGGTCTCTCAATAAATATCACGGGCACATCCACATGTTATGCAGCGGGTGGCGGCGGATCATTTGGATACTTCTATTTAAATACTGAATGGAATAACTACTACTCCGCCGGAAAAGGTGCCGGCGGTAGTTGTGGCGGTACGGCAATCGGTGGAGTGGGCGGTGACTACAGCTCGAATGTAATCGGTGGAAATGGCGCAGCAAATACTGGTTCTGGTGGTGGCGCCGGAAACGTCAATAACTCAACACCCTATGCAGCAGCCGCTGGTGGTAGCGGTGGCTCCGGTGTAATCGTCGTTACTTGGCTGAAAAACACCATCACTAATCCAGTCACATCTCCAACCAGCATCACCGTTAATCGCGGTGACACATTCACAATGACCGCATCTGGAACTCCCGACTATGCCGGAGTCACAAGAACGTGGCAATGGCAAAGGTCTTCAGACAATGGTGCGACGTGGAGCAGTGTCGGAACAGCATCAACTGCAAACCCGAACACTTATACAGATACTGCAACATCAACGCTCAATGGATACCAATATCGGGCAATGTATAGCGACTCCGATAGCGTCACCATGGATACCGGAACAACTAGTGTTGCAACTCTGACGGTAATTCCGGCACCTGCCACTTCTGATACCGACTCAGTACTTAACCTCAGCGGTACTCAATATGCGTACTCCAGCCCAGTAACAACTATGGGAGATACCTTTACCATCGAGTTATGGGTTAATCCATCAGCAGCCTGTTCTAACAGTGCTGATACCCCAATTCTGCAAAGACTTAAAACCTTAGTACTCTCTTGTCACGATAATAAATTCTTTTTGGTTTTAAAAGATAACTCCGGAACCACAAATGCAACGGTGGATTTCAATACACCGTTAATTGTCGGATCCTGGCAACACATTTGTTTAACCAGGGCGAGTTCGACCAACTCCTATATTCTTTATTTCAACGGCGTTCAATCAAATAGTTTTACTGCATCCTCTCCAAATTCGGGAACAAACGCATGGCAAATGGGCGGCACATTAGCCTCGCAATATTTTGCGGGCCAGATTGATGAAGTTAAAGTCTGGAACACCGTCCGCACTACGACAAATATCAAATCGGATATGCGCACATTCACACCGCTTAATTCCAGCGGCTTAATAAATTATTGGGACTTTAACGAAACTAGTACAGCTAAGGCCTATGACATCTCTTCTTCTGCCACTGGATATTCCGACCTCTTCTTTGTTGGCTCCCCCACATTGGTTGAAAATCGAAGCGTTGACACCACTACGGTAACGGGCGTAACCATTCAAAAATTCACACGTTCATATTTAACGATTACTGGCGGCTGGAAGCCCCCAGTAATCACGGGCTCTATTCGCGCTCTCGAAGTTGCGGGTGGCGGCGCAGGCGGAGCGGATCGCGGCGGTGGCGGTGGTGGCGGTGGTCGCATCTATTCCATCCTCAACTCACTTCCAACCGTTGAAACAATCACAGTAGGAATGGGCGGATTTTCAGGAACCAGCGGTGCTGGCGGTAGTGGCGGCACCAACGGTGAATCTTCAACCCTTGGAACTGTGATCGCGCATGGCGGTGGCGCTGGAGGTACAAGCCCAGGAGCGGTAGTTCCCGCTGGTGCCGGTCAAGCAGGTGGTTCTGGTGGTGGTGGTTCTTTCTCTGCTCTAAATGGCAGCGGCACTGAACAAGATAGCGGAACCGGAAACGTTGGCGGATACAACCCACCTGAAGGTTATCGTGGTGCGCCATCGCTTAAGGGATCTGCTCGTAACGCTGGTGGTGGTGGTGGCGCAACTGGCGTTGGTATTTCTGGATCAGGTGGAGACAGCACTGTTACGGGTTCTGCAGGTACGCGCCCTGATGGTGGACCTGGTGACACGCTTTCGATTACTGGCGTTGCCGTTCAATATTCTCCTGGCGGTGGCGGTGCGCGCGGTCTCGGTGGACTTATTTATCCCAACTATGAATCTTCATTTGCAAGTGCGCCATCCGGACTTGGCGGCGCATCTGGTTGCGGTAACGGCGCGAATGTTTTCCAACAATTTGGCGGTGATGGTTGCGCCAATACAGGTGGCGGCGGAGGNGGAGGTGCCACGGGTTGGACAAATGGAAGCTACATCACTGCAAATTCCGGTCGAGGTGGTTCTGGTGTTGTAGTCCTTCGATACATCACGGCAAGCGGAAATCTTGCTGGCGTTTCTGACATAGTGGTTGCTGAAAGTTCTTCGGCAACTTTCTACTTTGATACAACATCGATATCGACCCTCACTCGAGGTGTTCAGTGGCAGTACGAAACCTCCTCGGGCACAACCTGGCTAAACGTCACCGATGGAACTGGTGCAAACACAAGCACCTATATAACTCCCACCCTTCTCGATCGCCAACGAAATGGTTATAGGTACCGGGTTGCAGTCACGGATACCGACATCGTCACCGGCGAGACTCTCACTCAATATTCGCCATCTGGCACTTTGTATATCAATGCAGCGCCAGATGCCGTTACAGATTATTCGGTAAATTTCACACAATCTAACTCATACCTAAAGTCAGCTCAGAAATTAACCCTGCCTTCAGGTGATTTCACCATGGAAGTCTGGACTAATCCATCCACATCGTGCTCGGGCTCAACGATTTACACGGTTGCAGATCTGGCCAACGGAATGGGAATTTATTGCCAATTTGGAAGTTGGTTTGGCCGCTGGTATAACGGCACCACTAACATCAACATCGCTTTTGGTGAATCAGTAACCGCATCTGCCTGGCATCACCTTGCACTCATCAAGTTTGGCGCCAATATGCGTACTTATTACGATGGCCAGCGTACGGATACCACGACCGGCGCTACTTTCGCACCTCAAGCAAATAACTATCTTTATGTAGGCAGCAATGGCACAACAGCTTTCCTAGGCCAAATTGATGAGCTGAAAATTTATACCGCCGCCCGTGATGGTTTGGTTTATACCGACTTGGATACAGCTGCTGTCACCACCGACTCCACGCTCTTTGCGTACTACAACTTCAATGAGGGCTCGGGAGTTGCCGTCCACGACAAGGATTCCAGCAATTCCGGGCCAATTTATGGAAGCGACCTCATCAAAGGCAGTACCTACTTCCCTGCTTGGCAGACCGTAGAAAGTTCAAGCGTTCAAGGTTTATATCGGCTCTATCAATTTAATCGCACAATTATTACTTCTCAAGGTGGTTGGACTCTTCCGGTCAGTTCGGTTGCCCCAACTGCGCTGATCGTTGGCGCAGGCGGTGGCGGTGGCGTTAACGCAGCAATTGGTGGCGGTGGTGGGGCTCAAATTGAGGGCAAAGTTAATTTCAGTGCAGGAACTTCGCAGATCAATATCAAAGTAGGCGTTGGTGGAATTAATGGGTATTCAGTTGATCCAACAAATTCAGGCACCATTGTCTTTAAGGGTGGGGACGGTGGAAATACCTTCATCTCTTCAGCTGATTCAACGGTAAATATTATTTCCGGTGGCGGAACTGGTGGCCGCGGCCACTGGGATAACGATGTCTGTGCAAATCCCACCGGCACTGCTAATCAACAGGCCGGCTATACGAAGACCACGGCTGACGGCGGCATCATGCTTGGATACAGCGGAATCGCAGCAGGCTATGGCGCGAGTTCTGGAGGAGATGGTGGAGCTATTTTTCCGTTGGCTCAAACTGCTCCAGGGCCTGGTTTGCCAGGTCAAACCAGCTCCATCACCGGAACAACTCATATCTATGGTGCCGGAGGTGGCGGTGGCGGTTGGAACATTGCGGGCGCGGCAGGCGGTGGCGACAACGGACATTCAGCTGGAGGAACAGGTAACGCAGGTAGCACAAATGGCGCACCCGGCGAAGATGGATTAACAAATATGGGTTACGGCGCAGGTGGTGGCGGAGATGGTTGTCCAACATATGGCGGCCGCGGCGCTGCCGGCGTCGTGTATTTGCAATTCCCATTAATCGGCATTTCTTTCGTCAGTCCAACTGATACCAAGACTTCGGTCGGTCAGTACGCAACTTTCATTGTCGGCGGAATGCCCGCCGATGGCTATACACGTTCATATCAATGGCAGAAGCAAGATTCAGGAACCACAACTTGGTCAGATGTGAGCGAAGGTCAAAGTTCACTCTATTTCAATGTGACCACTGCAAACTTAACAATCGGAAGTTCAACTTCTCGGTTATCAGATACATCAACATCGGGCGTGAAAGTTCGCGCCAGAGTTACTGATACGAATGGATCTGGCGCTTCAGTGAGTGCTTACTCTGATTCAGCCACACTAACTGTTTATAGTCGATTTGCGTTGACTGGTGGCGGTGGCTCGATTCGAACCTACTTTGGAGCTGCTGCGTCAACGCCTGCCTTCACCTCCACCGGTGGCGTTGCACCAATAACATGGAGTCTAATTAGCGCTCCCGTAGGAATCACCATAGATTCTCGTACCGCGATTTTGACCGCAAGTAACACAACGGGGGCCGCCACGAATTTAATCACTATCTCCGCTAGTGATTCAGCAGGATCAACTTTGACCGAAACCACCTCAGTTTATGTAGGAAGCGCGCCAAAACTGATGGTTGGTGATGTTTATTCGTGGATTGATACCGGATCAATAAATCAATTTATTTCACGGAAAATAAGCATCGTGAGCAACGTTTTCCTTGATTCCTCAGGCAACACTTATGTAGTTGGTACAAGTGATCCGGGATTTAAAATCGGCGGTACAACACCTACGACCCAATATTCCGGATTCATAATCAAGCTAAACAAATCGGGGACAGTGCTTTGGAGTCAATCCCTCTCCACAATTTATGGAGGCATCACAATTGATCAAGTAACCGCTGATGGTGCAGGAAACGTCATAGTCGCAGGACGGACAAGGCCCGCCTTACTTGCTTCCGATAGCTCAACCCTATTTCCAAGCTTTACGCATCAGGCATATTTTCTCTACAAACTGAATGCGGTTAACGGTGCATCAATTTGGGGTTCGATATTTGAATTCACGAATAACGCTCAGGGCACGGTACCGCTATCTGGTCTAGCCACCGACAGCCAAGGAAATATCGCTTTAGGTTTTACAAATCAAGACCAAATTAATTACATCTCTCCAACGGGGGGCTCGTCCACTATAGGCGCTCCACAGAATTATGGTCAGGCAGCAACTTTTTTGAAGATTAATTCAGCTGGTGAACTTCTCTGGCAGATCTCCGATACAAATTCGAATTCTAATAATTTTTCCTTCTTATCCGGTTTAGGTATGGATTTGCTAGGAAATATTTATGTATCCGGAAATGTTTATGGAACCATGAATTTGGGAACTCAAACCGGAACCTCACTTTATACAAGTACAAGTGGAAATNCTCTTTCGCGAATGTTTGTTGCTAAGTTTTCACCTGATGGTCTAGGCCAATGGCTCTCCCAGGATAGCGGCGGAAACATCAACGAGCTGAGCGGCATTTTTACTAGTGGGGATCAAATCGCAGGATTGACGCTAACACCAGCGGGAGATCTCTATGCATACGGCCTAGTCAAAGAGGGCACAACTTTGATGGGCAAAACCTATAGCTTTCCTGGTTTTACCGCTGGAATATTGTTCAAATTCAATTCTTCAGGCGTCGAACAGTGGGCACGAGCTGCCTATGACGCTTATGGCACGGGAAATGCTACCTGGAAAGATGCGGGCGTGGATGGCAATGGAAACGTCTTCTTGCAAAGTGGGTCAAATCAAAACTTGTACGTGGATGGAACGACATTTAGTTATCCAGGAATATATGACGCACTTTATGAATATTCATCGACTGGGACTGGATATTATCTCTCGACCCTTGGTGGAAATAAGGGCGGAGTGGTTGCGATTTCTGTTGATGCCCTTGGAAATATTGTTGCGGCCGGCAATTATTCAGATACCTTGACCGTAAGTGGGTTCACTCTAGTTCCGCGCTCCAATCAAGATGTTTTCGTTGGAATGTTGAAGAATAACTCTTCCGGANCTTCAGCCAGCCTTCTTGCTAAATATGGCACGATCTCCAATTCACCTCGAATAATTGTTTTCGGTGGAACTCCAGCCTTTGCATTTTCAATACGTTCAACATACTCCGGGAAGGTTCTGGTCGATACCTCCTCAGGAAATAGCCTCATCTATTCAAACGCCTCATCGTTAATTCCGGGAAATTACCTTGAATCTGTGACAGTTATAGATGCACTCGGGCTGAGCGATACTATGAATGAGACTCTGACGGTGACAAAGGCGGATACAGTCACAATCCACGTCAACCAGACGCCAAGTTATACATACAACGGCGGGGCTGCTGTGGGNCCAAATGACACAATCACCGTCACGGGATTGGTAAATAACGACACTGTCACGACTCTGATTTATTACAGTGGTACCGCAAACACTGGTGAAACTTACTCGGCAACTAATACGACGATGCCGACCAAGGCTGGCTCGTATTCCGTCACACCAATCATGACGGCGGTCAGCTATGGAACCAAGACCGGTAATCAATTGGATTACTACACCTATACCCAATATGACACCGCTTCACTTACGATCAATCGCGCAACTCGATCTCTTCGTATCGGAAGCCCTACCTCCTCGTACTCCTACTCCGCCTTTGGTATTTGGGACACTTACACAGTAGATGTAGGCGATACCGCCACACTCTTCTCAGCCGGTGTTGGGGTCGATACAGTCAGCGTGACATGGACTTTAGTTTCTGGTTCATGCTCGTTGAGTTCGACCGGAGCGATTTACTCATCAGGAGCAGCAACCTGCGTCATTAATATCACCGTTCCGCAGACCGCGAATTACTACGCCGCATCAGATACTAAAACTATCGTCTTTATTCTTATGGTCTCACACTTGCAAACAAATGATGGCAGCCAAAATATTGGTGGTTCACATACGCTCATCATCACCGAAGGTCAGCGACTAGATACTTCGACTCCATACACGGCCCCTGATAGTTCGACGACGACCTACTCACCGACCATCAATTCTATAACCCAGGTGTATGTGCCTGACACGACCACTGCGAAATTCAATATCGTCGGAACAGGATTCTGGACAACCGGAGTTATGACAGTGACGATTGGTCGCGATGTTGTAAACCGCGATGCCACCTCCGGTATATCACTGCTGACATCGACCAGTTTTACGCTGACGCTTTCGGCTGCCTATCTCGCCGCCAACGGATTCTCGGTTGGCAACTCCATGGGACGGTTTGCGGTCGTGACGCCATCAGGCCAAGCGACTTATGGCCCAGTTTCTCTGACGTTGCCAGGCGGACTGTAGATCTAGCAAGCGCGACCTCTAATTACCAAGGAGGCAATTCCCAAAAATAGATAGGGCCGTTATACAAGAAGCGGCGCCTCCACCGGTCTGGTGATGACGCCGCCATAAAGATTGCGGATCTAAATCCTTGGTTGGCTAATTAGCCATTCTTCTTAGAAGCCTTCTCCTGCTTTGCTAGGCGCTTCTCCTTGAGGGACATCTTTGGTTCCTTCTTGGTATTTGCATTGCTCTTCTGCTCTTTATTTGCCATCTTTTTCAATCCTTTGCTTACTTAGCCTGGTGGTCCAGCCGGGATTGCCCCGACAACGCCCCAAGATTACTCGCTATCCTTATCCCCACAAGAGTGAACCACCGCTCCAATGAAAAATTGCGGCGGATTCCCTAATAATTGAGTCAAATGGGAGAAATGATGAGCGCAACACCAGCAGAACTTCTTGCAAGCTTCAAGCGATTAGGAAAAGAGTTCGCAGACCTCGCAAATAGTGTTCCAGTGACACGACTCAATGAATCCCCCGGTCCTGATCAATGGTCTGCTGCATACATTATCCATCACATGGCAGATGGAGATCTTCACTTTGCCACTCGTTATCTTCATATCTTGGCTGCCGAAAAGCCACAGATCATTGCCTTTAATGAAGAGGAATATCCAGAGCGCACGAACTATGCAGATCGCGATGCACAGGCTTCACTCGCTTGCTTTGTTGGTACGCATCGCTTGATTGAAGATGTACTTTCTCATGCCAGCGATTCGGATTGGAACCGCGTCGGTATGCACTTCGAGCTTGGCGAAGTTACTTTGAAAGATGTCTTTGCCAAGGCAGTCAGTCACACCGAGGCTCATATTGGACAGCTTCGCGAAACTTTAGGTTAATCAAAACACCGAGAAAATTAGAACTAAGTTGATTTGGAGTAAGATGAAAAAGCGAACGCTGGGTGGCAAGCTAGAAGTATCAGCCCTTGGATTGGGCTGTATGGGGATGAGCGAATTTTATGGAGCTGCAAATGATGCCGAATCGACTGCCCTTATTCACCACGCCTTAGACCTAGGGATAAATTTTCTAGATACTGCGGATATGTACGGTCCATTCACCAATGAAGTGCTTGTTGGAAAAGCAATTGCGGGCAAACGAGATAAATTTGTCATTGCAACTAAATTTGGCAATGAACGACGTGAGGATGGAAGCTGGGTTGGTATCAACGGTCGACCTGAGTATGTAAAGGCGGCGGCCAACGCTTCGCTAAAGCGGTTAAATATTGATCATATTGACCTTTATTACCAGCACCGCGTTGATCGCACTGTGCCAATCGAGGAGACCGTTGGCGCAATGAAAGAGTTGGTGGAAGAAGGAAAAGTTCGATTTTTAGGGCTATCGGAGGCTAAAGCTGAAACCATTCGCAAAGCTCATGCGATACACCCAATTACCGCCTTGCAGACCGAGTACTCACTCTTTGCTCGTCAGCCCGAGGAAAATGGCGTATTAGAGACCGTTCGCGAACTTGGCATCTCATTTGTTCCGTACTCACCACTTGGCCGCGGATTTCTCGCCGGGGCAGTCAAAAATATCGAGACTCTTGCTGAGAAGGATCACCGACGAAACGGTCCCCGTTACCAAGGCGAGAATATGGTCTCTAACTTGAAACTACTTGCTCGAATTGAGGAGCTGGCAAAATCCAAATTTATAAGCACTGGCCAACTTGCCTTGGCCTGGTTGCTGGCACAGGGCAATGACATTGTTCCCATTCCGGGAACTCGGAAGATTGCACGTCTAGAAGAGAATGCGGCTTCGGTTGATGTCTCACTTACGGCAGATGATCTCTCAGCAGTTAATGAAGCAGCTCCTGTTGGAGCAGTTAAAGGCGAGCGATACCCGGATATGTCTACCGTTAACGGATAGCAAACTTAGTATCTAAGTTCTAAAGTAAATGGTGGGTACTCATCAGTGACAAGTAAGAGTGCGTAGCCAACTACGCGATTCCAGAATTGTAAGGTTCCGAGCACGAACTTAAGAACACTACCTGGATAGGTACCGGTGATTGATACATGAATCCAGGCAAAGACTGTGAAAACGGCTGCGATTAATGAGTAGACGGCGCCGACAATATAAAGAGGAATGGCTAGCAACCACTTGATCAATGGCAGACCGCGACTCAGGGCAGCTCCGCCTTCAATATCTGGAATGACGACCGCGATATTGGGATTTAGTTCGATGGATGGATAGTCATCGACAAGAAGAAGTGAATAAGCAGCTACGCGGGAGTTGAACTCGAGTAGCGCGTGATTGAAGGTTAAGACATAACTTGGATACATTCCGCGAAAGAGCAGCGCAAGCACGACTGGGATGATTATCAAGCCAGAGGCGTAGAAGCCTGTGTGAATCATTGAGGAGAATGCGTAAAGCAGAATTCCAACCGGTGCAACCAGAATCCAGCGAAAGAAGGCTGTTAGGCGATTGCGCTCAGTGAGTTGGACGTTGATATGAGTTTGAACTTGCTTTTCGATGGTGGCCATACTCAAAGCGTATTACTTATTCGGCTTCAAGTTCCTTTATCAACTGGAATTGTCCATCCCCGAGCTGGCCTTGGCTGGCATACATCTCCAGCTTGGCACGGGTATCAGCGATATCGAGGTTACGCATGGTGAGTTGTCCGATGCGATCGCCGGGACCGAAAGCGGCATCTTCTGTCCGCTCCATCGACAACTTATCTGGGTGGTAGGAAAGGTGTGGGCCGGTGGTATTGATGATGCTGTAATCATCACCGCGACGAAGGCGAATGGTGACCTCGCCAGTTACGGCAGAGGCAACCCAACGCTGCAGTGATTCGCGAAGCATGAGTGATTGTGGATCTAGCCAACGACCTTCGTATAACAAACGCCCCAGGCGACGACCCTCTGCGTGGTAATTCGCGATGGTATCTTCGTTGTGGATTGCTGAAATCAAACGTTCGTAAGCGATAAAGAGCAGCGCCATTCCTGGGGCTTCGTAGATTCCGCGCGACTTTGCTTCGATGATGCGGTTCTCGATTTGGTCAGCCATGCCAAGTCCATGGCGACCACCGATCTTGTTCGCCTCATCCATAAGTGCGACTGCTTCGAGGGACTTACCGTTGATAGATACCGGGCGACCTTGAACGAATTCAATCTTTACATCTTCGGATGCAATCTTTACTGATTCATCCCAGAAGCGAACTCCCATGATCGGCTCAACGAGTTCGACGGATGTATCGAGATGCTCCAGACGCTTCGCTTCGTGAGTGGCGCCGAGGATATTCGCATCCGTGGAATAAGCCTTCTCTGTGCTGTCGCGGTAAGGAAGATTGTGGGTAACGAGCCATTCAGACATTTCCTTGCGCCCGCCGAGTTCGGTGACGAAATCTTGATCGAGCCACGGCTTATAAATACGAAGCTTTGGATTTGCGAGCAGACCATAACGATAGAAACGTTCGATGTCATTGCCCTTGTAAGTCGAGCCATCGCCCCAGATGGAGACGCCATCTTGCAACATTGCGCGGACCAGCATCGTGCCGGTGACAGCGCGGCCGAGNGGTGTGGTGTTGAAATATTGCTTACCGCCAGAGCGGATGTGGAAAGCGCCGCAAGCGATTGCAGCGAAACCTTCTTCAACCAGCGCGCTCTTGCAATCAACTAGGCGCGATCCTTCGGCGCCGTAAGCCTTCGCACGGCCGGGAACTGAGGCGATATCTGGTTCGTCGTATTGGCCGAGGTCTGCGGTGTATGTATATGGAACAGCACCCTTGGCACGCATCCAGGCGACGGCTACAGATGTATCAAGGCCGCCAGAGAAGGCGATGCCGACTTTCTCACCGATTGGAAGGGATGCAAGGACTTTGGACATGGGATAAGTCTAAGGGCTCAGGCGGAGTGCTCGGGGCGAGGTTTAATCCAATAGCGCAGAAAGCAGGTACTTACGAAGACTTTCTAAGGCTGGGGAGAGTTCGCCATTAATCCACTTGGTTAGTTCAGCGAATTGAGGGCTGAGTGAAATATCTTTTTCAAGCGCTGCATTTTTATGCATGGATTCAAAGAATTCCCATTTCACTTTTGGATATCTGCTTTTCACCTCGCCCGGGACATTAGCGATGCCCGCACCTATTTCCGCAAGTGAGAATTTCAGGGAGTTGCGCGCGAGGGATTTCACTTCATAGGTCGATGAGAATTCTGAATCAGAAAGTTTAGAGGCAGCAAAGTGGGCTTGCTTGATTTGAGCAAGCAATAGGTTGATGCCGTCATAATCCATGATCGAAGTATAAACGCTTATCCACTCTCGGTGAAAAATATCTTATTTCGCAACGAGATCTTTGACTGGCGGTCACATAATCGATGTTGATAACTTTGCACGTTTGACTTCTAATGTCAGTGCCCAACATAAAGATTCACCTATGGAGATCGCTACCGAGAACATGACTGACAGCGCCAATAAGGCTGGCGTGGTTAACGAGCGCGTTGTCGAGGCTGGCGTGGTTAACGAGCGCGTTGTCGAGGCTGGCGTAGTTAACGAGCGCGTTGTCGAGGCTGGCGTGGTTAACGAGCGCGATGTCGAGGCTGGCGTGGTTAACGAGCGCATGGTTGAACTTCGAGTTATCGAACTCCTTCATACACCGGCTGGCTTAGCCCCGTTCGCTGAATTAATATCGATTGATCCTCATACCTTGGATTATGCCGGTCGCCTCGACTACCTCGCCGCATTTGAAAAGCAAACCAGCTGGGTTAATGCACTCTTGCAAAATGCGATTGTTGCCGTCGCTGGCGCGGAAGCTTCAAAGCGCGAGAATAATCGATTCGGCGTCGATGACATTGAACGTGATGATGTGGCAACTGCATTACGTATGTCAGCTGGTACAGCACAAATGAAAATTGATGTAGCCCGGACTTTAACGAAGCACCTGCCCGCTACATGTTCAGCACTGGCGACAGGTGAAATATCCGCACAGGTCGCTTCTGTCATTGCGCGCGAAACGGATGATGCGATTGAGAAAGGTTTACCTGCCGAAGCTATTCGAGAGATTGAAGCCAAGGCGCTGGCCCATGCGGAATTTCATACACCTATTCAGGTAGCGAATAAGATTCGAACAACCATCGCAAAATTATCTCCGATAGAATTCGAAGAGGCGGTCGAGCAAGCTACTCGGCAACGTTCTGTCTCAATTTATCCCGAACGAAATGGAATGTGCACCCTTGTTGCAATTCTTCCCGCCCCAGATGCAGAAACCATTATGTTAGCTATCAATAAGATGGCGCGCCTTGATCGCCAGGCTCAAATTGCACAGAAGGAAGTTGACCTCCTCGAAAACCTTCGCGCGACAAATTCAGGATCCATTCCTAGTTCGCACGCATACGGTCACAGCACTGATTCCGGTCGTGTTGATTCGGGTCGTGTTGATTCGGGTCGTGTTGATTCGGGTCGTGTTGATTCGGGTCGTGTTGATTCGGGTCGGGCAATCGCTAAAGCGAAGGATTATCTTTCAGTAACGCTAGAACAACTTCGCGCTGATGCTCTCGCTCAATTGGCAACTAATTACCTGGCAACATCCGAAGATATCGCGCCAAAACATCGTCGCCCGGTGACATTAAATCTAACAATGGACTTACCTACTCTCTTTGGTTTCGAAAATAATCCTGGGCAACTCGCTGGCTACGGTCCGATACCAGCCTCGATGGCGAGAGAGTTGGCTGTGGATGGAAAATGGAAGCGCTTCATCACCGACCCAGTAAATGGAGCCTTGCTCGATTACGGAAGGCAAACTTATGAACCACCACAACCACTCGTTGATTTCATTCTCGCCCGTGATCAAATTTGCAGATTTCCTGGATGCCGACAACCAGGTCGAGTTTCAGATATTGATCACGCCCACAGCTGGGAAACCGGTGGCACAACGTCAGCACAAAATATGGGGCTACTCTGTCGACGACACCATCGCATGAAGACTCATGACGGTTGGAATTTGGTGAGTTTCAGCGACGGTGGATGTCTGTGGACTTCTCCGGCAGGACAAAAGTTCCCGGTTCCTGCCCGACGCGTTGATGAAGTCGCCTAGGCGCAATCATTTCCGAAGTACCCCATCGCAGGTATCCATCGGGCGTATCCATCGCACGTACCCATCGCAGGTATCCATCGGGCGTATCCATCGCAGGTATCCATCGGGCGTACCCATCGCAGGTATCCATCGGGCGCACCCATCGCAGGTATCCATCGGGCGTATCCATCGCAGGTATCCATCGGGCGTATCCATCGCAGGTATCCATCGGGCGTATCCATCGGGCGTATCTGAAGTTAAATCTCTGAATTAACTTTTAGCCTGCCAGGGAATCACAGCAGATACTCGCTTCTGATATTCAACATATTCGGGGTATTTAGAGAGCGTGATCTTTTCCGTAAAGCTTGTTGAACCCATGAAAAGAATGGTCAAGAGAAGCGCACCCACAATTGTCCACTGACTAATTGATCCCGCTGCAACGGCGCCAAATAGGAAGAGGATCCACCACTGGCCAACTTCAAAGAAGTAATTCGGGTGACGGGAAAACCTGAAGAGCCCGGATTGCATAAATTGTGGGCTTGGCTTGCGACCCGCAGCAATCTCGGCATGCTTCCACTTATGGAAATTCCATTGATGTTGATCGGCAATTGTCTCCCCCAGTGTGAAGAGGAAGAAAAGTGCTGCCCAGAGCAAATCCCATCGAGTAAACCCTCGAGACTGATGATTGAACGCTGTCAGAGCTGGCAATGAAATTAGTACAAGCAAGAAGTTTTGGTACAAGACGATAAAGAAAATATTAAAGAGTTGGAATTGCCACTTACTCATACCATCTCGAAGAACTTGCCATCGGTAATCTTCGACGCCGGTATATCCGCCCTTGCGGGCAAAGTTAAAGGTAAGTCGGGCGCCCCATATTGTTACCAGGATTGCCATGACATTTAGCCTCACATTATGAAAGTGCGCCTTGGCTGCAAACTCCCAGAGATAAACGACCGGAACAATTGACCAGATTCGATCTACCCACGATGTGTCGCCCGTAATAAGTGAAGCAACCCAGCAGAGCGCACATACAACTAGACAAGTCACGATAACAAGGTGAAGTGGAGTCATAAAGAAAGGATAGAAGTCTCCTGGGTGAGATTTCCACTATCTCTGCAAAGTGTTGCTCTGCCCCGGCAAGGAATTTTGTTGCCATACGTGCGGCAAGGAATTTTGTTGCCATACGTGCGGCAAGGAATTTTGTTGCCATACGTGCGGCAAGGAATTGTGTTGCCATACGTGCGGCAAGGAATTGTATTGCCATACGTGCGGCAAGGAATTGTGTTGCCATACGTGCGACAAGGAATTGTGTTGCCATGCGTGCGACAAGGAATTGTGGAGGTGCCGGGAATCGAACCCGGGTCCTCTAGTACTGACATAGGGCTTCTACGGGCGTAGTGTTCATAATCGTTTTCTCAGTTCTGACTCTCTCGGACACAAGTAGTCAACAAACTCAGTTATAGATTGATTTCCCCATTAGTGTCTATAACACCACCAGCAGGTGAGCTCTCTAGCGACGCTAGCATCCAAGTCGAGAGCGCACTTGGGCTAACGGATTCGGGAATCGCTTATGCAGCGATTGCGAAATCAGCGGCAGTTGTACTGGCGCTTAGTTTTTTGCCAGGGTTATTGGTTTACGAGATCATCCCGGCTTCCTCGGCCCGCTTCACCTATCCCAACATCTAAAGTCGAGACCGTTCACCCCCATGATTGCGCTTGAACTTTCGCTCAAGTCTCCTACGGGTATTCCGTGGTTAAGCATCATTTCCATATGTAGTTGTATGTATTGAACGCCCTAATGGTAAGGGTTATTCCCAGAAAGTGATAACTCCCGAATTNGNATGAAGGAATTACTTAACGTGNCTTAGCTTTTCCTCGAAACGACGCTCTGGATATTTCAGTGACTAGCATTAAAATCGAGCCCTCTCACTTAGGAGTTCTTGCCAGAATTCCTTCGTGAAAGCTCGCGAGCAACTTCGCGAGTCGCCTGCTGCTCCATGAGGGCGGCCCGCTTGTCATGAGACTTCTTCCCCTTTGCCAAAGCAAGCTCAATCTTTGCCTTGCCATCCTTGAAGTAAAGCGAAAGCGGAACCAGAGTAAGACCACCCTGCTTCGTTAAAGCCTCAAGCTTGGCAATCTCCTTCTTATGCAACAAGAGCTTACGTTCCCGACGTGGTGTGTGGTTATTCCATGTTCCTTCGGTGTACTCAGGGATATGCACTCCGCTGAGCCACATCTCTCCCTTATTCACCATCGCAAAGCCATCAATAAGTGAGGCACGACCGGCACGAAGTGATTTCACTTCGGTTCCAGAGAGGACGATTCCACACTCATAGACATCTTCAATGGAGTAGTCATGACGCGCTTTTTTGTTTTGAGCAATAATTTTTTTGCCCAGCTCTTTTACCATCGTGACTACCTCCATTCTTGAGTGAATTATTCGTAGGCTAAATGCCCCGTTGAATAACTAGAGGCTAAGGGTACTAGTTACTTACAGACAACAGTGTCTCTCCTAATAAATCCTTGTGGCTGAAGCAGTTTGGCGCATAATTACATATCTATATTTGATGTATTCGCTCCTAGTCAGGAGCATGAATGCGCTATTACTTACTTGAATTTCCCTTACCCGTATCAAGCGCCGCAAGTCCGCCTAGTACCTGAAGAGCCTTGGAGATCTCTTGATCTTCAGAAACGAGCAAGTCTGGAGTGATTCCTACCTGGTCGATGATTTGGCCAGATGGAGTTCGGTACTTTCCGACGGTAATTTCAATCTTAGAGCCATCAAATAAAGTAGAAATCTCTTGAACCGTTCCTTTGCCATATGAATTTTCACCAAGTATCACGGATCGATTTCTATCTTGCAACGCTCCTGTTAAGACTTCGGCTGCACTTGCCGTAGAGCGATTAATCAAGACAGTCATAGGAGCTAAATCTGGAGAAGTGTTGTTCGAATTAAGAACGACATCTGATTGATTACGACGTGAGTAAGAAACGATGGGACCTTCACTCAGAAATTGAGATGCGACAGATGAAGCCTGATCAATCAATCCGCCAGGATTATCTCGGAGGTCGAGTATCNCGCCTTTGCTGTGTGGATACTTATAGAGAGCGCGAGCCACTTCGCTGGAAACTGAACTAGAAAAGGCAGATATTTGGATATAGACAATCTTTGGTGCAATTTGGGTTGCAATTACATCTCCGTTGAGGACGGCTGCTCTTTGAACGGAAACTCTTCCTGGATTTTGATTTCGTTCAAAATCAATGGTTACTTGCGTGCCGGGTTCTCCGCGAAGTGCACCAACTGCGGTTGCAACAGATACGCCATTCATTGATTGGCCGTTAATTTTATTTATTACATCAAGAGTCTTAAGTCCCACTGACGCCGCGGGAGATTTAGGCTGCACACTTGAAATTTCGATGGCGCCTGAACGATTCTTTCGAAGCCATAATCCGATTCCACTAAATCGGCCAGCCAGAGTACGAGTGAACTCCTGGGCACTCTTTGTCGGGAAATAGTTCGCCCATTGATCGCCAGTTGACTTGAGGATCGCTTCAATCGCAGCGCGTTCCAACTCAGACTTATTGAGTTTCTTGGAATCATGCATGAGAACTTGCGAAATGGAATCGTCAATCACACTTTTGTTGGATGAACGGCCTACAAGATTTCCAACGAAGAAAGCGAGGATTACGGCCAGAGCAATCGTGCCCGCAAGCACGGTCTTGCGATTTTCAGTGAGTAACTCTGGCCGGCGCATTGGCCAATTCTTACACGGAATTTATAACTGCTCTAATCCGTGCGCAATCGAAGCCTGATTAAACGTCGAGGTCAGGAAACTGCGAGCAATACTTTGGAAGTCGTTGGCCTCGTGATTAAACGTCGAGGTCAGGAAACTGCGAGCAATACTTTGGAAGTCGTTGGCCTCGTGATTAAACGTCTAGGT
>JGI24890J29729_1000204_pt1 | contig 45045 bp, 50 predicted proteins | sample FreactcultureFD7_FD_29729 | JGI IMG/M metagenome (IMG submission 29729)
TGCCAAGGGACTGGAGGCGGTGGAATTGGACGCTGCTCAAACATCAACCCTTCCGGGCCGCATTTTGACTGATTCTTCCGAAGATCAGCGCATTGATGGTAAACCTCAGAGCCGTAAACCGGTTCAATGCCAGCAGGAAATGCGAGGCAACCGGTGAAATTTTGCGACAGATGACCGTGAGACTTTGGCGACCGACCAATAAAATGGATGCACTCAACGCAGGGTTTCATGGCTCAATTCTGGTTTCCCAAATTCGGTACACCCCGGTCGGGGTTGATTCCCGCAATTTCTCCAAACCTCTCTCGGGTCAACGGTTTAATCAAAATGTACCAACCTTTTGTGAGCTTAGCCCCGTTCTCTATTGTTTTGATCTGGGTTTCGGTCAAATATTCCTTGCACTCTTCCCAAGGAATTGTCTCATGAGGAAACGCCTTAACTTCAATTCTACACCCCAATTTTGGAGAATCCTCAGGAGCCCAGTCTTGACCCTTAAAATCCCAATCCGAAGTCAACCACGCCCATGGCGTTGGAAACCCCTTGGCGGCGTCGTCAGGGCTCGGCATTATGAATCCTTTGGAGCCGTCCATTGATGGGAGTCCATCGGAGAAGATTTGCGGGAAGGCCGCAACAGAAGTGAAGTGGTAGAGGGTCATTTTCTGCCTTCGAGTACGTAGTGTTGAACGGGCCGCGTGAAAATGGGAGGCCAAGGTGTTGAGGTCCGCACCGGCCTTTCGCATGGCCTTGATTTGCTCAATCTGGGCGTCGGAGAATTTCCGAGGAGTCTTTCCTTTGTGTTTGGTGAACAAGTTTTTCAACCGACGATTGCCAAGCCTGGAACGCCTCGCCATTGGCCCGCTGCTCTCGCATGATGGTAAGGGACAGGTCTCGAAGCGAAGGCTTACCGAGTTCCGGCAAGCGCATCGCAAGGTAGCTGTTCAACCGCTCCTTCTGCTCCTCGGGATTAAACGGAACCCTAGCCTCACGGAAGGCCACTTCCAGAATCGGCCAGATCAAGTCTGGATCCCTGTTTGGGTGCTGAAGGCATTCCGAGGCGAAATAGGGAATCGAAAGCGCGAATCCAGCCGACAGGAACATTGGAAGGAACCAATCACAATGGAGGCCATGGGTATCGTGTGCGGTGAAGAATCCACCAAGGATCAATTTCCCATCGTCCGAGATTCCCAGAATTGGAAGGTCAACTCTGCTCATGGTTCAATCAGTTTCAAGGCGATGGCGACCGAGACAAGCCAGGTTTGGGTGGGGTCTTTCATTTCTTTACTGTATTTAAATCCGCCCACAGCCCGAAGACGACGAGCGCGAGGACTGCGGGTGAGGCTAGGATCATCGGTGGTAGGAGAATCGCGTATGCCAGCGACAGTACCAGGAGGTAGCGGAGGCGGAATGTCATAGGTTTTTGAGTCCTTCGATTAGTTCTTGCAGCGAGTGAACCACCAACACGGTCCACCCGTTTTTTTGCATCCGGTCGTGAACTTCAAGTTGCTCCTTGGTTGGGTTCTCACCCGGTCGCTTAACTTCGCAGCCGATTGGGAATTTCTTCGCAATTGCATGTTCACGTATCCAAACGAACGTAAAATCCGGCCAGCCAACCGTGCCGCGTGTCTTTCCGTCCATCCTTTCGTGCTGGAAGACGATGTCCTTAGATCGCAACCACTGGTCAATCTGACGGTGGATTTCTTTCTCGGAAACGTCCTCCTGCTGCCGTCTGCATTCATCATGCGTGCGGCCCGATTTTCCTAGAGACTTCCGATCCGCAGGGCTCATCCGCTTCAAAACGGAGTCAGGGAGTGAATTGGAGTTCATGGTTCAAAATGGAATTTCATCGGAACCCTCAGAATCCATCTTCAACGGGGCGGATTTGGCATTTGGCTCGGTTTTAGGAGCCGGCTTGTCCTTCGCCTCGATCCGACGCCAGTTACCGATGATAGGGCCTTTGACTCCCTTCAACCGGTCTTCCTTGCTGACCGACTGAGTAATCATACCATCGTTTCCGTACTGGTCCTTGCCGTCCCGGTTCTCGATAATGGCAATGTTCATGAACTTCTTGCCATCCTTGCCCACGTAGAACTGAGCCTTGTCGATCTTGCTGAGATTGATTGATCCAATTTTCAAATTGCCTCCTTTGCCATCATCCAAGGTTTCACTTCGGCCAAGAACGGGGTCTTTCCCCATCCCGGCCACACGCCAGTTTTCATCGACTTCAAGACCGGAAGAAGGCGGGCCAAGTACCGCTCCCTACCGTACTGGTAAATGGCGTGGGTCAGGTCCGAATAGCGAACGTCAGCCGTGCCCTTCTCGACCACGAAGAACCGGAACCCGGAACGCTGGTCGTCGGGGTTCAACTGATTCCAAAGATCCAGATAGTATGCAGCCTGCATGGCCCAGTGATCGGACCACTTGGATTGGAGTGTGGAATCCGAGGCGTCGTGGATTGTCTTCACGTCCGCCAAGTAGTTGTTGCTCGGAACCATGTCGATTCGGCATCGAAGGAGGCTGTGTGGATCCTTCGGGAACCTCACTCCGTAGCAGGAAACCTCGGTGTCCGACTCTTGCACCCACTCACGGAAGCAGGGGTCTGCGAGTAGCGCCGAAGATGTCCGGAGCATGTTGTCCTTACCCTCTTGAGTAACCGGGACAAAGCCTTCCTCGACAGAGGTCCGCATCCACTCCTTGCAGTAGGTTGCGTTTCCAGACCAAGCAACCAAGTCTCCAGCAGCCACCTTCTTGGACTTAACCAAGGACGAGTCTGCCGGCGCGGGGTACTTCTCAGGAATGACTCGAATCCCGGGAAGTGGATCGTTCGGGGTCAACGTCAGGGAGTGGCAAATCGTTCCGATGATTTGGTCCTCGGTGGTCTCCTCAACCTCCTTGTTTTCCAACAGACACTTGAGCCGCAACGGGGTTTCCGCCTTCAGCAGCATCGAATTGGAGATGCCTGGGCTCTTGTGGTATGTCGTGGAGTTGAGGCCGTAGAACACGCCTTCCTTGTTGGGTGTCCACACGTCCGCGTTTCGGGTTACTGAAAAGCTCAAAGGAAGTTCCTCACTTTCTCGGATGGGAGACCAACTGCCGGCCTCCAATGCAGGACGATCTCGTACTTGGATTCGTCCACTTGGTATTTTCCTTCGTCCATCTTTTCCAATCGGTCGCGCTTGAAGTCCTTGAAATTTCCGTCGTAGAACCGGACAAGAGCGTGCTTGGTGCTCGACTTAATCAGGGCTGAAAACTCCGACTTGGTCATCATTTTCATTTTCTACTTATTGGTTTAACGTACGAATTTACCTCGTTTATTAAACGAATTGGATCGTTTTGAATCTCAATCCAACGTGAATGTTTCATTGGCATACACTTTGATCCGCCACCAATGTAATCAATTATAGTGAATGATCTTCTTCGTCTTATTCTTTCAACCCCTTCAACCCCATATTTTTCATAAGGAAAAGTGATTAAAAAAATCATCTCCGGTTTCATGGTAAATTGGATGGGGGATTTCACTTTCGTTCCGCCTACCCTTGGGATCAATCCAGAAGATCAGCGTCTATCCCCAAAAATTGTTCACTTCCGCAACTCGCACTGAGTCACGAACGACACCGGGTTGCAGAATATGGACAACGCAATATCGGGATTCCGGGTCAGGATCTCAGCGATGGACTCTCCTTCGCCGTCATAGACCTGCTGGAGAGCTTTGATCGCCGATTCCTCGCTGAGACCTTTGCGATCAACAAAACCCTTCAGGCGGTCGATGTCCTCCAAGATTTGTTCAGAGGCAACGTCTCGGGTGGACACATCAACAACGGGAACCTGCTGGACAGGTTCAGCACCCGGAACAGGGTCAACCACGGCAGTCTTGGGAGGACGACCACGGCGGGGCTTGTCCGCAGCGGGGATGACCTCCGGGGCGCTCTTGTCCACCTTACGATCCATGTAATCCTGCCACGAAGCCTCACCGTCCTTAATCGCAGCGTACATTCCACGAAGGGTAGCAATCTCCTTGGGGGAAATCGTCTCCATGGAGTGACCGAGCCATGCGGTGATCTCGTTTGGACCAACGCCAACGCCCGCAAAGGCGTCGCAGAGTTTCTTTATCTTGTCCTTGGGGTTCTCGGCCCCACCGCCAGACATCGTCGCTGTAATGGCATCCTCCGCTTCCGCAAGGATATCCTGGGGGATCATGCGAAGACCCGAGTTCCGAATCGCCTTTGACTTCGCCGCCCCGAGCTTTACCTGCATTTCGTCGTCGGTGGCCGGAACGATGTAAACCGTGTCGCCGTAGGTGTTGACCCGCTGGCCTAAGACTTCCTGCCCCGGCTTGACCTGCTTCCGCTCCACAGTCTTGGAAAGGAGCACGTCGTCCGAGTAGGAAATGTTCGACTGGAGATCGGTCACTGTGATCCGCACGCTTCGGCTCTGCTCATCGTCGTAAATGATCGTGGAATTGATGTCCACGTTTCCCCAGGCTGTTAGCGCGGCCTCGGCAAACCTGATTGAAAACCCGCTGATAGTGTCACGTCCAACCGGCTTCTCCCACTTCGCACCTTCAGCAAACCCGGGGCGCTTGCACATTTCGAGCATGTCCTGGCGGGCCTGCATCTGATTCCTGGGCCGTGTTGCAGCCATAACGAATTTCGCCTCAATCGTGGCCTTTGCCAAAGCAGCCTGAGAAGCCGTTGCCAACTCTCCGCCGCGCTGCACTTTCTGAATTCCAAGTTCTGTGTTCATTGATTTGGTTTTGTTTCCTACGTGAAAAGAAACCGAGGCTTAACTCTTGTCGTTTTGGGATGACGGAGTCTCCGGAGAATCGGATTCAGCCTCGGAGGTTGGGGTCTTTGGGAGAGTGAAAGTAACTTCAACCCGCTTGGACTTGGAAATGGCGTAACAAATGGTCAGGCTGCTAACTGAAATCATGACGCTGAACCAAACTATTTCACCGAGGCTCACTTGGCGCCTTTCTTCGGGTGCGTGGCATTAGGTCCTGTTTCGCCGACCTGCGAGGAATCCCGCATCGTGCCGACCTTCGAGGAATCCCGCATCGTGCCGACCTTCGAGGACTCCCAAATCTCGCCGACCTTCGAGGAATCCCGCATCGTGCCGACCTTCGAGGACGCCAGCATCGTGCCGACCCGCGAGGACGCCAGCATCGTGCCGACCTGCGAGGAATCCCGCATCGTGCCGACCTTCGAGGAATCCCACATCGTGCCGACCTTCGAGGACTCCCGCATCTCGCCGACCTGCGAGGAATCCCGCATCGTGCCGACCTTCGAGGAATCCCACATCGTGCCGACCTTCGAGGACTCCCGCATCTCGCCGACCTTCGAGGACTCCCGCATCTCGCCGACCTGCGAGGACTCCCGCATCTCGCCGACCTGCGAGTACGCCAGCATCGTGCCGACCTGCGAGGACTCCCACATCTCGCCGACCTTCGAGTGCTCCAGCATCGCCCGAATCACGCAGCACTTTGCGACCTGGATCGATACCTTGCCCGAAATGATGAACTGCCCGCCGATCAGCAAGCACCTGTCCTCCGTGATGATGATGGACCTGATATAATTCCGCATCCGGCCCGACACCGCCTCCTTCATGGATTCGTCAAACCAGTCCGGACACCTCTCCTCGTCGATTCGCAACTTGTAGGTCTCTGGCTTGTCCGCCGTCGCCATGCTCGGGGGCTTGAACTCCACCCGAGCAAATGACAGCCGCGCTCCGTCGTGCAAGTTGTGCATCGCGATCAGGTCTGAGTGATGCTCAGTCCATGGAGACATAAGCAGCTTGAAACCGCCTTTAAGGCTCTCGTCGCGAAGAACGATTCCGCTTTTGAATTCACACATTGGTTTACTTGGTTTTGGTTTCCGATTTGTGAGCAACCAAACCCTTGCGGAGAAAGAACTCGATCCGCTCTTGGACGTTGAGTTCGACGGGGGATTTAATCGCAACGGACTTTACCGCTTGGACAACCTCCGAATCCACGTTTCCGCCGATGAATTCCTTTTTGGTTTGTTTGGCCATCTCGGGATCCAGAATGCCAGATTCAAAAATCGGGTCAACAGTTTTCAGCAGAATTTATTGCCGTTGATCAGAAAGCATGTTTCAGTCAATGAAACCAAATGAACGACAAACTTCCACCCCACTCGATTGAGGCTGAACGCGAGGTTTTGGGGGCAATGATTTTCAATTCCCGAGACAATGTTCCGATTGCCCTGGAAAAGGTCGTTCCGGATCACTTTTACGACCTGAGAAATCGGGCTGTTTTCGATGAACTGAGCGCCATGTCGGACATTGGACTTCCGATTGACCAAGTGACGCTCGGAATGCGGGTTCTGAAGAATCCAAAGTTGTCGGAAGCTGTTGGTGGTGTGGCTTCGATTTCATCCTACCCCGACATGTGCATGGCCGGAATCGAATACTACATCGAGGAACTTCTGGAGGCGTTCACGAAGCGGAAATTGCTCCAACTCTGCTACTCGGTCGGGGAAACGATTTACGCCGGATCGCAACCCACCGAAGAAATTCTCTCCGCATTCGAGGCCGATGCCCTTGCGATCCGACCCACCCAGTCCGTGGCGATGAAGTCTGCCAAGGAACTCACCCGACGAGCCTTGGAACGCTACGGAAAGGCAATGGAGACCAAGGGGCAGGTTCAGGGCATTCCGACCTCGCTTTTCGAGTTGGACCGCATGACGGGCGGTTTCCGGGGCGGGCAGATGATCGTGCTGGCGGCTCGTCCAAGCGTTGGAACGACAACCTTGGCAATGCAGATGGCCGAAGCTGCGGCTATGAATGGGTATCCCGCCTTGGTGAACTCGCTCGAAATGAACGACGACTCCATTTGGGACCGGTTAATTGCCAAGCGGTCCAAGGTCTCTCTCTGGAACCTCATCAACGGCGAACTCACGCAGGGGGACATGCAGGCGCTCCAAAGGTCCACGCCCGAAATTGCCAAGCTTCCAATTCACGTCGATGACCGATCCGAACTGACCATTTCCCAAATTCGGGCGCACGCGAGGCGGATGAAACTGCAGCATGGAATTGGAATCGTTCTCATCGACTACCTCCAGCTAATCCAGCCAGTGTTCCGTAAAGGAGTTTCAACGAACCGGGAACAACAGGTTGCCGAAATCTCCAAAGGGCTGAAGGCCATGGCGAAAGAATTGGACGTTCCGGTCGTGGTCCTCGCTCAGTTGAATCGAGAGTCGGAATCTGATGCTCGAAAGCCGCGCAAGAGTGACCTTCGCGAATCTGGTTCGATTGAACAGGACGCCGACATCGTTCTGCTTGGGTTCAACCCGGACGAAATCAAGAAGAAGAAAGGTGACGACGATCAGGCTCCCACGGACGTAATTCCTGTTACCTGGATCTTGGCCAAGCAGCGCAACGGCCCTACTGGAGAAATCAAGACCGTGTTCAAAAAGTCGCTTATGACTTTCGAGAACGGTTACGAACCGAAGGGTGGCCCGATTACGGACGAGGACTGCGATTAGTGTTTCTCGGGAACGTTCTGACGCAGGTATGGGATGCCCATTTCGACGTGCTGAAGAAGCGTGGACGGCTTGCGCTTGACCGGTTCCTGGAACGGGTACGCGAGATACTGCATAGGGGTCTGAGGAGGTTTTACCGACTTGTCCTTTTTGTCCGTCATGGCAGCAAGCTGTTGAACACCTGGGGGGATCAGCGTGCTTCGGAGGAGTGAGCCCGCGAAGTAGCGCCGTTCCGTCTCGTTGTTTAGCGCATTTCCAATGCGGTCGATTTCGTCCAAGAAAGGCTGTTCCTTGGCTAGTCCAATCGAGGCCGCAATCACGCCCGCAGCAACCCCTTTGCGCTCCCGGTTTCGGTCCAATGAATCTGCTACACGTCGAATCGTGGCACCCATCTGGATGACCTCAAATATCGGCGCGTGGAACATCCAGTGAGGCATTTCATGGCCAAAGAGTTTGAATCCTCCCGCTTTAACGTCTCCGGGCTTGCGTTTCTCTTGGTGCTGGTAGTAACCACCAACGCTGTCGGGGTTGTAGTACCCAAGAGCCATCATGGCTGTTCCGAGCGAACCTTTGGCCAGCAGTTCAATGATGTGGTTCTTCTGCTCTGAAGGAACGTTCTCCAGACCGTTGCGAATAGCCTTGCCTGCCTCGTAGAGCCCTTTTGTCAGCGAAACCGGGTTCAGCTTCAGCGTCTCGCCAACGATGTTGGTTGGCACCTTGACGATTGGAAGTAGGAATCGAAGCCCGCGAGCCACCCACGGGCCTGCGTCTGGATACTTCTTGGACTTGTCCAACATGTTCAGGACTGTTTGCCACTGATCGGTGACCAGGTTGTCCTGCATGAAAATGGACTTCTTGGCCTCCAGGTAGGATTTTGCCGCCATGTCCGCCATAACGGCCGGATCTTGGATGTCGATTCCTCGCTTCAGGTTGAATTCCGAAAGGCGCTTGTAGGCGATCTCGAATGCCGCCTGCTTTACTGGGTTCTTGAGTGCGCCGTGGAGATTTCCGAACCAGTCCAGCATGATTGGATTTAGGTCGGTCTTCTTTCCGTTCAGGATGTCTAGGTCCGAACGTCCAGTTTTCAGAACTGTCTTGAAGTCCCGAATCCCGCGCATTACTCCTCTGGTGGCAGCCTCGGCGTAGGCCCGCATTCCAATCGGCGTGTAGTTCGGAGCCTCATTGGCCAACCTACGAAGTCCCGGAACTTGGCGGATACCCCGGACTAAGCCTTGTTCGATTGGGGCGGAAACTCCAACGCGAACCGCAGCCGCAGCCGCCAGCTTTAGGACGGTGGCCAATGAAGAGAGCTTCATGGCTCGCTCAACCTTCACGAAGAAGTCGCCAGCCTTTGCGGCCTTGGTGCGTTGGTCCAGCCGGATCTTTTCGATCTCCTCGTTGACCTTATCCTTGGCCCGTTGTTCCCGAGCCCGAGCCGCATCAATTACTTCGTCACGGAGGGGAGCTTTCTTGGGGGTCTTTCCGTAGTCATGGGTGCGGAGCTTCTCCTCAAGCGCGTCAGCACGCTTGTTGATCGCCTTCAGGAGGCGTTCTCGGGCAACTTGGTCAGGGTCTTTCTTGGGTCCGTCCCGAAGAGTCTCAAAGGCTTCCCGTGCCGCATCTCGTTGCGCCCGGATTTCTGCCAATTCGGGAGAGGGTTCACGGTTAGGCTTCTGGCGATCCGAGAAGTCCAGTTCTTTGATCCGGCGATTGTACTCATCCAGAGAACGCTTTGCCGCAGCAATCGCCAGCTTGTTGCGCTGCTCATCGGACATCTCCGTCTTACCTTCGATGGCCTGAAGATGCTCACGGAGGGCGTCACGACGGGCCTTTAGGTCTTTCGCCTCTTGGTCGTAGGCAACCCCATTTTTCTTGGGAGTCTTCTCGCCCGTGTCGATCTGTTTTTGAAGGTCCTCGATCTGATTCCTAAGTGAGGTCTTTATCCGATCCAGAGAGGTTTTTAGCTGGGTAGAGGGATCAACGGTTTCGATGCCGAATTCTTTCAGGGCCTGCTGAATCTTGCGCTGAAGTTCGCGGACCTTCTGGGTCGGTTTGTCCCGCTGCATTCCACTCCGCTCAGGAGGCTTTCCTTTTTGGATGTCCTCAAGAGCCGAAATGGCCTGTGCCAGTGCTCGGAATTCACGAAGCTGCTTTAGGTCAGCTTCCTTGCTCGGAAACTTGACCTTCCCGTAGTCGGAAAAGATGTCCCGGACTTTACGGGGGTCCAGGGTAGGATCCAAAGGTTTCAGGTCCTTCGTTACCTTGTCCATTACTGAACCAAGGTCTGAGTCGCCTTGACGCACGTAGGCCCTAGCAAGATCGAAGATCACCTTCTTGGTGATGCCACCTTCGACTTTAGCCTCGTCCAGAACTTGACCTGGGGTTTTCTCAGCCTTGGGAGTCTTCTGCCCATTTTCAGCCTTGGTCTCAAACTCCTTGTTGATCTGGTCGTGGTACGCTTTGGACCGGTCGTAAATCTGTGGAAGTCTTGGGCGGATCTCTTCCCCGAGGTCGGAAATCATCCGCTTCGACCACTCGCCAAAGTCGATGACATTTTCCGCGAGGTAGGACGCGCCAATGATAGCCTCGTCCTTGAGGTGAAGCAGGGAAGCGGATACTGGGTCTATGGCGTAGGTTCGGCTACGGCGCTCACGCTCACGCTCCAGAGCCTGTTCCCGGAGGTTCTGCCAATACTCCTTGGACGACGAGCCCTTTGCTTTGGCATCCTTCGCGGCCTGAGTCTCCTTTCGGATCTCATGGAGAACACGGTCGAAGATTTCCTGCGCCGCTTCATGGGACTTCTGCTCCTGAACCTTGTCGGAAGCCTCTTTCGCTTTCACCCATTCGTCCCTAGCAGCCTTGATTCGGTTCGCCTCAACCTCTGTCAATGCTTCACCCTTCTCAGCGCGAGCACGAGTCTCCAGCCTGATAAGGTTGAAATTCTCGTCAACGACCTGCTTGATTGCCGCCAGTGATTGACCGGAAGCACGTCCAGCAGCCCTTTCTGCATTGAAAACGTCTTGGGCGCGATCACGGGCCAGTTCCAAACGAGACTTTGCAGCAGCAAGCGCATCGGGATCTCCTTGTTTTTCCAAATCAACAACAGCCTTTGAGGCAGCATCGTACTCAGCTTGAGTCCGAATCTGCTCCCGTAAAACCAGAAGCCTTTCGTAATCCTTGAGGGGTCTAGGATTGTCTGCGATCTCAGAAATTATCCGATTCGCAATTCCAGCCTCTTTCGCCTCCGCAGCGTCAGCCTCTTGCCGAACGATTCCGTCCCAACCGCGGGCCTCTACCTCAGCAGCGGGTGGTAGGCCCATTTCTTTACGCTGGGCGTCCGTGTAGGCGTTCTTGGACGAGTACGCCTGTTCTGGGGTGATTACTGGAGGCGCTTCCGGTTGAACTGGCGGGACTTCTTCAGGCGCAACGGGCGCAGAGGAATTGACTTCCGGTGAAGGCGAGGCTTCGGGTGCCGTGGTATTCTCCGCAGAGGTCGCAGGAGTCGAGGAGTCCACTTCGGCCCTCGATTCTGGAGCAGCCCTATTACGCAGTTTCGCTATTACGTCGGCAGGCGTGTCCGAGTCTTCAATCTTAACCCCATTCTCTTCAGCAATGCGCTGGAGATTCCGGGTAATCATCGCCGGAACTCCACCAGCATCCACTTTACTTAAGAGATCTTGCGCTTCCGCAGTGAGTGGAGCCTCGGGTTGAGTGGTTAAGTCGGGCTTAACAGCTGGCTGGTCCGCTTTCGGAACATCCGTCTTGGCCATCTCAGCGACCACGGAAGCGGTCTCCGGAAGGTCAGCCTGCGCGGCAACTTCTGCCGTGTGGTCAGCAACTTTGTCCGCAGCTTGGTCCTGAACCTCAACCGACTCGGCTGGTTTTGCCTCAATTACGGCATCCTGGGCGGCTTTGGTGACTTCAGGTTCAGAGGATTTCGGGATTACCTCACCCTTGAATGCGTGTTTAGCCGAAGCGCCCGTGAGCAACAGGTTTGCAGCAGCACCAACCCCAGCCTCGGTGATGTCCTGCGCCGTGCCGGATTTGATTGCCTGACCGACGTTTGAAATTGACCCCGGAACATTCGATGCCATGTCCGCAGCGAAGGCTCCAGAAACACCCCTAGCAGCGTTGGCGACGTTGACGGCGTGCTTGTGAGCCAGGGCCAACTCCTCGGCAGTTGCGGTTCCAGCATTGAATGCGGCATCGGTAGCCTTGAGAGTATCCCGAGCGGCCTCAACCTCACCACCAAGCCCAAGCGTGGCCACCCCAAGAGGCGACTGCATGAAGTTGGCGAACCCAATGCCGACATTGCCGACACCGGCTGCTATCTGCGCGGCCCGACCCTGCTGTTGTTGGATCTTCGGGATCTCCTTCAGCGGAGTGCTCAAAGCCTCCTGAGTTCCTGGAATCAATCCCTTCTGTTCAATGAGACTTCCCTGAGGCTTGTACTGAAGTTGCCCATTTTCGTCAGGAACGCCTTGTGTGAGCCTTTGCCGCTCGTCTGGCCCGAAGATCGCCGTGACTGGACCGGACTCACGTACGGACCGATAGGCGCGTTTGGCGATGCCTTCCGGTTGGTCGTTTACGAGACGCGGGGTAGTGGTGTCCTCGTCGAGAAAAGAGTCCAACCGCTTGTTGGATTGCTCTAGTTCATCGAAAGGCTTGTCGCTGTCCAGAAAGTCATCAGCCGAAATACTCATTGGATTCCTAGTTGCTTGAAAGGCTTCAACTGATTGATCGCCTCCTCCCGAGTCAATTTTCCAGCCTTGAAATCGGAACGGATTTTCTCCGCCTTGGCTTTATCTTCGGCACTGAACACTGGAGCAGCAGGAGTCTGGGTTTGTTTATCCGGCCAATTCACTTGGTAATTGTCACGAAGCGCCTTGGTCACTTCCTGAATCGTGCCGCCATTGTGCTTCATGTACCCCTCGGTATGGCGATTGACGTACTCCTGTTCGGATATTTTACGCCCATTCTTGTCCACAACAGCAGCCTGATTCTTGAGGGTTTGTAGGTAGCCGGCACGGTCGGTTTTCACCTTTTCGCGTTCCATGGCAGCGGCAGCCTTATCAGCATTGATCTTCTCAGCAGAAGCCGACTTGTCCGCAGCGATCTTCGCAGCAGCGGCCGCCTTAGCGGCAGCAATAGCCTCCGCTGAGTCTGTTCTACCAGAAGCAATGTCAGACTTAGCCTGCCGGTTGAGTTCAGCCCCAACCGTGTTAGGTAGCATGTGCGCCGGCAAAAGGTGGAGAGTCTGACGAAATGCCAATGGACCAGCCTGTTCCAGTGGAAGCCCTTGCTGGACGTTCTGGTCCACCTGAGCCTTCAACGCGCTCTTGTACTGTTCCTGAGCGGCAAGCTGTCCTGCGACCTGGGAAGCCTGCTGCTTGAGTAAAGCCGACCGCTCCTGCTCCTGTTGTGCACGGGCGATGCGCTCTTGCTCCAAGGAGGCATTCCGCTCACGCTCAAGACCAAGCTGCTCCCTCTGACGCGCCTCGTTCTGGCGCGTGTGGTAATCCTGCAACCCAGCTTGGTAGGCCGGTAGGAATCCAAGGTAGTCATCAACGGTTGGCATAGTTCAAGACCCTCCAGGGATGTTCCACGAATCAGTGTTAGACTTGCTTCCAAGACCTTGAAATCCATTGAAAATTCCACCGTATCCTCCAGCATCACCAAAAATTCCACCACCAATCCCCTGAATCTGCTTGCCCCAAACATCTCCGGCACCGGGAGAGTTAGTTGCGCCCGTAAGTTGGTTCAACTTCAAGGTGCGTTCGCTGGATCGAATTCCCGCCAAGTCGGTCGGAGAAGGTCCAAGAAGTCCAGCAAGGTTGAACAGGTTTGCCCGAGGGGTGTCCGAAATGATCGTGTTGGCCTGATTTGCGCCAAGAGTAGTCGCGTCCAGAGAAGTACGGCCAAGATCCCGAAGCGTCAGGTTTCGAGCCGCACCAGACCCGCCATAGCCTCCTCCAAGAGCCCGTGAGGCCGCAGACCGTTCCACCGCGCTCTGAACGTCCGAAGGCAGTCGTCCAGAAAGTAAGTCAGAAGCGTTTGCCGTCCGCTTGGCCTGCAATCCCGACCAACCCGGGATGGCCTGCTCCAGCATGGAGTTGACCTGATCCTGAGAGAACTGGTTCGCCTTTCCAGCGATTCCCTCGGCAGTACCAAGGTTGTTGTCGATTGAAGAAAGCGCCTCACCGGTGATCGCGTTAGGGTCAATGCCGGGGGTGTTCGCGATGTTGTTTAGGGCATTCTTTCTACCGGAAGCGGCATTCCCGGAAATAGCCGATCCAACGAGCCCTAAACCAAGCCCTCCAAGTCCTGCGATAAGTCCCATAAATTATACAACCTCCTTCAACATCTCGTTGGAGTTTTCTTTAGAGAACACAATCTCAGGATTCATTCTCTGGATGTTCAAAGAAATGAACAGACGTGCCTTTTCTTCGGAGAAGTAATTCGAGTTTCCAAAGCAATAGACCCAAATTGAACGAAGTGATTCAACCGTGAACAACTCGGAATAATCAATCCGAAGCCATTCCCAAGACCATTCTGTAATCTGGTCGTAGCAGAATTCCATTGAACCTTGGTCAACAGGGTATCCGAAAGCCTCCGACGATCTCAGCGCAGACTCCGATGGTTCACGAACCAAACCAACCCGGCGACCACGATCAAACGTCGCCTTTGGAATCCACCCGTAGGTAGTGCTGTCGATGACGTATTCCCAGTGCTCAAGCTGGTCTCGAATTGTCTCTTTCCAGTTCGGATCCGTTGCCGCCAGTTCATGGTTCGCCACGCACTTCGGGTGCAACGACAGAAACGCAGCCAAAAAGGCCGTTCCGCTTCGTGGCATTCCCGCGATCTGGATAATGGTTCCGCTCATAGAAGTAGGGAAACCCAAGCTGGAATTCGCATCAAGGCAAAGACGGCAACCTCGCACCCGTTAGGAACCTTGGCCAAGTCGCAGGCAATGGCCGTGAACATCGCTGGATTTGGATAAATATCCTTCCCGATGTATCCCTTAATTTGCTCAATCCTGGCTGACTTCTCAGGGAAATTGGCAGTCAGATACTCCAGAACCGGGTTCCACTGAGGGTCAATCCCATTCTTGAAAAAGGAGTTGCCGAAGCCTTGGATTTTGAACCCATGACCCAACTGCTCCTCCACCTTTTCCTTGGTGGCAGTCTCAAAAACTTTGCGGGCCTCCTGAACTGGGGCGTGACGGATGCCGGTAGCCAGCAGCGAAGAGGAAATTGCCTGAGCCATTGACCCGCTTGCGAAGTACGAGTTAACGATTGCGGCAGAACTGGCGTTTCGATTCTTCATCGCCGACTGGTAATGGGCAGCAGCGACCAACTCAAAAAGGCGGTTAACCTTGTCGTCGCTCAGGTCAATCCATGGAACTTCAATGGTCATTTTACATCATCCCGTCCAGGACCCTTGAATTGTGGGCAGAACCAAGAGGCTGAATGTTGATCGCCGTCCGCTCTTTTCCGCCTTCCATTCTCTCGGTGTAGTTCCTCAGTTTTCGGGTAGCCTCTGAACGGTAGAAATTGGCTCCAGCTTGGTCGTACTCGTCGGCTAGCTGAATTGACCGCATCATGGACTCCAAAGCCCCGAGCATCGAAATGAACAGCCAATCGGTGTCGATGTAGGCCGGAGAAAACGACTTGGAAACCAAGGCTGTGTAAATCTGCCAAGGCCAGCAGTTATCCGAATTACACCCATCCGAATTCTTGACCGGAAGAGGCTGCAAAAGTCGGCAGCAACTCTGGGTCAGGTAGGTTCGACGATAGGCCGGGTTCTGTTCGTAAGGGTGGTAGTTTCCAACCTGAGTTTCAGACCCCGTGATCGTGTTGAAAGCAGTCACAGAGACCCAACCGTCGGTAATTGGCTTCTGAAGGCCGGCAAGCGGGTGCTGGAAGATGTTTACCGTCGAGGCGTACGGATAAGCCAAAGTCACGTACTCGCCTTCAATCCAGTCCCCGGAAACACTATCCTGAGTGCGGACAGAAACTCCATTCTGGTCCACGCCTTGAACCAAGATCCGCTTGCCAACATCCGACGAATTAGCTGGGTAGAATCGAAGCTGATTCAGGACGCCATCCCACTCTCCGTAGGTGGTCGCAAGTCCACGATCCAAAAGCTGGCTCGCAGCCTCGTTATTGTACCAGTCGTTGTTCCTGAGAGCCGGGGCCTTTTCGTAAGCCTCAAACTCGTACCACGAATTGCGAACCATCACGGTGTCTCGGCAAATCTGGAGGCGTTCGACCACGGCCACGTCAGCCGGCCAAACGATACATGATTTATTTCCAAGGATCCGAAGGCGTTGGTACGTGCCCCACCACCGGCCTTCCATTGCCAACTCCTCCTGGGCGCGATTTAGTAGGGTGATGAACTCCGTGGAGCATGGGACCAGCTTCAGCCGCTGGGCCATTCCAGAATCCTTAGCCTGTTTGAGAGTGACCCTCATTTGAATGCGTAGGCTTTGAGATTCCAGTTGGCAGTCGTGAGGTTGTTTGGAGAGCCAGTGGTCTTGTCAGTGATCTGGACCGCTGCGGTGCTGTTGAATCCTACCGATGTAGCGTTTGCCCAAATTGTTGGCGATGAAGTGCCTCCGCCTTTGTAGAGCGACCCAACAGGAACCTCATCCCCAACGAGATAATTCCATTCACCTGTTTTGCAGACCGCAACCACTTGGAAAAACTTTGGCTTTACTCCAAATCCATGGTTCCAAGAAAGTGGGATCGTAGCTCCAGGGAATGCCGTCTCTGTGGACTCGAAAATCGAGGTCTCCCAAACTGTGGTCAAGACCGCCGCTACGGTTCGAGTGCGAAGGAAAGCCCCATCGGTTCCCGAGGCGGCAATATCTCCTGTGGAAAGCTGCGAAATCCCAACAACCTCGAAATTGGTGCCGTCGAACACCATCGCATACCAGCGATTAACCTTGAGTGCCCCAGGCCAAAGGTCCGCCCCGCCAACCTTGATCGCAGCCGCCGCGAACGCATTGATCTGAAGTGTCGATGCCCCCGTGTTCTGGGTGGTAATATTGATGAAGAAAACACCTTGGCTGAGTGCAGCAAGCGGGTAAGTCGGAGAAACAGCCCCGACCACGTAGGCATTCACGGCACCTGAGTCCGTTCCAAAATAGACGTTTGGAGGATTGATCGGTACCCATGAACCACCAGAGTAGTAGAAGAATCCTACGGGAGCACCCCCGCCAGTCACCTTGAGCCAAATCTTGCCCTGATCGGAAGGGTCTGGAGTGGAAGCCGAGACAACGATCTGAGTGTAGCCCGAAGGAAAAGGGATCCTGAGAGCCGCCGCGAAGGCGTTGAGTGTCTCCTGCCAAGTGCCGTAACAAGCACCGGGGTCGATTGTCCCAGCCGTTGGAACGATGTATTGAGTGCTCATTTCGTCAGCGTAAAGGTGTCAACTGCGGCGCTTGAAGTGTTGTAGAGCACGCCCCGAATGGCGTCTTCCGTTACTGATAACCTAAACGCACCAAAATCGGAATTGTATCTAACCTGGCTTCCAGTGATAGGAGTACCAAAGCCGGTCTTGGTTTGTCCACCTAGACCGTTAACGATGTATGTAACGCTGTCCACCGAAAGCCGCTCGTAGGAATGCTCATGGCCAGCGATTACCAAATCCACACCAAGCTGCTTGAACTGCCACCGAAGCGCGGTGTACGACCCGGGCGCTGTGACGTTTGGTTGACCCGTGTGCCCACTTCCCGAGGAATAGGGCGGGTGATGCAGGATCACCACCTTCCAACGCGCCTTGGAAGCATTGACGGCCCGAACAAACCAACGCCATTGGGCGGATCCACCGGTCGGGTTGTTATCCGCGTCCAAAGTTCCAGCGGTGTTCCCATCTGGCTCCAACAGGGTTCCTGCACTGTTCCACCCGGAATCTACGAAGAACACTTCCACGCACCCCCACCTTTGGTTGTAGTACCGGCGCGGAGCGGCAAGGAGCGGTGAAGACTGAAAATAGGCGAGGTAAGCCGCAAGAGTCCCGTCAAAATCCCAGTCGTGATTACCAGGAACAGTCCAAAACTTTCCGCGATTCGTTGAAAGCGGGTAGTAGGAACCGACCAGAAAGGCATATCCGCTGTTGGTGTAGTTGTTGTCGCCGGCCGAGAAAACGAGGTCATAATTAACGTCCGCCTGAACCACGGCAGCGACGGCGGATTCGTTGGCGTCGCCGGTTCCGTAGTCTGAAACCTGCCAAATAACGACCTCATGCGACGAATACTCGAAGTCCTGCGGTTGGCAGCAATCCTTCGAAAAGCACGTCCCTGGAGTGATGCAGGCCATCAGGTGCAGCCCTCCGGTGAGATGATCTTACCCAAAGCAGGCTCGGGAACAGTCTTGGCAACGAATCGGCCCTTCTTAATCCGAGTGTGACCCCTGAAGTTCCAACGAACCTGGAATTCGTACCCCTGTCGCATTGGTCTTTCTAGTTGGTCGTCCGAATCGTTCGGAGGCGCAGGGGTTGCCCTCCGAGGCAGCGACATGGATCGCTTCATCTTGGGAGGTTCGTAGCAGTTGTCCGGGGCGCAGACCGTATTCGCGACACACTCGTCCCACACGTTCAGGCCGAGCCAGCACGGGTTTTCATCGGCTCGGAGCTTAACGTCCGTAGTGACTCGCCCTTGGACATCCTCATACCAGAGTTCACTCGAAACGAATTCCCGGAGTGAATTGAGACCTTGGAACGAGACAGACCGAGAGTAAACTGACCAGTCGATGCGAGTAGTCCCGTTGTCGAACGAGTCGTTTTTCGAGATTTCATAGAGGCAAATCCTGAAATCCGCATCAAAGCACATCGCGAAGGCCCGCTTTACCCCGTAGGTATCGGTCGAAAATAACTGGAGAGGGTTGATTCCGGTCCAAGCACCTTCCCAAGCTGGAGCGGACTTCCCACGCATCCCGGAAATCAACTGGAAGTCGATGGCGTTGATTACCTCATGCCAAATGCCGCGGGCGTGAAGCTGGGGGCGTCCAGTCATCAGCATCCGGTTGTCGAAATTGATACCGGAACACCAGTTCAACAAGGATTGGTCGTCGCCTTCCAGGGAGAAGCTCTGTTCGTTGGAAATCGGAGTGTTTCCCCAGCTTCCAAACTCTCGAAACGCGAAGTAAAAGGAGCGAATGCCGTCGTGGGCACGGAAATACATGTCTCCATTTACTCGGGTGACGAAATTGGACAGTGAACCATATTCCAGCAATGCAACGCGCTGGAGGGGCTGCCGTTGGTCTTTCCAGACTGTTCGGTCAACTGGGGCGTCGAACTGGAAAACTCCCGACTCCGTGAATACCATCAATCCACCTTCTCCGGTCGCCGATCCTTGTTCTGCAACAAACGAAAGCGCCGTAATCTCGCCCGCTTGGAGAGGTGTTGAGAATGACCCCCCTTCGTTGTAAAAATCGTTTTCCGTGAACTTGAGGATAGAAGCCGTCCCGAGACTCGGATCTCCGTAGAGGAGATTACCGCCCACATACTGGTTTCCAAAGGCAACCCAAATACGACCGATTCCGTATGTAGTTGGCCCGCCAACAGGCACTTCGTCAGCCATAGCCCGACGCAGCGTAACCCCGTCGTAAATGTATGGTTTGGATTGCCCATCTTGAACGATCAAGAAGTCCTCGGCTTGGCAGAACCACGCCTTTTGAAGCGTTGGATTGTTGCCCGAATCTGGAAGCGGAATAGCAGTTACCGTGTAATCGAGCAAGGAAACCCGGTAGAGCCTTCCTGAAATCGAGGCGACAACGAACCGGAGATTTCCCTTTGAAAATGCGCTGCACCCTTGAAAAATTCCGTCCTCGAAGGCTGCTTTAACCGTGTTGTCTGGAAACGAAAGTCGGCGACGATTGAAGGCTGGTCGGCAACTCATGTACCCGTTTCGGAACTGGGTATTGACGGCTTTTGCGACCTGATTTGGTTGAATCAGGGACGGGGCAATGCCTGAGTCGATTCCGCCTTCGAGCGAAAAGAACTCACTTTCCAGCCGGTTTTTCTCTTCTACTGGCATTGGTGTTGACTGTGCCCGCCCAATGCGGTACTCGGAAAGGCACTTGGCTTCAAGTTCAATCCGACCTACCACGGATTAAACCTCGAATGTCTGCATTCACGAAATACGGCATGGAATGGAACACTGCCGATTCGGTTGCGATTGAGATGGCGTGCATTCGTAAGCACGAAAAGCTCAAACTACGCACCGGAACGACCCTATTTCAGCATTACAAGGCGCTCATTAGCGCCCTGTGGCCTCACCTGTCTTGGCACAAGTGGAACGAGCGCATTCTTCGCAATCTCTGCGAAAACTCGGTTACGGGGATCATGGGGCCAGCCTCTTCGGGAAAAACCAATACGGTTTCAGCCTTCGCGCTAACCGACTACTACTGCTTCCCAAATGAAACGACTTGGCTCATTTCTTCGACGACTTTGGCCATGCTGGACATGCGAGCCTGGGGTGAAATCTCAAAGCTCCATAGAAAAGCCAAGGAGCGACGTTCTGACCTACCCGGACATATCATCAATTCTCGACGGATGCTGTCCACCGACGGGCGAGAGGTCGAAGATCGAGACTTCCGAAATGGAATTGTCTGCGTGGCTTGTAAGCAGGGGAGTACCTATGTCGGCCTCGGAAATTACGTCGGCATCAAGAACGAACGGATGCGAATAGCGGCTGACGAGCTTCAATTCATGCCGAAGAGCTTCGTTGATGCGTTTGCCAACTTGGCCAAGAACGGAAGTGCGAAACGGTCCAAATTGGAGGGTTTCAAGGGTATTGGACTCGGGAACCCAAAGGACCGAACGGACGCTCTAGGGGTGCTCTGTGAGCCCGCAGACGAGCTTGGAGGCTGGGACGGAATCGGGGACATAGACGGAACTCAGGAATGGCAAACTCGTTACCCAGGAGGTCGATGCGTCCAGTTGGACGGAATGGATACTCCGAATAGTGAGTATCCCCGTGGGTTGAACCCCTACCCGTACCTCATTACCCCAGAGGACATCGAACGGGACATTGCGTTCTTCGGGGCCGACTCGATTCAGGTCTCGATGATGAACCGGGGCCGGATGCCTCGGGATGCTCAGGATCGGCGCGTAATCACACGGTCAATGTGCCTCAAGGGGCAGGCCATGGAGGAGGCTGTTTTCTCATCCACGGATAGCTTAGTGAATATCGGCTGCCTGGATGCGGCCTACTCTGGAGTTGGTGGCGACCGTGCCCCATTCATTCACCTTCAGTTTGGAAAGGACCGCGAAGGAAAGTGGATTCTGGCCTTTGTCGGGAAGCCGATCGTGGTCCCCGTAACGGCATCGTCTCCGCTTAGTCCCGAAGACCAGATTGCCACCTTCGTGAAGGAGCGGTGCGAGAATCTGAACATTCCTCCCGAACACTTTGCTTTCGACTCAACCGGACGAGGATCCTTGGTGCTCTCCCTGAGCCGTCTTTGGTCTCCGAACGTCGTGGGTGTTGAATTCGGTGGAAAGGCCACGAAAAGGCCTCTTGGAAAGATCCCAGATTGCTCAAAGAAATACCGAAAATTCGTCTCGGAATTGTGGTTTGCCACTCGGCACCTGATCGCCGCTGGTCAGCTTCGAAACATGCCGGAAGATGTGATGGAGGAGGGCACAAAAAGGGCGTGGGACATCTTTGAAGGTGGGTACGAGGACGTGGAGACCAAGGATGAAACAAAACTCCGTGTTGGCCGAAGCCCGGACCTTTACGATACGTTCGTCGCTGGCGTCGAAATGGCTCGCCGGCTGGGATTCCGAATCGAGGGGGCTTTACCTCCAAAAGATCCGTCCAGAAAGTCCGTGGTGATGCAGCGCCATGAACAGTTTAAAAAGCTGTCGCAGAGTTTCACGTTGAACAATAACTGATCGCTTATGCCAATCATCAATCGAAGCCAATTTCCGCCCGGTGGCTGGAAATACACGCAGCCGGAAACGGGCTGGAAAATTGAAAACCCAGGTTTCACTTTCGAGGAAACCGCGATTGAGATTTTCAAGCATCGTGCCGCCAATCCAACGATCTTCTCGGCGAATGGACTCGATACCTGCCGAAACGATCTCGACGCCTACACGGAGGCGCGGGCGACCAAGGAAGGCTGGTTCAGCACGTCACTCTTCTCTCCAGCCCAGTCGGTGCTCCCAAAATCGACGGCTCTACCGGATACACAGGCGCAACCGGTGGAGCCTCAGTCTCAGCGCCAAGTGGGGGTGGTTGCGCGTTTTGCGGAAGTCGTTAAGGGCGATCTGGAAGGCGCAAAGATCGTGGCTTTGTGGCTTGGAAACGGCATGAATCCGGTTACCCGGAGACTCGCCCAGAATCGAGCCAACGTCTGCCTTAACTGTCCGAGCAACGAACTTGGGAAGCGGAAAATCACGGGCGGCTTGGCGAAAGCTCTCAAGTGGGCTGCTGAACTCAAATCCCACGCCGACCTTCACGTCAAAGGCGAAGAGGGCCTTGGGACCTGCAAAAACTGCGGTTGCCATTTGCCCACCAAGGTTTGGGTTCAGTCTCGCCACATTGCAGTTGGTGAGGCCCCGAAGGAACCATTCCCAGATTACTGCTGGGTCAAGAACGAGTTGGATCGCCGGTTGATGCCACCCGTATTGGCCAACCAGAAGGAATTGGAACCATTCGCTTGGACTCAAACGGCGGTAAAAGAGCCGGGACCAATTCACCAGCAGAACAAGTGGCAGGGAGGTATCTTCACGATCCCAAAGGACTCCCGGGACCTCCTGTTCAATTCTGGCCTCGTCCAGCGGTCCGACGGCCTGTGGCTCGCTGCCAGACGCCATTCCAGCCCTCGTTCAAACACGGTCGTCATGTTCAAGCTGGACGACATGATGAACATTGAGTCCGGTAAAGAAGTGACTTTCAAAAAGGTCAACGACAACGAGCATTTCGAGGATCCTAGGGTAATCACGATTCCAGGGACTGACAATGTGCTCTTAACGGCCTGCAATTACTTCCTGCACAGCCTCCAGTCAGGTTCCCACGCTCACCAAGGGATTTTCCTTCTCGATAAAGACTGGGTTTGCCAAGCCTCGTTCCATCCTGCTTACGGAGCGAATGGAATCAGCATTGAGCACAACACCGGAAATGAAAAGAACTGGTGCCTATTCTACCACGGTCAGACACCCCATTTTGTCTATTCCTGCTCCTCTAAGCAGAAGCATCAGGTGGTTCAACTCAACCCGTCCACGTTCCAACCGGAGCAGGCGTTCGTTACGGAAGGAATTGTTTGGCCGTACGGTGAGGCTCGCGGTGGAACTCCTCCGGTTCGGATCGGTGACGAGTATTGGAGCTTTTTCCACTCATCCCAGCCTTGGCAGACTACGAAACGGCGGTACTTCATGGGTGCTTACGCCTTCAGTGCAAAGGCCCCGTTCGAACTCACCCGGTACACCAAGATTCCGATTGCTGCCGGGTCCCAGTTGGACCCAATGGTTCCGAATTGGTCTCCATTGGTTGTTTTTCCATGCGGTGCTGTCTTCGACGGGGACGACTGGTTAATTACCTACGGGATCAACGACACGGCCTGCGGATGGAATCGAATCCCCCACGAAGAGTTGGTTGCTGCCATGGCCGAAGCATGAACGCCGTCCCAATCCTGATTGGAAACCTCGACGACGAGCATTCACACAATGCCCGGTTGAAACACTTTTCTGAGCGGGGTATTAAGCCCCTGACTGCATGGGGATACAATGGAGTTAACCTGGCCCTCCAGCCCCTTTCTCCTCATGAAGTGGACGGTAAGGGTGTCAAGACGTTCGTGGAGCCTCGGCAGGTCGGTGACGTGCTCTCGTACATCGCGGCGATTCACACCGGGATCGAGACGGGGAAGGACTTCATCGTCTTCACCCAGGATGCAGAACTTGAGCAAGGGTTCGTTCCTGAATGGACCGCAATTGAGTCGGAAATCCCAGCCGATGTCGGGTGTGTCCAGATCGACAGCATAGACCACGATGGAATGCGGAGTTACGGGGTTCACAGCACCCATTTCAGCCGTCGTCGTTACCCGTTTGGGTTCTCGGCAATTTGGTGGAGGAATGTCCGTGCAAAAGTCGCGGTGAATATGCTAACTCCGGTATGTTCGCCAGTGGACGTTCTGTTAATGAGGCGCGTTTATCCAAGCCTTGGGCATACAACATCCATCAAGCGATTAAGCCGGAAAGCATGATTCCGATTTACTGCATCACTTTAAAATGAAACTGACGATTGCGTACATGACCAGTAGAAAGAATCCACGAATCCAGTGGTTTTTCAATTCGCTGCACCGTGAATGCGGCGGTGATTACTCGGGGTTTGAGGTGATCGTAATTGATTTCCACGCTGAATCGGAAGGCAGGAAGGAAGAGTTCCTTTCCAAGTTCAAAGGACCCAAGGAACGCCTCCGCCATGAGCCTCCAAAGCCAACCGTTTGGCAGGGCAAATACAGACTCACAAAATCCGACTTCTTTGCCGCGTCGAATGCTCGCAATACGGCTCTCTGCATGACCCGTACCGATTACATCGCCTACGTTGACGACTTAAGCGTTTTGATGCCTGGCTGGCTTGATGCAGTATTTACTGGCTTGAGTCCGAACCAAATCAAGTGCGGATCCTACCGAAAGGTAAACAACATTGAAGTTTCAGATTCTGGTGAATTGGTTAGTTTTCAACATTCTGAATCAGGAACTGACAACCGGTTTGAGCGTGTAAACCAAGACGTTGTTCCATGCGATGCTTCGTGGCACTACGGGTGTTCTTTGGCGGCTCCGATTGAGCTTTACCTTCAGATCAATGGGTGGCCTGAAATCTGCGATGGAATGGGTTACGAGGACAGCATTACAGGATTGGTTTTGAAGAACATTGGTGTCACTTTCTGCTACGACCGCAGAATGATGACCTACGAGGATGAAAGGGCGCACTTTGAAGACGTGCCAATGAAGCGTTGGGATCCTGGTCAGTCCCCTAACGACAAAAGCCATGCCATGCTTCGGGCTAACCACATTGCTAAGAATTTTCCGAACTATTTTGGTGAAGAGGGTATCCGTGGAGTTCGTGAAAAGGTTTTGAGGGGGTTCCCATTCGACGTTTGTCAAATTCCGGAACATGAATGGTTCACTGGAAAGCAATTGATTCACATGGGATGAAAAGGATTCAGACAGCACTCATTGGAAGGTTCGGAAACCAGTTGTTCCAATACGCTTACGCACGTTCCGTGTGTGAGCGTTACGGATTTGAGTTGGTTGTTCCAAAATGGGTTGGGGAAGAGATTTTTGATCTTGGAGTTGAGAACTCAGCTAAAACCGACGATTCACTTCCCCGTTGCGAGCAGTTGAGTGAATGCTTGGCTGATGGTGATTTTCAAATCAATGGCTATGCTCAATCTTCTGGATGTGTTTCTAGTTACTCAAAAAAAGACGTTGAACGGTGGTTTCGTTTCAAGCCAACAGTGCTTGACCAATTGGAAACATTGGTCCCCATACACCGGGTCGTAGCTCATCGTCGTGTTGGTGATTATCCCGGATCTGGGTACCCAGTAGTTAGTAAGAAGTCGTACGAAAATGCGGTTGCTTGGTGGAGACTTGGTGAACTTGAATGGGTTACCGAGGAAAACCCTGCCTACGCCGGATTTCCGAACCACTTAGGATTCTTGCCTGACTTCTGGAGAATGACAAAGGCGGTTCACCTGTTACGAGGAAACTCCTCTTTCTCATGGTGGGCCGCTTCGCTCTGTGCTGGTGATGTTTACTCTCCTAGGATTGACGGACTGGTTGGAGGAATTGAACACGATTGCGAATTTGTTCGAGGTAATTGGCCCAGGATTGCAGATATTCACGGAGTAGATGAATTGAGACTGAAGGAGGATTGATGAAGGAATTTACCGAAGAAGAACGGTACAATTACAACCTGACAGAGAACTCGTTAGTAATTGACGCAGGCGCTTATCATGGCCATTTCTCTAAGAGGATTTGGGACAAGTATCGTTGTCGGGTTATCGCTCTTGAGCCTTCTGAAGAGTTTTTCAAAAAATCACTAGAAACCCTAAAGGAAACCGGGGTTTATCTGTTGCAATGCGGAGTTTCGGATCACACTGAATCTGTCCAATTTGGAATTGCAAATGATTCGACTGGAAGATTTAAGGATTCGACACAAATTGAAAACGTTTCATTGATGGATGTTCTATCATTTGTTAATGGGGTCCGGCAGGTTGACCTATTAAAATTGAACATCGAAGGCGGTGAATACGCTGTGATCCGCAGGCTTGTCGAAACTGGACTGATTAAGCGTATTGTAAATCTCCAGGTTCAGTTTCACGAATGCGTTGAGAATAGCGTAAGAATGGTTGAATCAATTTCGGAAGAACTTTCAAAAACCCACCACTTAACCTTTAACGCTGGACCGTACATCTGGCAGAATTGGGAGATCAACCAATGAACTCGTTCATGTCATATTGGGACAAAGTATTCTGCATCAATCTGGACCGCAGAGTTGACCGGTGGGAACATGCTCAAAAACAGATGGAAATGTACGGAATTGAAGCCGAACGTTTCTCTGGTCATGACAATGTTTTTATAAACGAACGGAAGAGCGGGAATGCTGGATGCACCGCAAGCCACCGTGGAGTTCTTGAGATCGTTTCGCACTTCAAGTGGGACAAAGTTCTGATTCTTGAGGACGATTTCGAGTGTAACCATTCTCCAGATGAGTTCATTCAGTTGTGGGATGAAATGATTAAAGAGGTTCCTGAGAACTGGGACTTCCTGTATCTCGGAGGACATTACGCGAACGCACCGCAACTGAGAATTTCTCCACACGTCATCAAGATGGACAGAATGCTGACGACTTCAAGCTATGGAGTACGATGGAAGGTGGCCAAAATGATCGCTCCACACATCTCTGGATATTCACCTATAGACTGTTTGATTTCTGGGTTCACCAGCAAGATGAACTCGTATATCTTTCAACCTCGGTTGATGGTTCAAACTCCTTCATTTTCCGACATTCAGGAGGTGATGGTCGATCACACCCATTGCATGCGAGACCCTAACCACGAAAAAATGGTATGATGAACGCCGACAGTACGCCCGCTTTGCCGGGAGAAATCACCCGATCATTGTCCCTGACTGCACAACCCAAGCTGGAGGGGTGGTGCACGGTCGAAAAGGCTTCTGCCATGGCGGACTTGATCGTCAGGGTTCGGCCTGAAACAGTGGTGGAGATTGGCGTCTTTGGCGCTCGGTCAATGGTCCCCCAAGCCATGGCTTTGCGGGCAATCAGTGGTGGCACTATTTACGGCATTGACCCCTGGAAGCGGGAGGCTGCCGTTGAGGGCACCAACGACCCAAAGAACGACGATTGGTGGAACAAGTTGGACCACCACGCTATCCATAAGCTGGCCACGGAGGCCATTTGGCGCTTCGGATTGGACGATTACGCCGTTTTGATCCGGTCCACGTCACATGCCTGCGTTGGTCTATTCCAAGGCGGTATCGACATCCTCCACATCGACGGAAACCATTCCGAGGAGGCTTCTACCCGAGACGTGGCCCTGTACGTCCCGTTGGTTCGGAAAGGGGGCTACATTTGGATGGACGATTGTAACTGGGAAACCACTCTTCGGGCGCGTCAGGAGATTGAAAAGGTGGCCACCAAGATTTCTGAGGTAGCAACGGAAGGCCAGCTTTGTTACCTGTACCAGAAGCAATAGGTGATTTATGGCCAAATTCTCTGATCCCGGAAAGATTCGTCAGGTTGTTGAGGCAATGCGATTGGCAGACCTCCCACGTGCCGTCAACCGAACTCGAATCAATACCCTGTTCAACGGGGAACAGCCTTTTACGGCTCAAGAGGCTGCGGATAACCGGATTCAGACGAACGTGAACTTCCTGGAGGCGACTCGTCTCGCCCGGGATAGTCGTCTCGTTTTTGAGAACGCCTTCATCAACGTCGGCGACCAGTTGAACATCACGGTGGACTTTGGTGCTCCAGACAAGGCTTTGGAGTACAGCAGCAAGGTGACAAAGGCGGTCAACAAGCTGCTCAAGACTTCCCGGAAATACCTTGGAACCCAGAAGTCGAAGTTCGCCCAAGTTGTTCTCCACGGCAACGGGCCTGTGAGTTGGGCTCGAAAGAACGAGTGGTGCCCGTTCATGATCGGGATCGAGGACCTTTTCATACCTTCAGGGACCTACCGGGACCTCTCCAACCTAGACCACTTTTCCATCTATCGACGGTTTACGATTGCCGAGCTGTACAAGGCTATTGAAGGCCCAAACGTAGCTAAGGGGTGGAATAAGCCGGTCATTAAGCAACTGATCGCTCAGAAGAACCAGCAGCTTACCCAGCCGTCGAATTGGGACAACTGGTGGTTCCCAGAAAAGGTTGCCGAGGATTACAAGGCCAATGCCGGGTACTACGCTTCGGACGCGCAGCCGACCGTTGCGGTGTGGGATTTCTACTTCAATTCTGAGGAAGAAGGTGGAGAAGGTTGGCGGCGGAAAATTATTCCAGCAGGAGGAGATAATGGATACCCAAGCGACGTTGACCCTATCCTTTTCGACGGAGGGGAAACTTCTTACGGAGACAGCCTTGATAATCTCCTCTGCATCCAATTTGGGGACGGTAACAACGTCGCCCCATTTCGATACCACTCTGTCCGCGGCCTGGGCTTCCTGCTCTACGCCGTTTGTCACCTTTCCAATCGACTCAACTGTCGTCTCGCGGATACGGCGTTTCGGGAAATGATTTACCTGTTCCGGAACGTTCCGGACGGGGATCGAGAGCGCCTGCTCCAAATCGACATGTACGACCTCGGGGTGATTCCCGACGGGTTGACCATGGTTACTTCCAACGAGCGCCACCAAGTCAACGAGGGGTTGGTTGGTTCCGTGATGTCCAAGATGAGACAGTTCATGGCGGAGAACTCATCTTCGTTCACACGGGACTCGAACGACGGGACACAGAAGGAGATGACGGCAACGGAGTCTTTGGCACGTTCCCAGGATGCCAATACGCTGGCATCTTCGATGCTGGGTGACGCCTACATCAACGAAGGATTCCAAGATCGAGAGATTTGCCGCCGGTTGACGATCAATGGAAGCACCCATCCAGAAGTGAAAGAGTTTCAGCAGGGGTTGCTTGAGGAGGGTGTACCGATTGAAGCCATCGACTCCGAACGCTGGGAAATTGTCAGAAATCGGAACATTGGTAACGGGAACAAGTCCGTCCAGATGGCCATGGCGGATCGTTTGATGGCGATTCGTGGGAACATCTCGCCCGAAGGCCAAACCATCGTGGACCGCCTCTACGTTCAGGCCACGACCGACAATCCCGACTTGGCAAACCAGTTGGTTCCTCCTGTCCCTCCGATTGCGACGGCTACGACCGAAAAAGCGCAGTTGGCTTGGGGTTCTCTTATCGCGGGCCAGCCGGTCAATCTCGGGTCCGGGGTCAACTACGTGGAATACGTGGAGACATTGCTTCAAAACCTCGGGAACGAGTTCAAGATCATCCAAGCGACTGGTCAACAGCCCGGGATGCGTGAGGTTATCGGCCTGTCGAATGTCGTTACCCACATCGGCCAACAGGTCCAGAAACTGTCGCAAGACCAAAGCAATGGTCAGAAGGTGAAGATGTACTCGGACGCACTCGGTCAGGCTGCAAACCAGATTAAAGCGTTCGGTCAACAGCTTCAGGAACAGCAGCAAGCCCAAGGTGGTCAGCAGAATCCAGAGGCTCAGGCCAAGATTCAGGCGATCATTATTGAGGCCCAGGCTCAATCCAAGATTGCCGAGCAGATGGCACAACAGAAGTTGGCTCACAAGGAACTCCAGTTCAACGCCGACCAAGCCCGACGCGATAAGAAGCTCAAGGCGGAGTTGGCGGCACAAGACGCCCGCACTTCCGGGGACATTATCCGCCAGAACGCTCGCACCGCTTTAACCGCGCAGCAACCGCAAGCACCAGCATCGAATGAGTGACCCCAAGAAGCCAATCGTTCACAATTTTAGCCCGAAGTCTGTTTTCCTCTCTCACGGGGATAAAGCCGACAAGGATTTCATTCAGAACCTTGGAGTAAACCCAGCGTTTGAACGGGTTTTGACGGTGGCCTTTGCCCAATGGTCAGCGGACTGCCCTGATGGAGACCCAACCGTTGGGCGGCAGATTCAAGGGGTGAATCGGTTCATCCGAACCTTGAAGGGAATTGGAGACCCGAAAATGCCCGCCCCGCAGCGAGTCACAGATCATCTTATTCCGCAGACGGACAGCCTGAACGTTGAAGATGTTGGAACGTAAAACACCATAGCACTTATGCCAGCCGATCAAGAAATGGAACCGGGCCAGGTCTCAAAAGACTTGGACTCAATGCTCGCAGTTGAGACCGCCAAACCGGCTGAAGCGCCGCGTGAAGTTTCGCCTGCCCACGAACTTCAAACTCCTTCCGCTACTGCTACTTCTGAAAAGGTAGAGACACCTGAGAAGGTTGAAACCACACCAGAAACTCCGAAGTCCAAGTTTTCAGAGGACCGTAAAGCCCTTGGGTTGGACGTGGAGAAGCCGGTGGCTAAGAAGGCTCCAGAACCGGCCAAGGAAGCGGTTCCTGCTGCCAACTTGGATCCGAAGACCCCGAAGGAGCTTCGGCTTGCCTACGAGGCAACCAAGAAGGAGCGCGACACAATTCGGGCGGAGTTGGAAGCCGCAAAGAAGGATGGGTCGTCGAAGGCTGAGATTGAGGCCCTGAGAAAGCAGCTTCAGGAAGCCGCTGAGTCGTCCAAGAAGTTCAAGGAGCAGATTGACGAGCGCGAGGCTCGGATTCGTCTCATCGACTACCGGAATAGCGACGAGTTCCAAGAGCGGTACAAGAAACCTCTGGACCAGACTCTGGAAAGCGCAATGCAGGAAGTGACCCAGTTGCGCGTGAACGATCCTGTGACCGGTGAGGAGCGAAATGCCACCCCGGACGACTTTACTAGCCTGCTCCAGATGGACCGGAATGCCTCCGCCACGAAGGCGCGTGAGCTTTTCGGTGACAATTCCCCGCTGATTCTCCAGTTGAGCCGGGAAGTCCGAGTCAAGATCGAGGCCATGAAGAAGGCTGATCTCGATGCCAAGGCGGCTGCCGAGACGTGGCACAAGTCCGAGGCTGAAAAGCGAGAAAGCACCACGAGCCTCACCAAGCAAACCTACGCCGATTACACCAAAGAGCGAAACGAGGACTTGAAGGAGTTGTTCACCCCGGATCCGGCTGACCCTGCTGAATCCAAGTTGATCGAGCAGGGTCGCTACCTGGCCGACCAAGTGATGACCAACCCTGCTGGGCTTCCTCCTGCCAAGTTGGCAATCCTAGCTGGAGAAATGTCGGTGCGGGCTGCCGGGTTTCAAGTCCTCCAGCATCGTCACGAAAAGGCTATGGCTCGAATCGCTGAACTTGAGGGAAAGCTGAAAGGATATGAGGATTCTGAGCCTTCAATCGGCTCTGGATCTTCTGCACCCCGGAAATCCGCCGCAAGTAGCCCCGAAGAAGAGATTGACGCGATGGCAGGCAGTATGCGACGTTGATCCCGCATTCGATTCGGGTTTGTTTCCTCTCCGACGCGAGCCGGTCATGGGTTTTGGTTCCCGTGGCCGGCTTTTTCGTCACTTTGTAAGGCTTTTCACTGCGTCCTGAACCTTTGGGTCAGACTGGGTGGCGTTTTGGTGGCGAGCGAGCGAGTCTTTGATCCACGCCTTTGCCTCTTCGCTCAAATGGCTGGCCTCAACCGATTCTTTGAAGCTCTCGACGCCCTTTACGACCTGCTCGAAACCGTTTTTCAGAGTCCCAACAGAAAGTCTTCCAACAGATGACAGGCCTGCTACTCCAGCCCCAACGACCGGGTTAAGCATTCCCCACAAATTGAACCCGATTGCGACCAAAACCATGAATCCGGCGATCAGGGCTAGGTTGGTGAAATACCCGAGCTGAAATATGCCCGTTCCTTCGATCTTTTTACCAACCAAAGGAGCCTGGGTCTTGCGGTACTCGTCCAACGCGGTATCGAGTTTGTTTTCCAGCCGGCCAAGTCGGGCCGAAAGCTCATCCCCGGATCGTTCCCACCGGTTTGCTGGACTCCCAAGGCTGTAAGAAAGCCCCTCAGAAGCGATACGCGCCTCACTGAGCGGGTTTAGGACGTTGGTTGAGGCTCCAGATGCCAATGCGGCATCCCGGGCCGCTACGACCTCGCGGTGAATGAATTCGGCACCCTGCTTCTCTGCTTCCAACGTCTCAGGCTTCTTGCCCGGAGCCGCCTTCACCTTCGACTGCCCGTACTCAACCGTCTTGGGAAGGAGGCCGCAACTCGTCGTAAGGGTGCTTAGGATCGTCAAGATGACGAACACGATGACGGACTTCCTGCATTTCATAAAACATCTTGATCGCCCTGAAAACCACATAGGTAACGGTAGCGATTACCACGATTGACTGGATTGCGATAGCCAATGGATCTTTAAGATTGATCCCACTTGTGGCTGCCCCAACTGCCCCGGCAATCACAGTAACAACATCGTTGGTTTTGAAGTCTTTCACGGTAGCTTGGGCTGATTCGTGGAATTTCTGGAATGTGCTCATGGCGTGTCGAAAATGCGAACCGTCTCCTGCCCGGGCTGTCCAAAAACTCGTAGGTACTGAACTTTCCCTTGGTCAGCATTCCAGACTGGGGAGGAGCGGGTCAATGTCGGATCCAAACGAGTCAAAGCCTGCACCAACTGGAGAAGAACAACCGACTTCATTTGTGCGTCGGTGAAAGGGGCGAGCTGTGGGGTCTTGGAAAAGACCTGCTCGTAGGCCCCGGTGAGGTTTGGTTGCTCACCTGAATTCAGGGATGCCAAAGCCAAAACAGAAACCCGCAAGAGTTCCCGTTCGGAAGCGAGACCAAGATTGGATGCCTCCTGAACCAAAATGGCTGGAGGCTTAACCATAAATTAGGTAGCGACCGTGGCGTTGTCTTTTGCCTTCTTGGCTTCATCCTCTTTTACCTTGTCCTCAATCTGCTTCACGGCGTCCTGTTGGTACTGCGGCGGACACTGTTGAGTGATGAGCTTCTTGATTTCAGAAGCAGCACCGGCGAAGTCTCGACCGGTTCCATTTCCAAGATCCAACAGCCCCTTGGCTTGAGCGGCTGCGTTTGCGAGAAAGATGAGGTCTTGTTCAAGACCTGGAGGAAGTACGAGGACGATTTTTTCTAGTGCCATGGTAGGGATGCCTTCTATGCGAGGAATGACGCAACAGCGTACGGTGCGATGCTTCCTGATCCACCGAGCGAAGTCAAGTCGAGTGCCGCGCCTGATGCCGGATTGATAATCGCAAGAACCTCGTCGCCTCCGGAGCTGTAAACCCGCTGAATCAGACCAGTGATTGAATTCCCACCGTTGGTCAACGTGACCAATTCCCCTGCCGAGAATGGGGCTGGCGTGGTGATCCACGATGCCCCGCCAGTGCGTTTAACTGTGCCTCCAGCAGCCGAGACGTAGGCGTAGGTGGATCCCGCAGGGGCAACCCATCCCGGGACAGAGCAGAACGACCGAGTAGCTCCCGCTCCAAGGTTGATGATAACCTCGTCACCTTCGGCGAATTCAAAACCGGTCGGAACCGCAGCGTTTGTAGTGCAATAAGAACGATTGACGGATCGAGTCGGAAGTATCGAGGCGGAGAACCCGAAATTGTTCCCCGTGGAATTGACCCTAGCATTTCCAGCGTACCGAGACGTTGCAAGATTCCGAAGCGAGAACGAGGACGCCCCGTAGGCAGTGCACGCATGGTTGTCCTCGATTGTGACGTTTAGGCGGTAAAGGCTCTGGTAGTCCGAGTTGCCAGTGGTGTTTACCCCAAGGTCAATCATCAAGGCTTTCTTCATCACGTACACCGTTCCAGTGCAGGCTGTGGTTCCGACATTGGCCCCAGCGTTGGAATAGGTGAAGGTGGCGATTCCATCGAACGACCCGGTTACGACGGCAAACTGGTTATCGAATCCGGAGCCAACCCCGGTGATGTAAACCAAGTCGCCAATGGTCATCCCAAGGTGTCCAGCCGGAAGCGTGACGGTCAGCGAGGCGACATTTGCATTCCGGTAGTACGATACCACCGAGAACGTAGCCGTGGCGAGCGGTGCAACGAAATCGTTGTCTCGGACGTTGAGCGTTCCGGTTGAGTATATTTCGCAGACTCCGTTGGTGATCGTGTTTCCGTCGAGATCGAACCTAGAGGAAGTGGTAAGCTCGTAGGGCGGGATTCCGCTGATCGCGTTGGAAGGAACCTGCTGATCCAACAGCATCGACGCCGAGATGAGGTCGTTTGCAGTGATCGAAAAGTCTTTATTGGACTGCTGGTACCCACCGGAGTATCCACCGCGAGCCACGATTCCCCACACGTTGGCCGTGTCGCCCGTGACGTTGGAAATTCGATTGCCAATCGCGGCCCAGTTGCTTGAGCCGTAAACCACGATTCCACCCTCACCATTGTTGCCTTTGTAGTAGGTGGAATTGATGTCGTCGATCTTGTTTCCGGCAATGACTCCGTTGGCGCAGTATTCGACGTGAATTCCAGACCCGCACTTTGAAATCTGATTTCCAGAGATGAAGAAGTCCTGAATTGCGGATGCTGGAAGAAACGGAAGCCGGTTGAATCCTGCGATGGCGATAGCAAATCCGGAGAAAGGATCCGCTGAAACGTCACCGTACACTCCGGAAATCTGGTTTCCGAAAATCTGGATGTTTCGGTCTTTTCCTGCCACCGGGTTCAACAAGATCGCGGACCCGTTGTAGATCCCGGTGAACGAACAACCGGAAATGCTTGTTCTAGCTACGGAATGGCTGCTGGTGTTGGCCTGCTCACGGAGGTATCCGTAACCAACGTAGTTAAGGAATGTGCAGTTGGTGATCTCGATTGAATCCAGCGTTCCTGAATCCACGTTGGGAGTGACGATAGCCCAGAAATTGTCCGTGGTTGAAACCCCCTTGAAAGTCAGCCCGTGGAACCTTGAATTCCCGTACTTAGCCAAGAACAACCGAGGCTCCGTTCCTCGGCTTGGATTCAGGATTCCTCGACCAAAGACAGTGTGATCTCCCGCGAAGTCGAACGAGATCGTTTTCCCAGGTGTGCTGACGATCGTGGAGTCAAACTGAAGGCTGGTCCCGGCCGGAATTGAGACGTATTGGGCCGCGAACGCTCCCGATGTGTTGTCGATGTAGAAGGTGAATCCCGACGGGAAGAGGATGTTCCGGTGACCAGCGGCGAGAGCGTCAATAAGCGCCTGGGTGGCGTTGCCGTTGTTGACTGCACCGTAAACACGGATGTCAATGAATTGTCCGGTCGGAGAAACCCAACGAGATCCATTCCAGCGAACCACTTGGTCCGCGTCCACGTCATCGGTAAGCTGACCGGCTCGAAGCTGAGAAGGTGTCAGGGCTCGCCGGGCGGATCCGCGAAGCCGGCTGAGAATGACGCCTTGTGATCCGTCAGAGGCTGCGATGATCTGGCAAAGCGGATTGTACCAGCCAGCGCACGGGCCACCTCCGCACGGGCTTGGGCTTCGAGAGTACGAATTTCCGCACCACGTCGGGTCACTGCTCATAGTCGATTAGGGAGTCGGGGAAACGTACGGGGGAAGCGGATTCTTGCCATCCGGATAGGTCGGTGGAATCTGAAAGATGACCTCGGCCTCCTCGATCTTGTCTGCCGGCATTTCCGTAAGACGCTGCGGAACTGCGGAAAGACGAAGATTCATCCGATGCTTTGCCCATCCGTCACAGTCGCCAACAACCTTGGTGACCAAGAATTCCGCCGGGTTGGCGTTTCCTCCGTCGCCGTTGAATACGTTGGTGGAGAACAGGAGCCCGGCGGCCTGGGCCTCGGTCAGATCGACCGACCCAGAATCGCCGTCAACGGTAATCGTTAGCTTCATAAATCAGGTCAGAGCAGCGGTTTGCTTCCAAGCGCCATTGTAAACAGCGATCTTGTTGTTCGTGGTGTCGTAAATGATTGGAACTTGCCCCGTCGGAATGTTGGCCGGAACACCCGTCGGAGTTCCAGCGCAAGTCGGGATTGTCAGGAACCCAAGAGTGGCATTTGTTGCAAGTGCACCCGAAGCAAATGCAGTTTGACCAGTGCTCGGAACAAATAGGGCGTTTGTTCCGTCATGCTTGACGGATGCGTATTTGGAACCCGTGGTGTTTCCGTAGACACGAAATTCCTGAGCGTTTGCCGCATTCTTTTGAGCAACTACACCGGCAGCGTCCCGAAACAAGAACGTATCCATCGTTCCGCTCGACTGCGAGGCGCTCGACCACCCATAAGCCCATGCGTTCGGAACCGAAACGTTGTTTGGGCTGTTCGAAATCGAGCTTCCGCGAACATACAGTCCCCAGTTATTATTTACGCCGATTAAAACTCCGCCGGACGCATTTTGACCGTTAAGAATGGTCTGCGTCCCGTCATATGCGAGCGTGAAATTGTTTGCGGTTTGAGAGGCAGCATTTACGCCAACATAAATGCCCCGAAGAGCAGATTTGGAGATTGAAACAATGCTTGTACCTCCAAGCTTATAATCAGCCAATAGAGAGGCGGCATTACTTGCTGTGTCGGTAATGTTTACGACATGAGCAGTTGGCGTCCCGGTTGTGTTCCAGGTTCCGGAAAGGTCAACCAGTGACTGCGCGTTATTACCAGTAAGGCTGTAACCAGAAACCGACAATGCGTTTCCGTTTGAACTAGCACTCACCGCCAGAAGTCCACCAACAGTCACCGTAGTTCCATCGTCGGTAACTAGGGAATTTCCAAGCACTTTTGCCGCAGTGAACTTAGACAGGGTATTGATCGTTCCAGAGCCGCTGATTACGCCGGTGCTGATAGCGCAAAGAAGTTGGAGTCGAAGAATTTCTCGATCCTCAGAGCTTAGGCAGGAAAAGCATCCCGCTTGGGCCAATAATGTATTTACGTCGCAAGATGCCATAAATCAGGTTCCGCCTAGTATATTGCAGAGAATTTGTAGGTTGATAAGTGAACGCTCGTATGAGTCAGTACCGGCAATCCGTCCTTCAATCGCAGGAACCACTCCAACCGTACCACCGATTTGATTCAGAAGAGCCAATTCAACAAGGCTCCTTGCGTCCGCGCTAAGGCACGAAAAGCAGGCCGCATCGGCCATTAGCTGTGTCGTGCTGCATTGGGCCATAGGTCAGCTTGCGTAGTATCGGGACATTTTCCGACCGGCAGACTTCTTCTCTTCGTCAGAAGCAGATGCCATTTCGTCGATTTCCTCTTCGGGAGAATCCTTCGGCTCTTTCTCATCTCCCGGTTCGGAACCGGTCATCTTGTTCTCTTGGCTTTCGTCGAGCATTGTGCCAGCAAGCGACGTGATTTTGATGTTTCCATCCTCTCCTCGCTCCCAGGCGCACATCGTTTCGCCGGACTTGCCCTGGAGTTTGATCTTTGCGGACGCTGGAACTGAAATGGCCATAGGATGAAAATCTGATATTTAACCAAAAGAAGGAAGGGACCGCCGTAAAACGGCCCCCTCCTCCCACCATAGCACTTACGAGACGACGAATGGAACGTCGCAGCGGGTGCAAGTCGTACCAGCAAGCTGAATCTGGGTCGTAGAACCGTCCACGATGGACCAAGTTCCAAGCGATCCAGCAACGCTGTTGAGGGCAGCCACCAAGCTCGGAAGCTGAGCCTGGAGGATGATGATGTGGCTGATCGCCTGACCGTTGCAGGTGATGGTATTCGCGGCGATTTGGTAGTTGTTGTTTGAATCCTTGACCGGGGTGAACACGAAGGTGCGGATACACACAGAGTTCGCGGCGCCGTAGCTCTGCGGGTCGTAGCTGGTCGCAGCGCCCGGGTTGCAGAGGGTGATGGCGGCAACGCAGCCGGGTTCACGCAGATGCAAGATGGCCTCTTCCCACTCAGGGTGGGCAGCCTTGGTAGCGAAGGCGAAGTCCGCGATGAACTGGCCCTTGTTGCGGCGCTTGTTCTCGATCACGCAGCCATTCGCGTCAGCACCGAGGTTGTCCATGACGAACATCCACTTGCCGGCGAAGTCGCGTTTCAAGAAGGGCATCATGGGATTGATGTCCGTGGTATCGCGGACCAGTCGGCGCATCGCCTTGCGATGATGGATGAAACTGATCTGGTAGGTGGCAGTGTCGAAATCCGGGTTGGGGATCGACTTAATGCCAGACGTGGCCGCAACAGCAATGAAAGGGAACACTCGGACGAGGGTGTTTCCAGCACCGTTCAACTGCTCGAACCGCATCGGAAAGAGGTCCACTCGAACCGCGTAGTTTCCAATTTTACCGGCCCAACCGAGCTGGTAAAATTTCTGGGCGGGTTCGTCAGACCAATCCATGAAGCGCCAGAGGGCGTTCAAAGTGCTGTTTCCCTGCTCCATCGCGTACAGGGTGTCCATGTCGGTCACAAGCTCCAAGAGCATGGGAGTACCGACGGGACGCTCGCCCATAGCGCCCTGGCTAATCTGGGGCTGAACACGCCGCTGGAGCATGTTCGGGGTCAGCTTGGAGGTAGGGAGGCCACCAGTCAGAACCGTCAACTGGGTATAATCCGAATTCCAGGAGTAAGTGAAATCCTGCATCGAAGTCGAAGCCACCCATTTCTTTTGGGCGATTCGCAACGCCTCAATTCGGAGCCAGTCGGAATTGATCCAAACAGAGGCTTCCTTGAGGTTGTTGATGATTTCACGGAACTGCTCCTTAGCGCGATCCGCCGAAAGGATGAGGTCGAAGCAGAAAAGGTCCGTCTTGTAGGACTTTTCCTTGAGCTGGTAGCTGTCGCGGGTGGAACCGAAGCCGATGGCCTTTTCGGTCTTGTCGCAAGCTGCACCAACACAGCCGGAAGCCGTCACATTGGCCCACGCACCGGTCAGGTCAGGAATGACCCGCTCGATACGGTCGAAGGTGTGGGAAACGCCGTCCAGAGCCGGGAACACGCCAGTATCGACGTGAGCAACCCACTGGTCGGTGGGACGGATTGCTCGCACGATTTCGTCGTCGAGGTGTTCCGTCTTTCGAATGAGGAAATCGGTGAACTGACCGCAAGTAATAGTGCCGCCTGCCATAAGCCTGTAAGGTAGAAAGAGGGTTGAACCAACGAGCATCACCCCAGCGGCGAACTGTGGTAACAATCTGACAGGACCTTTTCTCGGGAGAGAAAATCCCATCGCCAAACATCAAACCCTCGGTTGCACAGGCAGGCTAACCAACCGATCCGGTAACGACCCCGGGTACGTTATGGAGACGGCTACACTTAAATAAATGAGGTGTCAACAGAAACAATTTTCAATCATCTAAATAATTTGGATCAACATCGTGGAAACCATTCCAAAAAATCACAGCATACCTGCGTGTTGGTTTTTTTAAAGCTCATTTGTGAATCCTCCTGAATCCTAGCTTCCAGAGTTTGGAAGAAATCAGCCTCGATACGCGAACCACCTTTACCTCTGAAAGCTCAGGTTGAGCAACATGAAGGAGTTCGTGGATTGCGGTATCCAGGTACTCTTTTGGATTCTGCCGAGGGTCAATCTCCACGAGGTCATCCCAGGCTTGTCCGAGTGCTTTCTCTCGCCCAAGTTTCCGCTCGATGATTTCAACTTTTTTCATTGAACCAGATCCACCGAGGGGTTTGAGCTGTTAAAATCTTTCTCTCTCTTAGGAGCAAATCATGAGCAAATCTTTGGTCATTTTGTCAACCTTGAAGGAAAAAAGCTGGGGCTGCCCCATTTCTGAGACAGCCCCGAAGCGTACACGTGTGTAGGTCAACCTACGACCGGTGATAAAAGTGGCTCGCCGGTCAAAGCGATTGAAACCTACGCTACCGAATGCCCACTTGGCAAGCTCGGAGTTGGAACCGACCGGCAGAAATCGACCAATCTCGGGAGATCAACCTCTGCCACGTCCGAAAGTCGCTCGCAGTTGTCGGAAACAATTCCGTCGTCCTGGGCGCGGTTCATGATGTCGAGTTCAGTCCACCAAAGTCGATTCGCTTGCCACTTCAGTTGGATCTTGGGCGGGATTCCGTTCATTGCTCAAACTCCTTAACTGTTTTCAGGCAATCAACATGAACCAAACATGTTTCTCCTGAAATGTTTACTCGTACAGCTATCCTGGAAACAACCTCGTGGACAACACCAAACACGCAACCAACGGATTCGTGACTTACTACAACAATGGTTCCAACGGGGAATCGTGTTTTGAGATTTCCAAACTCAGTTTCAATTTTGCGAAGCCATTCCTTGTGCTCCTTTTGCCTTTTCAGTTCTTCATTAAATATTCGTTCTTCTTCTCTTTTTTTCCTTAGCCGGTATTTGTCACGGGAAGAAAGAATAACAGAACCAAGCGATCCAGAGACATGGAACGCAGATTTCTTAGCTGTTATTTTAGATGCTCCAGTTGTACTCATTCCTCCCTCCCAAGTTTGTGCCTCCATTGCTGGAGAGTTCCCCACCGGCTGAGAATTCCCGGCTCCATTTTGATAAACCACTCGCCGTCGTGGAACATTACCGTGGCCAACCTTCCGTTCTCATCCACGCCCCAAACTTTGTCGTAAATCGGTGGCGGATTTTCACGCGGAACCCAGTGGTAGGTTTTCGGTTCGTCTCGGAACCAGTTCATAAGTTTCATGGTTGTTTAATACGGAGCCGGTACGAGCCGTTGCCATTGTCCTCCAAGTTGAGACACTTCGATGTGCTCCTCTTGGAAAGCCTCGGAGGAAGGAATTAGAACCATCAATATAGAACACACTGGAGTTACCCACATTAGCATCTTGTCGCTCGTTTCGTTCTTCCTCCAAAAGTAAGGACCAGATTGTGTTGGAGCTTTCTCTGTCCAGAAATCGTCCATTGGTTAATCCTCAACATTCACTGCGCGAGTTTCAAACCGGCAGAACTGTTCATTGTAGGTAAGCGGAACAAACCCACATTCACCGTCGCGCTGCTTGGCAACCACAAGCAAAGCCTCCCCGTTTTTCTCTTGGCGATCCCGGTGAAGTAGCGTCACCACATCTGCGTCGCGCTCGATCTGTGCAGAGTCCGCAAGGTCCGTCAGCCGAGGAACGCGTCCTTTTTCCTTCTCGTTTTGCCGAGATAGCTGCGCGAGACACAACATCGCAACACCGGTTGACGCAGATACCGACTTGAGCTTTTCAGACACGTCAGCCACCTCGTATGTCCTCTTTTCATGCTTGGCGCTTGGTCGGATCTTCTGGAGGTAGTCCACCACCACCAGTTTCACCCCATGTCTTCGGACGTTACTCCTGATTCCTGCAACAATGGTATCGATTGTCTCACCCTTTGATGCGTCCAGAAAATGGATCTTCGAGTTCCCAACCCTAGAACCCGCCAGAGTTTGGGCCTTCCATTGAGCTTCCGTGAAATCACCCCGCTTCATGTCCCCAAGTGGAACCTGGGACAAATCTGACATCAACCGACGCATAAGAGCCTTCTGGCTCATTTCGCACGAGACAACCAAAGTCGGCCACCCTTGCTCGATGCAGGCGTGTCGAACAATGTTCATGGCGATTGCCGTCTTTCCAATGGACGGTCTAGCTCCACAGAGGAAAAGTTCCCCGAACTGGAGGCCGTCGGTCATGGCGTCCAATTTCCAGAATCCAGTTGGAATTCCAGACAGCTTCCCTTTTCGCTCCGCCCGCTTCTGGAGGTCGTCGATGAATTCCCGAACGACAGTCTTACCGTCGCAGGAAATTACCGCCTGATTCCCTTCATTGGAAATCCCTGCCTCAAGGTCAGCCACCATAGCCTCGGGAGACTTCGCCGCATCGCCAGAATCATGAAGCAAACGCTGGGCTGCATCCCGAAGCGCCCGCCGACGGTAAGCGTCGAATACCCCTTGGGCGTAGAAAGGGTGATTGCTGGCGCTGGGGACGGCCGCCATTGCGTTTTTCCACAAATCCCGAGGGATGGGTCGGATCCCCTGGGTCTGCGCCCACAGCCGCTCCATGGCGGGAAGCGACGGCTTCGAGTTTTCGGCCAAGAGAGCCAAGACCAGTTCGTAGCTGTCCCGAACATCATCGTTGAATAGGGTCGCCGGCCTGATGCTCGCCGCAATGTCCGAGACGTTGGCCAAGGTTCCGCGAATGCAGCAACCAAGAATACCAAGCTCGTCGGACTCGGAATAGTAGGGGTCGCTCATTGGGCGCTGTGTTTCCAATGATCCGGGTTGTCCTGCCACCGGCCAGATGAAGGAACCCAATCCGCTCGTTCAACCCCTTCAGGTTTGGTTTCCGTGATGGGCTTTGAATTGCGACCATTGAACTCCTTGAAATTCAGGTGCCAAGTGCTCATTGCAGCCCTCCATGATTTCATTGGATGTTTTCCAACGACCCACCCTTTTGCTTCGTGGTAGTTGATAAACCTCCGAGCTTCGAGTTGTGGCATTCCAAGTTCCAAGCAAACAGCGACAGCCTCTTCGATTGTTGGAGGAACAAACGCTTCGGCCTTTTTCCGTTCTTTCTTTGGAGCAGTGGGCGACGAAGGAGCTTCTCTCTCTTCTTTAGGAGATGGAGAGGGAAGGGGAGAGCTATCTTTTGGCCATCCATTCGCCATAGGGGTTGCCATTGGGGTCGTTATAGCAACCCCATTAGGGTCGCCATGCCCCCACCGCCGCAAAGCCCCAATCTTGCCTGCTTCCGACTGCTTTTTCACAAACTCATCCCGCTCCTCCCGAATCCTCTCCAAACGAGCATTCCGAAGCAGTCCATCTTGGCATAGCGAGAACTTGGCGAGCACATAGCCAGACGATGGCGACCCCATAGGCGACCCCATTAGTCCCGCCATGCGAGCAAGACGGTCAGGATCGTTCGGTAATCCACCCTTCGTCCATTGCTGGCAAAGCAGACGGATGTAGGCCCCAACCTCCTCCGCGGACATTTCCGAAGTGCCAGCCAGGAAATCATCGGCGTACAAAGGAAATGCCGGGGCTCGGCGCTTAGGTTGTTCGTTCATTCTTTTTCCCTCCGCTTGGACTCTTCTTGCTCCAAGTGAAACACCCGGGCCTCCTTCGCTTCAGGAATTACGGCTCGAAGCAGCTTAATCAGCTCCGGGATATCCGATGGACGAATGCAAACAACCTGATCGTCCCCCATGCACATCGTCTGCCGAATCGCGACATATCCAGAAACCGAAGCGTAAACCTCAATCCGGTCTTGGGGTTGAATTTCCAAGATCACGCATTCCTCCACACCCGGACCGTTCCGTCCTCCTGTTCCTTCCAGGTCATCGTCCACCCCCTTCGAGTACCGTAGCTCCTCAACGCACGGCAAAACCTCTTGTCCCCAGCCGCGCTGTCACCAATCTCCATCACAACTTGGTCAGGCAACTGCCGTCGAAACCGCTTCACTGGAGGGGCAGGAATTCCTTTTTCAATCTTTAGCATGAACCCAACCTGCATGACAGTGACCGTGACCGTCAACCTGAAAATGAAAAATGGATCATTCCACCCAACAAAACAGGCCCCAAAAAAACTTCAAAAACCTTTTTGAAACACCACCGCAGCTTCTTTAATCTCGCCCGTCCGAATCTCCGCATCCCATTCAATCACCTCCACAATCAGCTTTGGGTTGTGCTTGTTCCTAAACGTTTTAATCGGTGTCATTCGCAAACTTCTCGGTAATGGTAAACGGGGTAAGTTTTTCGGCCATCCATTGGGATTCGAAATTTCTTGGAATCCACCACGCCAGACTCCACCCCAATTTTAAGTAGCTTTTCCGCATAAGACCGAGAAAGGCTCCAAGATCTTGCCCACTCTTCGACCGTCTTGTAGCCTTCAGGAATCTCGTCAGGCTTGGATTGAATTGCATCCTTCAGCTTACTCAAAAGCTCGGAAGATTCCATTCGGTTTCGTTTTGTTTCCATTGGTGTAGATAGAGTTGCGACCGATTTGTTGTGTACTCTCCAAAAACAATTCCAAAGGACCAAGCCAACGTCGCCCTCCGCTTGTGCGCGTACTCCATGCACTCCACATTGGCCAAGCATCCAGGCGACATTGCCGTCGATGGCTCACTTGTTCTCCCTTGGCCAATCCCAGCACGGTGAGCGTGTCCAACCACGCAATTCCCCCAAGCCTCCGCCGTATCCCTCAAGTAGTTCTCGCTGTAAAGAATCCCATGCCCGTACTTCCACCCTCCCAACGGGTACCACGACCTGGGCAAAACATCGTGCGTGTCGATGAACGTGTGGCAATGCCGATCAATCGGCTCAAGCATTCGCGTCCAAACCGCCTCCGCATACCCCTTAACCACCGCATTGTGGTGCTTTAAATACCGCTTCGGACGCTCATCGTGGTTCCCCAAAATAAACACAGTCGGCCTCAAATCATTCAGGAACTTCCGACCCTCATCCAGATCCGACAGGTAATCATCAGCCGCATCCCCGTCATCCTTGTTCGACAAGGCTCCAGCCCTCAAACTAGCCATATCGTAATTGTCCCCTAAATGAATGCACTCGTGAGGCTTAAATGAATCCCGAAACAACAGCACAGCAGCCAAAGCATCCGCATTCGCCCGGTTACCGTGGTTACACGAAATCGCCATCACCCTCCGGTAATTCGATACCACATTCGGAAATCCAAAAAGCGCAGGGCTCATAAGGGTTTTTAATCCGACCACACACCCCTATCACGTTTACCCACAAAAACGCAAGAAATGAACCAAAAACCATACGCAATGTAGGTACACTTGCACTAAATCACGACACTTTGGAATGCCGTGCAATAATTCAGAAATGCCCCAAGGTAACGTCCTGATTCATGGACAAGAACAAGAGACCCAGCCACGGCCAAAACCCATCCTGGAGCCTTTTAAGGGGATTCCGATAACCTGAATTCTAAAGGGGAAATCACGAGGGGGAGTCCCTAACGCTTTACGGCCGAGCGGCTGCGGGCCTGTACCCCCTACCCCGTGGGGACGGTCTGGCCCAAGAAAAGAGAGTCCTCGTGACCCACCCCCACCCCCCCCTACCCTGTCGGGAAGTGGGCACAATCCCTGTTATATTTAATCCGAGGCAATTAGGGAATCGACCTACCCTATTCGCCGGCAGTCTCCCGCATGTCCACCGCTTCGATTGGCTCGGCTTCTACGGCCTTCCTTGCTGCCGCCAACAGGTCTTTAGTGCTGGAACCAGGAGGGGCCTGAGGGACACGAGCAAGCCGCAGGATCAATTCCTGGGTCTTTAACAAGGTCGAATTCAGCGAGGCGATGCCAGCCGCGTCGATTGCGCCCGTCTCAGGATCCTTCCAGTCAACGAGGTAACAGAACGCTCCGAACACCTTCTGGCGCTGTCTCCGCAACTGTAGCGCAATGGCTGAAGGTTCAGTTAANGTTATCAGCTGTTCAACCCGTTGTCTGCGGATTTGACGGTTCCGCAAGGTCTTAACGCTCGCCGCTGGGAGTGATACTTCTGGGCTCGGCACGAAAAGATTTTAACAGGTGCAAGGTTCTCAATTGCAAGCATTTTTATTCCACGCGTTGGGTGTTCA
>JGI24890J29729_1000205_pt1 | contig 44975 bp, 45 predicted proteins | sample FreactcultureFD7_FD_29729 | JGI IMG/M metagenome (IMG submission 29729)
CAAGCTCCACATAGGCAAGGGTCAAGGCGCCGCGCGGGTCGTTCAGCCCCTGGCGCGCGCCGGCAACGCTGAACGACTGGCACGGCGTGCCGCCGACCAGGATGTCGGGCGCCGGCACGGTGCCGGCGCGCACCTGACGGGCGATCGCGGTCATGTCGCCCAGGTTGGGCACATGGGGGTAACGGTGGGCGAGCACGGCGCTCGGGAACGGCTCGATCTCGGCGAACCACGCGGCTTTGAGGCCGAGGGGTTGCCATGCGAGGCTCACGGCCTCGATGCCGCTGCACACGCTGCCGTACAGCAGTGGCGCGGCCTGGGGTGCACCGCGAAGGGTGCAAGGTTGCGGGTTCATGTCGGGTCTCCTGTTCGTGTGGCCCGGGGCGGGCCGGGACGTTGATAGGCAGGAGAAAGGCGCCGAAGGCCCTGCGGCCTTCGGCTCGGGAGGACAGAACCACCCGTGGGCTGGTGCAGGCCCGGTCGTCGCTAGAACCGTCTGCTCATCAGCAATCACACCCGGCGCATGTCGTGGTTCGCGCCGGCATCGTCTGGCGCACATCCGCGCACAAAGGGAGCCCGTTTTTGCGCCGGCGGGCACCGGCACCGAATACCGCTGACCACGAAGGGTCTCCGGGTGGCTCGCGCAGCTTGGCAAGCCACCGGGGGACCCTTCGCAGAGGCGGGAGAAATGCAGATCAGCAGAACGCGCAGGAGGCGGTTCGCGGAGAAGCTACCTTCAGGTCCCGCGGCCGGGGATGACCAAGCGGGACGCGCACACGGACAAGAAGGCGTTGCGCGCTGGGCGTCCCGCAGGGCGTGCGGAACACAGGCCGCGCCGCCGATGGCGGGCACGGCTCACGGGGAACGGGGTCGGTCAGGAGCCTTTGCGGCCGCTGCGGCGCGGGCGCGAGGCACCACGCTTGGACGTGCCGGATTCGACCGGCAGCGTGCCTTTGCAGTCGGGGTAGCGACTGCACGACCAGAATGGGCCGCTCTTGCCGGTGCGCTGGCGCGTCGGTGCGCCGCACTGTGGGCAAGGCGGTCCGTGGGGAACCTTGATGGACAGGGACGTGCTGCCGTACTGCGCGATCAACTGTGAGATCCATGCAGCCTGCTTGCCGATGAATACGTCCAGCGTGAGCTGTCCAGCTTCGATCATGTCCAGCGCCTGTTCCCAGACGGCGGTTGTCCCTGGGTCGGCAATCGCTGTGGGCACCGCGTCGATCAGGGTGAAGGCCGCATCCGAGGCGCGGATGGCGCGGCCCTTCTTCATGAGGTAGCCCCGCGTCAGCAGGCCACTGATGATGTTGGCCCGCGTCGCTTCGGTGCCGATGCCGACCGTATCCTTGAGCTTCTGTTTCAGGCGCGGGTCCGAGACCAGTTTGGCGACGCCCTTCATGGACTTGACCAACTCGCCCTGCGTATAGGGCCGAGGGGGCAGCGTCTTGAGCGCCTTCAGATCGACGTCGGCCACCTGACATGCCAGGCCCTCGCGCAGCGCGGGCAGTACCTGGCTGCGCGCCGCAGGGTCGCCATCCTCCTCGGATTGCGGTTCGGCCAGCACCAGGCGCCACCCCTTGACGACGACCTGCTTGCCGGTGGCCGCCAGCGTCTGCTGGCCGCAGGAGAGGTTCGCCACAGTGCGGTCGAACTCGTGGTGAGGAAGGAATTGCGCCAGGTAATGCGCCCGGATCAGCCGATACACTGCCAGTTCCTTCTCACTCATGGTCGAGAGGTTCGCCGGTTCGAGCGTCGGGATGATGCCGTGGTGAGCAGACACCTTCGCGTCGTTCCAGGCGCGTGAGCGTTGAGTGCGGTCGAGCTGGTCCATGATCGGTCGCAGCAAGGGATCGGTCTTGACCAGGCTGTCGAGGACCGTTGGCACCTCGGCGAACATGCTTTCGGGCAGGTAGCCCGAATCGGAGCGCGGGTACGTCGTGGCCTTGTGCGTCTCGTATAGGGCCTGAGCAATGTCTAAGGTCTCCTGCACATCGAGCCCAAGCTGCCTGGAACACACCTCCTGCAAGGTCCCCAGGTCGAACGGCAGCGGCGGGCCTTCCCGCACGCGCTCGGTTTCGACCGCCACCACCTGGGCGCTGTCCGCGGCGCGGATCTGCTGCGCGGCGTGCTGCGCGATGGGCTGCTGCAGGCAGCGGCCGGCGTCGTCGGTGCATGCTTTCGGGGGAACCCACTGCGCGGTGAAAGCCTGGCTGCCAGCGGACAGGGACACGTCGATGGCCCAGTACGGCACGGACACGAAGGCTGCGATCTCGCGATCCCGGTCCACGACCAGTTTGAGCGTCGGGGTCTGGACGCGACCGACCGACAGCACGCCGTCGTAGCCGGCCTGCCGCCCCAGCACCGTGAACAACCGGCTGAGGTTCATGCCGACGAGCCAGTCCGCCCGAGAGCGCGCCAGCGCCGAGTAGTACATCGGCAAGGTCTCGGCCGATGGCCGGAGCTTGCCGAGTGCGGCGCGAATGGATGCGTCGTTGAGCGCCGACAGCCACAGCCGCTCGATGGGGCCGCGGTAGCCGCACAGGTCGATGATCTCGCGCGCGATCAACTCGCCCTCGCGGTCGGCATCGGTAGCGATGACAAGCTGGGTCGCCTTCGCCAGAAGCGCCTTGACGACCTTGAACTGCGTGGCGGTTTTCGGTTTGACCTCGACCCGCCAATGCTGGGGAATGATGGGCAACTGCTCGATGGACCAGCGCTTCAACTGCTCGTCGTAGGCTTCGGGCGCTGCGGCTTCCACGAGATGGCCGATGCACCAGGTGACGGTGACGCCGGAACCGTTGAGGCAGCCTTCACCGCGCTGCGTGGCACCGAGAATCCGGCCAATGTCTTTGCCCTGGGAGGGCTTCTCGCACAAGAACAGCCGCATGTCCGTCCATCCCGATTCCCGTTGTTCATGGAGTTGCTGGAATCGAGGATGCCGAGCGCCACCTGGGGCAGCAGCAAACAAGCCGCATGCAGCGGCGACCGCTTTCACGGAATGGAATGGCTTGGGCGGGGTGGCGCGTGGCCGCAGGTGTGCGGACCGGAAGCCGCGATTTGCGGGAGCGCGTGGAAGTCGGTGGACGTTGGTGGAGCTATCCCCTGGGGATAGCTCGCGAGCGCATGGAGGGCGGCGAAGCATTGCGGCCGCCGCCCTCCATGCCGGTTCACTTCCTGCGCTTCGCCTCCTTCGGCGCGGTCGATTCTTGAGCGGCCTGGGGCTTCGGTTCTGCCTCCTGCGGCTTCGGACTGAGGGCCACGGACTCGATGCGGTACGGCAGGATGCCGACGCTGCGCGCATTGATTTGCCAGGTTTCGCGCGGCTGATCCTCGTTGTCCGTCCAAGGTTCGCGCTCCATGCGGCCGACGACCAGCACGCGCATGCCTTTCTGGTACAGGTCCTTCCAGTGCTCGGCGTCGCGGTGCCAGATTTCCACCGGCGCCCAGAAGCCGCCCCGGTCCTCGAACGTGCCATCCTTCTTCGGCACAGGGTTGTCGAAATAGACGTTCAGGCGTAGCAGGCGGCTGGGTTCGTCGTTGCCGTTGGGGAATTCGCGGTACTCCGGTGGCGAACCGATGTTGCCTTCGCCGGAAAAATGCGTGCTCATGGTGTGATCTCCGTGGTGGTTGAAATACCCGTGCCTCGTCGGCGCCGGGAGCGTGCTGGATGCCCGGCGCAATCACCGATCGCGCATTGCGGCGGGAATGGGCGTGAGCCGGCGCAGGTAGGCGTCGTCCGCCTCGGCCGCCTTGCTGGCGCATTCCTGCGCCTGCCTGCCCAGGGTGTGCAGCAGGCTGATCTGCATGTTCAACGTGATGCGCTGCAGCTCGATCGCGTGCAGGTCGGCCAGCAGGTTGACGGGTGTGCTGCTGCTGGCGACCAGCTCCCGCCACAGCGCCACGCCCATGGCCGATCTGTCGTGTCTGCGCCAGCGCAAGAAGACGGTTCCTGCGCCAGTGGTCTGTTGGGCCAGTTCGATGGGCAGCAGGTGGAAGGGGTGCCCGCATGCCTGCTCCAGCACCTGTCGCTGTGCCAGGGCAATCAACTCGTCGCGCATGGCGAAGCACTGGCTGGCCCAGGCCTCGAAGTCCCCTTTACCCTTAAAAGGCTTTAAAAGGCCTTTTAGATAGGCCGCGTGTTCCAGCCGCATGAAGGCACCCTGTTGCAGGCCTCGGAAGTAGCGGGTCGGTGGGTTCGGATCGCTCATGCCGGCTCGTCCTCGCCGGCTGCGGCTTCGGGCGACTCTGCGGTGGTGGTTTCATCGCCGGGCAGTGATGCTTCGGCAGGACCGTCGCCGCGCTGCTGCAGGCCACGGCGCACGATGGGCGGCGCAAACTTCGACCGGCGCGTGCCTTCCAGCACGTCCTGCGGCAGTTCGCCATACTTCTCCAGCGCTGCCCGCGCTGCGGCATTCTTCGACGCGAAGTCATCGCGTGTGCAGCCCGAATAGCGATACTGCTGGGCCAGCGAGAACAGGCTGCGCAGTGAATGTGCGCCCTCGTTGAGCCAGCGTTCCAAGGTGATGCGGTCAATGAGCGCGGTGTGATGGGCGAGGATCAGCTTGCGGGCGATGTCGTCGTAGTCGGCCAGGAGATAGACCGCGGCAAAGCCGAGCTGCGCGTTGACGAAGAGCGGGAGCTTGACCGGCTGCACGTTCAGGTTTTCGCCCAGGCTGAGCGCCGGCGGCACACTCGCCAGCGCCTGGTCCACCTGCTCGCGCAGCGATTGCAGCGTGACCTTGGTGTGGTCGAGCTTGTCCTCGATGCGCAGCATCCACCAGTCCGAGTACGGATCGTCCTGCTCCGAGCCCCGCCGCATCTTGTTCATCTGGGCGATATAGCCATTCAGGCCGACGATGCCCGGTCGCCCCTCGGCGGCGGCGCGACCATGCCAGATGCGGGAAGCGTGATGGGTGTGCAGGGTCAGCGACATCGCACTGCGCAGGGAGCCGAGATTCAGTTGCAGAGGTTCATTGGTTGCCATGGTGTCCGCTCGTTGTTGGAAAAGGAGCGGCCAGCTTCGACAGGAAGCGGAAGGCAGTCAGTCAAGAATCCGAATCCCGGCGGGCCCCGGTTTAGGGCGTGGCGGTTGCATGCGGCGCGAGCTATCCCCAGGGGATAGCTCCATGGAGCGCCAACGAACGCTGCACGCCGGGATCAGGGGGGGCAACGCCGATGCTGCGGCAGATGGTCGATCCCAGGCCTGCGACAGCTTGGCGTTGTGCCCAGCAGCGGAACTATCCCCAGGGGATAGCTCTACTGGCGGCCATGGGCATCTAGTTTCACCGCCTTGCATGCCGACTCACTTGCTGGCGAGCAGATTGCGTAGCCGCTCGATGTGCTGCTTGGCGACTTCTGGCGGCACTGGCTTACCCTGCGGCTGAGGTGGCGGTGCTGGTGGTGGTCGCTCGTTTGGCGGGACGGATGCCGATGGCGCGTCTTTCTTGGCCCAGGCATTGAACTCGCCATGGATGGCGCGCTGAATGATGCCGAACAGATACCCCGCAGGATTGCGGATGCCATGACTGCTGCATCGTGTGGCCCATTCGTCCAGCACGGCCTGTCTCAGCGCGGCATCAACCTGCTGCAATGCCACCCTGGCACCTGTCTGCTGCTCTGCCTTCAGTTCCGTGAAGCGCTTGGGCCATTGCAGATCGCCCAGCGCGCGCGCCTGCGCGGTAGTACGTACTTCATTAATACGACTACTACGTACTATACGGGCCATCTTCGGATTCCGAAGAGAGGCGTTTAGCACGGGTTTCGCCCCTGCTTCGGATTCCGAAGATGGGTCATCCGCATTCCGAAGAAGGCTCGATGCTCCTTCTTCGGAATCGTGGGCGGCGTCCTCCTGTGGATAACTTGCGGCGGCCGTGATGCCTTGGCTGGCGAGGCGTTCTGCCAGAACCTGCAGCCGCGACGGCAATGTGCGCCCGGAGAGCAGCGGATCTTCCGCGATCTCCTTAAGGGTGTTCAGGCCGACCATCTGGACGGCCTTGGCCGAATGGCCGAGGGACTGGCTGACCAGTGCCAGGTAGTCGGCGTCGAGCTGCATGGCCTCGAAGGGCGTCAGCGGTTCATCGTGCAGAACGTAGAGGTTGCCGAGGATGCGGCCGGTCTTGGGGTCACGCCGTCGCCGCACCAGGCTCAACCATCGGGTGAGGCGCAACAGCGTCAACGCTCGGGCCACGGTTTCATGCGAGGCCTGCCCGGCGCATGGCATCGATGCCAGCCAGGGTCGAAGCTGCTCATACGTCGGGAAGGCTGTCACGCCATCGTCGTTGAGCATCAGCCGGAACACCTGCCAGGCGTTGCGCTCCAGCGGCGTCAGGCGACGGTCGAGGAACAGTCGCCGCGGCACGGTCTCATGCCGGTTGCCGCTGAAGAGGAAGGCATCGCCGGACGTGGCGGGCGTCGGCGCAGGCATAGGTGCTGGCGCACTGGGCTTGGGCACGAGGTCTTTCAAGGCGGCGTCGAACAGGTCCGCGAGTGCGACGGGGCCACGGCGTGGTGCGGTGTCGTCCACGGCCATGGCTCAACCCAATCCTTGATCGACCCAGCTCTTGATCGAGGCCCAGACCACCGACAGAGGCAGCGACATGGCTTCGGCCAAGTCCATGGCGGCGTCGAGAATGGAGGTTTCGTCTTCGAGATCGACATTCCTGCTGCCGGTCACGGCCTTCCATTGCCGCCACAGATCCGTGTCCTGTTTCTCGTCCAGCACGGGGTGGCGGCCCTTGCGCTTGGGCAGGCCGAGGATTTCGCGGCGAAGCGCCACCTCCTGGTGGGTCAGGCCATAGAACCGACTGACCATCTCGGTGCTCGCACCCAGCCTGAGCATGCGATCGACCGTGGCGATTTCCTTCTCCACGTCCTGCGCCTGCTTGAGTAGTCGCCGGAGCACTTCGCGGTTCACCGTCACCGAGCACCAGGAGACGTTGGCGTTGGCGAGCACGCTGATCAGCGCGGGATGCTTGAGGGCGTCCAGTTCTTCCTCACCAAACCCCATCAGTTTGCACCGGCGCAGTTGCCCATTGCGCAGGTCATAGAGGGCCTGGGCGATGACGGCCTGGTTGAGTGGGTGTGGTGCGGACATGCTGGCCTCCCTCGCTCACGTTCCAAGGTCCGCAGCGCCGGCTTCAAGATCGAGCAGGCGCCGGGCCAGCCGCAGCAGCCGGAACAGCTTGACCAGCGCGGTGTCGCTCAATCGCTGGGCCGCATCACCCTGGCCGTGCAGCAACGACGGCAGGTCGATGACGATTTGCCCGTCGTGCAGACCGACGTCGGCGGGCCGCTGACCGGCCAGGCACGCCAACAATGCGAGGACGGAACGGCCCAGCGGCGCCGGACTTTGGGTGCGGGCCCGGCAGGCGAAACCGATACCCTCTGCACGGTCATCAATGCACTCGTCCAGGTCTGCCTCGCTCGCGATTTCGCGGGCGAACTGTGCGATGTGGATGCGCAAGCGCTCGGCAGTATCCAAGCCGGGATCGATGTACCAGACATCGGAGATCGGATAGAGCCCGCCAGCCTGCACGGGGATGGACTGCAAGACGCTCGCCGAGAAGTCGGGAGGCAGCGCATCGCCCAACTGATCGGCGACCATGCGCTGGATGGACTGGAGCCGTTCGGTCGTCGGTGCTGGCGAGACGATGTGTTCCCGAAGCAGATCGCTCCCCGCCGCAGGGCTGGCCGGACCCGCCTGACTGGTATCCGTGTCGCTCTCGCGCGTCGAAGGCGTTGCCGCAGGTTGGCCTGCAGGCGGCGCTGCCGATGCAGCCCCTGCGGTGGGTGGCGCGGTGTTGGCAGGTGGGCGCGCGATGGTTTCCGACTCAGGCTCCGGCAACGCAGGCGGCGTCGAGGGCGGCGTTGGGTCGCTGATCAAGGCGCGCTGCCGGCTCTCGGATTCGGTCATGTCCAGGGCGAGCACGTCGTAATTGACACCCAGCAACTCGGCCATCTGGCCGATCAGCTCGTCCTGTACGCGCTGCGCGGAGAACTCGTCGGCCTGGACGTCGAATTGCGACAGCGCTTCCTGGAAAAATTCGTGGAAGTCCTGAACCAGGGAGCGGCCCTTGGCGTAGCGCTCCCACGCGAGCATGCAGGCTTTGCGCATGACCGACAGGCGTTCGACCTGATGGCGACCGAGGCCGCCATAGAGCACGGTGGGGATCGCGGGCAGGAGATACTGCACCGCGTCGTTCATGCGGCTGATGTGCGACTGTTGTACCGGGAAGCCATCGGCAGCGAGGCGGCGGGCCAGCTCGGACTGGCTCAAGGTAGTGCCACTTTCTTGCTCGTAGAACTCGCGTGCCTTCTCGACGCCGAGGGCGCGCTCGATGAACGTGAGGCCCCCGCGTAATTCGTTCTCGGCCAGGTGGCCGGTCAGCATGACGACTTCGCCGCGGCTGGGCCACGGCCGGAACAGGCACGATATACGGAAAAACCGCTCGTCCTTGGTCTCTGACCATAGTTCGCGCAGGATCGCCAGCCGCGTATTTCCGCCGTTGCGGATGATGTAGTGATCCTCACCTGGTCGGCGAGTGATGGCCGGCGCCGCGTCCAGACCTCGCTCGCGGATGGACGCCTTGATTTCCTCGTAGGCCGGGTTGCGTTTTTTCCTGGGATCGTGGTCGTAGGGGCGCAACTGATCTAGGGTCACGACCATGGGTGTGTCGGCGATCGGGTCGCTCAAGGTCGAGGCTGACGGGCCGCTGCGCTCGAACCCGGCCGCGAGCAGCTTGCCAGCCATCTGCTGGGAGGTGACCTCAGCCATGGCCGCCTCCCTGCGCTTGGTATCGGGCCTCGCGCTCGGCGCGGCGGATTTGCGCACGGGCATTCAGGGTCGCCCGGTGGTCGCTGGCCGTCGAGCTGGTGTAGATCGCGGCGCAGCCAGGCTTGGTGAACTTGAGGTGGCCGCCAGGCGTGCGTTTGACGTGCCAACCTTCGCCAACCGCGAACTCGATCAGGGCGCGAAGCCGCTTGTGGCCTCGGGCAAGCTCATGTGCGTTCGCCATGGGACCTCCCGGCATCAAGAGGGTGTGGCGGACGGCCGGACACCATGGCAAATCGGTGCCGCCATTGCGGAAATAGTTCGTCTGCGAGGCCGCGCATGGTGTCGAGCGCGGCGGGGGCGACTCTGCTCGGCGGCTGGCGGTATTCGACCCGATGCACTGGCAATCCGCGCGTAGCTGCACGCGGATACGCCTCGATGGCCGGCACGTCGGTGGCCAGCACGCGGATGCCGGCATGGTCCTGGAAAAGATCGCGCAGGGCCTGCTGGATCAGCCGTGCATTGGCTGACACAGGGTGGACGCGATTGATGAGCAGATGCAGAGGTGGAGGCTCGATGCCCAGGTGCCGGTAGGGCGCAATGTCTTCGAGCAACTGCATGGTGCCGCGCCGCAGCTCGCGCGCCGCGAGGATTTCCGGGGTCACGGGCGACAGCGCGAGGTTGGAGGCGAGTACCGCCATCTCCAGCAGCACCGATCGCGCGCCTTGGGTGTCGATCAGTACCAGGTCATAGAGAGGCGCCAGGACCGGCAAGAGATGGCGCAACCGCAGGCGCCCATCCGGCGCGTGCAGCAGCAAGGTGTTCAGCTCGCCTCGGTGGTCGTTGGAGAGCACCAAGTCCAGGCCCGCGACGATCGTGCGGGACACAAGCAACCCGAGGTCGCGCTCGTTGAAGGCCAGCAACTCGTAGATGCCACCAGGTGCGCGGTGGCCTAGCTCGTAGTACGAGGACAAGGTGGGCTGCACGTCGAGGTCGAGCAGTAGCACACGCAGCCCCGCGTCGGCGGCAAGCCCGCCGAGGTTCGCGGCCGTGGTGGTCTTGCCGACGCCACCTTTTGTTGAAATGATGGATACGACCTGCATGGCGTTCTCCGTGTGAGGATGGGAAGTCCGCTGGAGAACGGGTCAGGCCCGGTTGTTGACGCGCTCGGCGATCCACTGATCGATCTCGATGGAGTCCCAGCCGACCGCGCGCACGCCCAGGCGCAGCGCCTTCGGGAACAGGCCTTTGCGCATCAGGTTGTAGATGTGGGCGCGTTTGAAACCCGACTTGGTTTCGACTTCATCAAGCCGCAGGATGCGGCGCTCGCTTGCGGGCAGTGCAGGTGTTTGCGACATGGCGGTCACTCCTGAACGCTCAGTGGCGTTTGTTGGCGTGACCTCCATTCAATAGACATGGATGGGAAAAGACATTGCAAATGCAATCTCCGCGATTGCACATACAAGATGGAAAACCTCAGACTGTCGCGCTACGCAGCCGGCGTCTGGCCGTGGCGAACTTGCCGTTTAGCGTCCGCTCCGCGATCCCCATTGCGCCGCTGTGATGGGCGACCAATGCACTAACCACCGCCTCCTGAGTCTTGAAGCTGGAGTACGGCACGCCCGAAGGCGACTGGCCGAGCATCAGGTCCAGCATGCTGCCGATAATGTTCAGGTAGGTGGCTTCGGCGCGATCACTGATCAGGCACTGTGCGCCAGCAGAGGGCGCCATCTGCTTGAGAAGCGCCCCGTGCTTTTCCTGCAACTCATGCAGTTGGCGTTTGTACTGGTCCAAGGTGGACTTCAGGGCCAGGCGCTCGACTAGCATCGCCTGCCCAGTTTCCAGCGAGATGAAGGGATGGGCGATGCGCTCGCTTCGGGAGAAGAGGAAGCCCGGTCGTTGCTCGGGATAGTGTTGTCGCATCCAGCGCTTCAGATCGACGTGACGCACCGTCAGATCAGGGGAGTCGATCAGCGTGGAATCGCGCGTCGTGATGCCGTTCTGCCCGAAGGGCAGTTCTCCATTGAGGATGCCGTCGAAGATACGTTCGGTGCAAAGCCTCAGCTCGGCACAACGTGGGCAGTCCAACGACTGCGGCAGGCGCCTTGGCGACGAAATCGAAGCCAGGATCACCTGCTCGTATCGCAGCAGCCCGGCCCAGCGGATGGACGCTTCGATCGGGCGATAGAACACCTTTGATGTTGGTGCATCATTCTTGTTCTCGTGCATGCTCCGTCTCCTTCCAGGAGAAGAACTACATGACCGACTCCTTTGTCACCGACCTCATGGTCGGCCTGTCGTCTGTGCAGGAAGTGGGCACCTAAGGCCGCTTCGTCATGTGGTTTGAATACTTCTCACCAGTTCGCGCAACTGGTAGTCGTCGTGTGCTCGATGTGCAAAAATTCATCGATTAGAAGGTCGAGCATCGGGACGTAGGCTCGACAGTGACGCTCACGCTATCAGGGTCGTGAGAAGTTACGGTTTCTGCAAAACCGTCTAGGTATGACCTGATATGCCAGCGGTCTCAGGAGGCGTGAGGGGGCCGCAATCGTCGTCGAATGTCCAGCCGGACGCAGCAAACCCGCATCTGTCATGCTTGCCCCGTCATCCTGATATATCGACAAAGAATCGTGTGCGGAAACGCGGTGGCCAGCGTGCGCGTTCTTTCAAAGGAGCTTGAGCAGAAGGTCGCCTGTGAGTTGTGGTGCAGGCGTTCCCAGGTGGAATCCGACCTGTGCCATCACCAGAACCATCTGCCTGATCGTCTTCGCGATGATGGATGCGGGGCAGACAACCGGGCGTGGATGATGAGTTCGAGGCAGTCGCCTACGACGATGTACCGATCGTGGGTCTGGTGTACTGAGTGCAGCTCTTTGGACGTCTGTGGAACTCTTTGGACGAATTTGTTGCCGAGGACGAAAAACAAGGCTACAATTGAGGTCTTCGCTGGCCAGCCCAACGAAGAAAGTGTTTGGGAAACAACGACTTACTGTCCTAGTACACGTCTCGTTTCCCGCTCCAAGTTACTTGGAAAAAAGGAAGCCTGAACAAGCTTCCTTTTTTTATTGTGATAGGTGAGCGAGCATTGAAAGTTTGGCTGCGGCGCAAGTCGAAAAAAGTCAAAAAAGATGTTTGCAAACAACACGTGTTTTAGGTAGTATGCGTGTCCCCAAGGCGGGGTAGCAAAGTGGTTATGCAGCGGCCTGCAAAGCCGTCTACGCCGGTTCGATCCCGACCCCCGCCTCCAAAACGCTCCATGCGGGAGTAGCTCAGTTGGTAGAGCGATACCTTGCCAAGGTATAGGTCGAGAGTTCGAGACTCTTCTCCCGCTCCAGATTCAAGGCAGGCAGCTTCGGCTTCCTGCAGCAGTAAAGTGTAGGTTCCCATGCGGGAGTAGCTCAGTTGGTAGAGCGATACCTTGCCAAGGTATAGGTCGAGAGTTCGAGACTCTTCTCCCGCTCCAGTTTCAAACCAGGCAGCTTCGGCAGCCTGTGGCAGTAGATGTAAAAGTCCCATGCGGGAGTAGCTCAGTTGGTAGAGCGATACCTTGCCAAGGTATAGGTCGAGAGTTCGAGACTCTTCTCCCGCTCCAAATTGAAAGAGGAAGCCTTCGGGCTTCCTCTTTTTATTTCTGCGCCGCATTTCCTGCTTTTTCCTGCAGGCAAGCCGGTCATTCCCCGCATCTGCTGCATATTGTTTACGCGCCTGTTTTTTCCTCACCGTGCCGCCGCTTCGGTCCAGACGGGACGGTGCGTCTCTCCTGGCGCGGCCAGCGTGGTATTTCGGTACTCGCGGCATGGGCAAAGATCAAAAATGTCGGCTATAGGCGATTGCCTGATTGCCACGGCCATGTTTCCCCACTACATTGCTGAGTCAGGCTTTTCGCCTGTCACCATCATTTGCATCCGGGGGAGGGGGCATGGACAATTTTCAGAAAGAGATTGACGAAAGAACCAATCTCACCGCATCCAACAAGTTCGAGTTGCTGTTGTTCCGTCTGGGGGCGGATCCACATGGCGAGCGCTCCGAGCTGTTTGGCATCAACGTCTTCAAGATCCGCGAAATCGTGCCCATGCCGCCTGTGACCAAGGCGGCCGGCACGCATTCGCCGATGCTGGGCATGGTCAACATCCGCGGCCAGATCATTTCGGTGATCGACTTGCCGGCCGTGGTGGGCTGTGTGCCCAAGACCGGCCTCAACATCCTGCTGGTCACCGAATACGCGCGCAGCACGCAGGCCTTTGCGGTCGAGTCGGTGGACGAGATCGTGCGCCTGGAATGGAGCCAGGTCCTGTCGGCGGAAACCAGCAGTGGTGGCGCCTTCGTCACCAGCATCGCGCGCCTCGACCAGGACAAGGACACCAGTCGCCTGGCCCAGGTGCTGGACGTGGAGCAGATCCTGCACGAGATCATGCCCAGCGACCGCAACATGAAGATGGAAAATCTGGAAAAGAGCGCCGGCCATGGCATGCGCCCCGGTGCGGTGGCCATTGCCGCCGACGATTCCAAGGTGGCCCGTTCGCTCATCGAGCAGGGCTTGCGCGCCATGGAGATTCCCTTCGAGATGCATGTCACCGGCAAGGATGCCTGGGACAAGATCCAGAAACTGGCCAAGGAAGCACGCGCCGAGGGCAAGCCGATTTCCGACAAGATCTCCTTCGTGCTGACCGACCTCGAAATGCCGGAAATGGATGGTTTTACGCTCACCCGCAACATCAAGCGCGAGGATTTCCTGAAGAACATCCCGGTCATCATCCACTCCTCGCTGTCCGGCTCGGCCAACGAGGACCACGTCAAGAGCGTGGGCGGGGATGCCTACGTTGCCAAGTTCGAAGCCAATGAACTGGCCTCGACCATCTTCGGCGTGCTCGACCGCGCTGCAGCCAAGGCCTGAGGTACTACACACGCTGCACTCAACATCAAGGGAGCCTCCGGGCTCCCTTTCTTTTTGTCCTCGGCCGTTATCTGTCCTGCCGCAGCCAGCGGCGATCTCGTATACTGGCGCTCCCTTGATCCTGCCGCAGCCAGCGGCGCAGAGCCTTTCCTCATGCAGATTCCCGCCATTGCCTCCCCGTTCGATGCCAGCCTGGCCGCCCGGCTGGAAGCGCGCATCAATGACAAGACCAAGCCTCTCGGCAGCCTGGGTGCACTGGAACGCCTGGCGCGCCAGATCGGCCTGATCCAGGGCAGCGACCATCCGGTGCTGCGCCAGAGTGCCATCGTGGTCTGTGCCGGGGACCATGGCGTCACCGCAGAAGGCGTCTCGGCCTACCCGCAAAGCGTGACCTGGCAGATGGTGGAGAACTTCCTGGCCGGAGGTGCCGCGATCAACATCTTCGCGCGCCAGAATGAATGTGCGCTGTATATCGTCGATACCGGCGTCAATCACGATTTCGGCCCGCGCGACGGCCTGCTGGACCGCAAGATCGCCCCCGGTACCGCCAACTTCTGCCAAGGCGCGGCGATGACGGCGCAGCAATGCCAGGCCGCGCTGCTGGCCGGGCTCCAGTTCGCTGAATCGCTGCAGGCCGATGTGCTGGGCTTTGGTGAAATGGGGATCGGCAATACCACCGCCGCCGCCGCATTGATGGCCGCCTTTACGGGCGTGCCGGTGCAAGAGTGCGTCGGGGCCGGCACCGGCCTCGATGCCCAAGGCGTCGCCCGCAAGGCCGATGCGGTGACGCGTGCGCTGCGCCTGCATGCGCAAGCGAGCGCACCGCTGGAGCGACTGGCGGCCCTGGGCGGCTTCGAGATCGCCTTCATGACGGGGGCCATGCTCGGTGCGGCACAGCGCCGCAAGGTAATACTGATCGATGGCTTCATCGTCACCTCGGCCCTGCTGGTGGCAGCCGCCTTGCAGCCGGCCGTGCTGGAGTACTGCGTGTTCTCGCATTGCTCGGATGAGGCCGGCCATCGCCGCATGCTGCAGTACCTGGGTGCCACGCCCCTGATGCAGCTGGACCTGCGCCTGGGCGAGGGCACCGGTGCCGCACTGGCCTTGCCGCTGCTGCGTGCGGCGGTCAATTTCCTGGAACGCATGGCGACCTTCTCCTCGGCCAGCGTCAGTGAAAAGCATGTCTGAAAAAGACTTCACATCACCGCCACCGCCCCGCAACGACGGCCCGCTGTACCAGCTGCGCCTGTTCTTCACGGCGCTGCAATTCTTCACACGGCTTCCTATCCCGCGCTGGGTGGGCTTCCAGCCGCACTGGCTGCAACATGCCACGCGCTATTTCCCGCTGGTCGGCTGGATCGTGGCCTGGGCCTGTGCCCTGGTCTACCTGGCGGCCGTGCAGTTCTGGCCGCAGATGGTGGCGGTGCTGCTGTCCACTGCAGCCGGGATCTGGCTCACCGGCGCCTTTCATGAGGATGGTTTTGCCGACGTCTGCGATGGCCTTGGTGGTGCAGTCAGCCGAGAACGTGCGCTGGAGATCATGCGGGATTCGCGCCTGGGCAGTTATGGCGTGATCGGTATCGTCGCGCTGTTGCTGGCCAAACTGGCGGCCTTGCAGGCGCTGCTGCCGTTGCAGGTGCTGGCCGTGCTGGGGATGGCGCATCCGCTGTCGCGCTGGCTGGCCACTTGTCTCATCTGGCGCATGGAGTACGTGCGCGAAGAGGGCAAGGTCAAGCCGCTGGCGCAGCAGATGGGTCAGGGCGAATTCCTGCTGGCGACCTTGTTTGCGGTGCTGCCGGTGATCGGGGTGATCGCGCTGGGCATGATGTCCTGGCAGCGCATTGCCGCCGGCGTGCTGCTGGCGGCCGTGGCGACGCTCTGGCTGGCCGCGCGGTTCCGGCGTCGCCTCGGTGGCTATACCGGTGATTGCCTCGGTGCGGTCCAGCAGTTGAGCGAGACCGCCTTTTATCTCGGTGCGCTTGCCTCGCTGCCGTCCTGGTGGAATCCCTGAGCCATGCTGCTGAATCTGATTCGCCATCCCCAGCCGCTGGTGGACAAGAGCACCTGTTACGGACGCAGCGATATTGCGGTCACGCCCGAGATGCTGGCGCAGAGTGTGGCGCAACTATTGCCCCAGTTGCAGGCGCTGCCGCCTGATTGGCCGCTGGTGAGCAGTCCGCTGCAGCGCTGCGCGCAGCTGGCGCAGTCCCTTGCGCAGGCCATGCATCGACCCGCACCGGACGTGGATCCGCGCTTGCAGGAAATGGATTTCGGAAAGTGGGAGCTGCGCCCCTGGGATGACATTTCCTGGGCCGAAGTCGAGGCCTGGAATGCCGATCTTGCGCATTACGCACCCGGCGGCGGCGAGACATTGACCGCCGTGGCAAGCCGCATGTGGCAAGCCTTTGGCGACCTGCTGGCCACGCCCGCCGAGGGCGTCATCGTGATTTGTCACGCCGGCACCATCCGCATGCTGCACGCCTGCGCCGCATGGCGTGCAGGGCAGGGCGCGGCTGCGCGGCCCGATATTGCAGCCTTCAGTGACATCGCCTTGCGCGCCGCAGCCCATCGCGCCGAGATCCCTTATGCCCGTCTGCTTGCGCTGGAAGTCTCCGTCAGGCCCACGCGCTAGCCTGCTCCGCGCGACTCCACCGCAAATTTGATCAGTTCAGCCTGGCCATCGATATTGAGCTTGCGCTTGATGTTGAGCCGATGGGTTTCCACCGTGCGTACGCTCAGGTCCAGCTCGCGGGCAATCTGCTTGTTGGATTCGCCATTGGCGATGTGCTGCAGCACTTCGCGTTCACGCTGCGTGAGCAACTCGCGCACCGGCAGCGGCTGGGTCAGCTGGCGTGCCAGTGCGGCGCTGTAGTAGATCCCGCCCGAACGCACCGTTTCGATGGCATGCACGATGTCCTGGCTGGGTGCGTCCTTGAGGACATAGCCGCGCGCACCGGCCTGGATCGATTGCATCACGTATTCGGCCTTGTCATGCATGCTCAGGATCAGCACCGCAATCTCCGGATGCAGCGCATGAAAGCGCGCCGTCAGCTCGATGCCGTTGATGCCGCGCATGTTGATGTCCATCAGCGTGAGATCGATTTGATGCTGTGCAGCGGCGGCCAATGCTTCCTCCGCATTGCCGGCCTCGGCCACCACTTCCAGGCCGGGCACGGTTTCCAGTCGTGCGCGCAGGCCGTCGCGCACCAGCGGATGATCGTCGATGAGCATGATGCGTGTCGTGGCAGGGGCGATGGGCGTGGCGGTATCAGACATGGGGCGAAGGGAAGAGAGAAGAGCGGGGAATGATGGCGCTGATGCTGGTGCCCGCGGCCGACGAATCGATGGCCAGTTCGCCACCCACGGCTTCCATGCGCTCGCGCATGTTGCGCAGGCCGATACCATGGCGCGAATGATCGTCCACCTGGCCGGGATCGAAGCCGCTGCCGTTGTCCTGCACCTGCAGCATCAGCAGGTTGTGACCGTCATAGAGACGCATGCGGATCTGGCTGGCGCCGGCGTGACGCGCAATGTTGGTGAGCGCCTCCTGCGCCACCCGAAACAGCACGGTGTTGACCACGTCCGAGAGCGCAGCGCCGTCCTCACGCTGGCGCTCGTGCTCGAAGACGATCTGCGTCTGCGGGCTGCTTTCGCGCCACTCGCCGCACAGGTGTTCCAGTGCCGCCGCCAGTCCGAGATCATCGAGGATGGCCGGCCGCAAATCATGCGAGATGCGGCGCACTTCGGCCAGCACGCCGTTGATCTGCGTGGCGGTCTTTTCAAAGCCGGCGCGGGCTGCCGCCGCCTGTTCGGGTGTGCCGCGCAGGCGTTCCAGCGCGGCTTCGATCTGCAGCTTGATGGAGACCAGCCACTGGCTGATGCCGTCGTGCAGGTCGCGCGAGAGGCGCGCGCGTTCTTCTTCCTGCGAACGCACCACGCGCTGGGCCAGCTGGCGCAGCTTGGCATCGGCCACGCGATGCTCGCTCAGGTTCAGCAGCAGGCCGGCCAGTCCCACCGCCAGCGCGCTGGACAACGCGATGATCGCAATCAACAGCATGGTCTGATGCAGGTAGCCGGAATTCTGGTGATCGACCTGGGCCAGTGCCGCTTCCACATCATCCAGATAGATGCCGGTACCGATCACCCAGCCCCAGCGCGGCAGGGCGATCACGTAGCCCAATTTGGGTGCCACGGTCTTGCTGGAGGGCTTGCGCCACAGGTAGCGTTCGAAACCGCCGCCTTGATGGGCGCGTTCGATCAGATGCTGGATGGTCGGGCTGCCGGAGTCATCGCGCCAATCCCACATCTCTCGTCCGACCAGTTCCGGCTGGCGCGGATGCATGATGCTGCGGCCCTGGTCGTCGTAGACGAAGAAATAGCCATCGTCACCGAAGGCCAGGTCGGACAGGATGCGCCGGGCTTCTTCCTTGATGGCGTCATCGGTGCGTCCGGTGTCGTAGAGATGGGCCAGCGCATGCTGGGCCAGATCCACATAGTGGCGCAGCTCGGTATTCTTGCTGGCCAGGTAGGCGGCCTCGATGGTGGAACGTTGCTGACGCGCCAGTTCCACCGCCTGGTAACGCACCACCAGCGCGATGGCCGCAAAGGCCAGGCACAGCGGGACGATGGCGAGGAAGATGATTTTCTGGCGCAGTTTCATGCCCGCGATTCTACCCAAAGCGTCTGGGTGCCCGCGTAAATCTTCATATCGTTTTCCCGCCGCTTATCACCCCGAAAGAAAATCCTTTCAGCCTGCGTAATTCTACGTAGCGGCTCTGCGTAGTGCTGCGCTTGTGGGGCAGGAGGGGCATGCCGATACTGGCGGGCATCCTGCGCAGTGCGTCCGTTCGAACGGTTTCATTCATGTGGACCCGGACGGGGACGCAGTGACGACAACAAGATTTCCCACAACAATTCATATCCGCAAGGAGGAGAACAATGAACCGCTTGGTTTCCAGACTGGGCTGGCTGGCTGTCGCCCTGGGCGGCGCCGGGGCCTGCGCCTACGTCGCATTGCAGCGCGGCGAATCGATCAATGCCGTCTGGCTGGTCGTGGCCTCGGTGTGCGTCTACCTGATCGCCTATCGCTTCTACAGCAAATTCATCGCCGAGCGCGTGCTGGGCCTGGATGGCGCACGCATGACGCCGGCCTACAAGTTCAACGATGGCCTGGACTACGTCCCGACCAACAAGTACGTGCTGTTCGGCCACCACTTCGCCGCCATCGCCGGCGCCGGTCCGCTGGTGGGCCCGGTGCTGGCCGCGCAGATGGGTTATCTGCCGGGCATGCTGTGGATCCTGGCCGGCGTGGTCTTTGCCGGTGCCGTGCAGGACTTCATGGTGCTGTTCATCTCCACCCGCCGCGACGGCCGCTCGCTGGGCGACCTGATCAAGTCCGAGCTGGGCCAGGTGCCGGGCGTGATTGCGCTCTTCGGCGCCTTCATGATCATGGTCATCATCCTGGCGGTGCTGGCGCTGATCGTGGTCAAGGCCCTGGCCGAGTCGCCGTGGGGCACCTTCACCGTGGCCGCGACCATTCCCATTGCGCTCTTCATGGGCGTGTATTCGCGCTACATCCGCCCGGGCCGCATCGGTGAAGTCTCGTGGATCGGCTTCGTGCTGCTGATGCTGGCCATCGTCGGCGGCCAGTATGTGCAGGAACATGCCGTGCTGGGACAGATGTTCACCTTCAACGGCAAGCAGCTGACCTGGATGCTGATCGGCTACGGCTTTGTCGCCTCGGTGCTGCCCGTGTGGCTGCTGCTGGCGCCGCGCGATTACCTGTCCACCTTCCTGAAGATCGGCACCATCGTGGCGCTGGCGCTGGGCATCATCTTCATCGCTCCGCACCTGAAGATGCATGCGGTGACCCGCTTCATCGACGGCAGTGGTCCGGTATGGTCGGGTTCGCTGTTCCCGTTCCTGTTCATCACCATCGCCTGCGGTGCGGTCTCGGGCTTCCATGCGCTGATTTCGTCTGGCACTACCCCCAAGCTGCTGGAAAACGAGAAGCACGCCCGCTTCATCGGCTATGGCGCGATGCTGATGGAATCCTTCGTGGCCATCATGGCGCTGATCGCGGCGTCCTGCATCGAGCCGGGCATCTACTTCGCCATGAACAGTCCCGCTGCGCTGATCGGCACCACGCCCGAGAACGTGGCCCAGGTGATCTCGCAATGGGGCTTCCACATCACCCCCGAGATGCTGACCCACACCGCCCAGGCCGTGGGTGAACACACCATCATCTCGCGCGCCGGCGGCGCGCCTACCCTGGCCGTGGGCATGGCACAGATTCTCTCCGGCGTGACGGGGGAAGCGATGATGGCCTTCTGGTACCACTTCGCGATCCTGTTCGAAGCGCTGTTCATCCTGACGGCCGTGGATGCCGGTACCCGTGCCGGCCGCTTCATGCTGCAGGACCTGCTGGGCGCCTTCATCCCGCCGATGAAGCGTACCGACTCCTGGGCGGCCAGCCTGATCGCCACCGGCCTGTGCGTGACCGGCTGGGGCTACTTCCTGTACCAGGGCGTGGTCGATCCGCTGGGTGGCATCAATACCCTGTGGCCGCTGTTCGGCATCTCCAACCAGATGCTGGCCGGTATTGCCCTGATCCTGGCGACCTGCGTGCTGTTCAAGATGAAGCGCGACCGCTTCGCCTGGGTCACCGTGGTGCCTACTACCTGGCTGCTGATCTGCACCCTGACCGCCGGCTGGCAGAAGGTGTTCGATGCCAATCCGCGCGTGGGCTTCCTGGCGCATGCACAGAAGTACCAGGCAGCGCTGGATGAAGGCAAGCTGCTGGCCCCGGCCAAGTCCATCGAGCAGATGCGCCAGGTCATCTTCAACGACTACGTCGATGCCGGTCTGGCTGCGATGTTCATGCTGGTGGTGGTGAGCGTGCTGGTGTTCGGCATCCGTACCGTGTTGAAGGCGCGTGCCGCGCACCAGCCCAGCGTCAAGGAATCGGCCTACGAAGCATTGCCCGCCAGTGCCGTAGCCCCGCAATGAAGCTTTTTGCAGCAAGGAGAACCGCATGAGCAAACCTGGCGCCCTGGCGCAACTGATGGCCTGGCGGCGCCAGGTCGGCCGCACGCTGAACCTGATGGTGGGCATGCCCGAATACGACACCTATGTGGCGTACATGAAAGCGGCTCACCCGGATCACTGCGTGATGACTTATGAAGAATTCTTCCGCGAGCGGCAGGAAGCGCGCTATGGCGGCAAGGGGCGGGTGGGGCGGTGCTGTTGAAAAACGCCGTTTTCCCGCTGGCCAGAAGTGCCACCGAGGCCAATGAGAAAGAGATCTTCGGGTCTCTTTTTTTATGGCGTTTCCATGATGCAGGTTATTTCTTATCAGGAATTCCCTCATACGAAGGATGTTGCTTTTGACTTATCATTTTTGAACGCATGGCAATACGTCAGCATTCTTCAGTTTTTTGATGTTCAAGGTGATTCAAGATGGCAAGCAACGATAGCGGCAAGACCCTTCTCATCGTCGACGACAGCAAGGTCTCGCGCATGGTGATCAAGGCCAACGTGCTGGCCGTCCACCCGGACTGGCAAGTGATGGAAGCCGGCACCGGCGAAGAGGCCATCGCTCTGGTAGAGCAATCCGTACCCGACTACTGCACGATGGACATCAACATGCCCGGCATGCTGGGCACCGATGCCGCCGCGCAGATCCTGCAGGCGCATCCCTCGGTACGCATCGCCATCTTCTCGGCAAATATCCAGGAAGCGGTGCAGACCCGCGCCCAGCAACTGGGGGCGCTGTTCGTCGCCAAGCCGGTTACGGAAAAATCAATCGGCCAGGCCCTGCTGCATTTCCGGGGCCCGCTGTGAGCATCCTCAACGAGATCGAACGCGACGCCCTCACTGAAATCTTCAACGTGGGTGCCGGACGAGCAGCGCAGAGCCTGTCCGAAATCGTCGGCGACGAAGTGCGGCTGTCGGTGCCTTCGGTGGAAGTGCTGCGTTCCGGTGCCATTGATGAACAGGTGCTGCCGCGCACGCGCGGGCGCTTTGCCACGGTGAGCCAGAATTTCGATGGCCCCTTCGATGCGGAAGCGGTGCTGCTGTTCACCGAGGATCGTGCGCTGTCCATCGTGCGCGACATGATGGGCTCGCAGATGAGCCTGGACGAGCTCGCCGAGTTCGAGCGCGAAGCCATGTGCGAACTGGGCAACATCATCCTCAATGCCTGCCTCTCGGCCATGGCCGACATGCTGGAAATCACCCTCAACAGTTCGCTCCCGCAGTATCTGGTGTCGTCGCCCGACGATATCTCCGCGCGGCTGGCGAGCGCACAGGGCGATGAGAGTTATGTGCTGGTGCTGCACATCGATCTGGTGATCGAGAAGCATCAGACCGATGGCCACCTGATCTTCCTGCTCAGTTCCTCCTCGCTGCATGCGCTGGTGGAGCACGTGCAGCGTTACCTGGGCAAGATCGGTCTGGGATGAGCACCGCCGTGGTACCCCGCTTTCGCGCCGAGGACGTGCTCGACCAGCTGCATGGCGGGCTCATCATGCTGGACGCCGGCCTGCACATTCTGCTCTGGAATGCCTGGGTGGCGCGTCACAGCCGCGTGCCGGCGGACCAGGCGCTGGGCGCACGCTTCGAACACGTGTTTGACGAGCGCGTCTCGCCGGCGCTGCTGCGGGCCATCGACAACACCCTGGGCTACGGCTTGCCGGCCGTTCTCTCCAGCGCGCTGCACCGGGCCCCATTGCCGCTTTATCCGGATCATGGGGCTGCCCAGGCGGCGGGCGCGCTGGCGGCACCGGCGCGCATGGTGCAGTCGGTGGTGCTCACGCCCCTGGACAGTCCCGAGGGCGAACGCCTGTGCCTGATCCAGATCAGCGATGCCAGCAACTCGGTACGCCGCGAGAAAATGCTGCAGTCGCATTCCGATGTGCTCAAGCGCCAGGTGGGCACCGATGGCCTCACCGGCATTCACAATCGCCGCCATTTCGATGAACATTACGCCCAGACCTTGCAGCGTGTGGGAAAGACGGGCGGGACGCTGTCGCTGTTCATGGTCGACGTCGACTTCTTCAAGCAGTACAACGACCACTATGGCCATGGACCAGGCGACCAGGTCCTCAAGCGCGTGGCGGCAGCCCTGCAGGGACAGTTGCAGCGGCCTGGTGATCTGCTGGCGCGCTATGGCGGTGAAGAGTTCATCCTGCTGATGGAAGGCCTGTCGCCTCGTCAGGCCGCCGAGGTCGCCGAAGCCCTGCGCGAGACCGTGTACGCTCTCGCCGAGCCCCATGCCAAGTCGCTGGTGGCGCACCGCGTGACCATCAGTGTCGGCGTGTGCACACGTGCGGTGCAGGAGGGGATGGATGGACGTCTGCTCATGTCGGCGGCCGACGCCGCGCTGTACCGCGCCAAGCTGGGCGGGCGCAACAAGGTGGTGGCGACCGACTGATTCGGCGTGTGGGCATGCCTTGTGGAAATTTCTTCACTTTTGTGTAAAACAAGGGCAATTTATAGGAAACCCTTGCTGCGCAAGCATGTCAGAAATGGTCAGTGTGCTTATCAACAGGCTTGTTCACAGTTTTTGTGGATAACTTGCCGGAGGGCTTGGTTTCCGGGGGGAACAGGCGGGCAGGGCGGGTTGGCAATTTTGCGTATAATGCGCATCCGTTCATGCTGACAATGGCCTGACAAGAGGCCGATGCCCGATTTTCGCGGCACACACGGGTTTTCTTCACTTTTTCATTCACCAAGGGTTTGATGCGCCGACTGCTGCTCCTGCTGCTGACTCTGCTGATCCCGCTGCAATTGCTGGCAGCCACGGGAGAGGTACAGCTGCGTGAACAGTTGCGCGAGCAGTTGCAGGTCGCCGCGCCGATGCAGCTGCATGCGCATGCGCAGGACCCGGCGGCTGCGCATCATTGCGCGGCTGCTGCTGCTGTCTCTGCGGCCCTGCATCTGCCTGCCGACCTCCTCGCATCGGGCAGCCTGTCCGGCGATGATCAACCCGCTGGCATCGATGACGATGACCAGCCCAGCGCCCAGGGCGAGCTGGAAGATCCGGCTTTGCCGCCGGCCATCGCCACGCCCGGACTGCACTGGTTTCCGTTTCCCCACGCCTTTCCGGCAAGCCTGAGCTGGTCGTCCTACCTGCGCGACCAGTTGCGTCCTCCTCCGTTGGCATAAGCCCCGCCACATGCGCACCTGCCGCGGGGCAGGGCGCAGGCGCGGTGGCCGCTTCGTGCGCCAGCGCGCTGCTCTGTAGTGAACCCATCGTTTGACCCGCCGTGGCGCCGCGTGCGCACGGCACACTTTTGTCCATCAGGAAAAACCATGAAACGCATCGTTCTGTTCCTCGTCACCAACCTGGCCGTGATGCTGGTCTTGAGCTTCACCGCCAGCCTGCTCGGCGTGAACCGTTACCTCACTGCCAACGGCCTCAACTTCGGCATGCTGCTGGTGTTCTGCGGCCTGATGGGGTTTGGCGGCTCCTTCATTTCGCTGTTCATGTCCAAGACCATCGCCAAGTGGTCCACGGGGGCGCGCGTGATCGAGCAGCCGCAGAATTCCACCGAACTGTGGCTGTTGCAAACCGTCCAGACCCTGGCCACCCGTGCCCAGCTGCCCATGCCGGAAGTGGCTGTCTATGACGGCCCGCCCAACGCCTTTGCCACCGGTGCCAGCAAGAGCAATTCGCTGGTGGCGGTTTCCACCGGCCTGCTGCAAGGCATGACCAAGGAAGAAGTGGAAGCCGTGCTGGCCCACGAAGTGGCCCACATCGCCAACGGCGACATGGTCACGCTGACCCTGATCCAGGGCGTGGTCAACACCTTCGTGATGTTCTTCGCGCGCATCGTCGGCTACTTCGTCGACTCCTTCCTGCGCAGGAACAACGAAGAAAACAGCGGCCCCGGCATCGGCTACATGGTGACCGTGTTCGTCTGTGAAATCGTCTTCGGCATCCTGGCCAGCATCATCGTCATGTACTTCTCGCGCCAGCGCGAATACCGTGCCGACGCCGGTGCTGCAGCCCTGATGGGCTCCAGGGTGCCGATGATGAATGCACTGCGCCGCCTGGGTGGCTTGCAGTCCGACGGCCTGCCGCAGAACCTGCAGGCGTCCGGTATCTCCGGCCGTGAATCCTGGCTGGGCCTGTTCTCCAGCCNCCCGCCGCTGGAGTCGCGCATCGCCGCCTTGCAGGCTGCACGCTGATGCCACGCTGGCGGGCCGTACCGCGCCAAGTGCGGCCCGCCACCGACGGCGCCTGAGTGGCTGTCATGCCCGCGTATTCATGCGCGTGTTAGTCTTTGTGAAGGTTCGTGCCTGCGTTTGCGCGCAGGCAGGCATGCAGCCGGCCGGCAGCCAGTGACACAGTCATCTCCAACAAATTCATCCACCTTAGAAAGGAACCCTGACTGATGCCCCATCACACTCCCCTGATCGCCACCATTGTCGGAGGCCTGGTCCTGGCCTTCATCTTCGGGACCCTGGCCCATCGCCTGAAAATGCCGCCGCTGATCGGCTACCTGGTGGCCGGTATCGCCATCGGTCCGTTCACGCCCGGCTTCGTGGGCGACGCCGACCTGGCCCAGGAACTGGCCGAGATCGGGGTGATCCTGCTGATGTTCGGTGTCGGTCTGCACTTTTCCCTGAAGGACCTGCTGTCGGTCAAGAACATCGCCATTCCTGGTGCCGTGGCGCAGATCGCCATTGCCACCTTGCTCGGCATGGGCCTGAGCTGGCTGCTGGGCTGGCCGTTCGGCGAGGGCTTCCTGTTCGGCCTGGCGCTGTCGGTGGCCAGTACCGTGGTGCTGTTGAAGGCGCTGCAGGAGCGCCGTCTGGTGGAAACCCAGCGCGGCCGCATCGCCGTGGGCTGGCTCATCGTCGAGGATATCGCCATGGTGCTGGCGCTGGTGCTGATTCCGGCGCTCTCCGGCATCCTGGGCGGCAAGGGCGAGGCACTCTCCGGCAATGCCGTGCTGCTGACCCTGGGGCTGACCCTGGGCAAGGTGGTGGCCTTCGTGGCGGTGATGCTCATCGTCGGGCGCCGTGTCATTCCGTGGATCCTGGAGCGCATCGCCGATACCGGCTCGCGTGAACTGTTCCGCCTGGCCGTGCTGGCCATCGCGCTGGGCTTTGCGCTGGGGTCGGCTTATGTGTTTGGCGTCTCCTTCGCGCTGGGGGCTTTCTTCGCCGGCATGATCCTGTCCGAATCCGAACTGAGCCACCGTGCCGCCGAAGAATCGCTGCCGCTGCGCGATGCCTTCTCCGTGCTGTTCTTCGTCTCGGTGGGCATGCTGTTCGATCCGTCGATCCTGGTGCGCGAACCGCTGCTGGTGCTGGCCACCGTGCTCATCATCGTGGTCGGCAAGTCGCTGGCCGCCTGGCTGATCGTGCGCGCATTCGGTCACCCGAATTCGACGGCGCTGACCATTTCCGCCAGCCTGGCGCAGATTGGTGAATTTTCTTTCATCCTGGCCACACTCGGCCTGTCGCTGGACCTGCTCTCGCCGATGGCGCGCGACCTGATCCTGGGCGGCGCCATTCTGTCGATCCTGCTCAATCCCTTGCTGTTCTCGCTGCTCGATCGCTACGAAGCGCGAAACGCCGAACCTGCCGACGTGCAGGATGTACCGCCCACGGTCGACCTGCAGGATCACGTGGTGTTGGTCGGCTACGGCCGGGTCGGCCGGGGCATCGGCGAGCAGTTGCGTGCGCAGGGCAAGCCTTTCGTGGTGATCGAGGCGCAGCGCGAGCATCTGGAAGCACTGCGCCAGGATGGTGTGCCGGCGCTGTACGGCAATGCCGCCCAGAGCGAGCTGCTCAAGGCCGCCGCTGTGGAGCGCGCACGTTGGCTGCTGGTGGCGATACCGGAAGTGTTCGAGGCCGGGCAGGTGATCGAAAATGCACTGGAACTCAATGCCGGCCTGAAGGTAGTGGCGCGCGCACATTCCGATGCCGAGATCGAGCACCTGGAAAAGCATGGTGCCCAGCGCGTCATCATGGGCGAGCGCGAGATCGCCCGCGGCATGCTGGAGTCGGTGGGGCAGGGTGCCTGACGCTGGCCGAGCGGATTTGCGCTGCGCGCCTGCAGCATTTTTGTTCACGTGCTAAAGTCGCGGCTGCTGTTGCGGCGGACTCTTTGTCCGCTGCGCGGCAACAAGTTCTCGGGGCGGGGTGAAACTCCCCACCGGCGGTAATCAGGCGGCACCAGGCGGTGTTGCGTGTAGCCCGCGAGCGCCCGGCCTGTCGCCACGACGAGCCGGGGTCAGCAGACCTGGTGTGATTCCGGGGCCGACGGTCATAGTCCGGATGAAAGAGAACGGGATGTCCGGTGTCGTGCCGCTACCTTGGCGGTGCGCGCGGCCGCGCATTCCCACGCCCTGTTTATTCATCGAACAGGAGTCCTGAACCATGTCGCAATCGCATCAATCGCATCTCTCTGCCGTCCCTTCCCATCACGGTCAACGTATCGCCTTCGTCCAGGCCAGCTGGCACAAGGACATCGTCGACCAGTGCCGCATTGCCTTCACCGAGGAAATGGCCAAGCTGGGCTGGCCCACCTCCAGCATCGATTTCTTCGAACTGCCCGGTGCCTTCGAAATCCCCCTGCACGCCAAGGTCCTGGCCAAGACCGGCAAGTATGCCGGCATCGTCGCCAGCGGCCTGGTGGTCGATGGCGGCATCTACCGCCATGACTTCGTGGCGCAATCGGTCATCTCGGCGCTGATGCAGGTGCAGCTGGAGACCGAAGTGCCGGTGTTCTCGGCCGTGCTCACCCCGCATCACTTCCACTCGCACAGCGAGCACCACGATTACTTCCACCAGCATTTCCTGGCCAAGGGCCGTGAAGCCGCGCACGCTTGCGCCACCACGGTCGCCAAGCTGGCGGAAGTCCGTGCGGCCGATGCTGCGCAGCGCAGCCTGAACGCGGCCTGAAGCCTGGCCCCGGCCGTCTGCGCTTCTGATGCAGGCGGCTGAAGCAGCGATTCCGGGCGACCCGTCGGTAACGCCCGCCGGGCGCGGAAGTGGCCAAATTTTGCTTCACATTGCGCTTAACATTTGTGAAGCATTTGCTTACAACCCTTACGGCTTTCGCCTAGAGTTGTCAGGATTCGGGGGATATAGTCACGCTACGTCATTCAGAACAACGAGGAGCTATCGTGAAAAAGTCGATTTCCCTGATTGCCGGCATGGCTGTCTTTGCTGCCGTTGCCGGTCTGTCCGCAGCACCGGCCATGGCCGGACATGTCTCCATCGGCGTCAATATCGGCGTCCCGGCCTACGTGGCTCCGCAGCCTGTGTACGTGCAGCCGGCCCCGGTCTATGCCCCGCCGCCGCCGGTCTATGTGCGCCCGGCCCCGGTCTATTACGCACCGGCCCCGGTGTATGTGGAGCGCGAGTATTACCATCGCGGCCATCATCGTCACTGGCACCGTCCGCCGCCGCCTCCGGGCTACGGCTACTGGGGGCGTTGATCTCCGGGCAGCAGGCAAGAAAAATGGCGGCTTGAAGGCCGCCATTTTTTCGTTCATACCACGCGTTCATTCAACGCTCTGCCATCGTGCACTGCTGAAATCAGGCATCCCTCATTTCTTCGCCGGTGCGGTGTCGTCATCGACATCCACCAGCAGATAGCGCTCGGCCGCGCCGAAGAAGCGATCGTAGAAGTCCGGCGAGCGGATGGTTTCGCTGGAGACGCGCACCATCGAATCATCGCTGGCGGCAAAGGGCATCGACACCGACCCCAGCACGCTCACGCCCAGGCTGGCCGAGCTGTTGCTCTTCTTGATGCCGTAGCCATCCTGGGTGGCGCTGGCGAACATGGTCGAGCTTTTGCCGTTGCCATTGGAGGCGCAGACCACGTGGAAGGCGATTTCCATGTGTTTGTCGCTGGCGGGCTGGAAGCTCTTGTTGCCATCCAGGGTGTTGTCGGTGGACTTGCTGATCACGTAGCCCTGGCCGAGCAAGGCGCGGCGGGCGGCTTCGCAGACGGCTTTTTCACTGCCGGGGAAGCTGCGCGAGAAGGCGCTGGTATCGTTGAATTCCTCCTGATGATAGAAGGCGGTCTTGCCGGTGGTGCAGGCGGTCAGGCCCAGCGTGGCGGCAGTGATGACGAAAAACGGGACAGAAAAACGCGGGCGCGGCATGCAGCGGATCTCCAGCAACAGTGAGGGGTGGCGTGAATTGTAAAGGATTCAGCTGGTACAGAGTTTGGGCGGATGGTAAAGATCCGTAACAGATGAAGTATCACCTGATGAGAACAGTAAGTGAAGACAAGCGCAGGGCTGCGCCATGAAGGTAAAATCACTTGTCGAATTGCCTGACTGAAAGTAATGTTAGGAAATTCTAGGGAGTGGTCTTCCATCGGGACGATCATGAATCTGCGCGGCAAGCCGGGCACATTCGCAAACGGCCTCGTCAAGGAACATGGATAAAAATCAAAAAGCGGAATTGGAGCGCATCCAGAAGGAGCTGGTGGACGCACACAATAAGGCTGCGTGGCAGATGGCCGCAACGATCATCAAGGCCTCGCTGGTCAAGAACGGCATGGACCAGCCGCCCACCCCGGCCGAGCTGGCCGACCTCAATGCCACCATCACCAATCTGCGCAGCGTGGCGGAGGATGCGCTGGAGTTGCTCAAGCGCTGACGGCCGGGCGCCGGGACTGTCGGCTGACCTGGCTGGCTCACTTGGTCAAGTCCAACGCAAAAAGGACACTTCCGTGTCCCGTTGCCTTACTCGTCATCTCTTTTGAATCAATTGGTGGGGGTAGTCGGAATCGAACCGACACGGCCTTGCGGCCGAGGGATTTTAAGTCCCTTGTGTCTACCAATTTCACCATACCCCCCGGTCTTGCAGTCGTCGCCATGCCGCACGCAGGTGGGCTGGCTGAACTGTCTTGGTCATCGCCTTTGCTGCCACGATGCCGGCGAGGGCCGCCGGAAAAGGGACGCATTATAGCAGCGACTTGCGCCGCATCATTTGTTTTTTCCTGCGGAAATTTCTGAATTTTTCTTGCGACGGAGGCCGGCGCGTCCGTCGCCTCGTTTACCTTCGGCAGACAGCATTCCCTCCTGTTCCAGGGTGCCATTTCCGGCCGACAAGCTGTCTTGAAAGGGTAGAATGACGACTTCTTTCATCTGGAAGGCCCTCACCATGACTGAAGCGGTAGTCAAGACAGTGCAGTGCATTTCGCCCGCCGGCCTGCATACCATGGCCTACAAGGAGTGGGGCGATGCGCGCAATCCCAATGTGCTGGTGTGCGTGCACGGCGTCACCCGGGTCTCCGACGATTTCGACCGCATGGCCCGCGAGCTCTGCGATACCTATCGCGTGATCTGCCCCGATGTGGTCGGACGCGGCCGTTCCGGACGTCTGGCCAATCCGCAGTTCTACACGGTCCCGCAATACGTGAGCGACATGGTGACCCTGCTGGCACGCGCCGATGCCGAGATCGTCGACTGGTTCGGTACCTCCATGGGTGGCCTGATCGGCATGGGGCTGGCCTCGCTGCCGGGCAATCCCATCCGCCGCCTGGTACTCAACGACATCGGCCCTTCCATCAACGGTGCCGCCCTGGCGCGCATCGGCGACTACATCGGCCAGGACGTGCGCTTCGATACCTTCGAGGAGGCCGCCCAGTTCATCCGTACCATTTCCTTCAGTTTCGGTCAGCACAGCGATGAAGAATGGCACAAGCTGGCCAAGGATGTGCTGCGCCAGAATGAAGAGGGCAAGTGGGTGCGCCATTACGACCTGGGCCTGGCGGTCCCCTTCAAGCTGACCACGCCGGAAGCGGCCAGCGCGGCCGAACAGATGCTGTGGGCGGCCTATGACGCCATCCGCTGTCCGACCCTGGTGGTGCGCGGCGCCCAGTCCGACCTGCTGCTGCCGGAAGTGGCACAGGAAATGACCCGTCGCGGCCCCAAGGCCAAGCTGGTGGAACTGCCCGACGTGGGGCACGCTCCCACCTTCATGCATGCCCCGCAGATCGAGGTGGCGCGCCAGTTCCTGCTGGGCTGAGCGGTTCCGGTCCGATTACGTTTTTCATCACCGGCGCGTCTTGCCGCCGGGTTTTACTAGGAAGGAAATTTCATGTCCGTACAACGTCTGCACGTCGGCAAGCGTCTCTCCGAAGTCGCCATTCACAATGGTACCGTCTACCTGGCCGGCCAGATCGCCGAAGACGCCACCCAGAACATCGAAGGCCAGACCCGCGAGGTGCTGGGTCACATCGACCGCCTGCTGGCCGAAGCCGGCAGCGACAAGACCAAGATCCTCTCGTGCCAGATTTTCCTGTCCGATGTGAAGGATTTTGCTGGCATGAACGCCGTCTGGGACGAGTGGGTCGCCCCCGGCAATGCGCCCCCGCGCGCCACCGTCGAAGCCAAGCTGGCCCGTCCCGAACTGCTGGTGGAAATCATCATCGTCGCTGCACAGAAGTAATTTATGGTTTCGGTTGCAAGTACCCAGGGCGAAGGCCTGGCGGCCATTACCGCCGGCCTTGGTCCTGACGATGTCGCACGGGTCGAGCAGGCGCTGGCCGAACTCGAGCCGCTGTATGCCGACAGGCAGATCCTGTCCGGGCAGAATGCACTGCAATTCGCGGTCTCGGTGGCCACCGTGCTGACGGCCCTCAACGTCGATGCCGCTACCCGCATTGCCGGGCTGGCCTTCGAAGCCCAGATGCTGCATCCCGAGCTGGAAGAAAAGCTGGAAGAACGCTTCGGCAAGGAAATCGCCGAGCTGGTGGGCAATGTGCGCCAGCTGATGCGCTTTCACAGCCTGAGCTTCCAGCCCCAGAACCAGGAAGTCCTGCGCGGCAAGAACGCTGCCCAGCAGGCCGCCGCCCAGGTGGAAACCCTGCGCAAGATGCTGCTGGCCATGGCCACCGACATGCGCGCGGTGCTGGTGCGGCTGGCCTCGCGCGTGGCCACGCTGCGCTACTTCGCCGAGACCAAGCAGGAGAATGAAGCCAGCGCCCAGTATGCGCGCCAGACCTTCGATCTCTACGCGCCGCTGGCCAACCGGCTGGGCATCTGGCAACTGAAGTGGGAACTGGAAGACCTGTCCTTCCGTTTCCTGGAGCCGGTGACCTACAAGCGCATCGCCAAGATGCTGGAAGAAAAGCGGCTGGAGCGCGAAGCCTTCGTGGCCAACGCGATCACGCGCCTGCGCACCGAGATGGCGGCGCAGGATATCCGCGCCGAGGTCAGCGGCCGGCCCAAGCACATCTACAGCATCTGGAACAAGATGCGCGGCAAGTCCATCGATTTCTCCGAGCTCTACGATGTACGAGCCTTCCGCGTCATCGTCGATGATGTGAAGACTTGTTATTCAGTGCTGGGCATCGTGCACAACATCTGGACGCCGATTCCCGAAGAGTTCGACGACTACATCTCGCGTCCCAAACAGAACGGTTACCAGTCCCTGCACACGGTGGTCATGGCCGAAGATGGCCGGGCGCTGGAAGTGCAGATCCGTACCCACGAGATGCACCACTTCGCCGAATACGGCGTGGCAGCGCACTGGCGCTACAAGGAAAGCGGCGGTTCCAATTTCTCGGCGCAGAAATATGATGAGAAGATCGCCTGGCTGCGTCAGCTGCTGGCCTGGAAGAACGAAGTCACCGATGCCGTGGTGGACCAGGAAGAAGTGCGTCGCGATTGGGTGCAGAAGCTCAAGTCGGCCACGCTGGACGAGCGCATTTATGTACTGACACCGCAGGCGCGCGTGATCGAATTGCCCAGCGGTGCCACGCCGATCGACTTTGCCTATCACCTGCACAGCGATGTCGGCCACCGCTGCCGTGGGGCGCGGGTGGATGGCGTGATGGTGCCGCTGAACACCACGCTCAAGAACGGCCAGACAGTCGAGATCATCACGGCCAAGAGCGGTCCCGGTGTGGGGCCGTCGCGCGACTGGCTCAGTGCCGATTACACGGCCAGTTCGCGTACGCGCTCCAAGATCCGCGCCTGGTTCAATGCCATTGAGCAGCAGGAGACGCTTTCCGTCGGGCGCGGCCTGCTGGAAAAGACCTTGCAGCGCGAAGGCAAGACCGCCGTCAACCTCGAAGAGCTGGCCCAGAAGCTGGGCTTCGCCAAGGTCGATGACCTGTGCCTGGCGCTGGCCAAGGAAGAATTCAGCCTGCGGCACGTGGAGCAGGCGCTGCATCAGGGCGAGGAAAAGAAGCCCGAGATCGATGACGAAGCCCTCATCACGCGCAAAAGCCGTGCATCGAGCATCGTGCAGGGCGCCAAGTCGGGCGTGCTGGTGGTCGGTACCGATGGCCTGCTGACCCAGCTGGCGCGCTGCTGCAAGCCGGCGCCGCCGGATGTAATCGCCGGCTTTGTCACGCGTGGCAAGGGGGTGTCCATCCATCGGGTCAACTGCAAGAACTTCGCCGAGATGAGCTTGCATGCGCCGGAACGGGTGATCCAGACCACTTGGGGTGCACCGGCACGCGATACCGTGTATCCGGTCGACATCTTCGTGCTGGCCAGCGATCGCCAGGGTTTGCTGCGCGATATCTCCGATATCTTCCTGCGCGACAAGATCAACGTGATCGGTGTGAGCACGCAAAGCGTGAAGGGGCATGCGCGCATGGCCTTCACGGCCGAGATCGGCTCGACCGAGCAATTGCAGAAAGCGCTCACGGTGATTCGCGAGGTCAAGGGTGTGATCGAGGCCAAGCGACAGTAATGCCCAGTTGTTTGGTGGTACAGGCGGGAGAGGGCAGGGAGGCTGGATGCTTGGCGAAATACGCTAACTATTTTTAATTTTTCATCATTTACCCCTTGGCAAATTTTGAAAAGCCTCCTATACTCTCGCTTCTTCGTTAGGCGCGTAGCTCAGCTGGTTAGAGCACTACCTTGACATGGTAGGGGTCGTTGGTTCGAGTCCAATCGTGCCTACCAATTCTTCTGGTTCCATTCGGAGCGGGTGAGTTGGGGCGAAGCAAACAAAAGGAGGCGCGTTCTCGGCTTCCTTTTTTGTTTTATCAAGTTGTTGCAGTCTTCGATAGGCGCGTAGCTCAGCTGGTTAGAGCACTACCTTGACATGGTAGGGGTCGTTGGTTCGAGTCCAATCGTGCCTACCAATTCGTTTGCTTCCTGATGGGGTAAAGGGGTTGGTTGAAGAAATATGCAGGAATCAACAAAAGGAAGCGCATTGGCGGCTTCCTTTTTGTTTTTCTGGCCCCCTTTCTTTCATTTCTTTCCATCTCCCTGATTACTGACTGCGGCTGACGCAGATCTCATTTCCGCTGCGCGCATGGTTTTGCGAAGGGTCAATGGCGGATGTAAAAAAGCGCGTTTCATGAAGGAATGCGCCAGATGTTTCGCGGAAGCATCTAAAAATGCTTTACACTTGCGTCGAATTTTTTCGGCAACAACATCTCTAATCCTCATTTTCACGGTTCAGCGAATTTCCCTATGGCAGCAGATGATCAGTATTTCCTCGTGGTTGATGACTTTTCGACGATGCGTCGCATTGTCAGTGGCCTGCTGAAGGAGCTCGAATACACCAAGATGGTGGAGGCCGATGATGGCTCTTCCGCACTGAAGATCCTGGAGGCGGGCGCATTGCCGGTGACCTTCGTGCTGACCGACTGGAACATGCCGGGCATGGATGGCCTGACGCTGCTCAAGAGAATCCGGGCCACGCCCTCGCTGGCGCACCTGCCGGTGCTCATGATCACGGCCGAAGCCAAGAAGGAAAATATCGTCATGGCGGCGCAGTCCGGCGCCGATGGCTATATCGTCAAGCCCTTCACGGCGGCAACCCTGAAGGAAAAGATCGAAAAGATCCTGGCGCGGCGCGCTACGATGGTCAGCGCGTAATCGGCGGCTGAATCCGGATTTGGGTGCAATTGGGCCCGAATGTAAAAACGGCGTCCTCGGATGCCGTTTTGCTTTTGGGGAACAAGCTTCAGTTTGGGGTTGGCGAAAATGAAGGGGCGTGCTTTTTATCGCGTTTTGCGGGAGGTTGCATCGACCGGCAAGGCCGTGGTGTCGGCGGTTCCGGCGGTGCCATGGGGGAACACTGCCGATGTTCGCGCAAAGTTTGCTATAATGCGCGGCCATGGTCTGATCTGCCCCTGCTGGCAGCGGCCTCCAGAATTCATCCCCTCATCTGTAAGAGCGAGAAAGGCAAACCGGTTATGACACCGCGAACTACCACCGAGGTTTTCACGCGACGCTAGTCGGGTTCTTTTTCGTCCTTTGAAAAAGCGCGGCTGGTCCGCGTTTTTTTTCGTCCTTCTTTTCGACATTACCCTCAACAGGCAAGGCAGCAAGGCTGCCGACATGGAGTGCACAATGGTTTCAGTTCGTCTTCCCGATGGTTCGCAACGCCAGTTCGACAACCCGGTCACCGTGGCGCAGGTCGCCGCCAACATCGGCACCGGCCTGGCCAAGGCGGCCCTGGCTGGCCGCGTCGATGGCAAGCTGGTCGATACCTCTTATCTGATCGACAAGGATGCCGACCTGGCCATCATCACCGACAAGGATCCGGACGGTCTGGAGGTGATTCGCCACTCCACCGCTCACTTGCTGGCTTATGCGGTCAAGGAGCTGTTCCCTGAGGCGCAAGTCACCATTGGTCCGGTCATCGACAACGGTTTCTATTACGACTTCTCGTACAAGCGTCCCTTCACCCCGGAAGACCTGCAAGCCATCGAAAAGAAAATGGCCGAGCTGGCCAAGAAGGATGAGCCGGTCACCCGCAAGGTGCTGCCGCGTGATGAGGCCGTGGCTTACTTCAAGTCCATCGGCGAAGCCTACAAGGCCGAGATCATTGCTTCGATTCCGCAGAATGAAGACGTGTCGCTGTACACCGAAGGCAGCTTCACCGACCTGTGCCGCGGCCCGCACGTGCCGTCCACTGGCAAGCTGAAGGTGTTCAAGCTGATGAAGCTGGCTGGCGCTTACTGGCGTGGCGACTCCAACAACGAGATGCTGCAGCGTGTCTACGGCACCGCCTGGGCCAAGAAGGAAGACCAGGAGGCCTACCTGCACATGCTGGAAGAGGCTGAAAAGCGCGACCACCGCAAGCTGGGCCGTGCGCTGGACCTGTTCCACTTCCAGGATGAGGCCCCGGGCCTGATCTTCTGGCATCCCAAGGGCTGGACCATCTGGCAGCAAGTGGAGCAGTACATGCGCCGCGTCTACCAGGACAACGGCTATCAGGAAGTGAAGGCGCCGCAGATTCTGGACCGCTCGCTGTGGGAAAAGACCGGCCACTGGGAAAACTATCGTGAAAACATGTTCACGACCGAGTCGGAAAACCGTGCCTATGCCCTGAAGCCCATGAACTGCCCGGGCCATATCCAGATCTTCAATTCCGGCCTGCACAGCTACCGCGACCTGCCGCTGCGCTACGGCGAATTCGGCCAGTGCCACCGCAACGAGCCTTCCGGCGCGCTGCACGGGATGATGCGCGTGCGCGGCTTTACCCAGGACGATGGTCACATTTTCTGTACCGAAGACCAGATCCAGGAAGAAGTGGCTGCCTTCAACCGCGTGGTGCGTGAAGTTTACGACTGCTTCGGCTTCAAGGAAGTGGCTGTGAAGCTGGCCCTGCGTCCGGAAAAGCGCATCGGTGCCGAAGAAGTCTGGGACAAGGCTGAAAACGCTCTGCGTGAAGCCATCCGCGCCTCCGGTTCGGAATGGGAAGAGCTGCCGGGTGAGGGCGCTTTCTATGGTCCCAAGATCGAATATCACCTGAAGGATTCCATTGGCCGTTCGTGGCAGTGTGGCACCATGCAGGTGGACTTCTCCATGCCGGCGCGCCTGGGAGCGGAGTATGTCACCGAAGACAACAACCGCAAGGTGCCCGTGATGTTGCACCGGGCCATCGTTGGCTCGCTGGAGCGCTTCATCGCCATCCTGATCGAAAACCACGCCGGTGCCATGCCCTTGTGGCTGGCGCCAACGCAGGTTGTCATCCTGAATATTTCCGATGCGCAGGCGGATTATGTGCAGAACGTTGCACAAACGCTGAAAAAACAAGGGTTTAGGGTCGAGACCGATTTGCGCAACGAGAAGATTACCTATAAAATACGGCAGCATTCTATTCAGAAGCCGCCCTATATCTTGGTTGTCGGCGATAAAGAACGGGATGCAAACACTGTGGCCGTGCGAGCGCGGGGCAATGTCGATCTGGGCGTGATGTCCATCGACACCTTGGTGGAACGCCTCAAGGATGAGGTGGCCGCCAAAGCCTGAGACGGGGAAGCCTAGGGCTTCCTCCCAGCGCAAGAGCACGGCTTAATTTATTGGATTTTAAAAGGAAACTGCAATAGCTACTGACAAGTCGCATCGCCTCAATCGCGAGATCACTGCACCGGAAGTGCGCCTTTCGGGTGTCGACAACGAGCCTCTGGGTATCGTCAGCCTGGCCGAAGCCTTACGGCTTTCTGAAGAGGCTGAAGTCGATCTGGTCGAGATTGCGCCCACTGCGCAACCTCCGGTCTGCCGTCTGATGGACTACGGCAAGTTCAAGTACCAGGAGCAGAAGAAGGCACACGAGGCCAAGCTCAAGCAGAAGGTCATCCAGGTCAAGGAAGTCAAGTTCCGCCCGGGTACCGATGATGGCGATTACAACATCAAGCTGCGCAACCTGACCAAGTTCCTGGAAGAGGGTGACAAGACCAAGATCACGCTGCGTTTCCGCGGCCGTGAAATGGCTCACCAGGAAATCGGCATGCGCGTGCTGGAGCGTCTGAAGGCTGATCTGGAGCCGTATGGCCAGGTCGAGCAGTTTCCCAAGATGGAAGGCCGCCAGATGATCATGGTGCTGGCGCCCAAGAAAAAGAAATAAATCGTTTATAACGTTTATATATTTTTCGTTTTCCAGGTTGTACGTCGCAGTTTCAGTCTAGCCGTATCAGGACGACATCCCTCCGGTGTCGTCCATGCCGAAGCAGCCGGGGCAATCCAGGCGGTGGCGGCAGTGTAGGGCCGACAAAGGATTTGCTGGGCGCAGGCAACTGCGTCAGGCAAAAGCAGCGGGTTCACCCGCTGTCAAATAAGTGAGAGCAGGCATCCAAGAGCAGCGAGCGTGCTGCCACCTGCAATCATCAAAAAATGGAGCTGTCCGAAAGGACAGAGTTGCTATGCCTAAGATGAAATCGAAGAGCAGCGCGAAGAAGCGTTTTCGCGTCCGCCCGGGCGGTACCGTCAAGCGCGGTCAAGCCTTCAAGCGTCACATCCTGACCAAGAAGACCACCAAGAACAAGCGTCAACTGCGCGGTACCGAGGGCGTCCATGAGACGAACCTGAATTCCGTTCGCGCAATGCTGCCGTTCGCTTAACCTCACCATACACTAAGGAGCTACTATGCCTAGAGTCAAACGTGGGGTAACAGCACGTGCCCGCCACAAGAAAGTCCTCGCACTCGCCAAGGGTTACCGCGGCCGTCGCAAAAACGTCTACCGTATCGCCAAGCAAGCAGTCATGCGCGCTGGTCAGTACGCGTACCGTGACCGTCGTAACAAGAAGCGCGTGTTCCGCGCACTGTGGATCGCCCGTATCAACGCCGCTGCGCGTTCGCACGGCGTGACCTACAGCGTGTTCATGAACGGCCTGAAGAAGGCTGCGATCGAACTGGATCGTAAGGTCCTGGCCGATATGGCTGTCACCGACAAGGCTGCTTTCGCTGCCATCGTCAACCAGGTGAAGGCCAACATCGCTGCCGCCTAAATCGACAGCGTGTTTGCGGTAGCCGGCCGCAACATCGGACGCAAGTCAGACGAGCAGCCGGCGCTGCAAAATCCTGCGGGGCAGAGGTGATACACCGATGCCCCGTATGTTTTTGATCCACGGTTTCGTGGATTTTTTTGATTCACCTTCCGTGAATCCCTTCTTTTCGACTTCGTCGTCGGATTTTCGATTGGAGCGAGACTTACCGCATGAATCCCCTAGACCAACTCCTGGGCCAACTGGTCACGCAGGCGCAGGCTGATTTCGCCGCCGCGCCCGACGCCGCCGCACTGGAAAACGCCAAGGCCAAGTACCTCGGCAAGACCGGCCAGATCACCGAGCAGATGAAGGGACTGGGCAAGCTGGCGCCGGAAGAGCGCAAGGTACAAGGGGCGATCATCAACGTCGCCAAGGAACAGATCGAAACCGCGCTGACCGCACGCCGCGATGCACTGGCCAATGCCCAGATGCAGGCGCGCCTGAATGCGGAAGCCATCGATATCACCTTGCCGGGCCGTGGCCGTGGCGTGGGCGGCATCCACCCCGTGATGCGCTCGTGGCAGCGCGTCGAAGAAATCTTCCGCTCCATCGGTTTTGATGTCGCCGACGGTCCCGAGATCGAGACCGACTGGACCAATTTCACCGCATTGAACAGCCCCGAGAACCACCCGGCGCGCTCGATGCAGGACACCTTCTACATCGAAGGCAACGACACCCAGGGCAAGCCGCTGCTGCTGCGTACCCACACCAGCCCGATGCAGGTGCGCTACGCCCGCATGAACAAGCCGCCCATCAAGGTCATCGCACCGGGCCGCACCTATCGCGTCGACAGCGATGCTACCCACTCGCCGATGTTCCATCAGGTCGAAGGCCTGTGGATCGCCGAGGACATCAGCTTCGCCGACCTGAAGGGCGTGTACCTCAACTTCGTCAAGGCATTCTTCGAGACCGACGACCTGCAGGTACGCTTCCGTCCCTCGTATTTCCCCTTCACCGAGCCTTCGGCCGAGATCGACATCGCCTTCGGCAGCGGTCCCCTGAAGGGCCGCTGGCTGGAAGTCTCCGGTGCCGGCCAGGTGCACCCGACGGTGGTGCGCAACATGGGTCTGGATCCTGAGCAGTACATCGGTTTCGCGTTCGGCTCGGGCCTGGAGCGCCTGACCATGCTGCGTTACGGGATCAACGACCTGCGCCTGTTCTACGAAGGCGACCTGCGCTTCCTGAAGCAATTCAATTAATTCGATCACGCAGGGCGCCGCGCTGTCGCGGCGTGCCTCCGGCTCATAGCCGATAGCTGAAAGTCTGAATCATGCAATTCTCTGAAAACTGGCTGCGTACCATGGTCAATCCGACCATGACCTCGGATGAACTGTCGCACCTGCTGACCATGTCCGGTCTGGAAGTTGAGGAAGTCGAACCGGTTGCGCCTCCCTTCACCAATGTGGTGGTGGGCGAAGTGCTGGAAGTCTCCAAGCACCCGGATGCGGATCGCCTGAACGTGTGCCGCGTGAATGTTCATACCGGCACCATCCTCAACATCGTCTGTGGCGCGCCCAACGTGCGTCCCGGTCTCAAGGTGCCTTGCGCCATGGTCGGCGCCGTGCTGCCGCCGGGTGCCGATGGCAAGCCCTTCGAGATCAAGGTCGGCAAGCTGCGCGGCGTGGAGTCGCAAGGCATGCTGTGCTCGGCCCGCGAACTGAAGCTGTCGGAAGATCACGGCGGCCTGCTGGAGCTGCCCGACGATGCACCGGTCGGCCAGAATTTCCGCGACTACCTGCAACTGAACGACCTGAAGTTCACCATCAAGCTGACCCCCAACAAGGCGGATTGCCTGTCGGTGCTGGGTGTGGCACGTGAAGTTTCGGCCCTGACCGGTACGCCCCTGAAGGCCCCGGCCTATCAGGCCGCCGCCGTCAACCTGGACGAGAAGCTGCCGGTGCGCATTTCCGCGCCCGACCTGTGCGGCCGTTTTGCCGGCCGCGTGATCCGTGGCCTCAATGCCAAGGCCGCCACCCCACAGTGGATGAAGCAGCGCCTGGAGCGCAGCGACCAGCGGCCGATCTCGGCGCTGGTGGACATCTCCAATTACGTGATGCTGGAGCTGGGCCGTCCCTCGCACGTGTTCGATCTCGACAAGATCCATGGCAGCCTGGACGTGCGCTGGGGCCGCAAGGGTGAATTCCTGAAGCTCCTCAACGGCAATACCGTGGAAGTCGATGAGTGGGTCGGCGTGATCTCCGACGACAAGGAAATCGAATCCCTGGCCGGCATCATGGGGGGCGATGCCACTGCGGTTTCGCTGGACACCACCAACATCTACCTGGAAGCCGCATTCTGGTTCCCGCAGGCGATCCAGGGCCGTGCGCGCCGCTACAACTTCTCGACCGATGCCGCGCATCGCTTCGAGCGTGGCGTGGACTTCGCCACCGTGGTCGATCACATCGAGCGCATCACGGCGTTGCTGCTGGAAATCTGCGGTACGCCCGAGACCCGCGTCGGCCCGGTCGACGACCAGATCGTCAACCTGCCCAAGCGTGAACCGGTCGCGCTGCGCACCGCGCGTGCGGCCAAGGTGATCGGCGTGGAGATCACTGACGAGATGGTGTCGGATATCTTCAAGCGTCTGGGCCTGTCTTTCGACTACCAGCCTGGCTTGTTCTCGGTGACGCCGCCGTCCTATCGCTTCGACATCGAGATCGAGGAAGACCTGATCGAGGAAGTCGCCCGCGTCTACGGTTTCGAGAATATCCCGGCACTGCCGCCGGTGGCCGCCAATGCCATGCGCATCGCGCCCGAGAACACCCGTTCGCTGTTTGCCATCCGTCGCCTGCTGGCCGATCAGGATTATCAGGAAGTGGTCAACTTCAGCTTCGTGGAAAGTGCCTGGGAAGCTGACTTCGCCGGCAACACCGATCCCATCAAGCTGTTGAACCCGATCGCCAGCCAGATGAGCGTGATGCGTTCTTCGCTCATCGCCGGCCTGGTCGCCAATGCACGCTACAACGTCAACCGCAAGGCAGCGCGTATCCGCGTCTTCGAAGCGGGTGCCGTGTTCCACAAGAACGCCGCCATCACCGATGGTCCGCTGGCTGTCGCCGGTTTCGAGCAACCCAAGCGCGTGGCCGCATTGGCCTATGGTCCGGTGGCCGAGGAGCAGTGGGGCCAGCCGACCCGCAACGTCGATTACTTCGACGTCAAGGCCGACCTGGAAGCGCTGTTCGCGCCGCGTGCGCTGCGTTTCGTCAAGGCCGAACATCCGGCGCTGCATCCGGGACGCACTGCGCACGTACTGCTGGGCGACAAGGTGGTCGGCGTGATCGGAGAATTGCATCCCAAGTGGCAGCAGAAGTACGACCTGCCGCTGGCCCCCGTGGTCTTCGAGGTGGATGCCGAGGCGCTGCAGGAGCGTGACCTGCCGTCCTACTCGGAAATCTCCAAGTTCCCGGCGGTCAGCCGCGACATCGCGCTGGTGGTCAAACACTCGGTCGGTGCGCAGCAATTGCTGGACGTTTTTGCCGCTGAAAAGCAGGCCAATCCGGATTGCAGCATCTTGCAAGCCCTTGTTTTATTTGATGAATATCAAGGCAAGGGGCTCGAAGCGGACGAAAAAAGCCTTGCGTTCCGCTGCACCTTGCAAGATACTCAAAACACCCTTCAGGATGACAAGGTTGACCTTGCGGTGAATGCACTGGTGGCCGCGGCGAGCGCCAAGCTCGATGCCAGGTTGCGTGCCTGATGTGATGTCCGAGAGCGAAAATAATTACAGACCGGAATCGGTTGAGGCCCAGTCATTCATCGCCATGAACAACGTGAATTCGAACGAATTTCAATCCGTGCTGGACGCCGACCTGCATCGTGCCGTGCTGGAATCCCAGGCACGTTCGCAGGCCGACAAGAACCTGCCGACGCTGACCAAGGCCGAGCTGGCCGAACTTTTGTTCGAGCAGGTCGGTCTGAACAAGCGCGAAGCCAAGGACATGGTGGAAACCTTCTTCGACGAGATCCGCAACGCTCTCGAACGTGGCGAGGCCGTCAAGCTGTCCGGCTTCGGTAATTTCCAGCTGCGCGACAAGCCGCAACGGCCTGGCCGCAATCCCAAGACTGGCGAGGAAATCCCCATCACTGCGCGCCGCGTCGTGACCTTCCACGCCAGCCAGAAATTGAAGGAAATGGTGGAACTCTCCAGCGGCGATGCCGTTGAAATGTCCGTCTAATCTATGAACGATCGTGTCAACAAACCGGCGGCCATCGTCTTGCCGCCCATCCCGGCCAAGCGTTATTTCACGATAGGCGAGGTCAGCGAACTGTGCGGTGTGAAGCCGCACGTGTTGCGCTACTGGGAACAGGAATTCACCCAGCTGAAACCGGTGAAGCGCCGCGGCAACCGGCGTTATTACCAGCACCACGAAGTGCTGTTGATCCGCCGCATCCGTGAACTGCTGTATGAACAAGGCTTCACCATCAGCGGTGCCCGCAACAAGCTCGACGGCACGCACGAGGCCGAGCAGCCGCAAGAGCCGCAGCGTCCCGTCATCAGCCTGGACGAGGCGGCCATCGATGCCTTGCGGACGGAATTGCAAGCCGTGCTGGAAACCCTGAAGCCCGGGGCTGCCGCCTGATTTACGTGCCAGGGTTGTTGCGCCGGATATCTTGCCGACCAACATAAGCTTTCTCGCTTCCCGGTTTTTATTTTTACGCGCCACACGCTGGTCCTCATCGGCCACCGTGTGGCGTGTTCATTTCCGGGGTGCTCCCGGCCAACAGATGGAGATCTCACCATGAGTCCTTATCAATGGCGTCCGATGCGGGCGGCTGACTTGCCGCACGTGATGGCGATCGCTGACTTGGTTCACGCTGGCTATTTCGAAGCAGAAGAAGTCTTCGCAGAACGTCTGGCCTTGTTTGCGCCTGGCTGCCGGATCGCCGTGCGCAGCGGGCAAGCGGACGGCACCGAGCAGGTCATCGGTTACGCCTTCATGCATCCCGCTCGCCTCGGTGTGCCGCCATCCCTCAACAGCTTGCTGAACGGACTGGATACTGCGGCCGATTGCCTGCATCTGCACGATGTCGCGCTGTTGCCGGCGGCACGCGGCTCCGGGCTCGGGCGGGAGTTGGTGGACGATCTGTGCCGGGTGGCTGAGCAGGCGGGGCTGCCGATGGCGACCTTGGTGGCGGTGCATGCATCAAGTGCCTACTGGCGGGCCGCGGGATTTGTCGAGGATGCGCAGGCGCTGGCAGGGAAGGGCGGGAGTCTGGGAAGCTATGGCGAGGGCGCGCTCTACATGTCCAGGCGGTTACGCTAGTGCCGGTGCTTGCCTTGGCGGAAGATTGATTGTTGTCAATGTGGCAAAAAGTTAACGCTCGCGCGTTAACGAGTTTTTCACTTGATCAATCGACAACTGTTGTCTTAAAATTAATGAAAAATTTACAACAGTTTGCTTGGATTTGCGTCTTCCAGGCACATCAATTCACTTCCGCCACCTGATCTGACAAGCGAAGGCGGCATCCGTTATAAGGGGTAACGTTCCATGTCGCGTCTTTCCAGGTCGGTGCTGGCCGGTGTTGCTGTCTTGCCTTTCCTTTCCCTCGGTGTGAGTGCTGCTGCGCAGGCCGCCGTGGCCCCGTTGACTGGCGCTGAAGCGCTGCAGCAGTTCAACCTGGTGGTGCTGGGTAATGCCACCTCCAATTCGCACGTGGATGGCCGGGCCTGGATTGGCGGTTCGGTGACGGGCGGTGACTACGTGCAGCACTCCGGCAGCACGCCCGCATCGAACTATGCCGGTCTGACCGTGATGGGGACGGCGAGCGGTCTGCATGTCAACGGACTGGGCTCCTATATTGGAGGCTCCTTCGTCGGCTCCACCGTCAACAGCGGTTCCAGCTATATCGCCGGTTCGGCGAGCGGCAGCAATCTGAATGGCCCTGCCTATGTGGCGGGCGGCACCAGCGGGGTCAACTTCAATGGCGGCCGCTCGTCGTTGCCGAGCACGCTGATGCAGACCAATGCCGATGCTGCCGGCTCGACCAATTTCAGCAACACGCTGACCAGCCTGTCCAATAGCCTCAAGACGGCCACTGCCAACAGCACGGTCTCCGTCGCGAACAACAAGGCTACCTTCAATGCCGTGGCCAACAACCAGGGTGTCGCGGTTTTCAATCTGGATAACACCACCAGCGCGTCGGTGTTCTCGGTAGGTGAATTTTCCTTCGCCGCCAATGGTGCCAGCACCATCATCATCAATTCCAGCGTGAGCTCGGCGGTCATCGGTGCCAACTTCCTGGGTGGACAAGCGCAGTCGTTGGGCAAGTCCATCGTCTGGAACTTCTACAATGCGACCAGCCTGATCATCAACAATCAGTTCGGCGGATCGATCCTGGCTACTCACGCCAGCCTGACCAACAACCAGAACATCGAAGGTGGAGTGTTCGTCAACAGCTTGACGCAGAACGCCGAGCTGCACCTGCAATCCTTCACCGGCAACCTGGCGGCAGTGGCCCCGGTCCCCGAGCCTGAGCAATATTTGATGATGCTGGGCGGCCTGGCCATCGTGATCGGTGTGGCGGCGCTGCGGCGTCGGCGCGTGGCGCTGCCCGGCCTGCGGCTCGCCTGATCGCGGCCCGGGGGGGG
>JGI24890J29729_1000206_pt1 | contig 44974 bp, 70 predicted proteins | sample FreactcultureFD7_FD_29729 | JGI IMG/M metagenome (IMG submission 29729)
CTGAATGTGTATGCTGATAAATCTGGCGATTACAGTCAAGCAAGATCTATTGCGGATTGCATGGCTGGTCCCAACCGCATCGCTTGCGTGAAGGTTGAGATTGACTGCGAAGAGGGGGAGGGGCTGTGATGTGGCAACCTATTGAGACTGCACCGAAGGATGGGACAGTTGTTATGGTATTTGCATGGTATCACGGGCAGCCGTTTTACCAATTAGCGGCATGGGTAAGTTCGGCTAATTTTGATGGGCCGACTGATGGCATATGGGTATGCTCTAACAGAGATTTTGTTAATGATTGCACCCACTGGATGCCTTTGCCAGAGCCACCAAAGGAGGGTCTGTGATGACTGACGACATCGTGGCGCGGCTGCGCGACATTTCTCCGGGGCCAAGTGAATTGCTTGATGCTCTAGGCAATGAGGCCGCCGACGAGATTGAGCGGCTTTTATCCGCGTTGCAAGAGATTGAACATCTAAGCCGCAGAAAGGCTGAAGGGTCTCCTAACCGGAAAATTATTCATCAAATTGCATTTCACGTTATTACAGGGGAGAAGACCAATGACTGAAGCCATTGCTGCGTTGGTTCTTTTCTTCGGATGCCTGTTTGCAGCGGCTTATCTTGGCGCTGCATCTGTCGAAACCAAATACAGCGAATGTCGAAAGCTCGCGAGCATTGAGATTTGCGTCAAACATGCTGGATTGGAGAAGGCCAATGACTAACGACATCGTGGCGCGGCTGCGCTGGTGGAAGGGTGAGATCAACGAGTTGTTTGAAGCCGCCGACGAGATCGAGCGGCTGCGGGCGGCGCTTGCAGGATCAGAAGCATGGATTGATCGTTGGTCTAAGCATGTTGGTAGGTGTTCTGGTTCCGACAAAACCTGTACATGCGGACGCACGGCTGTTCTTTACGAAGCCCGCGCTGCGTTGGAGAGGAGCAATGATTGAGATCGCTTTTGTCCTAGCTTTTGCTTGGGTGTTTATAGCTCTTGTGAGGATGCCATGACCGCAATTGGATTTGCAATATCCATTACTGGTTTTGTTTTGGGTTTCCTGAATGATTTCAGCGAATACCGGACAGCATCAAAAATTGGAGCAGGAATGGTTTTGATTGGTGGGTTGACGATGCTGGTTGGGATTGGAATTAAACTTTGGGAGGTGATGCCATGACTGACGATCTTGTGAAGTGTCTCCGCGCTAGAGTAAACGGAGGTATGCACTGGGTGACAGTTGAACGCATGGCAGCGGAAGCAGCCGACCGCATTGAGAAGCTAGAGGCGGAAGTAAACCGGTTGGTTAAGTCGAGAAACAAGTGGGGCAAGCTTTATAACCAGACATTGGAGAAGCTTCGCCTATCGGTCATGTCTGATAGCGAGTACGTCAAGATCATAGATGCAAAGAACGTCGAACAAGCCGACCGCATTGAGCAACTGGAAGCGGCACTGCGTTCTATTGCCGCCAATACTTGTTGCGACACTTGCCAAGAAGCTGCGCTTGTCGACCGCGCTGCACTAGGGGAGAAGAAAGATGGATGATCTTGTGAAGCGGCTTCGTATTGGCATCCATACTAGCGCAGATGAACAGGCGTTGCGTGATGAGGCCGCCGACCGCATTGAGGCGCTGGAAACGGCATTTAGTGAACTGATGAAAGCTTGGGAGTTCTGGCAAAGCCAAGAAACAAAGAATGGTTTTCCTGAACTTTGCGCTGCCTATTGGGACGCCAAAGCTGCACTAGGGGAGAAGAAAGATGGATGATCTTGTGAAGCGGCTGCGCTCAAAGAATTGCTGTGACGCAACCAAATGCAATTGCGATGAAGCCGCCGACCGCATTGAGGCGCAAGCGTATAGCATTGAGTTTGCGGCTGGCATTATCTGCGGGATGGACCCTTTGTTTGATAAAGCCACTCTTAAACGTCAACTTATAGATGAGGGGAAATCAATGCGCGCCGCACTAGGGGAGAAGAAAGATGGATGATAAAACAATTAAACAAACACCCGTCACGGGTTTTCCTCTTCCAAAACTAAAACCAGAAGGCCGCACAGTTTGTAGGTGGGATTGCCAATATGAAGAATTAAACAAGCGCAACAAGCAACTGGAAACGGCGCTGCGAGAAATTGAGATGCTTCATTACGATAGCGAAACCGATTTCCATCATGACGCGATGAAAGCGCATGATATTGCCCGCGCTGCACTAGAGGAGAAGAAAGATGACTGAACAGACACCCGGAGAAGCTTATATTGAGCGATGCCTAATTGACTTGTCTAAACAAGTGACTGCTGCTGATAAACGCATTGAGCAATTAGAAAAGGGTTATCAAGACCTCTTAACTCTTGATGACCCAATGTTAATGAAAATGATCGCTGAGGCTTGCTTGGCAGGGGCAATAGACGCGGAAGGTAAATACTGTTTTGTTCCGCCTTTTTCACTAGGGGAGAAGAAAGATGCCTAAAAGCCGAGCTTCCGATAGTTACAACCTTAAATATGATGCTCCTAACCCTCGCTTGGTTACCTTGAAGCAAACCAGGTGGGAAAAGAAAATCAAAGATGAACTAACGGGCGAAGACCTAAAACGGGAAAAAAATAAAGTATCGCTGCCAAAATTCAGCTGGGAGAAGAAAGATGATTGATCCAACTACCCCTATCGAAAAACTAGAGCTACGGAAGCGCACCACCAATGCTCTGCGAAACGACAATTACAATACTGTAAGCGATCTGCTGACAGCCAAGCGTTCCGATGTTCGCCGAGCCATGGGTCTGGGAAAGATTGGTTTTGCTGAATTGGAAGAGGTTCTGCGCCATAACGGCTATTCCATTGGCGAGGCCATTCTGCAAAAAGAACCCGCGCCAACAAAAGGTAGGTGGCGCCCTATAGAGACTGCACCAAAAGACGGTCGAGAGATCCTTACATATGGCTGCGACCCGGAAGGGGACGAGTATTTCTGGGTTAGCGGCTGGTGGCCTTTCCCAACCCACGAAAAAGGTCACTGGACGTGCTGGCACATTTCTGACTGGGCAACACACTGGATGCCGCTGCCACGGAGACCCGATGAGCAATAACATTATCTGGACTGCTGAGAAGCGAGCCTACATCAAACGGGAGATGAACAACGGACGCGCCTTGCCAGATCTGGCCAGGGAGTTTGGAGTTTCCTCCTACCACCTACGGGCCATCATCCGTTACTATGAAAAAGGCCGGGGAAGCCGGACACATAAACCACTAGAGGTGTAAGATGATTAAATGGATCAAAGACCAACTGAACTACCGAGCCAAGTATTTGGCTGCCTTGGAAGACAATCGGGAAGCCACCAAGAACGCTCTCATGGTTCTTGCCAAATATGAGGCCCTAACAGCCAGCCTCCCGCTGGACCATGAACTGTCTACCCAGAACTACTGGAAGGACTATGCGGATCGCCGCTTGTTGCAGGAAAACCAAAACCTCCGCAACAGCATAGATCACGTACGGGAAACCTATAACAGCCTAGCCAACCAATGGGTTGAAGGCATTTTCCGTTACGGGGTCCAGATGTATGGCAAGTGGCAACCTATGGAAACCGCGCCAAAAGATAAGTGGATTTTGGCTACCGAAGAAACCGGAACGCGGGTTGACCAAGTTAAATGGGTCGAAGTCCCTAATGGTGAGGGATATAACTGGGTAACACTGGATAGTGTTTGGCACCCTAATGTTTCGTTACAGTATTGGATGGCTTTGCCAGAGGCCCCCGTGTCTGAGTGGAAGCCGGGCCCATAAACCACTAGAGGTGTAAAATGAGTGACGCATCAATGACCGCTGAACAAGAAGCCCACATCTTTAACCTTACACCCCGTTTGGGAGAATGGCAGCCTATTGAGACTGCTGACCTGACTGAAGGCAATTGCCTTATTGTCTACGGCCAAGACGAGATGGGAGGGTACGGCATCGAGATTTGCGCGTACTTGGAAGGGACTTGGCACACAGGTCACATGGAAATTACAGCAACGCACTGGATGCCCTTGCCAAAGGAGCCAGAAGTTTAGCCGGAAACCCGGTAACAGGGACCCAAATAGGTTGGACCAATAACAGCTGTGTGGTATAATCCGTTTGCAGACTAGGCATGGGATGCACCTGAAGCCGTCAGAGGAGAAATCTTCTGGCGGCTTTTCTGTTGGCGCGGCTACATGGGACCCGTAGGCCATATGTACATATAGAGGAATACAGACAGGAGTACAGGCAAAGGGGACCCAAAGGGGGGGGTAGGGTAGGGGGGGTACCTATACCAACATACATGGGCAGGGGTGTTTCACGTGAAACATGTACGGGGGGAAAATTGGGGGATGGGGTAGGGGGGGGGTACTAGTTGAACATGTTTGAGATTTGGGGAGATTTTGAGAGGGATGCAGGGGAACCTAAAAGGGGGGGTGGGTTTTGCTGGACCGTTGCCACCTATTCTGTGCGGGGGACCCCACTTTGAGCGCCGAAACCCGTTTTGAGCAGCAGCGCCCAGCCTGGGCATTGGAACCCATTCCAGGTATCAGCGCCCACAATGGGCAGGCGCGCCCACTATGAGCATGTCAATCCCATATCTAGGCGATGCTGCCCACTATGAGCATGAGCGCCCACAATGGGTTTGGCTCCAGGCAAAGTGTCTACCTTTGCCTCCGCAAATATAAAACGGGGCTATTCGTCCCCGTCTATTGTGACGGGCATAGCCTTCGCGGCTAGCAAAGCGTCACGCAATGCGCCCCGCTGGTCCGGTGTGAGGGAGCGGGAGTCCACGGTTAGGCTATTGTTGTTGATTGTGAGGCTTGGCGCTTCCGGCTTCCGTTCCCCAAACGTCTTTGGGGCTAGCCGTTCCGAATACCATTGAAGGGTATTCGTGGCGAGGCGCGCAGCCTGTACGCGGGCCGGATCTAGTTTCAAATCAGGATCTTGCTCATATAGGTCTAAAAGCTTTTTCGGGATTGCATAGGCTTCGCTAAAAGCAAACTCCGCCAAGGCTTCCCGCGCGCGCATGAGGGTGGAAGCAAAAGGCTCTGTTTTGCCCCACCTATAAATGGTCGAACGTGGAATCCCCATTGCGTCCGCTGTTTCTGTTAAAGAGAAACCTTCGCTCATTAGGGTAAGGATTCTCTCCCCCTTTTCTTCTGTATACTCTACGGGCCTACCTGTAAGAGCCTTCTCCGCTCTTTCCTTTACCTTTGCTTTGATTGCTGGGAGCCTTGCGGTTAGCTCTTCCCGCATTTCCCCGCCACTAGGTGCGCGCGTCTTGAATGTTTTGTCTTTGGCCATTGGCTCTTGTCCCCATGTTAGGTGCTAGTGGAGCCTAATATAGCTCCCGCCTAGCTTATTGCCTAACGCCTCGCCAACGGGAAACCGGAAGCGGAAGACATAACGCCTCGCAATTCCACAATAAAAACAGTCTAACACAATGCACAAAAACAAAAAAGGCGAGGCAATAAGCCCCGCCCTATTGGTTAGAAAACAACGCGCGTCTTAATCCACATAAGGAGTCGCCTCATACATTTCCGCCAACGTGATTCCATACTGACAAAGCAAGTCCGCTACTTCATCAGGATAGAGTCGGCAAAACTCATAAACATTCCGCGCGGCGCGATTAGACGGGGAAGCCTTCGCCTTTGCCCATGTCCCGCCTTTGCCCGTCCCTTTCGTCCAATAGGCGGAGTCGTCTTCCCATGTTTCATCTTCCCATGCGCCCCATGCGCTAGCGGTATATCCCTTGGAATATGTTTCGGATGAAACAGGAGTCCGTTGAATTGCCACCTTGCGAATATCAAAGCGCAAGAGCATGTCCCGTAATTCTAAAAGGTGGAAATAGGCTTGCCGCTCTTCTTTCGTATGCTGCGCCTCATAGCCCACGGAAAGATTCGTGCACTCTGGAATAATAGCCGTGTAATTCGCGGAGTCCGTAAAGCTACCCGTAGGGTCCGCTTTATAACCTTTGAATTGTTTCCCCATGCTAGCGGCAAAGGCTTCACTAGCACAACGTCCGCCCCATTGTTCCGTAATGATGGAGTCCGTCCCCTTCCGGTCTAGCGCAATGCAAGCTTGAATCCCGTCCAATAGCCCGCCATGATTTTTGGCAAGCCATGCGCTACCATGCCCCCCGCACTCTTCTTCCCTATGAAAGACGTATAGCCCCGCCTTCCCCGCCAATATCATTTCCCGCATGAGCCAGACTCCGGCGGTGCAATCGGCTCCAAGACAAGAGGCGTCTTTTTCGTCACTGGCGAGGCTAATCCATCCCGCCTTGTGTTTAATCTTTTGATAGCCTTCCGTCCGGTGCACCGTGTCAGTGTGGGAAGAAAACATAACAGGGGAGTCGCCAATGCGAATATATTCATTCCCATAGCCGTCCGTTTCCGTCCCCAATGGCTGAATCCATTGTCGGATGAAGTCTTCCTCTGTTTTGCTTCCGGCGGGACGCATTGTTTGCAGCATATAAAACAAGGATTCAGAGTCCGGCGCGTCCGAATAGCGAGGAGTCGTTTTAGCCTTTGAGATTGTGCGAGTCATTGTCTTAGCCTTCCACGGTTTCGGTTTCGGATTCTTTTTCGTCCGCATGTAGTTTTGCGCGCAAGATCAAATCGCCTTCCGCGTGATCTTTCCAATATGTTTCCCCGTCAATATAAACGGACTCAAAAGATGTGGAGTCGTAATAAGCGCCCGCGCCTTCACAATAGAAGGCGTGATTGTCGCGCGCATGGCTTCCCCATGTTTCCGTCATTCCATCCGAAACATAAACTTCCGCAACATCATCCCGTTCCACCCATACTTCTTCCCGTTCGCAAAAGGCGAGATTTGACTCCGCATAGTAAAGACTAACCGTTTCCCCGTTAGGGCCCTCCACGGATTCGCAGTCGTCTGAATATGTTTCATCATGTCCGTGGCAGTAAAAGGTATTGTTTTCATAGCAATGCGAGCACCATTGTTCGCTGTGATAAGAATCAACATGCACCGAATAAGTGTCGTTTTCATCGCATTGGTCTTCGCAGCGCTCGCAAACAAAGCGCCCGCGCGTATAAATGACTCCGCATGTTTCAGATGCGCTATATTCCCCGCGCGTCCCCATGCGGAAGAAGTCTTCCCCGTCCCGCATAACACGGGAAACAGAATATCCCCCATCAAGATATGGCATGATAAAGGAGTCGTCCCGTGGGCCTTCAATGCAACGAATATATGCGCCTTCAAAAGAGCCTTGTGAGTAACCGTCCCGCTTCAAAGCGCGCAAAAGTCTATCATGCTCTCGATTGGCGGAGTCGCGCAGCGCGCCTTCATACCTTTCAGGAGTCGGATATATTCGGCCATATATTTTCTTTTCCGGCCAAACAAGCGCGCGGGATGCGATAGGTTCGTCTTGATAATCGGAAGGCTTTTCTATGTAAGCAATGGCGAGATCAGAGTCGCCATAAACGCGCGCGGGGTGCTCGTCCCCGTCAAAACCGGAAGCTTCGCCGGACATGCAAGAGGCAGGGCCTTCCGTATAGACTCGTTCCACTTCATCAGGAGTCCGTGCAAGGCTAAAAGACAATGCGGAGTCGTCCCGCTCGCCTTGCAATATGCGAATCCATTCTTGAATCTCTTGCGGGGTTAAAACGTCCGAAAAGAAGCGCGTTAAATAGACTCCCGCTTTGCACCGTGTTTGCCTATCTTGTTCGCCTTTTTCTGGCGACTCCGTGAAGGCGACAAAGGCTTCTTTTTCTTTTGAAACGTGCGCGTAATGATGGCGCAATTCTTCCGGTCTTTCCGTCCACCATGTTTCCGTAGACCATGGCACGGCTTCATATTCACCCATTACAAGGCGGCGCAATTCTCTGTCCCGCCAATGCAAATCCGGCGCGGGCTTTACATAATAGGTCTTCCCCGTGTCGCGTGCCAAAAGTGCCGCATATTCGCGGGCGTCTTCTTCCGTTAGGATTAAAACGGGATTTATGACCTTCTTATCTTCCGCTCGTATTACTTGCCAATTGCTCATAGCGATTCCCCTTAGCCTTTTTGAGATTCAAGATATTGCTTCCCCGCCATATTTAGCGGAATCCAATCATTCGGACGTTCGCGGAAACGATAAAAAGCCGGATTCGCATTGCGTCCAATGTTGAGATCAAGACTCCAATCAAAAAAGATTAAACCGCCATTAAAGACCACAAAATGTTGCGGCGTATAGCGGCGCGTTTCGTCTTCTTTACGCATGTTTGCAAAGTATCGTTTTCCGTATCGTCTCATTGCGATTCCCCATATTGCGAATCTTGCCGGATATTGCCGGACGCAAAACAATAACGCGCAATTCCCTAACATTATATTACAAAACGCACCGCGCGCCCATAATGGGCAATATCGCCTAACACGGTGCTTCCGTTAACCTGTTCACTATGCGAACAATAGCGACTCTTGTTCACTATGCGAACAAGCGCGCGCAAATTCGTTTTGAGCGGCTAAACCTATTTGCGCCGGGCAATCCCATATTGAGTTTCAATGCTCAAAACTGGTATCGGGGCCGGGAAAGAGTTTGTGCACCCAAAATGGGTTTTCATGCCCAATATGGGTTTTTATGCTCATTTTGAGCAGCCAAACTCAGTTTGGGTTTTTGGCCTCATTTTGGCCAGGCGCGCCCAAAGTGGGTTGGACCGATGGACCAATGGACCAATGGACCAATGAGATTGACAGGGGCGTAATGCCTCACTATAGTTTCGCTTGTGGACCAATATCCCACGGAGATTCTCACATGACTAAAAAGCATTTCATTGAATTGGCAAAAGCTATCAGCGCAATCATGGACCAACATGCCCGCTTGCAAGCAGCATCAGCGGTTGCAGGGGTAGCGTCTAAACTAAACCCCCGCTTTGACGCCCAGCGTTTCTTTACAGCTTGCGGGGTGAACCAATGAGCAACGCCCTCCCCCGTCATATCGCAGACATGGTTGGCATTGTCTTTGGCAGTGCCAAGCAACCTAAAGCCGCGCCAGTAAACGTGACGCGCAAATCCCCCATCCAACTTGTTCAGAACCCTGATGGGACCATGACTTTAATGCGCTTCCGCAAGACCGTGGGTTGGATCAGCCCTGTGCATCTGGCAGGGGACCGTGACGGCTTCACAGCCAAGTCAGTCCACGGCGAGGTTAAGAATTGCTACTCACTACGTCACGCACAGACCTATCTTCTATCCAGTTACCACTAAAGGGGGCCAACATGGCTAAGTTTTTTCTGCAAACGGTTGAATGCACAACCAAGTCATATGAATTTGAAATGGACGGCGATGATGTGGATGCCGCCATTGCTAAATTCTGGGACATGAACCCAGAAGAGCTACAAAAGGCTTATGTCTCAGAAGAATGGACAGGTGAAGAGCTAGACTTCATCACTATCATGGGTCCAGCATAATGAAGGTCCTTATTGCTTGCGAATTTTCTGGCACGGTGCGTGATGCTTTCGCGCGCCGTGGCCATGACGCTATGTCCTGTGACTTGCTGCCTACCGAAAAGGATGGCCCGCATTATCAAGGCAGCGTCTTTGACATCATCAATGATGGATGGGATTTGATGATTGCCCATCCCCCATGCACCTACCTGTCATCATCTGGACTGCACTGGAACAAGCGCCGTCCAGAACGCGCTGCACAGACTGAAGAGGCTATCCAATTCTTCATGGCTCTGGCCAATGCACCAATCCCGCAAATAGCGATTGAAAACCCCGTTGGGTGCATTTCAACGCGCTGGCGTAAACCCGACCAGATCATCCAGCCCCATCAATTCGGCCATGACGCGAGCAAGGCGACTTGTCTTTGGCTGAAAGGATTAGACACTTTGTGGCCGACAACCATTGTGATCCCACGTATGGTCAACGGACGCCCTCGTTGGGGCAACCAAACAGATAGCGGTCAAAACAAACTGGGACCGTCAGCAGATCGGTGGGCGATTCGTTCGCTTACCTACCCCGGAATTGCGGAAGCGATGGCAGAGCAATGGGGTGAAACCAATTAGAGGGAATTCTTACTCCCTCTGATCTTCCCTTCTGACAAAACGGGGAAGAGACTAGAGGCCGCCGAAACCCAAAACCGGCGGCCTCCTTTTACTTCACAATGCGCAGATATGGCATCCCATTGTTCTCGCGCTGATCCTTGTGGAAGTCGTTCCAATCCATGCCAGACATGATCGGCATTTCAACCAGCACCCGCTTTTTATGGATAATCTCAAGCCTATTTGCCAGCGCGTAGGCTTTAGCCTGTCCAGTAAAGTTTCGGTCGTTGTCACCAAAGACAATGATCTGCTCCGCTACCTGTGGAGGAACCCACTTCGAGAGGAGAACGCCATTGATGCAAGCCCATACGGGCATCTGGAACATGATTGAGGCAGATATGGCTGTTTCTATACCTTCTGCCACACCCATGACTGGCGCGGCCTCGCCAAGACGAATAGCGCACCCATCTGGGAGCTTCCCTGCCATAACGCGCTTGTCAGGACTGACCTTCGCTTTACGGCCCTCCATGTCCAGCAAAGTGATGTGAAGATTAACGGCCTTGTCGTCATGCGTGACGATCCTAGCCAGCATGGCAGGATGCAGAACGCCATCGGCACGAATAGCGAAATGCTCGCGCAGATTGTCTGTCGGGCGATATGCCCCCGTTCTGGACCAGATGTAACGCCAAACTGGACCATCCTCCATCGGATAGGACGCGCCAAGCCACTTGCGGCGCATGTTGAGACGCTGCTGTGCTTCCAGCTCCTCCTGGGCCGTGGGACCATTCAAGGGACCAATCCCCTTGCGGCCAATAACTGCATCGATCTCCAAGGCAATCTGGCTGAAGCTTTTACCAGTGACTTTCTGGACCAGATTAAATCCATCCCCGGCGCCACAACCGGAACAGATATATCCACCCATGTTGCGCTGGTTGTCCCACCGAAAACGATCATTGCCCCCACAGATAGGGCATGGGCCATGCTCGTTCTTCAGGAAAGCAGCATCGACACCTAGTATCGGCAGCAATTCGCGCCAACGGCCCTTGGTCAGCTCTGATGTCGATTTCATGCTGCTTTACCTTTTGATTTTGCTTGGCGGATATTCCGGTAAGTGATCCAGCTTTGGGTATCGTGGCTAATATCGATCGATGGCGTGGTCGGGAAAGTATTGGCAGGGCCAACACCAAACCGGTCCTTGTAGGCGTGATACGCCCACCCGTTCTTGTAGCCGCGCAGATAAGCGTGGCGCAGAAGTTCAGCATAAAACCGCTTTTTCTCTTCAATCGGCAATGCTTTAGACGCCTTACGGCTACGGCTGATCTCGTAAAGGTCGCCGTCTTCGCACTCAATCTGGCTGACGCGCTCTGGCTTAAACCCGCATGACGGGCATTCCGACACACGAGGAGGGCGCAGGAAAGTGCATTTCGGGCATTCCTTTGGCAGGGTCTCCCTCTTAACAGCAGCCTTCCGGTTAACCGTGCCGTCATCCAGCTTGTCGTGATGGATGTCGGTCACGAAGCCCAATTTGAGGGTCGTGTCGCTGTGGTCGAGGATCAGGCAATGGTCTTTGCCATCGGCTTGGCGCAGACCGCGACCGATCATCTGGGTGTACAGGATCTCAGACTTGGTAGGCCTCGCCAGAATGACGCATCGAACGTCAGCGTCGAACCCGGTGGTCAGAACGCCCACGTTGCAGAGAACCTTGACCTCGCCAGCCTTGAACCGCGCAATGATGGCATCCCGATCATCGATCTTGGTGAAGGCGTCCATGTACGCTGCCGACACTCCAGAGGCCAGAAATTGCTGTTCCACGTGTTTTGCATGGCTTCTGTCCACACAGAATGCCACTGTAGGCCTATTAGCGGCCCGCTGGAGCCATGTCTTGATGATGTCAGCTACCAGGGTAGCTCGATCCATCACGGAGGCCAGCTGGTCGAGCTTATAATCGCCTGCGACAGTCTGCACGCCAGACAGGTCTGGGTGGGCCGGGGCGAAGACCTTGAAATCCGACAAAGCCTTTTGATCGATCAGGTCGGTTGTGGTCGTGCAAACGATCAGATCGTCCCAACGTCCCTTCTTGCCCATACCCTTCGACCATGGGGTCGCGGTCAGGCCAATGAACGGAACGTCCACCCAGTCTGGCTCGTTCATCCACTTGTCGTAGATTTTGAACATGTTGTGGCATTCATCGACGATGACCAGATCGGCCTTCGGAATGTTACGACGCGCCAAGGTCTGAACGGAGCAGACCTGTACCGGCATGTTGGGGTTGGTCATGCCGTGGTCGCCCTGCATAACCCCGACCTCGTAAATCCCGTTCTGGAAGAACCGCTCGACGGTCTGGTTAATCAGCGACAAGAAGGGGACGGTAAAGATCACCCGCTTGCCACGGTCACGGGCCATGTTGACCAGCGCCGCTGCAATGACGGTCTTTCCCGCGCCAGTAGGAGCCTGAACCACTGGTCGCTTCTTGCCAGCCTGCAACGATTGGCGGAGCTGGTCGATTGTCTGTTTTTGATAGTCGCGGAGTTCCATGGGACTCTCTCTCTAGTTAGTTAAACTCTTACTTCTGGCAAGGGAGTTATTAGTACTACGGTGATAGGTTCTGGGTGATAGGTTCGTGGCCAAAGCTATTGACCACCGGGGGGTCAGCTATTGACCAGCGGAAATCACTTCACTTTTAGGACGTACAAATTGGATGTTTGAAGTACCCCTTTTGACCGTTTTGCCTTCTCAATAAGGCCGATCTTAACCAGTCGGGCGAGGTACAGTTTAAGGGTGGAGCGGGGGATCCCAGTGTCCACACAAAGCGTTTTAATTGCGGGCCAGCAATGACCGCTTTCATCAGCATAATTAGCCAGCATGATGAGAAGGAACTTGGCTTTTGTGGGCGCGGTTTGTTTAACTGCCCATGCCATAGCTTGAAACGACATAATTGACCCCATTAGTAGGGGGTCGCTTGCGGAATCGGAATAAACGAGATAATTATCCGTCAAGTCCAACTCGCGTTACGACCGCGTGTTGATTTAGAAGCCTCGGAAGGTTCCTGCCCTCCGGGGCTTCGCTCATTCAGATACCCTACATCATTTGCGGCTGACCAGCAACTCCAGAGCCAACAGAGCTATGCGAGGGGTTTGAATTTCGCCGGATGTCCAGCGGTATAAAGTTCTGCGATTAATTCCTAATTCATTTGAGATTTGCGTGTTATTCCATTTCCTGGAGTGGAGTTCTTTAATTAAAAAATCTAAACTCCTGATAACTCTAGACATTTTATTTTCTCCGATATTTTATATAAATGACATTATGTCCCTTTTTATTATTTTCTCAAGGCATTTTTTACATGCTCTTCATTTCTTAAAAGCCACTGCATCGTGGCAAGGCAAGCCTCCATAATTGGCAGCCGATTTTTGGTGTCAGCCAGCACTTCGGCGTCAAACTTCCCCTCTTCGGCATACCGCTCACAGACCTTCACATAGCTTCGGTGGTTGGCCACCACGCCTTCCAGCGTGGCTACCTGATCCTTCAATGATATCTTCATCGACCGATAAACTCCGTTGGCTTGCCAATGCTAAGAGTATCAAACAGATACCAGCAGCAATTATCCATGCCTGTATTGGCAGACCCCTCCATCCATTTAACCCGACCGACCGATATGATCTTGGCGCATATGTCCAAGTGCGGGCGGGCTTGGATGGTGTGCATCCAGTCAGCATCAAAGAGCAGCCAAGTTGGCTTCAGCCTAGCTGACCGCTCAATGATCTGGTGCATGACAGGCCTGTCCCAGGGCGGGTTAGTGATGACCAAATCAGCCTCATTCAAATCCTCCTCAACGATCCAAGAGGCATCGTGTTGGCGAATATCGTCTGACAGGGGCATAACATCGAAGGCTGATAGGCACCGATGACCATAGGTCTCCAGATGCCGAACAAGGTGTCCCGCGCCAGCACACGGCTCGCAGAACGTAGCCTTCAACGGCAAATGAGGGATAAGCGGCCTAACCGCCTCGATTGGGGTTGGGTAGAAATCCAACGCCTTTCGTTCAAAGTCAGATCGTTTGCCCATTAGTTTTTCCCTAAAACAGCATCGATCATCATAGACATGTACATCTCCTCGTTGGGAGATGGTTGTCCGTCATCGCCATCTACTACGTCAGAATTATCGTCAAAATACTCTTGGCACTCTTCAAGAGCTGCCTTCAGAAGAGCTATCTGCTGGTCCTTGTCCATCTTCGTATTTCCTTACAAATATCAAACATTCTGGGCCTGTTTTAGCCCAACGTAAGTGGATGTCTTGGCAGAGATAATCGTCTTCGATCACCTTCACCTTTTGTAGAAGGTCACTTACAGCCTTCTCCAAATTTCCAATATCGCGCCGCCGTTTATCCGGCTTCACAGCCAAGATCTCCAGCGTGTATTCCCCTGCGATATGCTGTCCCTTGACTTGCGCCGTAATCGCCCATTCGGCGTGTTTGCACCAAGCATTATATTCTGTAGAGCGGTGCATCCCACCCGTCTTAGTCGTTCTCCAAAGCCGGTTCACGCTGGGTGGAAACGGCAGAATTATTTTGATCTCGTTCATCTTCTCTTGCCCGCGCCAGAAGCCGGACAATCTCGTCTTCCGGCATACCCGTCATAAACGATAGCTTATGACTATCAAACCCACGCCGAAACCAACCAAGTAATTGATTTCCATCCATTTTCTTATTCTTAATCGCCATAAATGTCGGGCCTTAACTTGTGGCGCGGGATGCCGGTTAACTTAGCTAAGAAGCGAAGATGCTTCATGGGAATTCTCTGCCACTTGTAGACGGCAGCTCGGCAAAGGCCCAACTCCCTGGCGAGGGCAGTAGCACCTCCAGCGGCAGCGAATACGTCAAAGATTACGGGGTCACGGTCTGTCATAGCCTATGGGTAAACTGAAAATGGGGGCTGTGTCAACTTAAAGGTTGACGGCGCCGACCCGAACAGGTAGGGTCAAATCGTTGACCGGCCCACTACGCCGAAAGGAAACGCAATGAGCATGTATGGCAAAACTTATGACCGCTTCGCTCCAGTTGACTACACGCTGGCAGATTACGAGGTCCCCGGTTATCCGGGCCTATTCATTCAACAAGCTGAGCTTGGCATCGACATCGACTATCTCAACGACGACGAGCCGTTCATTGATACAATCACCATCATGCACCCAGATAACGGCAAATACACCAAAGTGACGAAGGATCACCCACTTGGTTTCCTTTTCACTGTCATGAGCAATGACAATCATCTTATGTGCTGCGTCTGTGAAGCATCAGAAGCCAACGCTTAATAAGGAATAACCAAATGAAAATGTCTGAAACAATCTCCGCACTTGCTAGCGCCTTGTCTAAGGCACAGGGCATGATTGACGATGCGACCAAGACGGGGCTCAATCCCGCTTTCCGCTCCAAGTATGCCGATCTGGCATCCGTTCGTGCTGCTATCCGTGAACCGCTGGCGGTCAATGACCTCTCTGTCGTGCAGGGGCCGCGTAGGGCTGACGGTGGCGTGGAAGTAGAAACCATGATCCTGCACAAGTCTGGCGAATGGATCAGCGAGTGCGTGTTCATTCCTGTTACCAAGAATGACGCTCATGGCATGGGGTCTGGCATTACCTACGCTCGCCGCTATGGCCTGATGGCACTCCTTTGCATTGCAACGGATGATGATGACGGCAACGCTGCTGTTCAGTCCGCTCCTGCTACCCCTGCCAAGAAGGCAGCGCCAAAGGCTGACCCAGAAAAGGTTATGGCCTCTGGTGAAGTTGCTGCATCCAAAGGCACGGATAGCTTGCGTGAATGGTACAAGAAGCTTCCTAACAACGAGCGCGGTGCAATTGGTGCTGATGACTTGGAAGTTCTCAAGACCCTCGCCAAGAACAACGATGACGCTAAAGGTGACGCATGAGCAAGATGTCAGAGCTTCATGCTGAGTTTAAGCGCGTTGACGATCTGCTTGGTCAGCTTGAAGACCAAGTGCTTGATGTCACCAGAAACGCAAAGACGGGTGACTATTTTGTCGCTCTCATGAACATCGCTAACCATGCCAGTTATGACGATACGCACCCACTGGTGCAGATTGCTCGTAAGGCATTGAACGGGGAGGACGCATAATGGAACAGCGTACTTCCGAATGGTATTCCGCTCGTCTTGGTAAGGTCACAGCGTCTCGCGTTGCCGATATTATTGCCAAAACTAAGAGCGGATATAGCGCCAGCCGCGCCAACTATATGGCTGAGCTGGTGTGCGAGCGCTTAACTGGTAAGTCGGGGGATAATTACCAGAGCGGCGCTATGCTGTGGGGGACGGAAACAGAGCCGTTGGCGAGGGTCGCGTATGAAGCTCATACGGGCAACCTTGTAGAGGAAACTGGTTTCGTCCCTCACTTCGTCATTGGCAATTCAGGCGCAAGTCCTGATGGCCTGATTGGTGAGGAAGGGCTAATTGAAATCAAATGCCCAAACACATCTACACACATCGACACGCTTCTTGGACAATCGGTTCCGGGTAAATATATTACTCAGATACATTGGCAGATGGCTTGCACGGATCGGTCATGGTGCGATTTCGTATCCTTTGACCCTCGTATGCCTGACGGTCTTCAGTTGTTCATTAAGCGCGTTGAGCGTGATGACAATCTGGTTCAAGAGCTGCAAAAAGAAGTTATTGAGTTCTTGAAAGAGCTAGATGCTAAACTTGAAAAGCTAACAAAGCTTCGTGCTGAAGGAGAATAAAAATGGCGTATGAAATGAAAGATATGACTGGCTCGGCTTTTAAGAACAATCGCCGTGACCGCGACACCAGCCCGGACATGACCGGAAGCGCCCTTGTGTATGGCAAGGAGTGCTGGGTCAACGTATGGGTTAAGAAGGACAAGAACGGCGACATGTTTTTCTCCTTCACGCTGAAAGAGAAGCAGCCGCGCCAAGAAGTTGATACGCGCCCAACAACAAACATCATTGACGATGTGGTGCCTTTTTAATGGATAGTAATCTCCCTCTGTCAGAGCAGTTCCGCGTCATCGCCAAAAAATGGGTTGATGCGGATGCTGCTGCCAGCATCTTGGAGGAGAGCAAATCAGCTTTCCTTTCAAGGATGATGGCCGATATGGGTGACATGCCGGTGTCTAAAGCTGAGATGAACGTCAAGGCTTCAAAGGGCTGGTCTGATTACATCGACAACATGGTGGAGGCGCGGAAACAAGCCGCGCTTCTTAAAGTCCAGCTTGAATATATCAGGATGCAATTCAGTGAGTGGCAGTCTCATGCTGCTACTCGAAGGGCTGAGATGAAATTATGAAACGCGTTCGCATCACTGCAAAAATGAGGGCCGACATATTTATGCGGCACGGTGGCATCTGCCATCTGTGTAACATGAAAGTTGTGCCGGGAGAGGATTGGGATGTTAGTCACGAAAACCCTCTTGAATGTGGTGGTGCTGATGACGCTTCTAATTGGCTGGTTGCCCATCGAAAGTGCCATCGTGTTCATACTGCTACCGTGGATATGCCTAAAATCGCCAAGGTCAAACGTATCCACCAAAAACACATCGGTGCTGATCTTAAATCAAGAAGCCCGCTGCCTGGAGGCAAACGTTCTAAATGGAAAAGGCGGATGGACGGTACTGTAGTTTTGAGGGATCCAAATGGGTGATACCTACGACGAATTCGCCACTAACTATAACAAGCAGTGGCCAGCAGTGTTTAAGGTTGCTCAGTGGCTTCACGCTAATGGGCATACTGTGACCATTGCTGCTCCAAACTTACGGCCTAGACATGCAAACCCTGCCGACTACCACGATGGTGGTGACATCACTGCTGAGAAAGATGGCCAGAAAAAGCGCATTGAAGTAAAGTTACGAGACATAGACTTTACGTCAGAGAAAAATTGGCCATATAAAGACGGCTTGATGGTTCATAGCACACGCGAAATAGCTGATACGGGGGCACCTATATCTGCTTGGTTAAGCGTAAGTCGTGACCTAAAGTATGCAGCAATAATGACGCCTGAAACCCGTCAATATTGGAAACGTGTTACCAGATACGACAGGAAAAAAGAAAGAGATGATGATTTTTATATCTGCCCTCTAGATAAAGTCGTGTTTCGGAAACTTTAATAGGAGCTGTAATGCGCTTTTTGCTAACGATGAATATGCCAAGTGCTAATGGCTTCTTGGTTCACCAATTGACCATTGATATGGCGGTCAGTTCCTGTGACGAGCTTTTGAAAAAGATGAACCATGATGAGTTTATCATGGGTCGGCTCTTCTATCGCCGTAGGCTCTTAACAGGAGAAAATGCGTGGGAAGATCGTGGAGATATGATTCTCAACACTGCTCACATTGGTAAGGTTCAAGAATATTTTGAAATAGAAAGGGAAACTAATGACGAACCACACGGACATACTGAGCCAAGCAATCCACACTATCAGGGAGAGAGGGTCACAATACGGAAGCGTAGAAGCATGTTTTGACCGTGCTGCTAAAATGGCCAGCTTGATGCTTAACACTGAGATCACAGCATATGAAATTGCTATGATCCATGTGGCAACCAAGATGGCACGCTTGCAGGAAGCTCGCACGCTGGATGACAACTATGTGGATGCTATGAACTATATGGCTTTCGCAGCGCAGTTTGCTCCAGTGCATGAGCCGCCAAAGATCACCCAGCCCGCTTATAACCCGCCGCCATTGGCAGTGAGCATGGTTGAGGATGATATTGCAGAAATCGCTAAACGGTTTGCCCCCGTTAAGCAGGAAGAAGCATCGGAATAACGAAACAGGGGCGGTGGGAAACTGCCGCCCTCTGGAGGCCAAAATGACAGATACAAATCTAGAAACTATCGACAAACAAATTGTAGCACTATGGAAGAAGGGCTTCAGCGGCTCACACATTGGCACGGCTATTGGCATCTCTCGTAACGCAGTCATGGGTCGCGTTTACCGTATGCGTAAGGCTGGCGTCGATCTAGACAGCCGAACCATCGACCCGGTTGAAGTCCGTAAGAAAAACTACCGGAAACCATACCCCGCGCCAAAGCCAGAGCCTCTGCCGATGGATAGAACAAAAGGAGTATCGTTCTGGGATGTGCGCCCTGGTGACTGCAAATATGTTTTGAATGATGGGCCAGCTAGTACCTACATCTTTTGTGGCGCACCGGCTGACACAGGGGTTTACTGCAAAGAGCATCACCGTATTTGCTATATTCCACCAGAGCCAAAGCGTAATCGCCGCAATAGCTATCAAAAGCTAACAATCTCTATGGGGAAAAAGTTCTATGATGATCCAGCTTAACCCACCAATACCTGTCAAAACGCCGAACGGTGAAGCCCTTGCTCATGTGCTTATCGACTATGGCGCAGAATATGATTTGCTATGGGTATGCTTTGAGATCAGCGGTGAGTGTTGGACTTGGCGCAATCAAGACATAAGGCCACAGACAAACATCACTTTTGGAAGGCAAAAAGAAAAATGAAAAACCACACTTTTTTGAAATCTGGATGGCACTGGCAATTTGGGTGGCTTCGTCGCCCAGAAGAGGACTGTGAGCATGGGTATTGTTACGAAGCGCCAGATGGAGACATGATCTTCTCTGGCCGCCCCGATCATAAAAAACTTTTATTCTTGGACTGCTATAGAGACGACGAGACAGATGAAAGATATCTTTGCTTCAATAAGCTTCCGGTGCCTATGCAAGCCCAACTTGAACACATGAGGTGCACAGTGAAGAGGAGGAAGAAATGCTAAACAATTATGGATGGTTGATTGCAATACCCGTCTTGTTTGTTTTGCTGTTCCTTGTCGTAGCAGGGGTTATGTTTATATATGAACTAATGTTTGGAAATGACGAGGAGGACTACCATGAATAATGAAGACATCAGAGCCATTCTGGCACAGCTACATGATGCGTTGGATTCCACAGTCCCAACTCGTCACTACGATGCTACGTGGAACGCACTGCGAGAGTGCCGGGATATCATTGAAAATCTTTTGTCGAGCTTGGAGAGCCACAACCACAAGCGCGACCAAAGCATCATCAAGGACTCTCGCATCTATCTGAATATTCTGAATGGTCAGATGGATGAGTTTGATAACTACAAGTTCGTATATGTTAAGGACCACAATCCGCGTGATCTCTTAAAGCATCCAGAACAACAGCAAACTCGCCGGTCTAGAAAAAAACACCACAGATAATCCTGTTTTATAGGCCAGTAGGAAACCTAAAATGAATATTCACGCTTTGTTCCCGACCCTATTGCTGGAAGAAACGAACGCCGACAATGATCGGATTAAAGAGCTTCTTCTGGCGCGGGTTCTGTCGCATACGGATGCTGAAGGCTATTCAGATGAAAGCACGGGGCATGTAACTATTCATCATGATCCTGTCTTCAGCCCTATCTTTGAGATGGCAACCTCTTTGGCCAAACAATACTGCGAGGTCATGCAGATTGATCCAGACAACTTCGATTTCAATATCGTCAAGTCTTGGTTCAACATTCTTAAAGACAGATCGACACCGTTTCATGGGCATGGTGATGCTCACATGTCCTTTGTCTATTATATCAATGTGCCGGAAGAATACGCACAAGCAATCCAAGTGTATGCTCACCCAGAAAAGTATGAGCCTTTCCCCGGATTTGCCCGCTTCAACAATCCTACGGAATGGAACATTTTTAACTCCTATGCGTGGCAGTTCCCGGCTTCAGAGGGGATCATGTATATGTTCCCTGGCCGCTTGAACCACGACACGCAAGGCAAGACGATGATGAGGGACCCAGGCGTTAAGACATTGGAAGATGTAAAAATGCAGCGCGTGGCCCTCGCTGGAGACATGATCCTTGTCTACAAGGAAAAGTCAGCGAAGGCGCTTGGTCTACAACCAAAGCGGAATTGGCGGACGTTCGGTTAAGAAACGCCGCCGCCAGTTACGATGAATGTATTGGCCGCAACGCACAGGATAGTCGCAATGCCATTATTTGACAGAGAGCGATTTCCTGTCGTTGTTGTCCCAACGAGGATCAGGGTAACGCTACTGCCAGCCGTAATGGTCTGTGCCGATCCAGTTCCGTTGTAGATTGAAACAACCTGACCAGCAGAGAAGATACTTGCTGGAACAGTCACGCCGCCAGATGTCAGCGAAATGTATTTGCCATTGTCGCTTGCCTGTAGCGTATAGCCACCAGACTGCGAATTAGGCGGAACGCTGCGAAGATTGCCAGAGGTGTCGGAAACTGTCGTCCCAGCAGTCAATGTCGCCGCTGCAACGATGTTACCACCGGCCAAAATGCCGTTTGTGATGACAAGGTTTCCAGAGCCATCTTCGTAGAGATAAGACAACTTACGGACGTTCGTGCCATCGCATACGATGTGCATACGGGTATTGCGGGGGACCACAAAGCTTGTGCCGCCACCAGCAGAGGCAATCGTGATGGTCCAAGGGCCACCAGAGGCATCTGTCGTGCTGTTGTAGACAATCCACTGTCCAGCCTTGCCAGAGGGGATTGTATAAACAACACCGGCTGAAATGGCGCCAGAGATGCCCAGAAACAAAGAGCGATACTGTGCGTCTGTGAGGGTAGCCGAGCCACCGGTAGCATTCAGCGATGTTGTCCCGCCAAATGCCTGATCGATGATGTCAAAGTCGCCGTTGGCTGGGACGTTCCATGTATCGACATAATCGCCATTGCCAGGCTTTTCGATGACCTTGTTGGTTGTGAATGTCGAAGCCATGGCTGCCCTCAAATATGACGGTTGGCGATTTCCAGTGCTTTCGCAACATGGTCATCGGGAGTGTCCAGCAACTGTTCAGTGTGGTTGCTGACTTCTTTTTTAACCTGATCTGCCTGCCGCACAAGGCGGTCTGAGATGGCTTCTGCGTCCATAATGCGGCCACCTGTGGCGCGGCCAGGGCGAATGGTCAACGGGCGAGGGCCGTAATATGGCTCGTCCTGTTCAGCATTTTGAAGGCCCATAAGAGCTGGCGTACCAACCTTGCGTGCTGCGCTAGCGCCTTCGCCAATGCCTTGAGCCACTGGATTTCCAGAAATAGCACCGGCATAATATGGGATAGCAGCGACATTCTTTGGCGACAGCAATTGCTTCTGTAGCAAAATACCGCCCAAAGCCCCCGCCATGTGAACCGGGTTCCCAGTGAAAATGCCTGCACCAAGATTGCCAAGCTGTGCCAGTGATAGGCCAGTTGTCCAGTTTGATGGGTGTCCAGCTGCCGCATGGATAGCTGCGCCAGCCACCTTGTAGGGGATCGTTGGATCGTATTTGGCCAGCTTTTCAATTTCAGCCGCGCCAAAAGAATCGCCAAACTGCTTGATGAACTTTGCCATCTCAGTGTTGGCCGCAACGCGGTTTCCCGTACCCAGAGTTTTTTGGACGTTCTGAAGCCCGTCTTGAACCGCCTGGTACTTTTCCATCAAGTTTGTGTATTCAGGCGCGGCATCAGAAAGAGACTTTCTAATACCAGCCCAGGCTTGCTTATAAGCATCTGCCGCGTAACCAGATGATGCTTCAATGTCTTTGTACAAAGAGCGTTTAAGCTGGTCTACACCTTCAACAGTACGAAGAAGATCATTTGCCGGGAGAGATTCACGGAACTTCAAATGGTTTTCAATGGCATCCAAAACATCATGCGCCCGACGAACCTCTGGGCCAACACCGCCCTGTATCGGGCCGATCTGGCTTCGGAAGTCATTGATAGCTTGGTATGCCGGGGCAAAATCAACTGTCGAGCTAAGCTGAGCAAGGTTTGCCTTGTCGCTTGCCCATTTGGAGATCTCATCCGACTTCATTTTCTCAAAAGCTCTTGAAGTATCTTGAGAAAATGCAACAGGATCGCCCCTGCCGGTGGCATAATCGTTGAAGCTTTTTTTGAACGCAGGGTCGCGTGATGCGCCAGCTTCGAAAGCTTGTTCAAGGGCTGGCCTGCTAATGCCAGTTTCTTGTTCCGCTATACGAGCGGCAGCGGGCTTCCCAATGGCGCTCCCCGCCAATCCAGCAACTTTAAGAGCAGATTTGGTTGGGTCAGCAGCGTATGAAAGACCTTCTAAGCCTTTTGCGCCAATATTCGCAGCCTTTGCCCCGATCTCGCCAGCCGCTGTGCCAGTTTTAGCCAGTGTTGAGCCAATCTTAGCCGCGCCAGTAGCGCCGCCAGAAAGAGCCATCCCTGCTGTGCTTAAAACTTCAAATGGGTCTGTAGCTAAAGACTTTTTGAGGCCAGCAATAGATGTGTACGGCGCAACAAAAGCATTAACGACTGCTTCGTCCTGGGCGCGCTGATCTGCATCTTCACTACCACCAAGACCCGTCTTTGCAGCAATTCCACGGCCAACAGACTTCATGCCCTCCCATGTCTGGGTAGGATTCATAATAGCTTCTGGAATGGCCGTAATCTGGTGAAGCGCGCTGGCGGGAGCATTCCGAAGGCCGGACGACAGAACTTCACCCCATCCCGCATTTTCCCAATCTTTTTCAGAAGGGGGCGGCTCAATGCCTGGGACACGATAGGTTGTTTCTTGCGAAGGAGCAGCCCTACGCTCTGAGAGCATAGGGACAGAATAAGAGGTTTCAGATTTTTCATCCATCAGAACTCTCCCAAAAGTATGTTAGCTGCGCCGTTGACACCGAGTGTCCTATCAAATTGACGCTTTGCTGCTTCCTTTTCCTTTGGATTTTCTGCGATATGCTTCTTCAGAGACTCGATGGCTGCCTTACCATCAATAGGCTTTACACCATCTCCGCTCTTAACTTCTGGGTTTGAGAGGAGATAGTTTGTCATGGCTGTGTTGGCAGCACGTTTGGCATAGAACTCTGGATTGTTAATTTTGTTAAAGTCAGAGTCTGCCGTTCTTGTGTGGTTGAAGCGACCGAAATAGTTGTTCACGTAATCGGCGCGGTCCTTCTCGTAATTACCAACTTCCTTCAGAGATTCAGAAATGAGCTGGAATGCGAGAGGGCTATTGCGGATGGAAGGATTGTTTGTAATCGCTTGTTCCACAATACGGTTGCCAACGCGGGTGCCGATGCTGTTGGACATTTCAGCAGCAAGTTGGAAGTTGCCCTTTTGAATGGCCTGCGCAGCGGCATCGCTTCCGATGTCCATCTTCTGCATTCCAAATGTTCCGAGAATATCGTTGATCTCAGAAAGCTTTTTAAGGCGCTGTTCCGCATACACACCTGGTGCCAAAGGACCAGTTGTTGGCAAGCGAGCATAGTCATCCATCAGGCGGGTAAGCATGATCCTGCCTTGGTTAGCCCGAATAGAGTCCCCTGTTGCTTCGGCAGATCTCTTTTGCCCGCTCGCAGAATCGGCGGCAGCAGTAGTCGGCAGCAAAGCGCGGTCTGTTTGCTCTGGCGGCTCAAAGTTCTTCGGAGGCTCTGTAATAGGCTTCCATTCTGTGAAGTTCTTTGCAGGCTCAATAGCTTTTGTAATGTCTGTCGTGCGGCCAGAAATAGGCCCGTTAGGCTGCCCAGGGATTTTTGCACCCTGCGGAAGGTTGCCTGATTTCCGGTATTCCTCCAACTGTTGCGGAGTAAGACCAAAATCTCCAAGACGGCCAGATACAGTAGGCACAGGCTTGAAGTTTGCGTCTGTAAGGACATAGCGGTTGAGCGGGTCTGACTTATCGTAGGCAACAATGCCAACGCCAGCCACTGGCGTAGTTTCCCAAAGACCAGCAGCAAGGCCTTTTGTGACCTGATCGATGCGGGTTGCTTCGGAGCCAATCTGTTTCGTTTCGGCCTGTATCTTCGGAATTTCAGCTTGCATCTTGCTGATGTCTTTATAGCCAGCAATGCCGCCCATAAGACCTTCACCCAAAGCACCGCCGAGTGTTGGGCGCTGGGAAGCCATTGCCGAGCCAACGCCAGACAGCAGCGGAACGAGGATTTTCTCCCAGTTCGTGCCTGTGTCTTTAGGTGAGGCAGTTTTTTGATCCGGCTGCGACATAGCAGAGCGGTCGCCCACAACGCCCGGAGGAACAGGCCCTTTAACGACAGGGGCATAGCCACCTTCAGGATGGATCATGTTTGCTTCTTCCGCGCGGCGGCGAGCATTGATGCCCTCATTGGCAAGGCCAAGATTGTTCACTGCATTGGCTATTGCAGGGCGGTCGCCACTCTTAACAGCTTCAGCAACCGTAGAAGGAAGGCGACCATAGTTGTAAGTTACAGATGTGAGAGCAGCCTGTGCATTTGGGTCGAGACCCTTCCAAGTGTCTTCGCCGATCACACCCTTAATCTGGTTTTGATAGTCACCCGAACGACGAGTAAGGTCACGAACCGCATCTGACATTGAAACGCGGGTATCTGGAGTTACCTTTTGAACTTCTCCAGTTGGCGTTGTGACAGTATCTGAGCCAAATCCAGCCCGATGCGCGTTCACATCCCAATATGGCTCGCTACTGAAACCCTCAAACTTGGCAAGCGTGCGAAGTGTTGGGTCGGCCAATGGATCAGCTTCGCCGCCCCATTCAAAATGCTGGCGAGGGATAACGCCACCCTGCGCATAATGATGCGCATTGATGCGGCCACCACGCTTAGCAAATGCCAGCAGGAGCGGAAGAAGTTCTTCGGCACCAGCAGCCGCCGCCGTACCAGCGCCAGCAATAGCTTCTGGAGCGGCAGCAGCAAGTGTAGCACCGGCTGTCTCAGCTACAGGAGCGGCGGCTGTTGTTGCGGCTCCAAGTGTTTCAGCTGCTGGAGCAACGGCTGCCGTAGCAGTTGGGGCCGCAGCACCGAGAGTTTCAGTTGCAGCAGCAGCAGTTGGAGCTTCAGCAGCAGAGGAAACTGCACCAAGACCTTCAGGACGGGCCACAGGCATAGCTGTAATGCCAGTTTGAGCCTGACCCGTTGCTGGAGCCATGCCCTCGTTACCAAGCTTACCAACGATTTCCTGCGCCTTATTGACGGCAGCAGAACCCATCTTGCCAGCAGAATAAAGCTGAGAGCCGGTCTGCATTGCATCTTTCAGTGGCTCTTGTGGCTTCGGAGGAGCGCCCGGCTTCGGAAGCTCATAATGAGACTGACCCTGCTTGATAAGCTCAGCCATAGGGTCATAGCCCTGCGACATGCCACCGTAAGGCAAGCCGCCGCCAATGTCGTAATGGTCACGCGGAATAACGCCGCCGCCATGCGCTTTGGCTTTCTCTTTGAACCAGTCACTGGCTTCGCTGAAGATGTTCTTGCCGGACATCTTGCCCTGACCGCCGATCAGGCCAGCTGAGCCTTCTGGGTCATCCTTTGATGCGCCGCTGCCAAGAAGGGCTTCCTTGCCGCCCTTATAAAGGCCAGAGATGGTCGATCCTGTTTCGGCAGCCTGCGACAATCCGGGACGGCGAGGGGAAGGCGCCGAGCCAGCAGTGACCAGCTTTGGAATAGGAAGACTTGCCTGTGGAATGACGTTCTGGGCGCTCTGATACGGGCTTCCCTGTCCAGCCATGCCCTGGCCATATGGGCCAAAGAACTTGGCTTGCGAAGCAAGGATGGACGAGAGGTCAGTATCGCTGACAAGACCGCCACCAGCATAGCTGCCGGGGTCCATAACGGCGCCGCCAAACGCATTTACATCCAAGCCACCGCCGTAAGCGCGCTCAGTACGAACAGCGTCATCGGTAGCTTTCTTGTAATCAACAGTCTTATAGCCATGTGATTCGCCAACGGCCTCTGGATGATCCTGCTCAACATCCTGGGCCATGAGGCCGATCTGGGTGCGAGGGTCGCCCTTATAGTTATAACGGTAGATCGGCTGACCATCGTTGGTCTCACCAATCTGCTTGATGTTCTCTTTCAGACGCTCGTCCGAGAAGAAGCCAGCGGGCTGCTCCGTGGTCGTCGTCGAACCAGAAAGCGCACCAGTACCCATCGCAATGTTGGCGAGGAACTGAGCCTGCTGGTACGGGAACCCACGTTCCTGCAAGAACTGCTGATACTGGGCAGTATCGCCAGCCTGCTGGGTCTGCTGACCAAGAGTACCAGCTTGGATCTGCGCCTGTGCGCCCTGCAATGCCGCAGACTGTCCTGCCGTGCCAAGACCAGCCAACTGCTGACCAGCCTGCATACGGCGAGCCAGATCAGAGGCAACAACGCCCTGCTGGCCCTGCGCGGTATTCACAGCCTGTTGATAACCTTGTGCGAACAAAGGGGCAACGGCTTGGCTTGTGGCAAGGCCCTGCTGGCCTTGAAGCACTGCACGCTGGATACCGGCACGGTCGCCACCATAAGCGCCAGACTTAATAGCCTGTGACTGCTGCTGGGCCAGATCCTGACCCTGCTGCTGCTGAAGCGCCTTCACAGTCGGATCAACAACCGACTGGATATAGGGGTTCATGTAGTAGCCGATTTGGCCCTGATTGAGCGCCCCAACATCCTGTGCGCCAGAAAGCGTCATGCCAGTCGCCGCGCCAAAGTATGGCTGGGCATACTGGGAATAGTCGGATGTGGCCTTAACGCCAGCTTCCTGCGTTTGGTTCAGCGGGGCAACGAATTCCCCGCTGTAGTTTTGGAACGGCTGTTGGGCGACTTCTTCAGCGCGGGCGTTGACGGAATTATACCTCGCCATAACCTCTGGCGGGATAGATACCGATTGTGTCGTTGTCTGAGTGCCGCCACCACACATGTCAGTGTTCCTTTTTCGTACCAGTTGTGCCGTTGTATAGGTAAAATACCCCTACAGGCTTACCGAACTGGCGCTCATACAACTTGGCCTTCGCCTCTGTTCTGTCATCAGAAAGTATCCCAATTAACAGAGGTATGCCAAGAGAATCAGCCGCGTTTTTAGCGAATTGACACAAACGACGAGCGCGCCCGCCTTTTATGTGCCTGAAATCGCGATGGATGAAAATCCCGCGCTCTTCCAGAACCTTTTCATCACTATACCACATGGACCCTACTCTGAGTAGGATACCACCCTCAATTCTTCCGCCAGGCTCACCGATAATTCCGATAAGACCGTCTTGTTGGTTCAGAGCAGCCCAAACATCATGCAAGATTTTTTCCTGCGAGGCGGGCGTAACTCCAAGCTCATTCCACATTTCCGTAGCAATTTCCATGATGCCATGGACATCTTCCGGCGTTCCGATCCTGATCCCCGTCAGTTCAGACATGCTTAATCCTTCTTCGGGCCTGGGAGGCTTTTGAGGGTTTTTACAGTTTTAGCCCTCATCTTTTTCACAAACGAGTCGAGCGACTTGTGGCCCCGTTCCATGTCGCCCTGCCCGATGTTCTCAACCGAATTAGGAGAAATCACATATTCCCCGCCTGCGGCAACAATTGGCACCAATTCACCGGCATACCCGCCAGAGGCAAAGGCACGAACACCGGGGGAACCATTAAACATACGATCTAGGTATTTGAACCCCGCCATCGTGTTTCCCTCGCCCATCGCGGAAACGATGTCCGCTGGGATGACATAAGAGCCAGAGGGAACGTGCATAGGAAGATGATCGGTGCGACCAGCAACAGGAGAATGGATCGGGCCAACATGAGGCTTAACCTTTCCTGCAACAGGCGCTGTCGTTGTAGTTGTCCCACCACCCATTTTCCTGACGCGGCTTTTACCAGCTTCAGACAGAGCAATGGCAATTGCCTGCTTCGGGGGGCGGCCAGAATGAACTAACTCGCTGATGTTAGAGCCTACAACTTTCTGGGATGAACCTTTTTCGAGCGGCATGGCTTACCCCGGAGAATAGGTTACGTTGATGGATTGCCCCGTACCCGGAACAATAACCAAACCATTTGTGAAAATTTGGCCAGTCTTTGTAACGCCAACCGTTGCTGGAACGGCGCAAAGAGCGTCCTGCGCTAATGGAGATGTGCTGTTGGAATCATAGATAACGCCAGCAGCACTTCCTGCAACAACAACAGAAAAATTAACCATGTAGCCGGAGCCGGTGAAGATGACCGTTGCTGCCGTAACAGTTAAAGATGTCTGTGTTCCAAGATTACGAAGGCTTGCTTGCGAAATTCCGTTGACAGCGACAACGCCGTTTTTCTGGGTGGTTAGGATGTCACTGAGAGAAGCTGTCATTAGTAGCGCCCATCCTGCTGATAACGATAGCGGGTATTACCAAGACGCCAGAACGACCCAATGTCGTTGCTTTCAACCTTGATAGAGACCAAGCGGCCACGAAAACGTGGAGTGATATATTTTGTAGCCTGCGTCAGCGTGTATGGCCCGTAAGCTATTGGCGTTTGGCCAGCATAGTCCGTGACATAGAATGTCAAAAGCACGTTTGCGCTTTGTGCGCCACCAAAATAGCCCCACTTCATGTCTGGCCAAACTTGGTCCACAAACATCTTATAGTCCGCTTCCGTCAGGACAAAATAACCTGTCTGGAAGTAAGAATTGATGGGGACTGGCTGACCGGAAGCATTAACACCATCCGTCGATGTTTCATGCTGAATGATATAATTCCCATCACCGCCTGGGAGGATGCCCGCGCCAATAGGTGGGCCAAGCACGGATTCATTGATCCATGCAGTTCTGGAAAGGGTTCCGTAATCCCATTGTTCAAGATACACGTTGTACTTGACGTAGGCGTTGATTTCTCCGCCATTACCCTTTGTTGGATAATACCAAGCGATCTCACCAAAACGGCTGTTTGGAGCTACGCGGATCTTATCAAGATTATTGGTGTCCAAATCTTGGAATACAACGTCCCAAACTGGGCAACGAATAGGCTCAATGCCGCCACCAGCCATGCGGTAAAACTGGCTTTGACCCATCCAATAGACAATACCACCCATGGATGCCGCTGCTTTACGGGCAATCAAACCGCAACCCGTGCCAAGTTCGTTGAATTGATAGACATACGGTGGGCCAACATATTGCATGGCCCATGCGCCAAGATCGGTCCATACGAGACCCTGCTGACCAGCCTGGATACACTGAACAATACGCGACCCCTTTGGGATGCGATATGAACCAGCTTGGTTTACGACATTAGCTGCCCATGAAGCATAGTCATCAACATCGCACCAACGGATAAGAAGCGGGTCTTTGATACCCGTAAAGGTTGAACCCCATGCGATAATTTGGCGTTGCGGCATAGCCACGAACATGCCGTCATTTACTGATGGGGCTTCTGGAATGATCGACGCGCGAGGAGACCCGCTTGTTGGAGACCAGATGTAGATAGGCCCGTTGAGAGGGCATGCAACTAGGTCTTCGCCCCAATTATCCAAAGTCCAGTCAACAGTAGTGATAGGAGTTCCAGGAACAATAACTGGGACTGAACCAGTACCGTAACCGCCTGTCCCGTATCCGCCGATACCCCAACCCGTGCCGCCCGGAAGAGCGCCAACACCACGATAATAAACATAGCGAGCATTTCCGCTGTTCATAAACCCTGTTGCTGTAGAGGATGCTGTAGTCGTACCGGCAATCTTAAAGTTGTTGGCGTCAACCACGTTCGTGACAATGTAGTTGCCATAGAAGGTGATGCCGCCAACGGTCGATGCCACTAGGACAGGGAAAGTATCGCCAACGACATAGTTATGGTCATTCAGCGTAACCGTTACGGAGCTGCTTCCGCTTGTCGTTGAGAAATCAGCTACAGCACCGCCGTTTGAAACGGTAGATGTAGCGTTGTTTGGCGCTCCAAGAATATCTGTCGCATAGATTTTGTAAGTATTAGCGCCAAGAGCATAGCACTGATACTGACCAAAAATAATGATGCCGCCAACGCTTATCTGTGTTTGAATATCAACCACATCATAATTGCTGACGTTACGCCCAGTGTCAGTGATCGTAACCACATTGCTGCCAGCCGTAGTTGAAACACTGACGGCAACATTGTACGCATTTTTTTGCGGAGTAATGTCGCGGTCAACACCGCTTGAGATAACTTGGAGAGAGCCACCATTATTGCCCTCCGCGCCAATAGCAAGGTATGAATTGGCATTGGTGTCTTCCCATGCCCAAAGGCATCGGACAACTGACCCAATTGGGTTTGGGTAAAACTTTGTCCACCCGCCAATCTTTTGGACTAAACCGCCAAGCGTGCGGTCATAGATAAAACGAATGAGCTGGCTATACGAAATAGCTGCTTCATTGAGCGTAGGAGTTTTGTTCTCGTCAACGCCGGGAACAATTTTGAAAGAAGCATGAGGCATCTATCACCCACGGGTCGATGTGGCGCTGATCGACGGCTCTTGCGACGACCATGCAGCAGCTTCAAACTTCTTGCGGTTTTCTTCCAGATCAGCGGCTTTCAAGAGCGCCATGTACTGCTGCTCGTATGTAATCGCCATCTGCGGATCATCGTTGGCGCGGCCAAAGTTGCGCTGGTAGGCGCTAACATAAATCATGGATGCCATGATGAAGAGGTCAGGCAGATACAATGAGATAAACGTGGTCGGATTGGTGGCCGACAAGCTGTCTGGGCGATACGTTCCAACTAGCTCGCATGGATAGTTTTGGTCGGGATACGGCCCAACAAGGAACGTATAGTCGTCAAACGGAACCCAATACTTTGGAAGACCACGATTTGCTGTGGCGCCAGACCCATAAACAGCATCCAAAAACTCTTTTGTTGTAGGCAAAAGAGGGACGCGAGTTGCTAGATCTGGGTTGCTAGAGCCAACGAGGACGTTGATCTGTTCTGGAACAACAATTGTCCCAGGGGGGACAGAAATCTGTCGGCTCCCCGCTGTCATCCCATATGCCGTTGTGGCGATGGAGGTGAAAAGGAAATCCAAATCGCGATACATGCGATTCTCGGCATAGGTAATGCACTGCGGGAGAATGATCTGGAATGCCGGATCAGTCTGCTCAACCACAGCCATAGTTGCAATCTGCTCAACGTAGCTGGTCGTCCCAGATACGGTGCCATTGTAAGAAAGGCCGGTGGTCATGTCAGAAGCTCCGCTATCCCGTTACTATATCACCATTAGTCGGATTTTGCCATCTGAAGGCCAATAGACTTTACCTCTTCAACACGTCGCTCCCACCCCTTGCCAAAGGTAGCCCATGTCGGAAGCTTTTGCAGAAAATCTAAGCGCATCCCGCAAAGAGCATCGACGGCCTCATCAGCGGGGCAAGCATTGATAGCTTCCAAGCTTTTAGGTCCAATCATCCCGTCTGCCGGGACGCCAGCAATCTGCTGAAGATACTTTGCTGCCCGGCCAGTGCCAGAGTTAACGGCCAAGTCGTAAGCTGCGTAATCCACGCCAGAAGGAAGCTGGTCGCCTTTAATCTTGTCCCAATAGTTCTTTTTATACAAAGGTTTAACAACATCAGGGGTCAAAGCCCGCATTTCTGCTTCGCTAACCTCGCGCCCGACATATTCTTCCCAGACCTTCTTGGTAACTCCCAGATTGGTCATCCCGCCAGGGTCTTTTGGGTTATTCACAAATCCACCTTCGTGCTTCAGGACAAGCTGAAACGCCTTTTCCCAATTCTCGTTCATTTGCCCATTTCCTTCGCAGTAAGAGCGTCTGTCTTGGCCTTTGAACCAGCCGACGAGCCATAATAGAAGTTCACAACACCAGTCCAAGCCGTGCCGAGAGCGCCAAGCATCATCAGCAGGGCTTCTGTTCCGCTAGGCGGCATACCATAGACTAGCATCCAGACAAGAATGCCAAAGAAGCCAATGGTAATGGCCACGGCTAAGACCTTCGGCACCCAGTCCTTTGTTTCCATCTGCATCTTGCGGGCGCTGTCACGATCCCCGGCAGAAATCTTCTCCAAATCAATGTCCAGCTCCTTCATGCGAACCTTGAAATCGGCGTCAATCTTTTTGATGTCCGAAAGCTGTTCCGGCGTGGCGCTGCCGAGAGCTTTTGACAGGTCTTCATCAGTGCCTTCTTCATGCCCCAATAGGACATTTGACAGCGTTTTAACTGCCAAACCAGCCATTGGTCCGCCCAAAGCGGTGGCGAGGGTTGGCGCAACCTGGCCCAGAAGGGGGCCGAAAGCTTTCAAAAGGTCCATTTTAGCCTCCTACTTAAGGGAAAGCATGAACGTAACGAACATGCCAATAATTAGAGTAATAACAACCAAAGCAGCCATACCAAAAATCTTTAGCTGGTACATCTGCTCTTCATGTTCTTGTTTTGCGGCCAACTCAGCTGCCTTCTGGCGTTTTTGAATGGCAACAATCTCGCGCTGCACTTCCTCCCAGCCGCGAAGGCCGTACTCGCCTACAAAAGCATTGCGAACGTCATTCAACCATTGCTCGGCCTGCTTGCGCTTGACCACAATGTCCATTGCCATTTCTTCAGCGGAGACGCCGGAAAACAACTTTGGCTTTGGAGGCTTGGCCGACAGCTGCGTGAGCTTGGCGACTGACCCGTAGAGCTTGGCAACATCGCTCGCCATGCCATTTATTTCTTTGCCGACTTTAATGCCGCCCTGAATGGCCTCGTAGGCCATTTTAGCACCACTAAAGATCAGGCTGATGGTTGCTGGGTCCATGTCACTTCGCCAGTTCACGGGTGGTCTGGTTAATTCGCGCTTTCACCGCAGTTATATCACGGGGAGGGGACTTAAAACCAACAGCAAGATAGCCAACCATGCTGCCCTGCTCTGGCGGGATTGACCCACGGCAGGCGTAGGTGACGCCCTTTGACATGATCCAGTCGCCTACGTCGGAGGACGCCTCAAAGGTCTCGCACAACACTTCGCCGTTCAGCATCGAGATCGCGGCGTGATTGCGGGCAGGAGAACCGGAAAAGAACGCCCCCTTTTTGCCTTCCAGCGGCGTGTAACGGCCCTCAGTGCCAAGTGCCACGCGGGTGACGCGCGCATTGCTGGACAAGTTGACCTCATGGACAATGATTGTCTCAGCGCGGAGGTCTTTCATAAGTGCTTGCGATGACACCACAATTTTATCATCTGGAACCATGACTGGCATGGCTTCGTGGCTGATGACTTTGTTTATGAGCTTGTCTTGGTTCTGGTAGACAAGGAACCCGGCCAAACCGAAAAAGCCAAGCAAAATCACGACAATCAGTTTGAAAGGGGTGTCCACCCATTTGATGACATCAATTGCTTTGTCCAACACGGCGGCATTGCCCTTCGTGGGCTTTGGAGCATGGTGTCGCACAACCTTCTTGGCTGCCTTTTTGGCGGGGGCTTTCTTGGCTGGTTTCTTATCAGTCACTTGTCGGCCTTCCCGTCGAGCTTGTCGAAGATCTGCTTCAAGATGGCTTTGATCTCGCTAATGTCGGCGCGATAATCGTCCTTCGCGACATATTCTTTTGGCATCTCAGCCACAGCGTCTTCCAGCTTTTGAATTTTGCGGGTCACGGAATTGAATACAAACACCGCGAGAAAACCCGCAATTGAGATGACCACGTTGAAGAGCTGTTGGTTGTCCATCACGGTTCTTTCCACTTACCAACGGGGCACTCGCTCTCTTTCAGGAGAACCTTGAAGGGCATGAAGCAACCGCAAAAGGAACAACGCTGCAAAGAACAAAGATGCTCGCATTTCTGGCAAATAGAAAAACGCCGTCCCGTCTCATCGAGAGGGTTAAAAATTGTGGTCGATTTTGCTTCTTGTTCGGTCAATTGAGCGCCCCATAACGAGTGCCTGTTGCCAACCAATTGATGTTTGAGTTGCCGCTAGTGCAAGCGCCAGCTGCGCCGCCAGTGCCGGGGCCAGACTGATTGGTATATCCGCAGCCAACAAAGCCAGATCCTGTGCCGCCAGCCTGACCCAAACCGCCGCCAGTTCCGCCAGAGTCACTATTAGACCCAGCACTTGTTGCACTACCCGCAGTAGACGTGCGGAAATCATAATATTGCGTATTATTATGCCAAACAAAACCACCAGTTCCAGCATCACCAAAGCCAGCGCCGCCGCCGCCAACGCCCATGCCCGCGAGGCCAACGCCGCCGCAGCCGGAGCATTTACAGTCAACGCCTGTTGCACCGCCAGCACCACCGCCACCGCCACCACCGCCAATCACGCCGCCTGTGTTATCGACGCTGACGGGGACTGTTGTGGTAAATGCCGTGCCGCCGTTGGCGTAGGAAGGTGCAGTAAGGTTGTAATCAGTTTGATTTGGGTAGCCTTTACCAACGCCCTGTCCACCCTTGCCAACAATGTACCCATTATTGATGACGGTTACTGAGCTATTGGCTGGGAGAGATCCGACAGTGAAGGCCGAAATTGTATTGGAAGAGGCATAAATAACTATGCCGGAATTGATTGTAACTGTCGCCACAACAGGCTTTTGCTGATCCCAGCCAGCGGCAACCATAGCGTTGTAGAGGTTATAATCGACCTGATTGGTCGAGACAGTGCTGGTGAACAGGAAAGGCCCAGCGGCACCGAGCAGCATATTGGCAAATCCCATTCTCCAGCACTCCTATTTGCTCAAATTACTGAGCGGTTTCTACAGGCATTTCATTCAAAGCGGCGTCTTTAGCTTCGGCCACTACGCGCTCACCCTGCACTTTGATAGCCATAATGACTTCGTTTACTTCCGCAAACGGGCGCTGGCCCAGAGCGTTCAGGACCAAGTTCCACTGACCCAGTGTCAGCTTGATGTCGATTGGCAGATTTTCCATTTAACTTCCCCTCTGAAACTCAGAAATTCGCCGGACAATTTTGGGGTCCGTCGATACCATCAACCTTACTATTTCCTGCGTCTCATTCCAAGAGAGCGGGGACGGCACAACGCCGATTTTCACCGCATCCGCCTGATATTCCGGGTCTGTGACAGTTCGCTCAAAGATTGTCCGCAGGTAAGCAAGACGAGGCTCTGGAACGCCGGGAGGCGCAGCAAAGGGCCGGACCAGAACAAGCAGCTGCTCAAACGCCTCAACCAGCTTCCGGTCTTCTTCGGTCGAAGCCAGCTCCATAGCCGTTGTGACAAACGGGAGGCTCTTATGGCGAGAGCGCCCGTTGCCATATTGGATCAGCGGCAGAACCGTTGTGTCAGTCAGCCAAGCGGGGCTAGTCGTGCGGACGCCTGTCAGGTTGTAGGCAACGAGATTGATCTCGCCACGCTCAAAGGCCAGTTTTGCCTGTGCGCTGTCCGTGTAGCCAACCACTTCCTTCATGTCCCAGCGAAGGACGCTGTTGATGAGCCGGATGTGGTTGATGGATGAGCCGCCTTCCGTGCCAGCCACCAGCGGGTCTGATCCAGCCTTCGCCCAGAAGACGAAAGGCTCACGCCGCCCATCGACGGCAGAGCCAAGCCAGCCAAACTTGCTGATGTCGTATTTGACGCCCTCACCTTTGGCGAGGAACTGGACAGGGACACGGCTGTCGATAGTGCCGATCTCTGTCCCGTCCTTTGGGGCCACGTTGTAAAGGTAATTGGCGGCAGTGACGCCAGCAGCACCCGGAACAGCCTTGATCGTGACTGGATGGCCGGAATACTTCTGCAAGTGCTGGGCGAAGACATGCGCATGGATCATGTGACCGCCGGAGACGGTATGCACAATGATCTTTAATTCTTCAGCAGCCGCGCCAGCAGTTAAGCCTAGCCAGAGGACGGCACTTCGTAAGAAGACGGCCATGTCGGCATGTCCCATGTTGTCTTTTCTGTCGGCTCTTGGCCAAGCACCCAAAACTTCATGCTGTGCCATTTGCCGTTCGGCAACATGCACTTGGCCTTCGCTTCAGCGCCGATCTCTTGTGGCGTCTGGCCTTCAAGAAGCAACTTGCGGAAGTACATGCGCTTCTTGGACTTAACGCTTAGATCGGGGCGTGGCCAGACAAGATCACGCAGACCTTTTGGCATTTCGCTCAGCGCATAAGCTTGATTGTAGTCCATGTCCAAGAGCGTAAAGTCGATGCGACCACGTTCAGCTTCTGCCACGAAGATTTCATGGGCAACCCACGCGCCATTGCGACGAGTGGTAACTGTCCCGCCATTTGCGCCGCCATCATTTTCCCACTCATTTGACAGGCACAGACGGTCATAAATTCCGTCATTGATGTGCTGCACAGCGTAGCGGGTTATGTAGGCGGGCGGGTTATTTGGAGAGCCAACGCCACGAACCATGTAGTCAGTGCTAATTGGCTCAACAATCAAATTGAAGTCGCGCACATTGGCCTTCAGCCACGCAACAATTGCTTCAACTTTGGCGCGGTTTGCTTCACCGTCTTCCTCAAAAGCAAAGCTACGGATGTCGTATTTGCGGCGCGTTGTAGCGTCAAGATCAGTCAAATCGACATAAAGAGCAGTGATCTCGTCCGTTGTTTCAGACAAGAGCTTCCAAAGAAGGTAGGTGGAGTCCATTCCACCAGAGAGCGAGACAAAGGTCTTCATACCGTGCCCACATCAAGAACGATGTCCCACTCCTGATTGGCTTCATCCCACACGGCAATGTGGTTCAAAGGCACTTCAGGCTTTGCGACAGGAGCCTCCCACAGTCCATCAAACTCATTCAGCGTCCATGACGGGAACGGTTGCGGGGAGATGAAGACATCAAGTGGTGCGGAATATGCGCCGCCAATGGAAGCATATTGACGGCGAAAATTGCTATTATAGCTGGTCTGAACCCATTTGGTGTTACCACCAAAAATGGATTGGCAAAAAGCAACGCCAACGGGTTCACTTTCGGGGAACGGCAAGTCGCCGCAGTCGCTGTTATTTACAACGATCACTTGGATAACCTGATTGTTCCCGTCTAATTGAGCGAAGTGAGCCATTTTGCCTTCCTTACCACGTCACTGAGCCGGAGCCAGTAAACTTCAAAATTTTATAGCCGCCAGTGTTTGTAAATGTTGCACCAGAATAAGATGCAGGGTCATCATATGTATTGGCATAGCGAATAATGACAATACCTGACCCACCAGCAGCGCCGGGACGGTCAGTGACGTTTGTTTGAGTTGGGCCGCCACCACCACCGCCGCCGGTATTGGCGGTTCCCGGTGTTGATGTCCATGGCGAAACGCCAATGCCACCAGCACCGCCACCGTAAGATGCCGACCCACCAGTCCCGCTTGTGCGATTACCACCACCACCGCCGCCAGCATATCCAACGCTAGTGCCGCTGATGCTGTTATTGTAGCCAGCGCCACCAGCACCACTGTTAATGGTAGAATTGCCTGATCCGGCACTTGATGCGCCGCCGCCGCCAGAGCCGGACGAGCTGCCACCTGTAGAGGTAGCCGTACCGCCGTTGTTACCCTGCCCAGACGTACCAGCACCACCACTTAAAAGTGAGCTAGAACCACCAGCGCCACCGCCAGAGCCGCCTGCGCGACCCGCAGAGAGATAGCCGCCACCGCCACCGCCAGTTGATGTAATGCCATTGAACGATGAAGCCCCGCCATCAGAGCCAATTAAATATTGACCGGGAGACGCGCCGCCGCCTCCAACTGTTGCGATATAAGTAACGCCGCCAACGACAGAAGATGTTCCTGCAAGATAACCGCCCGCACCACCACCACCGCCACCGCCGCCACCACCGCCGCCGCCACCAGCAACAACTAGGTATTCAACGCTTGGCGGGACGTTTGTTGTGCCTTGATAGAGGTAGCGGACGATGACAATGCCAGAGCCGCCGGAAGCGCCATTGGTAATGCTATAGTTAATTCCACCACCACCACCGCCACCCAAATTTGTAGTTCCAGCTACGGCTCCGACAGCTCCACCACTTTGGTTCCACGCGCCATGTCCGCCGCCACCATTTCCACCAACACCACTAGCATTTCCATAATAGTATCCGCCACCACCGCCGCCCGCATAATATATGCTAGAGCCAGTAATAGAGTTTGCTACGCCAGTTCCACCCGCAGCAGGGCCTCCAAAAGTAGTTGCTCCAACTGCGCCAGCGCCACCACCGCCACCCGAATCCGCAGCTCCTTTTGTGACATATCCGTATCCACCACTGTACCCTTGACCAGCCGTTCCTGCTCCCGGCCCAGATCCCGAAAATGGAGAGCCACCACCGCCAGAGCCGCCCGTTAAACCTAGAACGCCTGTAGCGGCAGAATTACCGCCACCTCCACCAATTGAAGTTTGGCTAAATGCAGAACTATTGCTTCCATTAGCCCCGCGTGTTGCATCAGAACTTGATCCACTACCGCCGCTACCAATAGTAATAGAATATGAGGTAATACTTGCTGCAGCTGTTCCAGTAAGAAGGCCACCTGCGCCGCCGCCACCACCAGAAGAAAGGCCACCACTACCTGTTCCACCGCCACCACCGCCAGCAACAATCAAATAACCAAGACCATTATTGATGGTGCCAACTTGCGTGACAGTGAGTGTTCCAGAGCCAGTGAAGGTGTGAATTTTATAGTTACCGCTGGTCGTGACAGTGCCACCAGTTGCGGTGATATATGTCGCGTTTGCTACTGGCCCCGTCCCATAAAACGCGTTCATCGACAACGCGCCGGACGAGAACGTAAACGGCCCGGCGGACGCGGTGTAGTAAGTCGTCCCGCGATAGGCGTTCAGATTGTTCCCAAGACCAAAGACAGTATTGATGTCATTGATTGAAATCGCGCCGGAAGATGGAAGGAAAGTAGCCATTACTTAGCCTCCAACTCCTTCACGCGGGCGGATAGTTCTTTAATGGCCTCAATTAAAAGCGGCACAAGACGATCATAGTGAACCGTCAAATACTGCTCATCAATCGGTGCTGGAACCACAACCTCCGGCAGAATAGCTTGAACTTCCTGCGCCGACACGCCGACTTCTGGTTTAACTTTATAGCCAAGAGCCTGTGCAGTTTCGTTTGCCTCATAATGAAAGCCGGAAATGGCTTCAACTTTGGCAAGAGCATTTTTAATGTTGCTCTTACGAACCTTCAAGCGGTCATCGGAATAATAGGCCGTGATGTTGTTGGTAGCGCGAATTTCACCCGCCGTGCCAGAACCAGCCGTGCCAACCCCAAGAGAGTTGAATTGGACGTTCGAGGACGTTGCAACTGCCTGACCAATGCTGAACGTGACCGCGCCAGTAGAGCCGCTAACCGAGACGCCAGTGCCAGCCACAGCTGACGTAACACCATTGTTGGTGATTGTGACCGCACCTGTAGCGCCAGAAACAGAGATGCCAGAACCAGCGACAGCAGATGTCACCCCGCTGTTGGTAATCGTGACGGCTCCAGTCGATCCAGAAACAGAGATGCCTGTTCCAGCCGAGTTAGATGTCACACCAGAATTGGCAATAGAGATCGATCCAGCGCCCGTTGTGATGCTAATCCCTGTGGTGGCATTTAGCGCGGCAAGCGTGTAGCCAGTGCCGTTGCCGATTAGGATTTGACCATTGGTTGGTGTTGTTGAAACGCCAGTGCCGCCAGATGAAATACCAAGAGCGTTTGTCAGGCTCAAAGTGCCAATCGTGACAGTGCCGCCAGTTGCGATGCTCATCGCAGTGGTTGCACCGTTGTTGCCAACTTTGAACAGGATGCTGTCTGTTGTGCCAACACCCGATGTCGATTGCAGCGTCAGCGTCGAAGATGCTGTTGTGCCCCCAATATGAAGTGGGCTTGTGACAGATGTCGCAAATGTCGGTGCTGAGCTGGTGTTGACCGTGACAGCGCCAGTGCCGCCAGAAATGCTGATGTTTGTGCCAGCGACGATGCTGGTGACACCAGTGTTGTTGATGGTCACGCCGCCCGTCGATGCCGACACGCTGATCGCTGTGCCGCCAGTCAAACTGGTGACGCCAGTGTTGGCAATCGTGATCGAACCAGAGCCGTTGGTGACGCTGATGCCTGTGCTGGCAGTCAGCGTTCCAAGAGCGTAATTGCCGCCCGAAGTGCTGCCGATCAAGAGCTGGCCGTCAGTCGGCGTCGATGTGAGAGCCGTGCCGCCGTTGGCAATCGGGAGGGTGCCGGACACATGCGTGGTCAGGCCGACCTTGCCGTATGCGGGGGCAACACCAACGCCGCCAGAAAGCAGGACGTTGCCAGTGGCAATGTCAGCAAGCTTGGCAAGAGAAGTTGTGCCATCGGCGTAAAGCAGGTCGCCAATCGTATAGGACGAGATGTTCGTGCCGCCGTTGGCAACAGGTAGAACGCCCGAAAGGCTAGTCGCGCTGACCTGTGACCACGTTGGCGCGGCAGACGCGCCACCAGATGTCAGGACATAGCCGCTGGTGCCGTAGGTTGCCCCGCCAATTCCCAACTGGCCTGATGGACCCATGCGGAAGCGTTCGACCGCGCTGGCAGCTCCAAGAGCCGAAGTGTGGAACGAAATATACGTCCCCTGCGCCGTGTCAGTGAAGTTTTCAGCCGCCTCAAGGTCAATGCGGACGACCGAAGAAGCGGAGAAGGCAGTTGCGCCGTAGCCGCGACCCGTGACCTCAACAAGGATGTCGTCAGTCTGCGAAGCTGTTGGAGAAGCACCCGTGCCTCGCGCCTGACGACCAGTGTAGGCCGCATAGTTTCCCGTGCCATAGGCATCCTGCGTGATGCGGGTGTTCGCCGCATTTGCGCCCATGATGTAAAAGTCGGTTCCAGCAGGAAGTGAACCAACAGAAGGCGGTGAAGCTGTCTGCGTGTTGGACAGTATGGTGAAGTTAGCGTTTGGCGCACCAGTGTTGATGCCCAAACGAATGTTGGTGTTGTCCCAAAACAGCTTCGTGTTGTTCTGGCTGTATGTGCCGGAAGCGCCAGCAAACACCACAGAACCAGATGTAAATGCGGTCGATGTGCCTGTGCCGCCGTTCGCAACTGGAAGCGTTCCCGTCACACCAGCAGTCAAAGAAAGCTGACCGAAGGCGGGATTGGAAGCCGCGCCAGTAGACAGGAGCGGATAGCCAGTCGTGCCGGGGGCAGCAAAGGCCACGTTGCCCGTGCTGTTGCCAATCATGACGTTGTACTGCGTCAGAGTGGTCAGGCCCGTGCCACCAAGTGTGGTTGGAACAGTGCCAAGACTGATGACGGAGCCGACCTTTGTCAGTGGTGAAGTTACCGTGACGGAGGCTGAAGACGAAGACTGCACCCACGCAAGGGACGTTGTGCCGACCACAATGGTCCCGGTGGTGTTCATCACCCAGCCAGTTGAGCCGTTAGCGGAGCCGCCAGTGACAAAAGTTGATGCGCCAGTTTCGATGAAGTTCGGGCCAGTGCCGACCGTGTTAAAGTCAGTGGCGCGTGTCAAAACCCATGCAATTGCACCGCTGCCGACTGTTGTCAGCGTATAGATGCCGTTCTGCTCACCAGCAGTTTGGTTCTTAACAAGGACGCGCGAATTGATAGTAGGCGATGAACCATCGACAGTAAAAGCAGCCAAAGCACCAGAATTGGTCAGCGTTGCACCAACGCCGCCAGTGCCGTTGCTGTATGTGGCAGTCAGATTGGCTGTTGTGGCGTAATCAGATGACGCGTGGAATGTCGTGTTCGACACCGCCGCAACCTGACCATCGACATATTGTTTCGTCGAAGCCTGAAGGGCCAGTGTCGGGTCTTGCGTCAGCGTGACGGTGGTGAGGCCAGCCAATGTCGCAGAAGTCCCGCCCAGCGCAATACTGGTGCTGCCAATTGTGACACTGCTGTTGGTCAAACCAGCGTTGGGGATCGTCGCAGCAGCCGTGAAAGCGCCCGTGCCATTGCCGTAGACATAGCCAGTGAGCGTTGTAGCGCCCGTGCCGCCATTAGCGACAGGAAGCGTCCCGCTGACGTGGGTTGTCAGTCCAATTTTTCCGTAAGAAGGAGCAACGCCAACGCCGCCAGAAATAAGAGCGTTTCCGGTAGCCACGTCATTAAGCCGCGCCAAAGAGTCGGAAGCGTCTGCATAGAGGATGTCGCCTGTCGTGTAGGACGAGAAGCCCGTTCCGCCCTGCGGCTCTGAAAGCGGCGTGGTCAGGCCCGATAGGCTTGTAATGTCGCTATTAGCGCCAGAAGCGGCAGCGCCAAGATTGCTACGAGCGCCAGCGGCGGTTGTTGCGCCAGTTCCGCCGTAAGACACACCAATGGCAGTGCCATTCCATACACCAGAAGCAATTGTGCCAAGATTTGTCGCCCCTGTTGATGTGAGGGTCGTAAACGTGCCGGGAGCAGGAGTTACGCCGCCGATGGTCGTGCCATCAATTGTGCCGCCCGTAACTGCAACAGCAGAAGCGTTTTGCGTTGCCATCGAACCAAGACCCGTAACCGAAGTGTACGGGATAACAATCGGCACATTGGAGGCAGCAGAGAGCTGACCAGAAGCCAAAACCGTGTACTGCGGGACGGTCGATGCCGAGCCATATGTGCCAGCGACAACGCCTGTCGGAACAATGCTGCTGGACGGAACAGAAAGCGTTGACCATATCGGAACAGCGGTCGTGCCTTGAGCTGTCAAAACCTGACCGTTTGTGCCGCCCGTAAGAGCCGCCCACGACGAGGTGTCACGGTAAAGGATGTTGCCCTTTGTCGAGCCAATGACATCCAAAACCTGACTGACCGTTGCGTCAGTTGGGGAGGCCGAGCCAACAGTGACGTTAGCCTTGACCGTGCCAGCAGGCATTGGCGCCATGAATGTATTGGTAATCCCCTGCGAGTTCAGGGAAATCGTAACTGCATTGCCAACGGTGCTGGCAGAAATCGGAGTAGTTCCAGTGATTGTCGCGATGCCAGGAGCCGGATATGCCGCAGCAATATACGTGGCAATCTGGCTAGACGTTACACGGACAGAAGTGCCGCTTTGGACGCTCTCAAACTGCTCTGTTCCGTTGAGACCAGTTGCGGCTGGGAGGTTCGGAATTTGTTTGACGCTCATGTCAGCGGACCTGTCTCTGGAACGGTGGTGTTATCGTAAGGCAAACCAGGGTCATTGTCACCGGGAGCGTTGGGATTAGTACCCGGTTGGGTGTTAAGACCGCCTGGTGGTTCACCAGTTTGTTGAGTGACGCGAATATCGTCATTCTGTGTAATACGATTATCACCATTAACAACCGGGATGCCAGTCGGGTAATTGACCGTATTCTGACCAGATGTAACGCGTGTGTCTTGCGAAGCAGTGACAAAATCCTGCAAACGCGGCTGCTCGATTGGCACCGGATCTGCCGGAACAACAATGGCACGAAGCTGCTCTTGTGGAGCATCATAACAAGTATTGCAGACCAAAAGGCGGATGTTCATCAAGGAAGCGCCTCGCCAGTCAAACTGCCAGCGAAGATTCACATGGTTATAACGGAAACCGCACCGATCACATATCGCATGTGCCTGTGGGTTACTGGCATCTGTTCTGGCGCGGCCAGCCTTTGAGGCATAACCCATTCAAGCACCCTATCTGAAGTAACCAGAAATCTGCGGCGAAATATACTGCTGCGCCGTTTCTACATTCTGATCGGCAGCAATCTGGTACGCTTCATCAGCCATCGGCTTCATGATTGCAACCTTGTCTGGCGACCAGATGATTGCCAGGCGCTGGGCCAAACCATAGGCAAAAGCTTCCAGCCAAAGATACGGAATCTCAACCTGTTCGCCATTCTGAAGATTGGCATCCTGTAACTGACGGACGCGATAGTACTTCAGAAATTGAGCTGAATTGCCGTCTGGCACAGGCCAAAGGTTTACGGTTGGCGACAGAAGGCGGTCAAACCAGAAAGTTGTCGTAAAGCCTTGCTGCTTTTTATTTGGGTAAGAAGCATACTCCGTGCGGCTTACTGGAAGGATGATACGGTCAATCGGCTGAGACTGGCCATTATCAATCACCATGTAAGCATCAAGCATGACAACGGTATTAGCATCAACGCTGTAGGTTGCCTGGCCCTGCACCAGAGGAACCGTAACAAGGTCAACAGCCCAGAGGTTAACGCCTTGATTGCTCCAACGCGACAGCATCATGTTAGTCGCCATGCGGGCGGCTTCCATATGCTCTTGCAGCACAGCCGCGTTCCTAACCCCGATGAGGTTATACGCGTAAAGCGTCATTTCACCGAGGCTTGGATTAAAAGCGTAGGTTCCGCTGGTTGTCATAGCGGCTCCTTAGAGGCTTGCGTCATTCTTGATAAGAACGCCACCAATGTTGATGCTAACAACAGCCGCCGTTGCAGTGCTAGGAGCAATTTGCCAACGAAGGTCCGTCTTCTCTGCATAAGGAAGAGCAAAATGACGCTGAACTTCGTAATTTGTGTTGAACGGCGTTTGAACAATCAA
>JGI24890J29729_1000207_pt1 | contig 44823 bp, 58 predicted proteins | sample FreactcultureFD7_FD_29729 | JGI IMG/M metagenome (IMG submission 29729)
ATTCCTCGAGGAACAAAGAACTGCTCGCGCTGGACGTGCTCGTTCAGGTACAATAGGGGCGTTTTCTTAATGTGTTCCCGTTCTGGGTCATCTAAATATACGTATTCTACGTACAGAGATGAATCGAACGCGGGAGCCTGTGGGGCTCCAATGCTAAAGGTGTTCACAGAGCTGAAACCGATACGGACTATGATTGGGTCTTTAATGGCACATATTGGAATACCTCTCTTCAGCATGAAAAAGGGGACGTCAATTGTGTAGGTTGCGAGCCCTCCGTTGGTCAGGTACGGAGTGAGGTTCTTGCCAGTCAACTTGGCGAGAGCACCCTGCTTCGTCTGTGGTACTTCAAGATCTTGCTTCATTTCTATGTACTCTCCCCATTGCCTGTCGACGAGCTGAGCCCCAATGTACAGATCGACAAACTGAATCATGAGAGTTCCGGCCGAGTCGAGGAGATTCGAAAATACTCCTGGGTTTTGAATTTTAATGTAAATTTTTGAAATAATGTCTCCCGACCTGGGAAGTTCGACAAATGTCTCACCTCCAAAGTACTGGTTCTGGGGGCCATAGTAAACCTCGTCTATCCTGGACGTCCAATTCGTCTTTTTTGCATATTTTTCTACGAAATATGTAACCTCTGGATCTGAACTCAAAAAGACATCCTCCTGGCCAAGAATGGCGAGGCTCGTACGTCCAGCCATCTAACATCTACTGCGAAATAAACATTAGGCCTCCGAGCCCATCGTTTATCTGAAGAACATTCTTGCTCACGGCTGTAATCCTGAGCTGCTTGGCTGGATAGTATGCGTCGGATCTGTATATGTTCAGACCCAAGAGTACATACCTGATACGGCTGAAGTTTATAGGACTTTTGAATGTTTTCATGTAAAAATTTCTTGTCGGGAAATTAATGAAATTATTGAAGGGTTCAATGACCCCAAGCTGTGTTGCATCCGTGATGCGGTTCAGCATGATTTCCTCCCCGTTGAATGAGAGTCCCATGCGTTGGAGACCGTCGTTTGTCCAGTCATAGGGGAGAGCCCCGTTGACCTGTATGGCAAAGAAGAGGGCGTTGACGGGGTTTCGGAAATTGAGGATAAAGTTGTCCTGTGTGAGACCGGCGGTCAGATCAATCTCTTGGTATTGAGCCTGGTCTATCACGTATTCGAGCCGAGTCTTGGTGAACCAGTTCAGTTCGGGAGTGTCCAAGTAGACGTATTCGACTATGAGAGTCGCCTGGACAGGGTTGGTCGCAACGACCGGTATGGCCGTCAGAGCCTGGAGCGTGCGAAAGGTCACGTGAATCTCCACGTCTTGACGACTCAGAGAACACATGGGGAGATAATTTTGTGATTTTTCATAAAAATAAAATGGTAAATTCACATAGTAATCTCGGCCGGTTGCAATAGTTGTGTCGTTCTTGCCAGTCAGGAGCGTGAGTGCGGGCTGGTTTTCATACGGAATGTTTAGGTCATTCCAAATCTCTATGTATTCTCCACTGAGAGTCTGGATGGACTGTCCGCCAATTTTGAGGTCGGCCGATTCGATGGCCCATGTCCCAACCGAGTCATAGTAATGATACTGTTTGTAATCCGGAGGGAGGATGCCGGACGTGATGGGGTAGACCCACACGAATGCACCCGGTGCGAAAAACTCGTCATCGTGTCCTACAGTCACCGGATAGGACATTGGAGCCGAATCAACCCGTACAGGAATAGTGACCGGGTACATTGTATTTTCGCTCATTTTTAAGGAATTCTGGTTCGTACCGGCCAAGGTTGTAAATGTGGCTGTACTTAAATCAAGTTTCATAATCATAGTTTGAGTTGTATAATAAAGGGAACCGTTGGAATACGTGAATTGAATAATATTCGGATTTATATATGGGTTGTCCGGATTTTGTACAAACCCCCCACCGGTCGTAAGCGTGTAGGTTTGAGTATAAAATGAATATTGATTTTTTAGACCCGTAATAACTATTTTACGTATTCTGCCGTTATCGGCAACGAGTATACTCCCGTCTGGTATCCAAGAAATGCATGTTACATTTGTCAGAGTGGTCGTTTCTTCATCACCGTCATATACCCCCGCAGCATTTGGAAATATTCCAGCGAGTTGCTTGTTCCCAAACCCATCATCTTTTGAACCCTTTGTTTCGAAATAAATTACCTGGGTCGGATAAATTGCTGTATATACATTTGAATCGGGTGATACAGTGTTAATAGAACCATATCCCTCTTTATAAGGGGGATTTATACTATAAACTCCAGAGGCATCATTTAGTGTATAAACCTGTCCTGTAATTGTGTCATATAAACGTGAGTATGGGTCGGTAATGTAAACGTTTGACCCGGCAACGTGCACGGATTCTATTCTACCAAATGATGCTCCAAGTCCTATATCATCATAAGGTGCCTGGTTCGGACCTCCACCTGCGAGAGTTCGAACGACTTGAGCGGGGTCAGCGACACGCAGTAACCCTTGTTTGTCCGGTGAATAGTCTCCAAAATAAATGTAGTTATTTGAATCTGTGGCCATACATCCGACAGAACCAAGTATTGCGCTCATCCCTGTTCCGTCTGTGACTGATCCGTCTGGGTTAGTTCCTATTTTGTATCCTGCAAATACACTCGACTCTCCTCCAGAAGTTACCTGGGCTATGACCGCTCCACCTACATCGTTTTGAGGATCGAGGACATAGACTGAACCGTTCGAGTCGGAAGTTATCGCAGTTCCCAAGTTTTCAAAATATGAGTCAGATTTATTTACGTTTGAATATGAATTGATATTTGTGACGTGGTTGGTCCCAGCGACACCCGGGACGAATGTGAACCCTTGTGGAACGTTAAAATCTGTCGTTTTTCCAACGCCCGGAACAAAAGTGAAACCATCCGGAGGTGCGTAAAGAGCCGTCGTGTTGAATGTTGTCTGGCCTCCTCCTCCTCTTATGTCGTACCATACATTCACTCCAAATTTGTAGGGTACGTCAACCCCAATGTAACTTATATCGAAACCACGGTCGGCCGTGCTAGGATCGCCACCGATTGCTCCGTCACTACTTGACCAGTCCCCGCCATCGACCCGAACCCACATCATCTCGTTCGACGTTGTATCGACCGCAATATCAACCACGCTACGCGTGAAGAACAAAGGACCCGGTGTCAGTGTCCCTATCGTCCCGTTTGAATACGGTAACCCGGTATCAAAATATCCAAAACTATTCGAATCATTTCCTAGAAAGTTTGATGTATTCAAAGACAGATTCCCTATACCGACCACTGTCTGGGTTCCAACCACGTAATTCATTGTTACGCTAAACATGAGCCTCGTCCTGGTCGGGAAAACGTTCGAAAGAAGCATGGGCGGATGGTCACGGTCATCCCGGGACAACAGTTCCAGTCCAGTTACGGTCAAGTTTTGGTTCGATAGTTCCAAGTAAGGAGCTGCGAGTATCGGGTCCCATGCGGTCGACGGAGGCGTCACGAGCGAGCTTGCCCATGTGTTATACGTTATTTGACCGGGTACAAGGGCGTCTCTATCATAAAAAACATTTACTCCAAATTTGTAGGGTACGTCATCCCCAATGTAACTTATATCGAACCCGTTCGTTCCAGCGACAGGATCGCCCCCGATTCCCCCGGTACTACTTGTCCACTGCCCACCATCGATCCGTACCCACAACATCATATTCGCCGTCGTATCGACCGCAATATCAACCACGTTACTTGTTTGGAGGATGGGCAATCCACGCGGCGGACTATAGGAACCGCCCGTATATATAGTACCACTATCGAAATATCCAAAACTATTCGTGTCGGATCCTAGAGAACTTGTCGTATCCATAGATAAATTACCTATTCCGACCGATGTGCAGTCGGTTCTTCCAACGACATAATCCATGGATACTCTGAACATGAGCTTTGTCCCCATCGAATAAGATTGAGAAAGAAGCATAGTCGGATGTGTGGCAATAGTAGAGAATGCAGTCACGGTTAAGTTTTGTTTCGATAGAAACATATTCGGCCACGCAAGAGTCGAGTCCCACGTCAATGCGGCTGGATCGACGAGTGGAAGGTATGTCGTCATCATGTACGTTCCCACGTTGTTGAATTGAATATTTCCGGAACCATCGAGTGAAATCATATTTTGTACTCCATATTGGTTAAAATCATATGCAAAATTTAAAGGGTTCGCAACTGTGGTTCCGGGTTCAAAGAGAATACCGTTGAGAGGAAGTATCAAACCTCCGGTTGGGTAAATAGCTGTTCCTCCGTACGGAAGCGCCAGGTATGTGAATGATACGAATGATGACGATAGAACGTTTCCATTTGTTCCGTTGACCGTGTTCAGATGAAGAGAATAAGGGTTGGTCGTATCAGACACCAAGATTGGAATAAAAAACTCACTACTCGACTCGGCAAGTTGACCGGACGCGTCATATGTAAATAAAACAACTTTAGAGACGAGTTGTACGGATGTAATAATACTGGGAACTCCGTCTTGCAAAGAGGGAGTGTTTATAATACCAGAAATAAGCCACTGACCTACTTGGTTAAATGTAAAATTACCATCCCCATCGAGTGTAATTGCACCGCCGTTGTTCCCGAGAGAATTCAGGTTAAATGAATATACAGGCATAAACTCAATAAGTGTAATTGATGGCGTGGATGTCGAAGGCCCGCAGTAGTCGTCTATCGGTTGTACGGATATGTACGAACCCGGGTCTATTGGTGACCCCTGGATGTACACGTACCAGTTCTGTGTGACATCCGTGACTGTTATAGGAATTGAGTACGGAATGAGACTATTGGTCGAGATGGGAGTGGGATTGGTCTGCCAGAAGTTTGTCGAATTGGGAACACCATCTGCGCCATCAGAACCTATCAGAATGGTTCCGTTTCCATTCGAACCTACGAAACTGGCTCGAACCATGTAGAGCCCGGCTTGTGTGAAGTTTATGCGGCCTCCCGGTGTGATGACATATGCCAGAGGCGAGTCCTCGTTTGTCCACACTAAGTTTGTTCCACTTCTTTCAGAAAAGCTTACGTAGCCCTCTGGATCGATCGTTTGACTCAAACTGAAGAACAAACCCGAGAGCGTGTTGATGGGCGCCCCGATGGTCCGAGACCACCCGGCCTGTTCGAGTGTAAAGTCTGGTATGACCTTGCCGTTCACAGCATTGTACGTCAATAAACCGGCTCCATTACTTGAAGAAGAGTTTTTAGGATCAAACCCCCAGAAAACTCCACTATTTATGAGACTCGTGAAGTTTGGATCACCCACCACGACACTGTTTGTGGCTGTAATAACAAACTTATTCAAATCTGGGTCATAGTTTACCAAACCAGCAAGAGACGCTGACCATTCCGCAAATTCTGTAGCATTGGAAGAATAATATTGACTTGCAGACGGTATTGTTGCGTAATAGGTCGGTCCATCGATGACTATGGTTGGAAGAACTGCTGGCGGTTTTTCGTTCCAGAACCAGTCCTGTCCGTAGACTGCCAGGGGCGGCAGGGTCAATTTCAGGGTCGTTGCCCGGATCAAGTCCCCCTTGGCTGGGATTCGAACGATGTTATTCTGGCCCATGGTGATGCTCGACGCCTTGAATGGAATTTCGAACGCCTCAAGGACGAACGGCGTGTGCCGCTTGTAGACGCTCGAAAAATAGGTCACGTCCGGGGTCCCAGTAAGGTACACGTCCTGCTGACCCAGTGCAGCAATTTCTATGAATCCGGAAGACATCCTCTATTAGTATGGGACAAAAAGAAATGCGTCGTTGAACGGACTCCTTTTTGTTAGACAGTAGTAGGAAGATGACTTTGAATCTCAAAAAGTTCGACCCGAGCACCATGGGCGACGACAAGGTTTGTATTTTCATAGGCAAGCGTGGAACCGGGAAGTCGACCCTGGTGACGGATATCCTATGGTACAAGAGGCATCTCCCAGCCGGTATCGCCATGTCAGGGACGGAGGATGGAAACGGCTGGTACAAGCAGTTTATCCCTGATATATTCGTGTATTCGGACTACAACGTCGGGGCTCTCGAGAAGCTCATCGAGCGTCAGAAGAAGCTCGTCAGTACCGGGCGAGCCAGTCCGGTCTTTGTCCTCATGGACGACTGCATGTACGACCGAGCCTTTATGCGTGATACGTGCATTCGCCAGCTCTTTATGAACGGTCGGCATTGGAAGATTTTCTTCATGATGACGACTCAGTACGTCATGGACATGACGCCTATGATTCGAACAAACGTCGATTACGTCTTTGCGCTCCGAGACAACGTCCGGCAGAACCGCGAGAGCCTCTATAAGGCTTTCTTCGGCGTCTTTCCAAACTTTGATATGTTTTGTCAGGTGATGGATTCATGCACGGAGAACTATGAATGTCTCGTCCTGGACAATACATCGAAATCGAACAAGATTTCAGACTGTGTCTTTTGGTACAAGGCGCCTATCCGTAAAAACTTCCGGGTTGGGTCTCCAATGTTTTGGCAATATCACCAGCGCCACTACAATCCCAGGCACTTGAATCAGCAACGACCGGCCGAAGCGGTGAAGCGCCGGGGCGGGACGGTCGTTGTCAAGAAGAGGGAGTGATCCCAGTCGCGGAGCGACTGTACCTGGCGTTCACGGAGCGACTGTACCCACAGGGCAAATGAGTCCTACAGACTCGGTGAAGAGGCGCGTAACTTTTTAAATACAAAAATCAGTTGCAAAAATAATGGACACGTATGATCCAACAGGCGATTCGACACCGATCACGATGATTGAACAGATGCCCGAGCCGAGTGAGGATGAAAAGAAGCAGGGAATTCCGACTGGGCTTTTGCGTCCAGAAAAAAAGGTTGATGATGATCAAATGGCTGACTTTTCTACTCCTATTGAGGAACTTACAGGACCGAGTCCCATGTCTCAGCCCGAGGCTCCCTCTATGATGATGAACATGCTTCCGAGCGGCCCGGCTCCCGTTCGGCCCAAGAAGAAGTCTGCGTCGTCCACATATCCGTTTGGTCTCACGAACGAGCAGTTCTACGCGCTTCTTGCCGGTGTCGCGGCGGTCATTGCACACTCTGAACCCATTCAGGGGAAGCTGAGCAGCATGGTTCCCAAGTTTCTGTCCGAATCCGGGAAGCACAGTCTCACCGGAACAATTGTCACCGGTATTGTAGCGGCTATTATTTTCTACTTTGCTCGCAAGTTTATTGCTGAGCGCTCTTAACCACGTCGCCGCAATAGTTTTTGGAAGCATTCACTTCTGAATAAATACCCTTGTCTGTGGCAATTTTCATGAGTTTATTAAAATTTTCCCAAAAAGAATTCGAATGATCATATTCCGGAACAGTCATGTGTGCGAGCTCGTGGAGAAGCACATAGGTCGCCGAGTTTACATCGTCTCCGTCAAGGCAGATGTAAATTTCGTACCCTTTGTTTACGTTGAGACCTATGGCGCCACTCGACTTGTCCCAATTCAGCCGGCCTGTAATTATAGCCGGTTTGAGAACTGGATGCCACATGGGATCCCCGGTCGCCCTGAGGGCATCGAGGGTCGTCCAATATTTCACCTTGAGATCATCGAGAAGTTTTGGGCCTTTACACTTCATTAAAGTTGTGACCCACACGATGATGAGAATCACGGTGATTACGATCCAGATCATTCCTATTATTACGAAAGACAAATTTTGTGTACATGTCAGAAATCATTCCGTTCGGTGTCAACATCATCGGCTCCCATGTAATTAAATCAAATTTCAATTTTTTTAATTTTAAAATTAAAATTGATCCATCCAGAATGGGTTCATCTCTAAATTCTCCACCATAGAATGGTCCATCAACTAATTTAATGCTTACGTGATGTGAAAATTTTTTAATTATATTTCCAATGGAATCTTGAAAAATATTGTCCGGGTGACACATGACATCGATTCGATCCTTCTCGGGGGTGATGCCCATGAGGATGCCCCCGGGTCGGACACACCGTGTAATTGCATCCAATGATTCATCTAAAATTTGTTCATTAATAAATAAATAATGTAATGAAAAATTATAACACACGACATCCCATGGATATGTCGTGGGAACGGATCGGATGTCACCTGGTTCTAAAAATTTAATATCAATTTTATTTTTTTTTGATCTTAAAATTGCTTCGTCCATGGATGCCCTGTCTGGATCGACGGCATCGACCCGTGCCCGGACCCCTTGCCATTTCCAGAGGTCACCTCCCCGGCCACATCCGCAATCAAGGACACGGTCTCCGGGTTTAACCCAACTATTTATCAAATCTTTTTTGCAATTATTGTGCAAATTTCTAAGATTCATATGGCTTAAAAGATACACGCCCGTTTCTTTTATATGGCGTCTCTCGAGTCTGATCTGACCTGCATTCCCGGTCAGTACTTTGCGTGTATTTCCTTCGTCGGCCCGGACCTTCCCCAGAAGAATGAGAAGTTTGGCATCAAGCTCCGTGGCGCTTTCGCGACCCGTGAGGAGGCTGCGACCCACGCGAAGCGTCTGCAGCGCGAGGATGCAACCTTTGACATTTACGTCGTCGACATGTACAAGTGGTTGCTGATTCCCCCGGAGCGCGAGAACATTGAGGACGTCCACTACCAGGATGCCAAGCTCGAGGAGATTATGAGCAAGTACCGTGAGAACCAGTCTCAGGCCGCCTCGATGTTCGAGCGTCGCAAGCGGGACATGCTGGCCAAGCCCGGACCGGGTGAGTTTCCGTACATTGACCCGTCCGACGAGAACTCCAAGTACTACACGAAGCCGGACGTGCCACCCATTCCCCATCCGGCTGACCTGCTCGACGACCTCAAGAAGGAGTTCCCCGAGGCGAGCATGGACGAGCTGGTTGCAAAGGCGGATATTCGCGTAGCCGCTGAGGTTCTTCGCCGTCGTGAGGCAGCGGCCGCCGAAGCCCCCGCAATCGAGCCCCCTTCAGAGACTCAGGTCGCGGAGGATGTTCCGTCTGTTCAGTAAATAATAACTATTAATATAAATGATGATATTCAAGGTAATTGGTGTCATAATTGTCATAGGTCTCATATTTGCGACCATTGTGCAACTTGTGCCACTTGTTCCTTCAAAAATATCTCAACCTGCTTTTTTTAAAGACAGTCAGTTTGAGGTATTCAGGGATATGGAACCTCGGTCTCAGACGAGGGAAAATCCGTGGGTTGGTTTTCTTCAGGAAGATGTACACGCAAACAGGACAGGTCCTGTAGGTAATTTTTTTGGGAATGATTCACCTTCAGGAAATGCTAAACTTTATTATCTTTGAACGACAATTGGTCGCATACTTACGAATATCACACCGATAACGACTCCAATGAGAAGTATCGTGATTGGGTTCATATTTTTAAAGAGCCCGTCGGACTGAGCGACGGGGAGTCTCTCCTGCTCGACTGGCTCGAACTGGGACTGGGACTGGGACTGGGGGGGTTCCTCTCTTTGTAGAAACGGAAGACTCTCCATCTGTAATGTCATCATCACTCTCACTTTTATCTGGTACTACAAAACCATCTAAATTTCCATATTCGTCGGCATCTGATTCGTCGTCTTCCTCGTCCGAGCCAGTCTCGATACCGGATCCGTCGTCATCGGGGTCGTTACTGTCGTAATCTTCCGACGCATAGTCATCTTCGACCTGTTCGACAGGGACATAACGATCGGGGGGCTTTGAGACGCGCCCGGAACGCGTCTTACTGGCCGTGAGATCTGACTGTACTGGGGATGAAGCTGATTCCATCTTCTGAGTAATCATCAAACGTCTCGTTTAAGTACTTTGGAAAGAATTGAAGTCCTTTTTTTACGGCAATTTCGTTAATTGCAAATTCTCCTTCAAATCCAAGTCTGTTTCCTATTCCCTGAAGCTCTTCCTGAATAGAGCCGTCTGTAGAGGTTCGAATACCCATGCCAAGATCTCGTATATTCTCGATAGCATGATAAAGAAAGGTTGCGGACCTATCTAGGTCTCCAGATAACCCTTTCTCAAATCCTCTCATATTAGCTAAAAAGCGTTTCCAGCTTTCCGGGTCCAGCCCCGAATACGGGTGGATCATCCGTTCGTACTTCTGAAACTTTCGCTGGGGGGCCATTGGGAAATATGTCCATAAAAATATTACAAACAGGACTACCAACAATATCAACATCTTTCAGTTGCTCTATTATAGATGGAGGAAGAATATGTTCCTGGCCCCGAAACTCGCGGCAATCCTCGTCAAAGCACCTCTGCGAGATTCTCCCGCCCTGGACGGCGAACCAAATATGGTTAGAATTGTGTTCGCGTCTAATATTTTCGCAGAATTTGGAGTCTGTCTGGGCGTACCACCCGTCGTGTGCATGTCTCTGAACCTTTTTGATAGTTGAATTTTTCTGACCCATGAGTCGTCTCTGGATAAACTCATCGAGGCCGTCAACCTCGACTGTCTCTGTGAGAATTCTCGGGTCATCGGTATGTGTTCGGACTGAAAACAGTTTGAGTATTTCTTCACTCGGTTCTTTCGAAAACTCTCGGGAGCTTCCCAGCTCTCGCCATGGGATGTACGGGTCTCCTGACGGCTTTTTGTGAGACCACAGCATTCGAAGCCCGGAGCCTCCGTAAACAGACGCGTCTATGATGGATGCCCACGGCCCTTCCCCGAGCGCCAGTATAATCTCAGTCCTGAGTCTGAGAGCCTCGGAACGATCAACCGTGAAATCGGGCCAGTGAATATGAACGCCCGTCTTGATACCCTCCTTGACCGGCCGGTGCTTGGTTCGAGCAACAAGGCACCGCCCTCTGCTCCCAATTGCTCCATGAATTATTTCACAAAATTTCAAAATATCTTCATCACTTAATTTTTCTGGATCTTTGTAATCAAAATCTATGAAAAACTTGAAGCGCGTCGTCTTCTGTTCGACGACGTAGAGCTTTGTCCCCTCTCGAATTGCTTGAATGTACTCCCGGAAGAATTCGTCGTTTTCTTCCGGAGGGACACTGAGAATGCCACCGTCCATAAGGACATGTGTGGCCGAACCGTTTGGAACTCGCCACCGTCCAATCATATTGTAAATTATAAGCTGTAAAACTCTAAGTCTCGTCTTCGTCAGAACTGTCCGCGAATATCCGCTTGATTATGTTTTTCTTAGGCGCCGGCGGAGGAGCCGCAGGAGGTTCCGGAACGGCGGCCGCATCACGTTCATTTTCAATTTTTTCAATTTCATAACACAATTTTATTAAATTCATCTCCTGAGCGATTTGCTGAGGGTCAGACCCGTCATTGCGAAGGGCCGCGAGAATCTTGGCAAACTCAAGTTTTGAACGAGTCATATAATTGAATCGAGTTATTTTATACCGTCGAACCACGCAGGTTGAATGCGGTTTTCGTTGTCGAATGGAGAGCCTGCTGAAACTCTGGGTTCTCGAGCACATGTGTTCGAACCATTGGCCAGATGTTTGGTTTATTTGTTATATTTTCAAGAGTTTCAAAAACACAATCGTCGTTTTCATCGTAATTTCGGCGGTACGGGACCCGGCTCGATTCCATCTTGTCCTTTTCGTCTGAAAACTTTCGGAGTATAGTTCCCTGTTCAATTTTTGACATTGGCAAATCAAAAATATAGACGTGGTAGGTGTTGTGAGCCGTGACTCCGTCTTCGATATCCCTGGGTTCAGGAGTATCAGTGACAAATTTAAAATAGGAGTATGACCCCTTCTTTAGATTTATCGTGCCCCGTGTTTCTTCTTCGAGTTCTCGAACCGCACATTGCAGTGGGTTGAAAATCTCGCGTCGGCGACACCCGCCTGTCACGAAAGTCCACTCCTTGTACCGGCGGTCTCTGACCACCAAGAAGTGTTTGACGTCGTTAATCGTGCTGACTGGTATCGCCATTGCTTTGTGGCGCTCTCGGGTCGCCATTTACTATCATTTCGGGAGCAAAAAATTTCTGTAGTTTTCCCCGTCTGGGTTCGTAGGTTGCCAAAAAGACCATGCACGCCAAGGCAAACCAAGCGACCCAGTGCATTTTGTAATTGGTAATTAATTTAACTGGCGTACAGGAGCCCGCCGGTGCCCTGCATTATCCGGAGCACGTTGTAGTTGACTGCGTACAGGTAGGTCGTCGGGTACTTGATGGTTGGGCAAAGGCCGAGGACACCGTTGGTCAGGAGAGGGGGCGTCACGATACGGAAGGTGTCGAGACGGGAGAAGTTCAGGGTTCCGGTCGGCTGGAGCTTGGAGGTGTCCAGGCAGTACGAAATGACAGCCACGTTGGCAGTGGTGTTCGTGTGCATGTAACCGTAGGGGGTGTTGTAGTAGTGGGGCAGGTCGACCCAGTGGGGCAGGCCACGGGACTCGCCGACATCAACGCCGTTAATCTGGGTCTTGAACTGATAGTTGAGGCTCGCTGCCGATCCGGAGCCGTTGGCATACAGCTGGGAGTAATTCACGGCCGGGAAGGCGATGAACTTGACCGGCTGGGCCAGAGCGAGCTCCTGGGTCGGGTTGGTCCCGATGACTGCGCGCTGCACCTGGGTCACGAGCAGGTCGTGCTTCTCCTTGGCGAACCAGTCGCGCTCACCCTGGTCCAGGTAGATGAAGTTGGCCCAGGACTGGAACTGGAGGGAGGCGTAGGTCGTGGTGGAGGTGGTCGTGCCCAGGTCTCCAATGAATGAAACGACCGTATTCAGAGGCACAACCTGAGCCACAGCCGTCGCCGGGAAAGCCACGGTCAGCGACTTGGTCGATGGAACCCACGCCGTGACAGTCACGGGGCCGGTCATAGGGAAACCGATGACATACTGACCGACAGCAATAGTGGCACCGCTTATGCTAGACACTATGCCGGTCGTGAAAGTTGCGCTGGTCGCACCACCCACGATAGCCGGCACAGTCACAATCTGTGTCGAAGCGATAGGAGTAATGACTGCCAGAGGTCCGTTGAACGAAGCGCCCGAAGAAACATTCGTCGCTGCCGAGTTTGCGTAAGAAATGAGAACGTTCGAGGTGAAACCACCGTTGTAGGTCAGGGCGTTCGAGAACGTCTGAACGACCGCCAGGTTGGTGTACACATTCGAGATGGAGACGTTGGCCAGAATGTGACCCGGGAAGAGGGGGCCGGTCGTCTGCTGGATGGTGACGTTGGCCACGTTCGAGGAAAGAGCCATGAAAGACACGAGCGAGACGTTCGCCTCGGCGGCCGGCACGACGTTCGAGTTCAGCTGAGCAGTCTGTGCGAGGGTTCCTGCGTTCACGTTGATGGTGCTCGAGAGGTACGGAGACCAGGTGATGCGAATCTCGACGTCGTGGAACTGCAGAGCCACCAGGGGAATGGACACGGACCAGTCCTTGCAGAAGAAAAACTTGAGAGGCAGGAATGTCGCCTTCTGGTTGTTGACAGTCGTCGAGTTGAGGTTGAGAAGACGCTGGGAATAGTTCTGGGCACCAGTCACGGGCTCGATATCGGTCATGTACTCGATATCCTGAGTATCAATGACCTGGCCACCAATGAGAAGCTCAAACTTGTCAAAGATCTGAGTCCAATCGATATTTGGAATTACGGAACCGTTGTTATCAGTCACCGTGAAATAGACATAGCTGAGAAGATCACCCTTCTTCTCAAAACGGATCGTAGACATACCACCGGCAGATGGCGAGCCCTGGATGATCTGGCGCTCGACCGAGTTTGCATAGTGAGTGTATTTGCGATACATTGACCGGTAAAATGAGACTTCAGGCTTGCCGGTCAGCCAAGCATCCTGCTCACCAGTAGCGACAAGTTTTACAATACCACCGCTCATTTATCATTGGCTTTATATTTTTTTAGAGTGACTTAAACAACCGCAAGGGGTGGGAGCGAAACAGGATTTCCATTGAGCGCCTGGATCGCCATGTCCAGTGCGTGAGAAGTTGCGTATGGATTACTTCCAGTATCAGTCTTTTTCTCGTTAAATTTGTAGAACCTGGCATCGACATACTGCTGGACACGCCCGCCTGTGGTTGCGTTGACTGGGCCGACTGGGAATGCAACAGTCTCGGGGCGGACCTGGGAAACAACCCCTCCTGCATCGACAGGATCATTGCGAACATTCATACGCTGACCGTTTCCGGCCCTGTCGGGCTTTGACCGATCACCACTCACGCGCGTGAGTGCCTTGTTTGTATAGGCACATTCACCACCCTCTGCGTAAGGCTGTGCGACATTGTACTGCCCAGGACCGTCGCTCAGAGTGTCCTTTCGCATTCCAGTCTCCTGACGAATAGTCGTCCGCTGCATTTTCATAAAATCTGGCCGAAGTTCGGGCTTGGTGATTGCGCCGCCCTGTCCTTCTGCCCTGCTCTGAACAGGTGCGCGGTAAATGGTCTTTGTATCCTTCGCCTCGTGACTGACAAGACCAAGGGGGACGGGGCCTCCGTTCGGTACGAAAAACGCCGGAGGGCCGTCGCGCCCCTCAAGCTGAGTCAGCTTCTCCTCGTTCACATTGACTGGCAAATCCCGGAAGAACTGGTGGAAACCTCCTGCGGCCGCCACGTTCGCACCGTATCCTAGACCCGGACCGACGTTGATCCTCTCGATGGGTTGAAGATTATTCAACTTATTCGTAATGTATTCGCGCTCATAGAGGTTATAGACGGGCTGACCATGGGGGAAAGCCTTTGTATTGGGCTTTTTATCCTGAAGCGACGGGATTCCGGTCGCCTTGGGGTTGATGCGCCAGTCTCCGATACGCCGACCGTATTCTGGATTCATGGGCTTCAGATCGAAGGTATCCTTCTCGTGATCACGAGCATTGGCCATGATATCAATATCACGACGAGTTATAGACCGAGTGGTTGGGGGCAGTGGAGAGTCCTGAGTGTAGACAACCATGGAATCTTCACTCTTTTCACTCAACTTTTTGCCTGCAAACACAAGACCGACCACAGCAGCTATGGCAAATGGATCCATATATTATATCAAATTATTTGTTTTGAAGGTGATAGCGTTGTTTAAAAATACTGTTCTGTTCGACAGTGTACGTGCTGATGGGATCCCACATCATCCACGTGATGGGAACCTGAGCCGGGTCACAATAGGTGTTGGGGAAATCGTACGGCTGCTCGGTCATATTCTTGCGCCACGCCGTCGTGGGCTCTGGAACAAGCTCGCTGGTGATTTTTCCGATATCCTCGAGAGTAATCTGGGCAGGTCCCTGCCAGATGCCATCCTCGAGGACGAGACTGCTGGTGGTCAGAGTCGGTGCCATTACTATAGGATCGGAATATTATTAGCGCCCGCTTCCACCATTTCCGCCGCGCATCTGGGTCGTCTCTGGGAAGTGGAAGTTGAAGTTGTCGGGGTCGCATGCGCTTCCTCCTTGATCCTTGCACATTGGGTAAAACTTCTTGCCGAACGAAGCCTCGGCAAAAGCAGTCTGGTCGCCTGGGATTGTGCTCACCGGCATGGTGTAAAAGTTGCGCTCAGCATCGCGAATCTTTTCGAATGGGTGAATCTTTGACCATTCCTGCTGAACCTCGGTGCGAACGCTGGGATACCACGCGGCCGACGGGCGATCCGGGTTGTCGACATAATCAGTCATAAGCACATTGCCCATAGGGTTCTGACGGGTCGGGAGGCTGACTTCGGGCTGAATAATGTTCGCCTGGCGTCCGTTTCCAACTTTCACATTTCCGTCTGTAATCATATTATTGATGTAAAGATAGTACAGGACCCCCAGTACCAATGCACCGAGTGCAAAAATACGCGGATCCCGCTGAATAAGGTACAGTATGCACGTGGCATAAATAACAAACCGAGAGGTGGCAAGGGTGCGCTGGCTGGCGTTCTGGGACGCTGTCGGCCAAAATTTAAGAATCTCGTTTGAATTAAATATTTGTTTGAGATCCATTCCTATCTTCTATCGAGATTTTTTGTTGCTCTTCTTCTTGGGTCTGGGCGTCTGGGGAGGGGGAAGAGCCGCTGGGTTCATGCTGTTCATGATACCCGCAAGGGGGCCACCGCCTCGCATGAGCGAACTCATCATAGACATCATAGACGCATCATCCGTACCGTTTTTCATATTCTTTGCACAACTCTCTGCGACAGCCTCAATCTGGGAAAGAGCATCTGGAGGGAACATATTTAGAGTCATGGCAATCATATACAGCGAAGAAAGCCACTGCCAAATTGCATCCTTATTTGAGTCCGTGCACTCGGGCTCGTTCCAGTGCTTGTGAAGGTACAGCGACTTGGCAAACTCGTTCTCCTCGCAGAAAAACGCCGGATCCTTCGCCATGAGCTGAGATGACCACGGGCCCGTCTGCTTCATAAAAGTCTGATAGTCACATGGCTTGGCCTTCGCCATGTGAATAGCAAGATCGTCCGGAAAAACTGAAAGGACGTCGTCAATAAATTGACCCATCATTTCATTAAATGCCTTGACTGTTGTCATTGTATTTTACAAATGTATATATTCCTTAACTTAAAAAGGTTCAGTTAAACGAGATTCATGTGTACCGTGCGAACGGCTCGTCAAAAAATAAACAAGGAGAGCGACCAAAAAGGCTGGCTTGAAATATTCTGAATTTTTAGGCTTTCCCTCTCCGTTCATCTTATTTTTCACATAAATATATCCAACTGTGATTGCGGCGGCTGCGATTGCTGCATTGAGAGGTTCCCTGAGCATTTGATCCATTGGTATTTCCTAACATGTTTTATTGGCCAATTTTGTGTATTCTGGTTGGAGTCCCGCGCGGAGGTCCCGCAGGTGCGTCGTCAAAGAGGTTCTGATCGACTGGCGTCTCTCCGGGCGTCGCGCCTGGAACATTTGGAGGGGTCAGGGTGTTATTGACCGTCACGGTCGTGTCGACCCCCTCGGGAGTTTTTCCAAACTCCATACCCGGCACACCTTCCGGGGTAGCTTCCGGCTCGCCCTCAATGTCCGGAACGTCCTCGTCCTCGATAGGCGCCTCCTCGTCCTCGTGTTCGAGATCGAATTCGTCACCAGCGGCAGGAAGGGGGAGGTAGGTATTCAAAATCTCAGCCGTCGGCACGAGTGCCTCAATGACGTCAGCAATTTCAACCGTGAAACGACGGAATAACTCAGTCTTACGGAACTCGTCTGTGTTTGCTTCTGTGATGATTATAGGATCGTCGTATAAATTTCGGGCACAATTTTCATAACACCTTTGGACAAAAATATCATTTCCTGGAAGCTTGATGCAAATCTTCTTCTGTTTCTTGTCGGTTCGAATAGAACTTAGGATTTTGACCTGAATAACAAAGACGGCTGCGAGAAGGCTCGGAAAGAGTGAGTTGTTTTTTATAATTGCCTCTGTATTCTTGTTTGAAATTGAGGCATTCCAGGTCTTGACGTCCCGAAGCAACTCTTGGAAAACTCGAGTCATGTTTTTGCCCTGAGAAACCTTCTTGGCCTCGAGCCAAATCTCCCAAAACGCCTCAATCATGACTGGAATCATAGCCTGGCACAACTTTTTCGTAAAGCGCCGCTCGGATTCATTGAGAAGATCCATTAGTATTAAGCACTCTTTTTTACTCGAATCTTTCCCGCGGCTCTCTTCATCGAGTCCGCAGGACTCATTTGCCCGCCAGGTACACTTGCTGCGCAAGTGGGTTCAAGCACTCTTTTTTACTCGAATCTTTCCCGCGGCTTTATGCAAATTCACAAGGCTCGGGAAGTACATGTCGGGGGCTTCATCTTCTACTGGGAACTCATCGGCAGCCGATTTTCTCGAAAACCACTCAACCTTGATATCGAACGGACCCACGAGGTTCACAGTGTAGCCCAGACGCTCGAGCTGGCGGCACATATACATGACAGCCTTGGCTATGTCATACTTCGGAAACCCTACTATAAATGGCTGAACCGTGAGTATCGATGATTTTTGACCTAAATCTGAAGAGGTTCGGATGCGCCGACTGAACTGTTCAAGCATTGCTTTGTAGGTTTGCTTGAGCACGTCAGTTTTTTTCTTTTCACGAGCCAAAATTTCTTTGGCCTGCATATAATTTAAAAGTTTATCTTTTCAGTGTCCAACGAAGCGCGGGTCAGGAGATCATCCTGACTCAGACGACCCTCGAATGATGTATTGAAAGAATTTGTCAAGTCTTCTTGGAACTTTGTCCCATAAACATTCGTGAGGGCAGACTTGAGCTGAACATTCATGCTTGAATTTATATCAGAATACTGCCTGTAGCTGTCAGGGACATATGAGTTGACATATGACACGGGATCCGAAGTCGATTCCGTATTATTTATAGTCACATCTCCCGAGGGGCTTATACTCGCATTAATGTCAAACTGCTGACCAAAAAAGTGACGAGTATTCAGAAACATGAGACGAGCATTATACGATCCACTCGTTGTTGGGGTAAAATAGAGGGTCTCGAGTGGTACCATGTCTTCTTGGGTCGACTGAAACTTTTCTATAACAGCCTGAATAACCTCGAGAGGAACTGGAGCCACATCAAACATATCCATATCCAGGAGGGCGGACGTGGCAGAAGTCGACGCAGCCGCCTTTGTGGCCGCCTGAGTAGTACTGCTCTTCCGACTTATGTACCAAATAAAAAATAAGAGCAGACCCAGGAGCACAAGAAATGCCAGCTCATCTTCCATTAGTATTTGGTGCGAAAATATTTGAGACGAAAAAGATTAGCCAACATCAATGGCACTCCTCGTGTTTTCCCAGAATTGTAAATTTTCCCAAGAAACTATTAAATATATACAAACTCAACCGGCACTCCAGAGTATAGTGCGGTTTCACGACATTCTTACGCAGGGCGTTCCGTCTCCTAAAATCACACGAGTGCCGACCCTGGTCACAAACGAGGGTCAGATGCACGTCGGCCGGGAAGTTCGAGCATGGCTCGAGTCAATGGTCCCGACAGAGTTCATGTCGTGGGAGACAACCCCTGGGTTTTGCTCAAACCTGGACGGATCATCATGCCACGCAAATATGTTCGATATTGAAAATTACGGAGAAAGTCTACAGCCTGAACTTACACCAGAACTCGAGGAAAGAATCAGTAAATCAGTCACTGACTCAATGTCATCAATGAACAGGACTTAAAGCCAATAAGTTTACAATGTTTAATGAGATTAAAGACTATTCAGGCTTCGGCCATGAAGGCTGTGTTTGAGGTCTTGAAGGATATCATCAACGATGTGAATGTTTATTTTACAAAGGAAGGTGTCAAGATTCTGACCCTCGACACGGCTCGGGTCACCCTGGTTCAGATGAACCTGCCGGCTGAAAATTTCGAAGAGTATGAATGTGAAGATGAACTCATCGCCGGGCTGAACATGGCCAACGTCCACAAGCTCCTCAAGTCGGTCACGACGTCCGATACCCTGACCGTCACTGCAACCGGAAGAGATATTATGGAATTTTTAATTGAAAATCCTGAAAAGAATTCAATGACTAATTTCAAGCTGAAACTCCTGGATATCAACGAGGACATGATCGAGTTTCCCGATATTCACATGAACGTCGTGACAACCATGCCGAGCATAGACTTTCAGAGGTTTGTCCGAGACATGTCCAACCTGGGAACAGAGATGAATATATGGAGAGACGGTCACGAGATTGAGCTTAGCTGTAACGGGGACTTTGCGGATCAGGTGACCGTCATCAAGTACCCGGATGCACCACCGTGTGACAGAACCGGTGGGACGTTCAGCCTCAAGTACATTAGCCTGTATACCAAGGCGACGAATATGTGCTCGAGTATTCAGATTATGCAGGACTCTATGAACGAAGACATGCCAATCATCTTCAGATATACAATTGCAAATCTCGGAGAATTGAAATTCTTTTTAGCACCAAAAATTACGGAATAAAGTAATTAGAACTTAAGGAAACATGGAGGCCAAATTTGATTCAAGAATGCAGGAATGCAAATCACAAGAGGAGATGGCAGACTACCTCCTCTCGTGTTTTTCAATCATAAAGGAATATACCGAGGAAGCTCAAGAAGAGGTCGAGACGACTCACAGAGCCCTCGGAGTCCAGGTCAAGGTACGTAAGGGTATTCAACGGAAGGAAATTTACACACGATACATGGATGAAATTGAGGGCGAGACTGACATGCGAATAACACAGAGACATAACAGGCCATGTTCCGGGTGTGGTTTATTTTTCACAAAGATTGTGGACGAGGCCGAGGCGGATGAAATTTGTCAAAACTGCGGGACTTCCGAACGGTACCAAGAGGACGAGCTCGGGTTCAAGGAGGAACAAGAGACCGAGAAGCACATTATTTATTCATACAAGCGTGAAAATCATTTTAATGAATGGATAAGTCAGTTTCAAGCCAAGGAGTCGACGAGTGTCCCGGAGGAGCTATTGAACCAACTCAGAGCCGAATTCAAGAAACAGAAGATTAAAGACGTCGGTGAGATTACTCACGAAAAGGTTCGCGGTCTTCTCAAGAAACTCGACAAGAACAAGTATTACGAACATGCCCCCTATATCGCAACCATGCTGAGCGGTGTCCAACCGCCAACCATGCCCCAGAGTCTCGAGGATAAGCTCAGGCTCATGTTTCACAAAATACAGGCGCCGTTCGAGAAACATAAACCGACCAATCGAAAGAACTTTTTGAGCTACTCGTACGTTCTTTATAAGTTGTGTGAGCTGCTTGGAGAAGATGAGTATCTGCCGTGCTTCCCCCTCTTGAAATCCAAGGAGAAGCTCTATATTCAAGATACAATATGGAGAGGGATATGCGGAGAATTAGAATGGGAATTTATCAAGACACAATGATCCCGCTAACAATCAATCCGGTCGAGAGGAGGCTTTTGGCGCCAGAATTCCTCGTATTCGATAGACCCAACCTTGTCCGGGAAGTTGATGAGGATGCCGTGATCGAGGCCCAAGAGGTCCATGTAGTTTCGGGTCTGAATTCGGTAAGATTCATTGAGTTTGCTTACCGACTTGAGCTCTATAACCACCTTTCGGTCGATGATGAGGTCGGCTCGAACGTGCCCAACGTTTTGGCCGTCGTAAAAAACCGGGACGATGCGTTCAGTCTCATAGTAAAGACCTTGTTTTCGCAGGGCGACTTCGAACGCGCAGTGATATACGGATTCGGAGTAACCCGGACCAAGAGAGGCCCAGATGTTCTCGGCGATGGTTTGCATTAATTCAAATAGCTTTACTGTTTTTAAGACGGCGTATAGCGTTGGCTATTTCTGCATTTGTGTAGTTGAGACCATTGGCGTTTCTCTTGCGTTTTGCAGCGTTTGCCAGGGCAGAATTATTCATATTGGCTCTGTGGTGCGACTTGACAAACCTATTTATTTTGATATTCCGAGCAACTTTCATTACAGACATATTCATTCTTCCAGATGGAGCCCGCTTTTTCGCCGAAGGCTCAACCTTTTCTTTCCTCAAAGACAGCCCGAAACCACGCACGCGCTTTGCGTGATATCGTGCGACACCTTCTTCATGTGCACGAGTCGCCGAAACGAGTGCGCTCGGTGGGAGACGGTAGTTCTGACGGCCGAAGCGCCCACGGTTTTGGAAAGCACGCATCGTTCCCTCGGCCGTATTTGGATCTCCACGACACCCAAAAACGAAAACTACCGCAGGGCCTTTTATGTCCATGACCAACTGCTGCAGACTATTCATACGTTGGCCATAGGTTCTATGAAGAAAAGGCTCTCCGACAAATTTCCACCCACACAGTGAGTTGTACCAGCGACCCCATGTTGATTCGGTATTGTCATACAGTTCCAGTCCCATGTTTGGAGCTGGCTGCCTGGGTCCATAAATATGTCTCTTCCAGTTCCATTGACTCCCAGTTATAATACTTGGGGTATTTTCGGCCGAGAGTCTATCGGTCAAAAGCTGACGCAGTTTAGTTTTGCTCTGCATAAGAGACATCATCCGACTCTCCTTCAAAAGTCTCAATGAAATATAATATCCTGGGCGAGAAATGAATATTATAATTTTATCATCCGGAACTGTAAAAAGAGAGTTTGACGGGAGGAGGGTTCCGTGGCCTATGATTGTTGCGAGAGGAATTTTGTTATTTTTATTTGCAGAAATCATATTCTGAAGTTGTTGAATACGTGTCGATGAGTTATTCATTAAATTACCCACAGAAAATTACTTGAGAGGTGTTTTGAAATGAGACGCGTACTTGACCCTGATCCACTTGGCATCCTGCTTGTAGATGCGGTGGGCCCGAGGTGCCATGCGTTTTGTGAGCGTGCTGATGGCCACGAGTCGCCGGAAGACGGCCAGGGGCAGTTCCTTGCCCTTATTTATCGCGCACATCAACGCCTTGTGGCGGTTGGTCATCGCCTCTACGGGGTGGTACCCAAACTTGGTCAACATCCCGTGCTTGAGGGGGCCTATGAGGCTCTTGGGCTTCCCTATCGTTCCCACATCGTAGGCGGGCTGACCTTTGACGCGAACCGTCTTGGCCTTGCGGACGTACGAGTACCCTGGACGGGAACTCGTCCCCTTGACCGATATGCGCTTGGCTGAAAGTTTCCGCACATGAGCCTTGCGGAGGTCTGCGTGCATGGTACAATCTATCCAGAAAATTCTTGGGAATAGCCAGCCATGTACATTCGAATCTTTGCTTCACTGGACGCACCGAAATTAAAGACTTCTGAGTCGCATGAAAGATTCCATGTCGGAATTTCATAGTTGTATCGAAGTTTCATATTTGCATATAAAAGACTCATTGCATATGACTTTAAATCTTTAATGTTCAGTGACCAGCCTTCCCACCCCAATTTTATAGCAAGAACATCATTCTTAGAAACAAAGACACCCGATGGCGTCGACTCGACGGCTCCACCGTCTATGTAATTCATTCCGTCATCCATCTTCACGGTAGAAAAAATAAAGGGAATTGCGATTGAAGCACAGACTGCGTCCAATATACTCGCTTCAGGAGTTGTGTCGACACTGAAATACTTGGTCTTTTCAATCTGTACACAATACGATGAAACATGTAATTTTATAGGAAAATAATCATATAATTCTCTGAAATTAATGTCAGTCTGTTTCATTTCACGTTCACATATTTCAGAAAGTACTTTTCGAATATTCTTCAATGGAACAAGTCCATAATTTTTTAATAAACTTTTTATATTAATTTTCATAAGATTATTTACTGGAATTTTTAATGAATATTCAAGTATGTTTTTAATGTCCCCTTTCATCAAACAGTACAAAAATCCGAGAAGTGCTCCAGCTGATGCTCCAGAAATTTCTTCAAGATCATCTTTAATAATTTTATGATCTTTAAGTTTTGAAATTGCCCCGAGGTATACGTAAAACCCCATGGCGCCCGGTCCGATGGAAAGATATTTTACCATTCTTAATAATTAAAATTAATAATACTCTGGAAATATCCCGCGTATCGCTGCAAACAGAATGGCGAAGAGTGTGGCATGAACGGCTATAGGCGTGATGCCATCTCCGTGGGGAATTGAGAAAAGCAAATGGGGCGTCAACAAGACGAATAAGATCATGGGCATGATGAAGTCGGCTTTCGTGACCGTCACCTTTGTGACATATTTTATAATTATAAAATTCAAAATTGAAAATATAATTGCATGAAACCCGGCCTGTACGAGAAGGGACTTCCCGGGAGGGAGCCCAAAGAAAAGGCCGGGGGTCAGAAGAGCGAAAAGAAGCGCCGGAACAAATACTTTTGGTCCGGTGATATCAAACATTACTATAGTGATCTATATTTTGCCGGACCCATTGATAAAATTGAATGTCAAAAACATTATTATAAATTACTGGAATATTTGAGACGAGCCCCCACAATGTCTCCTCTGTTCTTGTGGGGGCATCAATTAATGAATTTTTGTTTTGAGAAATTATAAATTCTACAAATTTTGGATATTTTGAATTAATTTTAATGTAATTTGTATCCTGGTATTCTTTGATACGTGTCCATGCATCCAAGAGTTCCTCGGAATGCCAATCCTGCCAATCCTCCGGGTCGAGTAACTCGGGAGATTCGTACCCATCGTCTGAATCATATGCCAGGTCGTAGTTGTAGGCATCGCGGGAATACTCGTCGTTGATACCCATTGTAGTTTACTAATGAACGGCTTATAGCTTTAGACCAGTCACAGTGACACCCGATGTCTCCTTCACGGGCGCGGCATCCATGATGGCCTGAAATGCACCCTCGACCTGGGCGTCGTTTCCACCAAAGAATGACCGTAGACCAGCCTTGATGACATCCTTCGACAGAGACCCCTTCTTCTTGGATTTCTTGAAATTTACCTTGATCTTGTCGTGAATTTTGATAGTATCAATCTCGTGGATTGCCATGTGCTGTATCACAAACTTGCGAAGCTCCTTTTCACGTGAATTCAGCGTGGAGAGATCTTTGCGAGCTGCGAGGAGTTGAGCCTTCAAGGCTATCCATTCTTGCGTTGCTGTTTTAAACTCCATTTCTATTGTTTTGGAGGTTATTCTTATATGTATAGCGCGGCGCCTACTGGTATTCAAAATCAACCTCAAACCTGGGCCGCATAATGTCAGGAGGTATCGTGCTGAGGTTGAAGATACTGACTGGGTCACGGGGATTCAGGGGCTCGGACCGCTCTTGACGATTGGCGTTGCGCAGAACGCCGCCCAGAGTCTCTGGGTATCCAATCTGGCTCCTGGGATCTAGGAAGGTCATACCGGACAGAATTGCGCTCGGGTCGTACTGCCCATAGTCGTCGGTCGACACAACCTCACGGGGGATCAGGGATGCTGCAGAAATGCCATCATCCATGGCTGCGGGCATACCACCACTTGGCGCCTGAGGAACGGGCGCCGCGTTTACAATTGCTGGAGCCATGACGGTATTATTCGTCATTACATTCTGAGTTCCGGCAAGGGGTGCTGCTGGTGGGGACGAGTTGGAAAATCCGCTGCGGCCTCCGCTAAACAGAAGGAAAAGAATAATCACGACCAGCAAAATTATGGCGACCCGCTTCCGATTCATCTTATATTAGGATACGAATAAATTAATCCATGTCAAGATAGTCCGCCGGGTCATCAGCCTCCTGCTCATCATCGGCTGGCTCCTCAGTGAACAAATATTCCTTGGTGGGATGAACCTTGGGCGCAGTCCTGGTGCGAACCTGGATGACGCGCCAGATGGGCCCGAATGACTTTTTGAGAAACCAAAGACCGGAAAGTTCCAGAATTACGTCACATTTTGTGCCAGGCTCCACCGCCTGGAGTTCCATGGGGTTTTTCTGGGTATCAAACGCCAGGGCCCGAATTTCACCCTTGACAGTCAGCAGAGTCGCATCGAGCGTGCTGTCGGTGATGCTCTCCTGATATGCGGCGCAAATAATCTCATCGCTCAGGTTCTCCTTCCTGAACCACTCAACCTTGGACTCCTTGGCCTTGGCGATAATCTCGGCATCAATCTTGGCAAACAGACTCGGGTCATCAACCTTGAAGGAAACAGACTTGGTCTCCATGGGATCCTGGAGAATGAGACCATTCACCTGGTGCCGGGCTGAACTAATCTTTAGGAAATAACGGCCGTTTGGCAGCTTCTGAGGTGTTCCGTACTCCATTGTATATCAATAATTATTATATTCTTTATAGTTAGATGAGCGCGACCTTTCCGTGCCGTGGAGAATTTGTTTTAAAACAATGCATGTGCCTTGCTGACGAAATGGATCCTTATTCTAACGTATGTGGATACGTGAACAGGCAGAATGGTCTCGTCTATCCATGCGATCCTGGATGTTGTGGCGGGGAATGCAACAAAAGTGTACGGGGAGTTCGATTTCACATTGACCCGTCACAATATTCGGAAACTTTACCAGAAGGTTTTAATGAAAATTTACCCCAGTCAGACTCAACAAGCGTTCCAGCTGGTGAAACAGTTTTACAGCCTGCTGCTGAGGCGCCAGTTCGGATGCCTCTATGGCAGCTATTTATAGCGCCTGCATTGTTGTTAATTCTAATTTTGATATCGTCATTCCTGGCTTAAAGGTACCCGTCCCGTGTATAGTACAATGGACCAGACTTCTATCAATGACCTGCTGAAGGAGATCAAGGCACTTCGCAAGGATATGCGCAAGATCCGCCAGCACATGGAGGACCCTCAGGGTGAGAAGGCTAAGGCTCGCGCCGCCAATAATGGTTTCAACAAGCCCCTGAAGCTGTCCGACAAGCTCCGGGCCTTTCTGAACCTGGGTCCCGAGGACCTGATGTCTCGCTCCCAGGTGACTCGCAAGGTGAACGAGTATGTGGAGGCCAAGGGCCTGAAGAATGGCCAGAAGATTGCCATGGATGCGACGCTCCAGGACCTGCTGCAGGTTCCAGAGGGCATCCAGGTGACCTTTCTGAATATCCAGAAGTTCATCAACCCCCACTACATCAAGGAGCCCAAGGAGGTGAAGCCTCCCAAGGAGCCCAAGGCGGCTCCGGCTCCCCCGGCGGTAGCGGAGGCGACTTCCGAGCCCCCAAAGGAAAAGAAGGTTCGCCCAAAGGTCGCGAAACCTGCGGCGGCTTAAAAGGTTGCTTCATATCATAAGAAAGATGGAACAAATATCTCGCGAGTTTCTAAATGAACTTGTGGGAACAAAAATCAAAAATATAAAAACGTATCAGCGGGCTTTCACTCACAAGAGCGCGCTGAAACGTTACGAAGGCCTCGAGGGTTCTTACGAGACCCTTGAGTTCATGGGAGATTCAGTGCTTGGGTTCATCGTGACCAAGCATCTGTTCGACTTGCATGAGAAGGAGCAGGAGGGTTTCCTGACCAAGGCTCGGACCAAGATGGTCAGGGGAAAGACGTTGTGTGAAATCTCAAAAGTGCTTGGTCTGGAGAAATACATTATGATGGACGAGAAGGGCGAGCGCAACGGGTGGAACACCAATGAGCACATTATGGAGGATGTCTTTGAGGCCATGGTTGGAGCCATCTACCTAGACCTGGGGATGGTTCACGCCAAGAATTTTGTTCTCGAAAGTTTCAAAAAGGTGAAAACATCTCTCGTCGACGACAACTACAAGGATCAGCTTATGCGATGGTGCCAGGCTCTTAAATATCCCCTTCCAGATTATGTACTGGCCAACACGACCCCGGCCGGCGTTTTTTGTATCCAGGTCGTGGTCGATGGCCACGGCGAAGGATTCGGATATGCAACGACCAAAAAGCAGGCTGAACAAAACGCAGCCGAAATTGTACTTAAGACGGACGTTCGTTTCAAGGGAAAGAATGTCCCAGCTCCTGGAACGAGTAAAGCAACTCAAGGAGGCGAAGTACGCCGACCAGAGGACGGACGAATGGCTGGAGCTCCGTGAAAATATGATCACAGCGAGCGATGTCGCATCGGCCGTCGGGGACAATCACTACGAGTCCCCGGATGCATTTGTTCGAAAGAAGGTTCTCAAGACAAAATGGGCAGGAAACGTCGCCACGGCGCACGGGACGCTCCTCGAGCCTTTCGTACGTGATTTGTACGACGCGAGGTTTGGGAAAAAGACGACAGAAATTGGACTTGTTCAACACCGGGACTATCCTTTTATCGGGGGGTCGGCCGACGGCATCACGGACGACGGGATTTTGCTCGAGATTAAATGCCCCCTGACTCGCAAAATTGAAAACAAGGTTCCGGTCTACTACATGCCCCAGATTCAGCTCTTGCTCGAGATTCTGGACTTTGAGGACTGTGACTTTGTGCAGTACAAGCCGGCCGGGGCGCCAGATGAGAACGGAGTTTCTCATCTCCCCGAGCAGTTCGTCGTGACTCGAGTCAAGCGAGACCGCGAATGGTTCAAGGCCAAGCTGCCCATCATGCAAGCCATATGGGACAAGGTGATCAAGGGGCGTGAAAGCGGTCTCTGTGAAATTCAGAACGATCCAATTCCGTGGGATCCCCTGTTTAAGAGAGATGTCGTTTGCGAAGTACAGAAGGAAGATGGATCCCAGGTGCCCACACAAGTCGAGGATTCTCAGGTGTAAGGAGTGCACAGGGATGTTCTGTGTCAACTGCATTCAACTTGAGAAGCATTCGTGTACGAAGATGCAACAGCGTATTCGTAATGAAAAGGATATTTTAGAAAAGAACCTCGTGAAGGTTGTGGCGGCAAAGGTTGCGCCTATTTAACCTTGGAGAGGACATAAATAACAAGAGCCGCAAAAATAAGCATGATAATAAAATCACCGTCTTTATTTATGTGACCATTCCAAACCATAGGCTGGCATGAAGTTCCTGGGGTCGACGACGGCTTGCTCAGACCTGGGCGATACCACGTGGTCGTGACCATATCCGGAAACTCCATTTTACGCGCTGGAAACCCAAGGAACGGAGCCGGACTTGGTGCCTCCTCTTTGAGATAAAGAGGGCCTGAACGGTTGATGTGGTTCGGGGTAAAGTGGGTCAGGTCATCATTCGGGTCGTTCATTTCCATAGGACGCTCGTCGCGCTCGACAACAAAGGTCCCATCGGGGCCGTCATAAAACCCTCCGTTCCCGGGAGTGCCAAAAGTGTTTGTGGCGGTGAACGGGTTGATGGCGTTAATTTTGTTACAATCATTGATCATAAAGGCGGTTGCCATTAATAAACTCGTATATTTTTTTCCACCGTCGAATAATTCTTGGTCTGGACCTTGGCCCTGTGAAGTTCCCACATTTCGTCCAAATCAATGTTCAACATGTGAGCCAACTGAAAGAGGTAACTGAAGACGTCACCCATCTCCATAACGACATCAATGCCGCGATCCTTCTTCAGACCCGTCTTTCTGTACAAATGCTGGTTCTGACGAATAGCACTTGCAAGCTCGCCACTCTCCTCTGTGTAGAGCATCCATACTGTGCTGATGGGTGCCTTGTCCCACCCTTTGCGCTTACATAGTTCGGCGGTTTCGTCGCGGTAGCGATTCATTCCTTGTGTAGAACACGCCTCGTTCCCTTAAGCTACTTTTGCGAGTTTTGCGAGATTTTTCTGGAATTTTATTACCAACATGAGAGCAAAGAACAGACATACGACATCTATGGCAGCTACCCAATTTTTAGTCTTTTTGTCTGAATGAGTTTTTTCGAAAGCCCATGGTTCGACGACGACAGTCCCAAAAAGTTTAATAACCCGCTCAAGTATGAAAAAGATGAGAAACCCAATGAGAATATCATCAAGAGATCTCGTCATTTATTCTTACTGAGGATTAAATCCATATTTGTTGTTTATCGGGAGTTTATTTCCGTACGTGCTCGTGTTCATTGGTATTTCAAGAGGAATGGGGTTTGTCGAAATATCCTGCAGATACACAATCTGCTGAAGAACACCCGTCATGACGAGGCCGACCGCCTCGGCCACAACCTTGGAGTTCATAGTCTCGACCTGACCCCTGACGTTATCGTAATAATTCGACGCCATGTTGATGTAGACCTTGCGCATGAGACCCATAATGTCGGCGTCGGGCTGGCGATCAATGTCGTACCCCGTCTTCTCCTTGACATCACTCATAAGATGCTGGTGAATTGTTTCCTTGTTAAAGTCCGAAAAAAAAGCATCAGACAATGGTGTCGGTAGAAACTTTGTAGACATTTGTAATGGCCTGATAAAAAAACGAGACCCCTATTACTCAATGAAGGTCATCAAGCGCAATGGAGTGCCTGAAGAAATGCTATTCGACAAGGTAACTCTCCGTATCCAGAGACTCAACGAGGCGCCAGAGTTTGAGACTCTCCCAGGGGTCAACCCGACCAAGATTGCCCAGAAGGTCTTCTCGTCAATGTACGACGGAATTACGACGGCTCAAATTGACAATCTGAGCTCGGAGGTGGCCATAGGGCTCATCACGGAAGACCCCGACTATGAGACCCTGGCCATGCGAATCGCCGTATCGAACCTTCAAAAAACGTGCCCCAAAACTTTCAGCGATGCAATGATCGAGCTTCACAAGAGCAATATCGTCAGTGTAGAGTTTATGAAAAACTTGACCCTCGACATGGATTCGTGGATCGACCACCGTCGTGATTACCTTTTCGGATATTTCGGAATCAAGACCCTTCAAAAGGGCTACCTGAATGTCGGCGAAACGCCCCAGTATCTCTTCATGCGCGTGGCTCTCGGAATTCACGGCGGAGATCTTCCGAGAGTCCGCGAGACGTACGACCTGCTCTCACAGAAGTACTTCACGCATGCGACGCCGACCCTGTTCAACGCTGGAACCAATAAGCCCCAGATGTCGAGCTGTTTCCTTGTTGCCATGAAGGATGACTCGATCGAGGGCATCTACGAGACCCTCAAGGAATGCGCGCACATTTCGAAGTGGTCAGGAGGTATCGGCATCCACTGTTCGAACGTACGAGCCCGAGGGTCCAAGATCAAGGGGACGAACGGGGTCGCGGACGGTATCGTCCCTATGCTTCGCGTATTCAACAATACGGCGCGGTACGTGAACCAGGGTGGCGGGAAGCGCAAGGGGTCGTTTGCCATCTACCTCGAACCGTGGCATGCAGACATTATGGAGTTTCTCGAACTGCGTTTGAACCAGGGTGATGAGGAGGCGCGGTGCCACGACCTGTTCACGGCGCTCTGGATCCCGGATCTCTTCATGAAGGCTGTTGAGAAAGACCAAGACTGGCATCTCATGTGCCCACAGGAATGCCCACACTTGACAGATACCTATGGAATGGAGTTTGACAATTTGTACAGCAAGTATGTCCTCCAGGGAAAGTTCCGTCGGGTCGTCAAGGCTCGGGACATTTGGAACGCAATGATCAAGTCCCAGGTTGAGACCGGGACGCCCTACATGTGCTACAAGGACTCTGCGAACACCAAGTCGAACCAGAAGAATATCGGCACAATCAAGTCTTCGAACCTTTGCACAGAGATTATGGAAGTTTCAGGACGAGACGAGACGGCCGTCTGCAACCTGGCATCCCTGAGCCTGCCGGCTTTCGTCGAGAGTTCCGAAGGAACTCCCTCCTCATTCGACTTTGAGAAACTCGCCAAGGTGACCCGGATCGTGACTCGAAACCTAAACCGGGTCATCGACAACAACTACTACCCGACCATTCCTGCACGGAGGTCCAACCTTCGACACCGTCCCATCGCCATCGGCGTCCAGGGTCTCGCGGACGTCTATATGATGCTCGGTCTCTCGTTCGATGAGCCCGTAGCCCGGCAGTTGAACAAGGAGATTTTCGAGTCCATCTACTTTGCGGCGCTCGAAGAGTCGTGTCTGTTGGCCAAAGAGGAGGGCCCGTACGAGACGTTCAAGGGGTCTCCCGCCCACGACAAGAAGCTTCAGTTTGACTTGTGGGGAATTACCAACCACGGCTTTGACCGAATCAAGGATGATATTGTGAAATGGGGTCTCCGGAACTCGCTGCTGGTCGCGCCTATGCCGACCGCGTCGACCGCCCAGATCCTCGGGAACAACGAGGCGTTCGAGCCCTACACGACCAACATCTACCTGCGTCGCACGCTCGCTGGCGAGTTTGTCATGGTCAACAAGCATCTCGTTCGAGACTTGCAGAAGATTGGCAAGTGGAACTCGGACGTGAAAAACGATATCGTTCGAGCCGGTGGGTCTGTTCAGGGTCTCGACATTCCCGAGCGCGTCAAGGAGATTTACCGGACCGTATGGGAGATTCCGCAAAAGTCACTCATCGACATGAGCGCGGATCGTGGCGCGTATATTGACCAGTCCCAGTCGCTCAACATATTCATGGAGGATCCGAGTCAGGCGAAGCTGAGCTCTATGCATTTGTACGGGTGGAAGAAGGGGCTCAAGACGGGTATGTACTACCTGCGGACGCGCCCAAAGGCCAAGCCCCAGCAGGTCACCGTCCCTGTGTCCGACGTATTCCTCGCATGCCGACGGGACAACCCCGAGAGTTGCCAGATGTGTTCTGGTTGACCAGAACACCTGGATCCGTTCCGGATAGGTAATTTTGTTGCGTTAAATTAATTATTACAGAAAAGGAATTTTTGGAGGAAAGACATTTAAAATTATCTGGTTATAATACTAAATGAAGAACAGTTTTGCCAATCTTGTGGCTTCCATGAAGAGTACGCTCCCTAAGCCCAAGTCCCCGAAGCGCAACGCAGCTCATTATGCAGCCCAAGCCGCGTCAGTCCGTGCCCAGCGGAATGCAATCGCAAAATCTCTGGCGGCGATCGCGCGTCACAGTCCTCAGAAGGCGGCTTCACTCAATGCATCGATATTGGCACGTGTCGAACGGGTCGAAAAAGCCCTCAACTCTCCCAAGCGCAAGTCAGCGTCACCTCCCAAAGTGAGGCGCGTCCAGAACCGCAAGGGACGCGTCATTTCAATGTATATACCTGCCCCGCCAAGTCTGAATAAACTTGCAAAAGAGGCCAAAGAGAGGAATGAAATGAGGAGGCAGTTGAATCGATGGGTCGAAGCCGAAAAAATAAAGCTTGGAGGAGTGATAAAGAAATATTAAATATATAATTTAATGGAACACATAAGACAAAATGTAATAAAATACATGGACATTGATACAAAACGCGCCATGGGATTACCTCCCGGGAAGATTGACCCCGCAAAGGCATGGCGCCTTTGGTATCTCTTGAATTCTCATGATGGAATTATTTATAATTTAAATTCAAAATCTCTTCATGTATTTCATGAAGGATTCCACATGATCAAGAGGCCATTAGAATTTAATAATTTTACAAATGTTTTTAATGAAAATTGTGAACATTACATGATGGAAATTACATCCCCGAACGGATCATATATTAATTTCCCACATCATGGAGAACCAGTCTATACAAATCTCAGAATTTTACTTAGAGGATCGAGCCTTGGTTAAAAGAGATGCTTTTCTGGAATCAGATTGATACACTAAAAATACATGTAGTCCCGCATACAAAAGACCGTTCCAAGTACACATTGAATGGGANCCCCCTCAGGTTTCAGATCCCACGCTCAATGTGTAGATGGGGTGTATCGTCCTACAAGGCTTTTCAGGTAGATATATCGAATGAAGAATTCCTGACATGGTGGCGCGATCTCGAGAGTAAGTTGTCTGTGCAGGAACCATTCGTATCGAACCTCAAAGGTGCGACCCTGAGACTCAAAATTGATGATTCTACTTATATTTTTGATGAAAATTCAAAACAGGTCTCGCCCGAGGTTCAAGAAGGACTCTTCCGTGACCAAGAACTGTCGTGTATAGTTGACATTGATTCTAATTATTTTTATAACGGAAACTGGGGGCTCATCGTGCGAGCCTACCAGGTGTTATACTACGGCCCCGATGCTAGGGTAACACCCGAACCGACCGAGGCGCCCATTTTAAAGAAGGGAGTGTGTGCTTTTTTGATCGACTAATAACCCGCCGCCTTAATCGCAGCCTGACCCTTGTCGGTGACGGCCATGTAAATAACTCCAAATGAAACGAGTACGCACAAAATGGCCATGACCAGCATATATATACTATATTGTTTGTTTGACTTGTGTGTCGCATCTTTCTCGGCAAAGTCCTTGTTATTACCATAACAATCCATAGAAATTGAACTACTAGAAATCAAAACGACAGAAATACACAGGATAAAGCACCCAGCCATTAGAGCGAGGGGATGGAAAGGCATTTGATTTAGACATTTATTTTATTTCTTGTAAATCTCCCGAGCCTTGGCCAGAAGCTTGCCCTCGAGCAACGCAAAGCCCTTGATGCCCAGTTCCTTCTTGGCCTTGGCGACCGCGACTATCCAAGGGTTCTTCTTCTCACCCTTGGACTTGGCCTTGCTGACGAGTTCACCCTTGACCATCTTGAGATCCTTCTTCTTGAGCCCGCCTGTGGTTACGGTGGCGTTTCCATGGAAAACCTGAGCGCGCGATCCGACAGTCATTTTATATAATGATGGATTTTTATTCAGACTTTCAAATTATCAGCTATGGTCTTGTCTTCCCGAACCTCGATAAACACGGGCAGGAACATGCTCTTGTCTCCGGTCTTCTTTTCCGTGATGAGCGCGTTGGGCGTGGCGGGTGAGGGACACGAATTTTTTAGGACCACTTGGTTTATTAAACAGAAAATATCTTCTTGAGAGTTCTAATATTGAGCTTGGTCTTCGTCGCGTTCTGGATCTGGTCGAGGAGCCGAGGGTCCTTGAGCAGCTCTGCGCTCAGAGCCGCTTTTCCGGCCTGAAGTCCCATGATGCTCTGTTCGATACTCGGCACGCTGTCACTGCCGATATACACGAGACGGCGGACAACCACCTTCTTGGTCTGGCCGGTTCTGTGAGCGCGTGCGATCGCCTGCAGCTCAGTCGCCGGGTTCCAGCTCGGAGCCGTTATATAGACCCTCGTCGCGGCCTGCAGGTTCAGACCGACACCACCAGCCTTGATCTGTATCAGGAAAACCGGCGCGGGGCGAGGCGCATCCTGGGCCTCGCTCGAGGCTGTAAAGGCGGCGATCGAAGAGTCGCGCGTGGCCTTGTCGACCGACCCATCTATTCTGAAGACTGTTCGATCGCCGAGCCGTCTTTGTATCTCATCCATCTCTCCGATGAAGTTGCAGAAAACGAGCGACTTTTCGGTCGGGTGTGCGGTGATCGAGTCGAGCAGGACCTCCATCTTTTTCGAACGTCCCTTCCACTCGTCCGGGTCGGTCTTTGCCTGAGCCGCGATACCGTTGAGGTAGGCCTGAGGCCACGTCATCACCTGGCGCGTCCGCATCAGAGCCTCGAGGAGCTCCATCTGGTGCATCCCCTGGTTTCCAGAGTTCATTATATTGCGGATAACCCCCTGGGCTCGCTCGTACACCTCATGGTACAGGTCGAACTCCTCATCGTACATCTCGAGTTCGAGGTTCTCGAAGTCGCACGGCGGCAGCTCGAGCCGCGGATTGTAATTGGCCACGTCAGCCTTTGTTCGGCGCAGGACGTACAACTGTCGGTACGAGTCCGGGATGGCCTGCACATCCTTGCGGTTGTGCCCGAGGAAACCGCACAGAGCCACAAAGTCGGCCATCGAGTTGAAGACGGGCGTGCCGGTCACGATCCACCGAATCGCACCGTAAAGCGCGCATGCTGCAATGTGCGTCTTCGAACGGCGGTTTCGAATCTCATGTCCCTCATCGAGGATGACGCGCCCCCACTGGACGCGAAGCAGGGGGCAGATGGGCATACCGGTGCGAGTCGGCAGAACCGAGTAGGGCGCGATGGTTACGTCCGCGTCAGTCAGAACTCGTTTGGCCCCATCGAACACACAGACGGACAAATGAGGCGCGAATTTCTGGATCTCGTCGCGCCACTGAGAGACGATCGACTTGGGCACAACCACCAGAGTTCGAGTCGGATTCACGCACATGACTGCGAGCATTTGGACAGTCTTGCCGAGGCCCATCTCGTCGCACAAGAAACCGCCCGGGTGGTTTGGGTCAGACTCGCGATCGGCAAGCCAGCGAAGGCCATCGTGCTGGTAAGGCGAGATGAGGCGGGTCTTCAGAAGGCGCGCCATCTGGTTTTGGGTTGGAAGTCAAGTTTCAGTTTGGGTCTGGCAGTCGGACGACATCAATTTTTGTCTATGCCCAATGCATGGCTGACGAGCAAACTGTCCAGCAAATTGTAAAAATTATAAAGAATGCAACTTCAAGACCGGAAGATATTTCAGCGGCAATATCAAGAATAATTAAACGTGGAATAAAAATACCTGGACCTGTCGCTGTCGCTGCAGTTGCCCGTATCCCTCAAAAGAATTTTGTTCCAACAATTACACAAATTATAAAAGGTGCGGTAGGAAATGAGGCGGGTATTGCCATTGTGAAGACTGTCCCAAAGAGTGTAATTTCAAATATTTTTAAAAATAAAATTAAAAATGAATTTCCTAAACCCATAGTGAATGCAGCACGGAATGCAGGGGTGACGGTTCCCACGGCCATCGCCGCCGCGGCATCTGGTCCCAACAAACCTCCGGGGGTCAATTCGGCATCGGGTCCCAACAAACCTCCGGGGGTCAATTCGGCATCGGGTCCCAACAAACCTCCGGGGGTCAATTCGGCATCGGGTCCCAAACCTCCGAGCTCCAACAAGGTTCCGATGGTCAAGCCTATTTTCTCACCTAAGAATAAGATGAATCAATCAAATAAAAAACCAGGGTACCTTGTTCCGGAACCCCCTCGCCCACGGAACTATAGCCAGCTGTCATTGCGTCAGCTTCTGCAGGCTCTCAAAAATTATCCATCAAATTCATCAATTATTTTGGAACAAATTAGAAAAGTATTTTCACAAGAGCTTCGTAATCTCAGATACGCATCTGGTTCAGCGCGTCACAGGAAGCTCGGTGACATTCTTCGACTTTTGCCCCGTAATTTTAAGAACCGTGGAAACGCGACATCTATGGTTATAAACAGTATAAGAAACGCGTCGAGTCTGCGTACACTTGGGAATATTGCTACTAATTTAGGTTCAGTTCCTAATGAAAATATCAAGAGGGCATTTAGGCTTCAACAAAACTATTTGAAGCGCAAGGCGGTGACGTCCTACGGATCGTACGGAACATCTCGATCGTATGGGAACTACGGGTCGTCTTACGGAGGCGGCGCAGCAGCCCCAACCATGCCGTGGGGTGCCAAGAATTATCGTTTCAATTTCAGGAACAAAAATAAGACGCTGGCGGCGCCACAAGGTGGCAATTGGCTCAAGGCTTTGGTCGGTCGTACGAGTGTTCCTGTCGAGGCCCCTGTGACTGCTCCACAGAGAAACGCCATCAACTCGGTCGGAGGCGTCAACCCGGCTCTTCGGCAAGTGGCGGCCGTTCCGGGCGGCCCCCCTGAAATTGTCAAGGCGGCCGAGGCTCTCAATTTGACAAACGGAAATAAGAAAGAAGCTATGGAAGTTCATGAGGTGAGTCAGCCAGCCATCAAGGCTGTCCAGAATCTCGGAGGGAGCAAGAATGCTCTTCACGTTGTGCAGGGGCTCAACGAACTCGCTTCTCCGAACCCCAAGAGCGTCAACAGCTACTTCCTCAAACCTAAATATGCTGCATTGAACCGTGCAATCCGTAAGATCCAAAAGAAGAACCTGGAACACTTGGTTCGTCTCAAAATTGCTAGGGAACCTGCAAATAATAAATTTAAGACTTTTAAAAAGAAATATTTGAGGGAAATTGTGTCATCGAATATTTATAAAACTTCTGCCGCAAAGAAAGCCCGGAGAGCATCAAAAAATCGTGTCTCTAAGGCGTCAAGGTAGGGTTATCACTGACAAGGTAACCAAAATGGACATGTATGAGTACATCCAGGAGATTTCGAGCATTCGCGAACGTGTCGTTCGTTCGAGGCCAGACTGGCCCGCGCCGTCATGGATCAAGCTTACGACCATGACTATGCACTCGAAAAACGACATCAAGGTTGATATTCCGAAATTTCGCGAGAGGTTTCAGGCGATGACTATTCGTCCCAAGGGTTCAGACGGTCCTGGGTTCCAGTGGACTATCAGGAATACAGGGTTTTATAACCAAGTCTCTATTCGGTGCCACGATGACTACTCTGAGAAGAGCGTGAAGATTTTCCCAAACGGCACCATTCACCTGGCCGGTGGGAATTCTCCCATAGACGGCGAGAGAATACTGAACCAGGTCGCCTTTATCATGAAGGATGTTCTGGAGCTGGAAGAGCTTCCGACTCTCGCTCCGTTTGAGATATCTATGATCAACTCGAACTTTCACTTCAACGTCATTGTGAACAGTCACAAGGTCAAGACGCGTTTCGAAAAGCTTGAAGGATTCAAGGTGACCTACGAGCCCGACAGGTACAGCGCGGTCAAGATCAAGTTCAAGCCCAAGCCTCATATGAAGAAGATGACTGTGAGCGTGTTCAAGTCTGGTGCGACGCTGGTTGGAGGAGCCAAGACGCTCGAGGAGATTGCAGCAGCCTACGATGTGATGCTGTCGTACACAGACGCGAGCTTGTTCGTGGCCAAGGCTCCAGTCGTCCAAAAGTTGGAAACAATATTAGGTGCAACTTTTGATGAGTGGAATAGAGTTCTCCAGAATAAAATGTAATAGATTGTAATGTCTACACGAATTGGTATGGCCGATGGCCGTTGTCTCACCGAGTACACCTCGAATCGTCTCCTACAGGATGCCATCTACTCCAGAAATAACATTGATATTTATGATAATTATAAGTTCCGGAGGTTGGCAGAGCAGAACGGGCCGGATAATTTCCAGGGCCCTCTTCAGAATGCAGCATGCGGAAACCCTAGCGGGGTGTCAACAATAGTGGCTAAGGAGACCCAGGGCGGAAACTGCTAAAGATAAGAAACGTTAATAAAATATGAAGGTTGTCATCGACGGAAATATCGGTGCAGGCAAAACGACCCAACTCGGTTTGCTTGAGTCGAACGGGTGGTATGTCCACAAGGAGCCAATAGACCAATGGCCTCTAAAGGAGTTTTACGAGGATCAGACACGGTGGGCTTTCCTCCTTCACATGCGAATCCTGCAGACCCTCGAGGCGGTTCCGACCAAGAAGCACGTCATTTACGAGAGATGCATGTGGAGCTCCCGGTATGTCTTCTGGCCCTTGATCCAGGACAGGGTTCATCCCACCGAACACGAGACCTATGACTTCTTTTTTCACAACAGGAAATGGTACCCCGATATTTACATTTATCTTTCAAAAACTCCAGAAATTGCCCATGCCCATATCCAGAAGCGAAACCAGACCGGTGACGAGTCTGTATCGATCGAGTATCTCAGGGAGCTCGATGAAAAGTACAAGGAGCTCGCGGTGGTGATACCGCAATGCAAGACGTACATCATCGACGCGAACAGGACCGAGTTAGAAATACACCAGGAAATTTCTGCCATTCTTGTAGAGAATGAACTGTTCGTCACTGACTCTTTTAGGAAAGAAGTGTAAGCAAAAGGCGATGGTAGGGGGTGACGGAAAGTGTGAGATGCACGCCCACCAGCTGTGCACGATATGCCAGGAGGAGACGAGACGGACCGATAAAAAACTTGCATGCAAACATATATTTCATCCAAATTGTATAAATGAATGGTTTGTGACAAATATTGACTGCCCGACGTGTCGCATGGAACAGGACAATGATCCGTATGTTGTATTTCGTCGAAAGGTTGAGGATAATATTAGACTTCGGTACAAGGATGCCATCAAGTCCCTCGAGACTGAGCTGGCCGAGGCGCGGCGCCGTCACTGATATCTTTTGCAGGCTTACACCAATGGAAAGGCGGTGTGGGGCTCAGACGCAAACCGGTAACCTGTGTAGGAAAATACCAGTCGGGACCGATGAGTTTTGCTGGCAACACACCGGACCTCAGTGTTCCATGTGCCTAGGGTACATGCGCAGGGATACCCGGGAACTTCCGTGTAATCATTCGTTTCATACACGGTGTATCGATCACTGGAAAGATACCTGCACGGGCGACCCGACGTGCCCCATGTGCAGAGCTCCGTTTGATGTTCCTATATATAGATGCCGTCTCATTATAGAACGTGTTTCGGATGCATCCATTACAACGACAGAGTTTGATTCGAGTAATGTACGTTCTATAGTGAGTGGGTTTGGTATTGATTTAAGAAACCTGGAATCAGGGGGGGATATGCTACGTTCAGAAATTCACTGGCAAATTGAACCTGGTGAAGATCTCCTTACCGTATTAGAGCAGATCGGTTTACCACGACCCGATTAGTGTTGTTGCCAGTCTTGGCGAAACCCCGTCGAACGCCATATGCCGAACAGAATTTCGTATAGTGAAACCCGGGCTTGTAGTTTCGATCCGCCTTCCGAGGATCCGTGATTGTCTTTCCGGACGCATCGACAATCAGAGGCCCACCGGCCCAGCCCGTCTTGTGGCTCCAGAGCTTGACAGGAAAGTCGAGAACCTTCCCGACGGGCACTTTATCTTTTGAGTTTTTGCCAAGTTTATTCAGGACGCGAAGTTCCTGTGAGTTATTTGCGACCCTGCCGTTATTTACATTGGCGGAGGTTCGTGCCTTTGCCAGGGCCGTCTTTATCACTGAAGGGGTCACGTGGAAGAACTTTGCCAGGCTTGAGACGCCATCTCCCGGCCGTGTTCGATACCGAATGGCGCTAATTTCCTTGTACCAGTGAAAGTCGCCCGTCGAGTTTCCAAAGTCGTTCGAGGGAGCTACGAAACACATAACCTTGTAAAACCCAGGCTTTGGTTTTTCGGAACCAGACTTCATCTTGTATACATTTCCAGGGTTGTCAGCCAGGACGCGTTTTGCAATTCCAGAACACGTCCGAAACGTCAGCCCGTTCGAACTTATATGAGCGACACTTCCAGGAACACTTTTCGTGCTACGGGTCGAGGAATATGAACCAAACGCATAGTCATAACAATTATCGTGAACGACCCCCTTGGTTCCCCACGGTGCCCACGTGTACTTTGGAGCCCAGGGATTTGGCGCGTTCCGGCTCACTTTGTTGTTTGTATTTATTTTTGCACCTTTTTTAACAGTATTGTACTTGCGATACGAAACCAATTTGTTCAGGTTGGTGATCCCAGCATTCAATTGTGTTCGCCGCCGACTCGGAACCACCAGGGGACGCTTTCGCGCGACGACCATTCTTATTATTAGTCGGTACTTTTTTCTCCGACTAATAAAAAGATGTATACAATTCTGAAATCCCGCAACCGTCAGGATGCTCTTTACAACATTCTCATGTTCATTATTTACCTGGTTATTCTGACGCTGGTTCTTCGTTTCCTCTGGAACGGAACCCTCGTCAAGTATATAACTATTTTCAAGCCTGTGGATTCTCTGCTCAACACCTTCATGCTCGCCCTGGCTCTGTCTGTTTTCAGACTCTAGAGCTCAGTATAGCCGTTCTTAATATCCCCATTCACCATAAGCGTCGGAAAACCTGACACAAACGCGGGGCATGTCTCCGTGGGACAATTTACAAAGGTATAATCAATACCCTTATCCATGAAGTACTTTTCTTGCTTCACGCACCAGGGACAGGTCTTTGACCCGTACACGATAATGTTGCCTTTGTCGCCCCCGCCAATAGGGCCATCGCCTCCAGAGTAATATCCAGACTTTTTCTTCATTCCGAAGAAATAGATTATCACGAGAAGAGCGACGACACCAGCAGCAATCATAGCAATCTGTTTACGAGTAAGATCCATCTTGTACTATCTATCAAGCAAAAATTTTACGGAGAATATCCGCTTTTGAACGAAGCCCCTTCGTGTTCTTGCCTTTGCTGATCGCGAGCTTCTTGACTTCATCCAGACTCATGTGGATATTCATATACACCATACGGCCTGTGGGACCCTTCATCTTCATGCGGCCTGACTTTGGACTCCGCGCGTACTTGTTCACTGGAGCATTTATGAAAACTGCCCGAGCCTTTTTAGGTGCCACAACCTTGTTCACTGGAGCATTTATGAAAACTGCCCGAGCCTTTTTAGGTGCCACAACCTTGCTCTTGATGAGGGGTACCACGACCCTCTCGACCAGGGGTGCAAGCTTCTTCGGTGGGCTCTTGGCACTGGGTGGGCTCTTGGCCTTGGGCTTGAGCGGGCTATTAGAAAACGGATCCATACCACGGTTGATGCGGTTCGACACCTGGTTCATAGCCTTGGTTCGCGCACGGTTCCGAGCATTGTTATAGCCCTCGTTGACATAAGTTCCCTGGGACGTGATGATCTTCTTCGGGCTCTGGGACGTCCGAATCTTCTCCACGAGACGATTGAACGCATTCGACTTGAGCACTGCACGAGGAATAGGAACTTTTTTGCGTGCAATGGCAAAGTTCGTCCGGGTCGGCGCGCGAGCCGTCGTATTCTTCTTGGCGACCAGCTTGTTAGGGAGTTTTCGGAGACGGGCCTTTGCCGCCTTGAGCATAGCCGACGTAATCTTCGGGAGGGCCTTGGCCTTGGTCTTGCGAAGCGCCGCCTTGGCTCGCTGCAGGTTGATCGACCTGGGACGGGCGGCGAGCGGCTTGCGGGTCTTGGTCTTTCGGAGAAGTGCCCGGCCGGCCGCAAGAGCATTTGCGTTGAGCTTGAATCCCTTCAGATATTTAGAAGCTATAATTTGATCAATAGTCGGAAGACCCGGGCACGGGTCACGGTACTTGAGGCGCATCTGAGTCACGTGCAGGTCCGAGTTTCCACGGTATCCGACAGGGACAGCCCAGTCAAGAAACGCCTTGCACTTTGGGTACCCTCCTTTCGTTGTAATTTGCGAACGAACATCGTTCAGTATGAGGTGCGAGTCGTATCGGGCATCCGTCTGAGGGCCGACACCCCATTTGCCGGTGTCGGTCTGTGCAAGAGGACCATTGGCCGTGTTGACCGCCGGGTTCGTCCCATTCTTCTTTATCCGAGACCACCCAAAGTCTCCCAGAAGTGCGCCACGACCAGTCACAAAGACGTTCGCGCACCACAAATCGTTGTGCCTGAAATCTGGGTACTTGCGAGTAATCCTCACGAGAGACCGTATAATTTGAGTCAAATATTTCATAAGTTCGGAATCTGAAATTTTGTTTTTAATAGCATCCTCGAGTGAACCCTTCGTGCACAACTCCATAAATATAACAGACTGCTTGGATGTATCATAATTTCTCGCTTTGTTTTCTACATTCTTAGACTTCAAGTCTGAAGGCTTGATAAAGTCTATGCATCGAATGTGATCGTACGGCTCAACCACACCTTCCGGGCACGCCTTAAAGGCTGCCAGCTGGTTGTCGTATTCAACCATTGGGGGCTGCTTGTCCTTGCGTTGAGCCGCAACCAAATCACGTGGACAAATCTTTGCAGCCCAGTTCGGTCCCTTGTAGACTATGCCCTGCCGGCCCTTTCCCAGAACCTTGATGAGCTCCTTGCGAGAGTCGCACGAGAACTTCGGGGCGCGATTGCCCGGTGAGTATTTAGGAGAGCCCGGGATGTAGCCGGGGTGATACGGCAGGCCAATCTTGGTATTTTTTGGGGGAGAATAAGTATTAAACGCGGATGGGAAATTCTGGCGGGGGCTGGGTTTGCGCTTCGGCTTAAAGCTCGATGGAGCCAGGTTGCGTTTTGACATGAGATAACGCTTAGCGTTTTGTTTCGTACGGACGCTGGTCGGAACGTTATATTCTGAGTTTCCATTATTCGCGCGGCGATAGACATAATGTTTCCCTGGACGATTTGTGACGAGCCTAAACTGCCCTGATTGAATCCAACTCATTCTATATTACACACTACATTATTTTTCGGGTCTACTGGTCGGGGTCGGTCTCATACTCGACCGAACCCTCCTCGGACTTGGCGTCATCAACCGGCTCGTCGGCCGCAGCCAGGAAAGCGCAGGGCTTGAGCTTGTTGGTCGGCGCGAACATCACCTGGTGAACGCGGATCGAAACACCGACACCCGCAGGTGTACGCCAGATCTGGTTGATCTCGATAATCGCACTGACCGCCTGACCCTTCTCGAGGTCGGTCAGAGGCACGGACTCGCGCTTGGCGCTGTACGCCTCGGTCGCGATCGAACCGTCCTTGGGGTTGGTCAGAACCTTCAGGCTCAGGATAGGCGCGTAACCATCCTTGGAGGGAGTCTTGACGCACGACTTGTAAACACCCTCGGCAATCACCTCGCGGCTCATCTTCTTGCCCAGAACCTCCTCAGACTTGGACGCGATGAAGTCCAGGACGCGCTCGTCAAACTTGGAAAGGGTCTCGAGAATATCAGCCTTGTCCAGGCTCAGAGGCAGGCTGTAGCTGACGCGGCCGGATGCCTCATCCTTGTACTCACTCAGACCGAAAGGTGCGCGAAGCTGAGGGAGCTGGAAAATGAGCTTCTGACCGTCCGCGCCATTCAGATAGACCGCCTTGCCACCCTTGGCATTCTTGCGCACATCGCTGAAAATGACATCGGAAGCGTTGAAGGTGTTGAACATACGGAGAGCCATTGTCTTTCTTCTACGTATCCTACGTGTGTGCCCTTTATGTGCCTCCATGGGCACCTCAATTTTTTTGTCTGACCATGTCAGTTGAATGGCGAATCAGGCCAATATGAATTTGGATTCGGCAGTTCGGAAGTATGTCCAGATTTATATCGCGTTAAAGCGAGAGGCTGGGAGAAACTTGATGAGTGCAAATACGGCAATAATTAATAAACAATTTGCAGATGCTATGCGAATTTATGTAGGAAAAAGACTGGCTGTTGCAGTTGCGACGACTGCAGCCGTAACACAGGCCGGTGGGAATCAGCGAACGGCGTTCCAGGCTGGAGCGGCTGCGGGAGCCGCGGCTGGAGCAGGAAACCCTCTGGCACCAGCTGCTGCTGCGGCTGAACAAATTCCAGCCGCTCCTTTGAACCAGAGACGCGCAGCTGCCCAGGCTGCTGCTGTGACGAACGCGGCTGCTTACGGTGGCGCGACCAACCCACAAGCTGCGAATGCTGGAGTTCGTTCTGCGGCATCTCCAAATTTCACGGGACAAGGTCTTCCGCCAAATGCTCGTGCCGCCGCCATAAATGCTTCAAAGAGAATTCAAAATATTTATGTAAACGTCCCTCTCAGAAACGGGACAAAGCGTCGCATAAACAAAAGAACAGGAAAGTTTGTCAACGGTCAAACCACCGTCCCGCCGTATTACGTTCCTAAAAAGGGTTTCTTTGGCGGGTGGCGTGCAAATATAAATAACGCAGCATTCAAGAAATGGGCTCTCACTGGAAACTTGAATTCCCTTCCTAAAAATATACAAAATAAATATAAAAATTATTTAAATACTGTCAAGAGAGCACGGAGTGGTGGCCAGGTCATACCGCAAGCGGGAATTCTCGAACCACCCCCGCCGCCGCGCCGAGAGATGAGACCCGCCCCCCCGCCATCTCCTCCGTTCAGCCCCCTACCTCCGTCTCTTCC
>JGI24890J29729_1000208_pt1 | contig 44796 bp, 44 predicted proteins | sample FreactcultureFD7_FD_29729 | JGI IMG/M metagenome (IMG submission 29729)
GGCGGGTTGCCCGAGCGGCCAATGGGAGGGGACTGTAAATCCCCCGGCTCTGCCTTCGAAGGTTCAAATCCTTCACCCGCCACCAGTAAGTTGATCTATATATCAAGCGTATTTATATGCAATTGTGCGACCTTTCGCACAAATTATGACAACACCCACTGACATTCACAAGACCAGTTTTCACTTGGTTTAGGACAGTTGGTGACGCTAATTCATACACCAATTCATACACCCCCACCCTTAAGTCACTCGTATTCAATTCATACACCAGGGCTTACGGATAGGTAAAGGTTTTTTTAAGTAAGGCAGTAGCCCAACGGCAGCTACTACTGCCTGCCAGAATGAAATGTTAAACAGGTCGAGAAAGAGCCCGCCGTAACCAAGTGCAAGCAAGGAGACGTTTGCGGCAGCCCAGGGCCAGAAGAGCGAGCGGGCGGTGCCGCCACGTTCCTGCTCGTTGATCACATTGGTGCTGTTGAGTTCTAACGAATTGAGGATATTCACAGGTGGAACTCTAACGGAGGGGGATAACCGGGCACGATCTGGTAGGCGGAAGAGGATCTTAAAGTTTGTTCACGTTGCAGACACCTAGCGGACCACTTGAATCAAAGTGGAGGTGGTCTAATTTCGCATTATGACTACCTCTACCCATAAGTCCGTCATCGTCGTAGGCGGTGGCATCGTTGGAACAATGCATGCTCTCCTTGCGGTTAAGGCTGGATACTCAGTCACGCACGTTGAGCGAGATCTGGCACCACAATCAGCATCGGTTCGAAATTTTGGACTCATCTGGGTAAGTGGTCGTGCGGCGGGCCCGGAATTAGAGGTGGCGCTGCGTGCGCGCCAGCTCTGGAGCGAAATTGGGTCAGAAGCCGAGATTGGATTTAGAGCACAACACTCACTCACTATCGCTCAGAATGAAGCCGAATTGGATGTGATGCGCGAAGCAGCGCTGATGCCGGACTACTTAGAACGCGGATTTCGATTACTCAATCGGGAGGAAGTGATGGCCCTGGAGCCATCGCTGCAAGGAAAGTTTGAGGGTGCCCTGCTCTGCACCCAAGATGCCGCGGTAGAGCCATCGCTCTTACTTGGTGGGCTTCGCGAACTTCTGGCAAAAAGTCCGCGCTATCAATGGGTTTCAGATTTTGAAGTGGTTGATTTTTGCCATGATCAAACCGGCAATCACGTCACCGATATATTAGGGAAGAAGATTTCGGGAGATCTCATTGCCATCTGTCCTGGCGCCGCCCATAAGGGCTTCTTGAGCGAATTCTTCGAGGGTGCCGCTCTGCGCAAGGTGCATTTGCAGATGGGAGGTACGGCTCCAACAACCCAGATTCTTAAACACTCAATCGCCGATGCCGACTCCATGCGGTACTACCCAGCATTTAAAGAGCTATCGTTGGAGAAACTTGCACCACAAGGCGAGATTGCGGCAAGCAACAAGATGCAGTTACTTATGGTCCAACGCCTAGATGGCACCTTCACCATCGGCGATACTCACGATTACGTTGAACCCTTTAACCACGAGCTTAAAGAAGCGCCTTACGAGCATTTGGTAGAAGTCATGCAAAATATCCTTGGCAGGCCAGCCCCTGCAATCACCCGACGCTGGGATGGCGTCTACTCGCAAAGTACCAATAGTGATATCTATTTCCGGAAAGAGCTTGCTCCAGGCGCGGTTGTTGTTACTGGTGGTGGAGGTCGAGGAAATACGATCTCACCGGCTATGGCCGAGGCGACGATTCTTGATTGGGCGCAATTATGAGTGAGATTAAGTTAGTTGTGCTCGATGTCGCAGGAACAACGGTTAAAGATGATGGTCTGGTGGTGAAGGCGTTTATCACGGCAATCGAACCGCTAGGCCCTTCGCATCAAGAACTCATTGAGATGGTGCAGTATGTCAACGAAACGATGGGTCAGCGTAAAATTGATGTTTTTATGCACCTTTGCCAAAACGATGCCGAGAAGGCGGAAGCGGCCCACGATCGATTTGTGGAGGCTTATAGCAATTTAGTTGGCGAGGGCTTGCTTGAGGAATTTGAAGGTGTGTCAGATTTCTTCAGGGATTTGCACGCTAAGGGCATTGGCGTCGCGATAACAACCGGCTTTCCGCGTTCGATTCTCGACTTTATTATTGAAGATTTGGGGTGGGGCGAACTCATCGATATCTCAGTTGCCGCTTCAGAGGTTGCGCTAGGACGTCCGGCACCGGACATGATTGAACGAGCAATTGAGCTTTACAATCAGAAATTTGTTACGCAGATAAGAGCTGATGAAGTTGCTGTTGCCGGTGATACCGATTCTGACATTCAAGCTGGATTGGCTGCTTCAGTGAAAATAATTGCTGGCGTGACAAGCGGTGCAGCTACTCGCGCGCAGCTTGAAACCGCTGGAGCTACAGTGATCTTGAATTTCACTACCGAGATTTTGCAACTGCTCTAGGGTTTGGCAAAAGTTAACCTAGCGGCCACGCATCTGACCCCCAAAAGTGACCATTCATTTAACTGCAAACGATTTGCTTCTCCCACAATCCTTTAAGGGGGGACTAATGCGCAAGCACTTCATTCTTGGAACTGTTGCAGCAATCGCTGTTGCAATTCTTCCAGCAGTATCTGCTGAAGCTTCTTCAGCTGCAATCAACTATGCAACATGCACAAGTCTTGCAACATGCGGTGGCATGGATGCACTTGTAGCAGCAGCTCAAAAAGAAGGCACACTTAACATTGACACCGTTCCACGTAACTGGGCCAACTACGGTGCCTTGATCGATCTTTACACAAAGGCTTTTGGCATCAAGATCAACTCAACAAATCCAGATGGATCATCTGCTGATGAAATCAACGCAATCAAGACAGCTCCTGCGTCAAAGAAGCCAGATATGTACGATGGTGGAATCACATTCGCAACAGGTAACGAAGGTCTCTTCACTGATTACAAGGTTGCAACATTTAACGACATCCCTGCCACATACAAGAACCCAGATGGACTTTGGGCATCTAACTATGCAGGCGAGATTGTTCTTGAATACCCAACAAACCTTCCTAAGCTCCCTACCTCAATCGCAGGTCTCTCAGATGCTGCATTCAAGGGAATGGTCGCTATTGCTGGAGACCCATCATCTGCTCAGCAGTCATTGATGTCAGTCTTTGCAGTGAACCAAGCAGCCGGTGGAACACCTGCGGATATCACCAAGGGCGTCAACTGGTTCCAGACAATGAAGACCAGCGGTAACTTTGTCACAGTACGCGCAACACCAGCTAACTTCGCTGCTGGCGCATACAAGATCTCCTTCAACTGGAGCTTTAACTGCCCAGGAGATATCACAGCTTCAAAGGCAACAGGGGTTAACCTCCAATGTGCAGTCCCAACAGATTCACATCTCGTCGGTACTCCCTATGTCGCTGCTATCCCTAAGAGCGCTCCACACCCAGCCGCAGCACGTCTATGGGAAGAGCTTCTCTACTCACAGAACAACAAGGGCTTCCTTGCAGAGACTCTGCCATCAACAAAGGGTAAGTCTGGCTCAGTAATCTTCAAGTCACTCATGGGTGGACAGAACATCTGGGTCTCAGGCGGAGCCGCTGTCACCGAATCAGCTGCCATGGCCAAGAAGGGCGTTCTCAACAACCCTCCTACTCAGTTCATCATCAACACACCAGGTACAACTGTTACACCAACACCTGATCAGCAGACTGCAGCTAAGGCTGTGTTGACCACTCAGTGGCCAACAGTTCTTGGCAACTAATTAGTTACATATTAATTAGGTAGCGCAGATATGAATCAAAGCAACGTTGCTTCCGAGTCCACCAGGACTCGGAAGCGCGTCGTTTCAAAAGGTAGATACAAATTTCCATTTGCCCTGATTCCATTTTTTATCTTTGTCACATTTTTCTTAGCGTGGCCAATCTCCACCGTTGTTATTGAATCTTTTAAAAGTAATTCAAATAAGTGGACGTTAAGTAATTATGGTCCGCTCTTCCATGGAATCTATCTCCATGCATTCGAGACAAGTATTCGAATTGGGCTAATCACAGCTTTATTTGGCGTCATCATCGGTGGGCTCTTCGCCTTTGTCATTGAGAGTTATGCCGGTCCGCGATTAACATCCATTCTTGATTCGGTAGCTGCGGTCTTCGCTAACTCCGGTGGCGTACCTCTTGCCTTCACCTTCCTTGCTTCGTTTGGAGCAAATGCCGGCCTCATCAAGCTCCTAAAGAGCTGGGGTTGGGATCTCTACGGTTCAGGTTTCTCAATCTTCTCCTTCACCGGCATCTGTCTGGTCTACATATTCTTTCAAGCACCGCTTATGGTGCTGATCTTCAAGCCAGCCTTAAAAGGGTTACGCAAGGAGTGGAAAGAGGCGAGTACAAGCCTAGGCGGCTCCTCGTGGACCTACCTTCGGCGGATCGCCCTCCCCATCTTGTTCCCCTCATTTGTGGGATCCTTCCTATTGCTCTTCGCTGGCGGATTCTCTGCATACGCGACAGCCCGCGCTCTAACGGTCGGCAATATCCCGCTTATTCCGCTAATTATTGGGAATTTAGTAGATGGCAATGTGATCGCAGATAAGACTCATTTAGGAGCTTCGCTCGCTATTGGCGCGATTCTGATCGCCTTGATCGCCATGACGGGTTACATCTGGGCCCAACGTAAATCCACACAATGGCGGCGATAATGAAACGAAGTTATACAAAATTTCTCACCATCACAGTCGCGATTTCGCTCTCGCTACTGATTTTCATCGTTCCTTATGCCGCCTCGATCGAGTACAGCCTGCGAGGAAATTTCGGCAAGGGACACGATTTAACAAATTACTTATGGATATTTCGTCAGGATGGCTTTCTGAGTCACCTCACCCTCTCGCTCGAGTTGGGTCTATTCGCTGGGCTACTCAATCTTCTCATCATGGTTCCCACAACTACATTTCTTCACCTCTCGCTTCAACGCTATAAGCCGATTGTTGATTTCATCTGTATTTTGCCATTGATGATTCCAGTCGTTTCGCTGGCTGTCGGAGCTGAATACGCAATGCCTCAGGCTATTCAAAATTCACAATCAGAACTGATCTTCTTCTATGTAATTTTGGCGCTGCCCTTTACATTTCGCGTCCTAGATAGTTCCCTTTCATCAATTCCACTCAAGACGCTAGTGGAAGCAAGTCGCAGTCTTGGCGCTTCTTGGTTTGCCACGATTCTGCGGGTCATTGTTCCTGCAGCCAAAGGCGGAATCTCATCTGCCTTCTTCCTCTCATTCGCGCTAGCGATTGGGGAATTTACGATCACATCACTGCTGCACTGGGATACTTTCACAACGTGGACAGTGGATATCTCTCAGCAGAATGTCCTCGGCAGTATCGCGCTATCAACATTCACCTTCATCTTCGCGGTCGTACTTCTTGTCTCAATCGCGCTCTTTGCATCTCGCCGTAAGAATAAGTTTCAACAGATAGAGGAAACAACATGAGTAGTCGATCAAAGAACGGTAGCGAACTCGTTATCGAGGGCCTCAGTAGGACATTTGGAACAGTTCGGGCGCTCGATGAGTTCTCGCTCCGAATTGCCCCAGGTGAGCTTGTCTGCTTACTTGGTCCATCTGGCTGCGGAAAGACAACGGCGCTAAGAATTGTGGCTGGGTTAGAGAAAGCTGATTCCGGCAGCGTCACGATCGATGGTGAAGATCTGCTGGCGAAGGATGCCAGCCATCGTGATATTGGCATGGTTTTTCAGTCATATTCACTCTTCCCAAATATGTCAGTAGCAGAGAACATTGCGTATGGATTGCGAGTCCGCAAGAAATCCAAAGAGAAGATCATCAAGCGTGTACGCGAGATGCTTGAATTGGTTTCACTAGAGAGCAAGATCGATGCTTTCCCTCACCAACTCTCCGGTGGTCAGCAGCAGCGGGTCGCTCTTGCTCGGGCGCTAGCTATCGAGCCGCGCGTGCTTCTTCTCGATGAACCGCTCTCCGCTCTAGACGCACAGGTTCGAACCCAGATTCGAGATGAGATCAGGCGAATCCAAATTGCCAGCGGCACGACGACCCTCTTTGTGACACACGATCAAGAGGAAGCGATGGCGATCTCAGATCGGGTTGGAGTTATGCTCAATGGAAACTTGGAGCAGATTGACACTCCGAACAGTCTCTACAACAAGCCGCGCACGCCGTTCGCGGCCTCATTTGTGGGGGTAACTATCCGAATCCCTGCGATTGCTCAATCTAAGGACGAAGTCTTGGTTCTTAATCACATCCTCGATATCTCAAGTCACGCACCATCTCTTAAGAAAGGCACAGAGGTGACAGCCCTGGTCCGACCAGAATCTATATCGATGGAAAAATCAGCTAAAGGTTCGGCAATCATCACCAAGTCCTTCTTAGGGGCGATGACACGTATTGGTGTTGATGTGGGGCTACCAGAGCTAATTTATGCTGAGATGTCTTCACGCGAAGCTCGGAAATTTGATACCGGTGACAAAGTTGAGCTAACAATTTCTAGCGATTCAGTGATGGTGAGCAATGTCTGATCTATCTAATCTCGATACTCAAGCTGGGCGCATCGCTCGCGATCTCGCTGATAGCAAAGGCTGGCGCAATCTGAAAGAAGTTGAGGGAGAACCGCTCCTGGGCAGCGCGCCTTCGAGTGATGCTCACTCTGTGATGAGTTTGGTGCATATTTCAGATCTACATATCTGTGATGCCCAATCGCCGGCACGAGCTGAGATTATGGATCGCTTTGCAGATCCACACAATCCAATGTCTGAACTTATTAAATTAGTTGGCGCCTACCGCGCTCAGGAAATCATGACCACCCAGACACTTGAAGCAATGATCCGTACGATTAATGAAATTAAGCACGGCCCAGTGACAACTCGACCTATCGATGCTGTTGTCGTTACTGGTGATGTCACCGACAACGCCCAAGCAAATGAACTCTCGTGGTATTTGGCGTTGATGGATGGTGGAGTTGTTCATCCCGATAGTGGCAACCACGAGCTATGGGAAGGTGTGGCCTCCAAAGATCCCACCAAATACGACCCTTCATATTGGAATCCTGAAGGAACGCCAGAAGGTTGCGTTGAGGACTACCCACGTTCGCTTTATGGCTTGCCAACCATCCCAGGTTTAACAGATGCAATTCGCAAACCATTCTCGGCAACCGGATTAAGCCACCAATGGCTTGCTACCCACGGAAATCACGACGCGATGCTTCAAGGGACGGTTCCTGCTGATCCTCAACTTCTGGCAATGGCGATCGGGGATAAGCGCCTAGTTGCCCTTGCTCCAGATAGTGATTTGCAAGAGATCTTTAGTAAATGGACGCAAGTTGGACCTGCTGGCTATGCATCTCCTGAAGGTGGCGAATTTATAGCTCAAGCTAAAGATGCAAATAGGAGTTTCAACCAGCCTTCTGATTGGGCTGCTATCCACCTTGCGTGCAACCACGATGGTCACGGTTTAACCCACGAGAACAAGGCTGCCGGCACTAAGTATTGGTTTAAAGATCTGGGAACGGTACGGCTAATCTCCATGGATACCGTGAACACTCATGGTGGCTGGCAGGGATCACTCGATGAGAGCCAATTTAACTGGCTTAAAGAGGTACTCAGTGATCCAACCCCTCAATATGTCGTCTTGCTTTCTCATCACCCGGCATCGACCCTCTTCAACGATTACGCCCCGGATGGAGCTGAGCGACGTATTGGCGAAGAAGAGCTTGTGACTGAACTGCTCAAGCATAAGAACATAGTCTTGTGGCTTGCTGGTCATAATCATGAGCATTCCATTGAACATATTGGTGGCGAGAACGAGCGAGGCTTTTGGCATATCCAAACGGCATCCAACATTGATTGGCCACAACAAGGACGGTTAGTCGAGATTCTTGAAGATGGCGATCGCGTTTTGATTGCTACATCAGTCTTTGATCATCAGAGTCCAATCGATCTAAGTGAAGCGACGGCTGATCTTGAAGATCCGATTAATTTGGCTGGTATTTCGCGAATTTTGTCTGCTAATCATTGGCAACGTCGTTCTGGGGAATTTGATTTGGAATTGATGGCTGGCAAGCCAAGTGATCGAAATAGATATCTGTGGCTTTAACCACCTTTGAAGAGATCTTGGCGATTTACTCCTCTGGCGTATCAGAGGAGTATTTAGGTGAAGATGTAAAACTTGTAGAACATATGCTGCAGTGTGCCGATCTGGCGGAGGCTGATAACGCACCAGATCATCTGATCCTTGCTGCGCTGCTTCACGATATTGGTCATCTTCTCATTCCTGAAGCCGCAGCGGCTCATCAGTCTGGAGTCGATGCCCATCACGATGAAGTCGGGTCACGCTGGGTTCAAGAACGTTTTCCAGAAAGTGTCAGCATCCCAATCTTGCTCCACGTCGCTGCAAAGAAGTACTTAGTGGCAACAGACCAGAGCTATTTTCAGAAACTTTCGGGGGCGAGCAGAGAGACCTTGGCAATGCAGGGTGGAGCGATGAGTTCACAAGCTGCAGAGGAATTCATCGAAATGCCGGGCGCCCGAGATGCAGTCCAGTTACGCCTGTGGGATGACGAGGCGAAGATTCGCGGGAAGGCGACCTCACAAATCAGCGACTTTAAAGCGATTATTGATCGATTAGCACTGCATCAGTGACCTGGGGTAATCTACGCAGGCTGCTTCATAGATAGCCCTGGCGGGTTGCCCGAGCGGCCAATGGGAGGGGACTTAAAATCCTCCAAGTGAGGGTTCGACCCCCACCCGAGGCACGCAATATTGAGAAACTTGTCTCAAGTGATTGCCCCGCCTCACGAGAGTCATTAACCTTTTCCTGTGCCCACCAGAGTGCTCGATCCGCGAGTCCTGCTTAATAGCGGAGTCCTGCTCCTAGGGGCACTAATTGCTCACTCCATCGGTTGCGGAACTTTCATCCCGCTTCTTCCATTCTTGGGAATCTCCCTTGCTTTAGTAGTGATCCTCTCCATCCTCAGCGTTAAAGAGTTAGAGGGTCCGGGCTTGGCCTTGGTCGTGATCGTTGCTCAGGCGGGAGCCCACTTCTTGCTTGGTAATGGTCAGATGCGAATGCTCGGTCCAGTCTGTGGTGGCACATCGCGCACGATGACCATGAACATGGGTTCGATGATGAACCCCACCTTGATGATTGCCTCCCACACGATAGCTGGGATCGCTTCCTACTTATTCATTCGAAAGAGCGAGCCGTTCTGGAATTTTGCAGGATTCTTTTTAGTAACCATCTTGGTTCCATTCTTCAATCCAAAGACTGAGTTTGTTTCCACTCAGTTCAATCAGATCAAGATCGAACTCAATTCCTTCATCACACAACTTCAAAGTTTTCTAACCGAGGCTACCTCTCGGTTGAGTGCTCCGCCGGTTCACCTAGTCAATATCTAGAACTAGTTAAGAACCCTTAGACCTCGCTTGTTGGCAACCTGCCGAATCAAGTGGGTTTGACCTATACAAGGAGCACAATATGAATCATTTCCTTCAGTCCAATATGGCTGGAATGAACATGAATCAAAGCTTCCTGCAAAGCAATCTTCCAATATTCATAGCCACTGGTCTTGCGCTTTTAGCGGTATTCGTCTGGTGGCTCTATCGGAGATTGCATTAATGAATTTCCATAAATATTCTTTTAGGAGTAAATATGTCCGTAAATGTGGAACCATCTCAGGATGACAAAAATTCGGCTACGCAATTTTCTTCAAGAAAATCTGCGTGGCTTGTAACTATTACCGGGGTATTGGCATTTCTTGCTCTCTACTTCTTTATTTACCATCTTCAATCACAAGATAAGAGCGCTGCAGCGTTAGCGATGCACGATGCTGGCATGCAAAATATGCACAAATACTGGGCCTTCCCAGTACTGCAAGCATCTGGCTTAGTTGGCATACTTGCCGCTTTCTTCGTCGTACTCCTAGGTTTGCAACAGTCCCGAAGAGCCGTCAGGTGGTTGAAGTTAGATTACAAATCAATTGATCAACTTCACCGTCAAATAGCCCTCTTAACACTTGGACTTGTAATAGTGCATGCAGTTGCGACTGCTTATGATGCAATGGGAGATTCTTGGCATACGGCATTCTTCGTAAATGCGTGGGCGGGAGTAGATGGATTTAAGGCCTGGTCAGGCGCAGTTTTGGCGTACGACCTCGGAATCATCGGTTTCTATATTTTCATTCTGCTCGGTCCGACTTTCTACATTCGACGCAAACTCGGAGTGTCTCGCTGGAAATTCCTTCACCGTTTTATCTTGCTCTTCTACATCGTTTCGGTGTGGCACGCCTTGATGATCGGTAAAGAATTTGCTCATTATGGTTGGCTTCGTCCGGTGACTTGGTTGGCACAGATTCCACTTCTAATCTTGCTCGCCAAGCGCTTCAATGAATTGGCGAAGAAGAATCAGGATAGGAAAGCTGGGGTTCGCTATATAACCTCAATCGGGTTAGTTGTAATTTCCTATCTAGGAATCGCTGCTTCAGTACTGCTGGTGTTTTCGGGACATTCAGGCTTCATCGCAATGACTGGATGAGTCAGTTCGAATAAATGAAGTAGATGGCGAGGGCAACACCCGGTCTGGTCAATTGCCCTCGCCATGTTTGGTTTGATTCGGTCCATTCGATGTCCATATGCCCCACCTTAATTGCTGTTCCAATCGAAAAGTCCTACCTGGATTTAATGATTTGGAGACGACTCATCCCCATCTGGCGCAGCAAGCCTATGAGTGGAACCCTCAAACTGTGAAGTACGGAAGCGGCAAGCGACTCAAGTGGAGATGCTCCAAGGGTATTATATTTATCATGACGCCAAATATGCGCACAAATATGTACCCAAGAATGAATTGCCCATATTCCAGCCAAAGTAAGAAACATATTTAATAATGAAAACATTTCTTAGGAAACATTCAAACTCGGGAGATAACGTGAAAAAGACCGCGCTCGCACTTTCAATCTTTCTGGTAGTGACCGGATTTTCGGCAACATACGCCGCACCTCCTTCTGCCAAACCGAAGCCAATGGCTGGAATGGATATGTCAGCACCGACTTCTCCACCAATTGGCGGCACAGCCGCCATGATGGGCGGAACAATTTTTGATGCTGCGATGCCTGACGCAATCGCCAATATCTCATTGAAAGATCAGAATGGAAAGAGCTTCACCCTGGCTTCTCTACGTGGCAAAGAGATCGTTCTGACAGATTTTTTCACTAGTTGCGACATGATCTGCCCAATGACTACCGTCAATATGCGTGACATTGCATTGGCGGTTAAGAAAGCTGGAGAGAGCTCTAAAGTGAAAGTGCTTGAAGTGACAGTCGATCCAGGACGAGACACCGTCTCACGCCTCAAGGCCTATCAATCCCTCTACGGAGATTCTGATTGGACCTTAGCAACCGGTAGCGCTGCCGATATCACCAAGTTCTGGCGTTGGTTCGGCGTTTACACCAAGAAGATTCCAAATGAAGATGGAAAGGGAGTCGATTGGCAGACTGGCAAGAAGATCACCTACGACATTCAACATGATGATGTAGTCATATTGCTCGGAGCCAATTCTCATTATCGCTGGATTGATCTTGGCAATCCTGCGGTCGCTAATCCAACGGAGCTTCCAGCCACACTCAAGAGATTCCTCAGCGATCAAGGTCGGTTGAATCTTCTCAAGCCGCAACAACCTGATTGGACTGTCGGAGCCGTGTATGGCGCACTTCAGGAGGTCTTTGGACTCCCCATTGGTCCAAAGATGAAGATGTAGATGAAGGGGCGAATCTCACTTTGCTTAGCACTTTTATTGAGCTTGCTTGTGGCACCTGCAGCATCTGCTCATACAGTCTTAATTGGCTCTAATCCGACTGCCGGAGCGACCGTCTCTCAATTACCCGAGTCGATCGTCTTGAAGTTTGCTAACCCATTATTGACCTTAGGAAGTTCCTCGATTAATCGAGTCCAGGTTGTAGATCCCATGGGTATGACGATTACTTCACCGGACAATATTGTGAAAGGGTCCATCCTTTCGAATGTTCTACAGCCTTCCATGGTGATGTCAGGGATTTACAAGGTCACCTTTAGGGTAGCGGCTCAAGATGGACATGTACTTAATGGAAGTTTTAGCTTCGATGTTGGCGACAGAAAGAAGGCTAGTTCATCTATCAAAGTTCCAACTTCAGGGAGCGTTATGTTTCATGCATTTGCAAATGGCAAGGGCGTGCTCGATGGAGTGGGTTCTCCGAACGATACCGCGTCGGGAAGCTTCACCATTAATTTTGGCAACGATTCTTTCTGTTATCAGATCTATACAACAGTTAAAGATCTAACAGCTGCTCACGTTCACGCTGCAAGTCAGAAGAATATGACGATTTCGGATGAAATATTCTTCCCGCTCCAACTTTCAGGTGTGAACTCCAAATCTGCGGTCTGCCAAAAAGAAGATGGAGCTTCACTAGCCACACTCGCGGCGAATGCAAAAGACTATGTATTTATGTTGCATTCTAAGAAATATCCCGATGGCGATGTTGCAGGAGCATTGAAGAAGTAACTAATTGGTAGTCAAATTGGGGCACCAGAGAAAAGTGCAATTACATATAAATACACTGTAATTGCACTTTTCTCTGGTGCCCCGAGTCGGACTCGAACCGACACTGGAAGGATTTTAAGGCCTCACGTTCCCTGGTGCGAATTCACACTTTGGTGCGATGCTCAACACCAGCCAACAGATCGGTGGATCATTGGGAGCAGCCCTGCTAAATACAGTCGCGCTGGCCTCCACCGCGGCCTACATCAAGGGACATGCCTCAATTGGGGCTAAGGCACCGATCTTCGGAGCGGTCCACGGCTTCAGCACCACCTTCAAAATCGGCGCAGGCTTCTTACTGACCGCCGCCCTCGTCTCTGCAATCTTCATCAACGCTGGCAAAGATGCCCTCGTTGAGCATGAGGGTGGGCCGGCTCTCTAGCTATAACAGGACAATCGCTCCTTATTGCGATAAATTGTTACTTGCGAATCGTTCGCAAGTAACAAGGATAAGGATGAATCAATGAACGCTCCGGCGAATCTTCAAAGCAAGAGGTCTAAGAACCCCTTCGCTTACCTATCTCGTGATGAGCGACGTCGCCTTGGAGCGATGTTTGGAGTCATATTCTTTTTGCTTATTGGCGGAACCATTTTGATGGCGCTAGCCACTTCTAGCCATTACAAACTTTCAGATGGAACTCTCTTTGGTTGGGGCACCGGTTTTCTCGCTCTGACTTTAGGGATGCGTCATGCCTTTGATGCCGACCATATCTCTGCGATCGATAACACCACACGTAAATTGATGGCGGAAGGTCAGCGACCAATGGGCGTGGGCTTCTTCTTCTCGCTAGGCCACTCCTCTGTGGTAACTGCTCTCGCGATTTTGTTGAACTTTGGAATTAAATCTCTCGGCGTACAAGTCAAGGACGACAACTCTTCATTGCACCACTACACCGGTCTAATCGGAACGACCGTTAGTGGTTCTTTCTTGATGTTGATCGCTATCTTGAATTTGGTTGTTTTGATTGGTGTCGTAAAGGTATTTCTTGAGATGCGCAAAGGTCTATATGACGAGTCAGAGTTGGAAAAGCAATTGAATTCTCGTGGATTCATGATGCGCTTCTTTGGACCGATCGCTCGACGCGTCGATAAGAGTTGGAAGATGTATCCAATTGGTGTTCTCTTCGGATTGGGATTTGATACCGCCACTGAAGTAGCTTTACTCGTGCTTGCAGGATCCTCAGTTATCGCAGGACTTCCTTGGTGGGCAATCCTTTCCCTGCCGATGCTCTTTGCCGGTGGAATGAGTCTGCTCGACACTATCGATGGATCTTTCATGAACTTCGCATACGGATGGGCATTTTCGAAGCCCGTACGTAAGGTGTATTACAACATCGTAATCACTGGATTATCGGTTGTGGTCGCAATCTTCATTGGAGGACTGGAAGTCGCACAAGTGATTTCTGGTCAGTTGAACCTCACTGGTGGTTTCTGGAATTACGCAGCTGCATTCAACATCAACAAAGCTGGTTTCATCATCGTTGGAATATTTGTGGTTGTATGGGTCAGCGCGCTCGCAATTTGGAGATATGGAAAAATCGAAAATCGTTGGCATGCACAGGCGCACCAGGCACAAGAAGCACGTGGGGAAGTAGATAACGACGCCGCTGCCGGCATTGAGCCGGGTCCAATCACCGAAGGATTTAAAATAATCTAGTTCAAGAAGAAGCCCCCGCTGAACAGCCCGTCTCGCTTAGAGACGGGCTTTGATTTATTAAATTACTAACTAATTTCTCCGGCACGGCGACGGCGAACGTTATCCCCAAACACCGCAATTACGATAACGATTCCAACTACAACATACTGCCATTCTTGTTGTACTTGAAGGATTCGCAACCCATTTGTCAGAACAGCCATGATCAAAGCACCGATGATGGTTCCGCTGATGGTTCCCTTACCGCCGAGAAGCGAAGTTCCGCCAATAATTACCGCCGCAATTGCTTCAAGCTCATAACCAAGACCAAGATCTGGTTCGGCAGCTCCTAGGCGAGCAGTAAGAACCACTGCAGCCAGGCCAACAAATAGTCCACAGAGTGCATAGATCAGGATTAACCAACGTTCAACTTTTACACCGGAGAGTTTTGTGGCTTCACCATTTGAACCAATAGCAAATGTATAGCGACCTATGACAGTGCGATTGAGAATGAACCAAGCAACGATTGCCGCACCGAAAAGAATCAATACTCCGTTTGGAATAGATCCAATTAAGTTTCCTTGAGCGATCGATTCCCAACCCTTCACAGTGTCAAAACGAATAGGTGTTAGGTGGGAGATGATAAGTGCCAAGCCTTGAGCAGCCTTCATTGTTGCAAGTGTTGCTATGAATGGAGGCAACTTTAGGAAAGCGATCATGGCACCATTTAACGCACCTATCAGCGCTCCAAATGACATGCCAATAACGAAACCACTCCAAAGAGGCAGGTGCCAACCAACGACGTAGTGAGCAACCAAGATTGCACAAAGAGTGGTGCCAGTACCAATTGAAAGGTCGATACCGCCCGTGATGATTACAAAGGTAATACCAACCGCAAGGAGTCCGGTTACCGTGGTCGACATCAAGATACCGTTTGAGACGTTTGCCCATGAGTAGAAGACTGGCTTCATGAATGAGAAGAAGGCGAAGATGATCACCAAACCAGCGATCGCGAAGACCTGGCCAATTTCACGTCGGATCAAAGCCATGAACTTATTGCCAGAGACTTCTTCGCTTGTCGTAGCTTTTACGGTTGTGCTCATTTTATCTCTTTCCTAGTATTTTCTTAGTCGCGGAATTTCGTTGCATACTGCATGATTACATTTTGGTCGGCATCTTTATTTTCAATAATGCCGGTTAATCTGCCTTCACACATAACAGCAATGCGATCCGACATACGAAGTACTTCTGGTAGTTCTGAAGAGATCATGATGATTGACTTACCTTCGTTTGCCAACTGAGTAAGCAATTTATAGATCTCGTCCTTTGCGCCCACATCGATACCGCGAGTTGGTTCATCAAAGATCAAGATTTCGCAATCTCTGGCTAGCCACTTAGCGATAACAACCTTTTGTTGATTTCCACCTGAGAGGTTTTTAACAAACTGCTTTTCTGACGGGGTGCGGATACGAAGCTTGGCAATGGAATCGCGAGCAATTCCGGCAGCTGGACCCTTTTTGAAGATTCCAAATTTATTAACATACTTTGGAATGGAGGCCATGATTACGTTAAAGGTGATGTCTTGAATAAGAAGAAGGCCATAACGCTTGCGGTCTTCTGATAAGTAACCAATTCCCGCTTGAACCGCATCATGCGGATTCTTGATTGAAATTTCTTGGCCCTTTAACCAAACTTTTCCAGAAGTCTTTGGATCTGCGCCTATAAGCGCGCGAGCTAGTTCGGTACGACCAGCTCCCATAAGACCGGCAAAGCCAAGAATTTCACCCTTGCGAAGTTCGAACGAGACATCCTTCAAGAGCTTCTTGGTTGAGATGTTTTCTGCTTTAAGTACAACATCCTTACTCAATGCGCGCTTATCGGGACGCTGATCTTGGTCAACTTTACGACCAACCATTAGCGAAATAACTTCTGGAATTGAAGTTTCCTTAGTCTTCATAGTTTTCACATATTGGCCATCGCGGATAACTGTGATTCGATCTGAGATTACATCTAGTTCTTCTAAGCGGTGCGAGATATAGATAATTCCCTTGCCATTCGCTTTAAGGCTGTTGATGATCTTGAAAAGCGCTTCAGTTTCAGATGGTGTCAGTGAAGAAGTTGGCTCATCCATAATGATTACTTCACCGCGATAAGAAACCGCTTTAGCGATCTCCACCATTTGCTGACGAGCAATCGTCATTTCCCCAACTAATTCCTTAGGATCTAGAACAATATTCAATTCATCGAGGAGGGCTTGCGCATCTTTTACCAACTTGGAGTTATTAAGAAAAATCCTAGATTTGCGGCGGGGTTCACGCCCGATGAATATATTTTCAGCGACAGTAAGGTGGGGCATCAAGTTAAGTTCTTGGTGAATAATGCTGATTCCAAGGCTTTGGGCTTCATGCGGGCTACTTACATTCACATGGTCACCTTGGTAGGTAATAACTCCGGTATCTTTCTTATAAATGCCAGAAAGAATCTTCATCAGCGTTGATTTACCAGCGCCGTTTTCGCCAACAATGGCGTGAACTTCGCCGGCGTTCAAATCAAAACGGACATTATCCAACGCCTTAACGCCTGGGAATTCTTTACTAACTCCCTCAAGCGACAGTAGCTGCGAACCGGCCATTAATTCCTCCAGAAATTCTTTAAGCTGGAAATGCGTATTGGAGAATCATATTAAACTTTAAGCCTGGCGACCACCGCTGATTCGAGCCTATTTAGCCACAAAATTAACCACAATATGAGATATAAAATGAAGAAGGCCGGGATGTTATCCCGGCCTTCTTACTTCTAATACAACTTAGTTGTAAAGGTCAGCTGCGATCTTTGGATCTGCAACGTTCTTTGCATCGTAGTAGTAGAAACCTGTGTCTGTTACAACACCAGGAACGGTCTTGTTGCGGATGTAGTTAACTAGGTTGTCAACTGTCTTCGCTCCGATACCGATTGGATTTTGTGTGATTGCGCCAGTTTCTAGACCTGACTTGATGTTCGCAATCTGTTGTGCTCCTGAGTCAAAACCAATTAGCTTGATCTTGCCCTTGTTTAGCTTTGCAGCCTTAAATGCTTGTCCAGCACCTTCTGCAACACCTTCGTTAGTTCCATAAACACCCTTTAGGTCTTTGTTAGAAACTAGAACTGTTGAGACGATGTCTTGAGCCTTCTGGTTGTCTCCGCCTTCAGCGTATTGAACTGGAAGAAGAGTAATTCCCTTGAACTTTGCCTTGATTTCGTTAACGAAACCAGCAACACGGTCGATACCAGTTTGGTTGGTTTGTGAGTGGCCAATTACGAAGACCTTACCCTTACCACCAATTAGTGCGCCCATCTTGTCTGCAGCAAGCTTTCCTGCACCAAGTGAGTCTGTGTATGCAACACCAAGAGCTGTTGTTGATGCTGTTCCTAGTGTTCCGCCGCACTTAGCAGCTGTATCGAACATGTAAACAGGAATTCCTGCCTTGTTTGCTGCTGCTAGGTGTGAACAAGATTCTGTTGTTCCTAGTGCTGCATATCCGATGCCATCTGGCTTTAGTGCTACAGCTGAATCAAGCATCTGTAGTTGTGTATCGATCATTGTTTCTGATGCTGGTCCAACGAAGTTAACTGTTGCGTTCATCTTCTTAGCTTCGTCTTCTGCACCCTTCTTCACTGCTTGCCAGAATTGGTGGGTGAAACCCTTGGCAATGAATTGAAGGTTTAGAGTCTTGTCTGCAGCATGGACAGCTGATCCAGTGCTCACAACAAGAGCAAGTGCTGACACTGCAGCAATGCCTGTAAGTAGCTTCTTCATGTATTTCCTTTCGAAAGCGGCGATTTTTCGCCGTGGGGGAAATTTACTAGTCGCGGCGCCAAGGAGCCACTTTTGAGGTCAATACTGGAAAGTAATTTGGCTTTATTACAAAATCGTTATCTAAAGAGCCAATTTATAAGCGTTTGTGGCGGTCTCGGCCCAGAAGCTGCTCTTCTCATCCGCACTGAAATTCTTCGACAAACTCTCAACCAAATTTATTAATTCGCCATAACTCGCGGCCAAATTTGCTACTGGCCAATCCGATCCAAACATTAATCGTTGCGGTGTAAAAGAATCGACGATGATTTCAAAGTACGGAATGAAATCATCGACCTTCCAGGTATTCCAATTAGCTTCGGTAACCATCCCCGAAACTTTACAAACTACATTTTCAAAGGAGGCCAACTCTTTAATTAGAGATGCCCAAGGTTGCATTTCTTTCTTTGTAATATATGGCTTAGAAATATGATCCAAAACAAATTGCACATCTGGACATTGCTTAACCATTTCAATCGCGCCTTTTAGTTCCGGAGTCTTAGTAAGCAGGTCGTAGGCAAGGCCACGCCGCCCCAATTCCTGAACTGTCGCAATCGCCTGGGGCCGAGCCAAGTAATTTGAATCGGGGTGATCTTGGGCAATATCTCGGATACCTTTTAAGTAACTAGCGCCTTTACTCGATTGATAGGTATCTAAGTGTTTGATGGCATCTGGGGAATCAATATCCAACCAACCAACCACGCCTGCTATTAGATCTTCGCGATCTGCCAGTTCTAGTAATTCTGGCGTCTCGGCATAATCGGCAACGGTTTGAACTACAACCGTTTTAGTTATACCAGTACCTGCAATTGCTTGCTTTAGATCTTCAACCAAGAAGTTACGACGAATTGGCGCCATAGCTTCGCCAGTAATCCAACTTTGATCACGGACTCCAAGATCCCAAAGGTGGTGATGCGAATCAATTTTCATAAGATTTAACCTTGCGCGACGATGTTCTTCAATTCTTTACCTGCGGCAAGCAGTGCAAGTTGTGATTCAACTAATTTACGTCCGCGCGGTTCAAATGCGGTTGAGTTACCGCCAACATGTGGAACTAATAATAAATTCTTGGCACTCCAAAGTGGATGACCGGCAGGAAGTGGTTCGGGATCGGTAACGTCGAGTGCGGCAAAGAGTCGACCAGAATTTAATTCTTTAACCAGAGCATCAGTCTCAATAATTGGGCCACGAGCCACATTCACAATTAACGCGCCATCTTTCATTTTGGCCAAGCGCTGGGCATTAAACATATGCTTGCTTTCGGCATTTAGCGGCAAAATCAAAATTACGATATCCAGTTCAGGAAGATATTTATCAAGATCATCAATCTTGGTAGATCCATCGCGACCAGATTTAGAAAAGCCGCGAACTTCAACTTCAAATCCAGAGAGGTTTTTCGCAACTTGCTGTCCAATTGAACCGAAACCGATGATGCCGATCTTGCTATCGGATAGTGAGGCAAAGCGTTGGTGGTTCCAATTACCTTTTATTTGCTCTTGCATAAAAAATGGAAAGCCGCGGCGTGAAGCAAGAGCTAATCCAACGGCAAGTTCTGCTGTTGAAGCATCATGAACGCCAGATGCGTTGCAAAGAGTTAGTCCCGGGCGAAGATAGGCCAGCGCATCGTCATATCCGGCATTTGGCATTTGTAGGACTTTTAGATTTGGCATCTTATTTACAAAATCTAAAGCAGTTTTGCCGCCCATATAAGAAGGTACATAAAAAGTAATGTCGGATAAGTCGCTACCCTCAAGCGGGCGATCATTTGAAGAGTGGAGAGTTACACCATCTGGAATTGTTAAATCTGACCATTGGGTCCAGGCAATTACCTTGCTCATTTAACAGGCCCTTCGGGAGTCACTTCAACGGGGTTTCGAAGTGTGCCAATTCCAGCAACTTGAATATCAACGATATCTCCGGCGGCAAGTGAGATATCTAGCGGCGGAACGATTCCGGTACCGGTTGAGAGAATTGCACCGTGTGGGAAGTGTTGGCATCGAAATAGATATGTAACAAGATCTTCTAAAGTGCGATTTAACGAAGCGAGTGATGTCTGCGCCGTCCAAGCAATTTCAGATCCTCGTTCTATTTTTGCCGTGATGCTCATTTCACTTGCCTCTGGTGCCAACCAAGCAGGAGTGATATCTGGCCCGAGTGCGGTTGAGCCTGAGTAAATCTTGGCCTGTGAGAGATACAACGGATTCTCACCTTCAATGGTGCGGGCAGTCATGTCGTTGCAGATGGCATAGCCAATAATTTCTTGATACTTATTTACATATATCGCAACCTCGGGCTCGGGCACGCTGGCGGCAGAGTCAAAGCGAATTCCAACAGGTGCGCCATTTCCGCGAGATCTGACCGCATTGGATTTAAAGAAAAGTTCGGGGCGATCTGCCTCATAGACGAGCTGATAGACATCAGGAACTCCGCTCTCTTCTTTGCGAGCATCCCTTGAGCGAAGGTAGGTAACGCCGGCGCCCCAAAGTTCGACCTCATTAGAGATTGGCGCAATTAATGTGCCGGAGATATTTGTGCGGGGAGCGCTTGCGATTAAATCGATAAGTTCTTCAAGTCGAAGCTCTAGAACCTGAGTCAGGGTCGGCAGCTCCTTAATTATCGAATGCTTATCGCCGATTGTGATGGCAAATTGATAGGGATTAGTTGCGGTTTTCAATACCGAAAACTTCATGGCATCCTCTCGATTAATCCAGCATCTTCTAGTTCACTCCAAATATTTGATGGAAGCTCGCGATCGAAATCAGCAATATTTGCTAGCAATTCTGCGCTGCTGCGTGAACCAGTTAAGACTGAAGTAACGCCGGGATGGCGAAGTGGGAATTGAAGTGCGGCGGCAATTAGCGGAATTCCGCGCTCGCTAAGGAAGGCACCGATCTTTTGGGCTTTACTAATTATTTCATCAGAGGCTGGCAGATATTCAAAAGTTGCACCCTTAACTGGATTAGCTAAAACACCGGAGTTAAAGACGCCACCGATTGTTATATCAACTTTGCGTTCGATGGCGTATGGCAAGAGTTCGCGTTGTGCGCTCTGATCGAGCAAGGTGTATCTCCCAGCAATTAGGGCAATATCTAAATCAACTTCTTTCATAATTTTCATGGCAACATCACAGAAGTTAAGACCAACGCCAATCGCTTTGATAACTCCTTGCGCCTTTAATTCCGCGAGAACTGGATAGGCGTTATGGATAGCTTCATCAACATGGTTTTCGGCATCGTGCATGAGTGCGATATCAATATGGTCAACACCCATACGTTCCAAACTGTCGTGAAGAGATTTCAAAATTCCATCACGGGAGTAATCAAAGACTGGTTCGATATGTGGATCGGCATCTGGAAACCAAGAGACCGGATCTGCCTTTTCGACTCGGTTAAGGACACGCCCAACTTTTGTTTCAAGAACATATGGCTCGGTGACCGTTTTTAAAATTCGGCCAAGTCGAATTTCTGAGCTGCCGTGCCCATATAGTGGAGCGGTGTCAAAGTAATTTATGCCCTGTGCCAAAGAAGTTTTGATGAGTTCATCACTATCTTGATCTTTGACTGAAGAGAAGAGCCCAGCAAGCGGCGCAGTGCCAAGGCTAAGGCGAGAAAGTTCGAGGTCTACACGCTTCATCTTCACTTTTGATTGATGCCGTGTCATATAAATTATCGTATAGGATTTTTCTTACATTAAACAGAAGAAAACAGATAAAGGAATCCAATGCCTAAGATCACCGGGTTTAAAACTATCGATGTCCGCTTTCCAACTTCCCGTGGCCTAGATGGCTCGGATGCAATGAACAAGGAGCCAGATTATTCAGCGGCCCTTGTCATTCTTGAGACCGATGACCCAAATTTAGAAGGCCATGGATTCGTTTTTACCTGTGGCCGTGGAAATGATTTGCAATGTGATGCGATTGCACTCCTTGCACCTTATGCAGTTGGTCGTGACCTTGATGATCTTTCAATGAGCATGGGTGAGTTCGCCCGCAGCTTGGTTCGCGATTCACAAATTCGTTGGCTGGGACCTGAAAAGGGTGTTACTCAAATGGCGGCTGGTGCGGTTGTTACAGCAGCGTGGGATTTAGTAACAAAGCATGCCAAGAAGCCACTATGGAAATTCTTATCTGATCTTTCACCAGAAGAGATTGTTGAACTAGTTGATTTCCGTTACATCACTGATGCACTAACAAAAGAAGAAGCACTTGAAATTTTGCGTAAAGCCGAACCAAATCGGAAAGCAAATGAAGCTAAGTTATTAGAAGTTGGATTACCGGCTTACACAACCACACCTGGTTGGCTTGGTTATACCGATGAGAAGATGGTTCGCTTGGCAAAGCAGGCTGTTGCCGATGGTTATAAATTAATTAAATTAAAGTGCGGTGGAGATCTGGAAGATGATAAGCGTCGCTTGCGTTTAGCACGTGAGGCGGTCGGTCCAGATATCAAGATTTCAATTGATGCTAATCAGGTTTGGGATGTAAACCAAGCAATCGAATGGATCAAGGGAATTGGTGATGTAAATCTTCACTGGGTAGAAGAGCCAACTAATCCAGATGATGTTCTAGGTCATGCGGCAATAGCCAAGGCGATTGCTCCCGTGAAGGTTGCAACCGGTGAACACGGTATGAACCGAATCATTTTCAAGCAGATGTTGCAGGCAAAGTCATTCTCATTTATGCAGATTGATGCCACGCGCGTTGCTGGAGTTAATGAAAATATTGCAAATATCTTGATGGCTGCCAAGTTCGGTGTTCCAGTTTGCCCACACGCAGGTGGCGTTGGACTGTGCGAAATGGTCCAACATCTCGCGATGTTTGATGCAGTTGCCGTAACCGGACACCATGCTGAACGAGTTGTTGAATTTGTGGATCACTTGCACGAGCACTTCGTTGTCCCAACAAATATTCAAAATGCTCATTACATGCCGCCACTAGAACCAGGTGCTGGCTCTGAAATGTATTCCCAAAGTATTGCTGACTTCACCTTCCCAACCGGAAAAGAATGGATCTCTGCATGAGCACAGAATTTCAAGGTTTAACCGCAGCAGTTACCGGCGCAGGTTCGGGTATCGGTTTAGCAACCGCAAAGTTATTAAAGGAACGCGGTGCTACGGTCTATGGACTTGATCTAAATGAAGGCGAAATGGCTGGAACCGCAACCTGGTTGCAATGCGATGTTGGGGATGATGCTTCAGTTGCAGCAGCTTTTAGCAAAATTACTTCGTTAGATATCATGATCAATAATGCTGCGATCAGCGCCGTAGGCGATGTGACTGCAAATTCATCGGAAGATTGGCTTCGCGTTCTAAATGTAAATGTCTTAGGAATTGTTCGTACATCTAAGTCAGCAATTCCATTGCTTGAGAAATCTAAACATGCGGCAATTGTTAATACTTGCTCTGTTGCAGCTACTGCTGGAATTCCCAAGCGCGCGCTTTATAGTGCCTCAAAAGGTGCGGTTCTATCTTTAACTTTGGCGATGGCGAATGATCACTTGGCCCAGAAGATTCGCGTGAACTGCGTAAATCCAGGAACCGCAGATACTCCTTGGGTGCAACGACTATTGGCACAAGCCCCAGATCCAGCCGCTGAAAGAGCTGCGCTAGAAGCACGGCAACCAATGGGTCGCTTAGTTTCAGCAGAGGAAGTCGCAAGTGCAATCTGCTACCTAGCATCACCAATGCAAGGTTCAACTACGGGTGCTTCACTAACCGTTGATGGGGGAATGCAAGGCTTGCGAATTCCTAAGTAATTTCCACATGAGCGAACCAGATCTAACAAAAAGGCTAGAAATTCTTAAGGCTGCCAAAACGGTAGCTGTGGTTGGAGTTTCCGATAAGCCAGATCGGCCAAGTTATGGCGTTGTTAAATGGTTAATGGCAAATACGCCTTACGAGCTCTACTTTGTAAATCCAGTAATCACCGAATTATTCGGGCAACGAGTTTATAAATCTCTGTCGGATATCCCTGTGAAAATTGATCTGGTGGATGTCTTTAGAAACCCGCGCGATATCCCACCCGTCATGGATGCGGCGATCGCGATCGGCGCTAAAGCATTTTGGATGCAACTCGGTATCAGCGAAGCTGATGCTGCAGAAAAAGGACTGGCTGCTGGATTAGATGTGGTTCAGAACGCTTGCATCAAGATTGAGTATGATCATCTTCTAAAATAAGTGAGACTGAATTGATACACCAACGTTGATCGGTTGGTACGTCGTAGCCTTCGCCTTCAAATACATGGCCTAAATGTGAATCACATTTCGCACAACGTACTTCAGTTCGAATTCGTGGAGCCAGCGAGCGATCTTCAATTAATTTAACGGCGTCATCTGATGTTGGGGCATAGAAAGATGGCCAGCCACAACCAGAGTTAAACTTAGTTTCACTTCTAAAGAGTTCGTTTTCGCAGGCTTTGCATCGATAACTTCCAACTTTGTCGGTATCGGTATATTCGCCGGTAAAGGGGCGTTCGGTCGCCCCTTTACGTAGAACTTCATATGAGAGTGGATCTAGGCGAGCCTTTAATTCATCCTCATTTACTTCAAAGTTACTCATGCGAGAATCTTCTCAGCCTTTTCTACTTTTTCGTTATTGGCAATACGTAGCCATGAGATGAATCCCCAGAGTACGAATGCACCGTAGAAGACATACATAAGAGCTGTTGGGTAGTAGTGACCACGGATATCTAATGGCACTCCAACTGCGTCGACCGCAATCCAAACCAACCAGAACTCAACATATCCGCGGGCTAAGCCGTAGGTAGCAAGTGCGGTTCCGGTAAAGATCCATGAGTCGGCTGCGATATTCCAAGAACCACCAATTGCGGTGATTGCAAAGAAGGTTGCAAAGTAAAAAGCGATTGCAGCAGGCGCAAGAATTAACTTTTCCCTGGTGGTTGTCCAGCGAATATTTACAAGTGGATTACCTTCAACGGTGTTCTTCTTTTTATTGTTCTTCCACTTCCACCAACCATAAAGACTTACTGCAATTAGAAGAAGTTGGCGACCGGCTTGACCGAGCATGGTCCGACTTGTCTGATGTGGATCCCACATGCTGCCAATAAATAAGGTGAAGAGAAGAACGTTTCCGATGATCCCAATTGGCCAGGTCCACATCTTGCGACGCATTCCAAGAAGGGCGCTAGCTAAACCGAAAATATTTCCGATTATTTCTTTCCAATAAATTGCTTGTGTGTACTTATTTCCGAAATGAACTTGTGCATTAAAGAGCCAGTGAATTACTGACATGGGTAACCCGTTTCTACGTATTCCTCTCATCCGGACTTTAACCGTCGGTTCTGGAATTTCACCAAATCCACCGTTTGCTGGATGTAAACGGGTCGCAGACTTTAACTGCCGGTTCGGAATTACACCGACCCTGAAATACGTAGCCGTATTCTCACACGGGCCTTGGAAAAGTGAAACTTGAAACTCCTACGGCGCTATTCTTGAGGCATGAGATCACTTGCCGAATCATCAGTCCAACTTGCACCTGCCCTAACCGGGTTTCGCCTATTTATTCACGTAATCGCGGCAACCATTTGGGTTGGCGGTCAGTTCACCTTGGCCGGCCTTGTTCCAGTTCTTCGCCGTTCAAATCCAGAATTGCCTCGAACAGTGGCAAAGGCATTTAACAAAATTGCTTGGCCTGCATATGCAGTGCTCTGGGCGTCAGGTGCCTGGAATCTGGCAAATGTTCCAAGTGATGCACCCAAGAGCTATCACGCAGTCATCGGAATTAAGATGACCGTCGTAACACTTTCTGGCGTTGCTGCTTATCTGCACTCAAAGTCAAAGAACCCAAAGTCAATTGCAATTTGGGGTTCAGTAAGTGGCCTAGCCGCAATCGGCGCAACCTATGTTGGAGTAATGCTCGCTGGTTAAATCATGAAAAAATTATTCAAGCGAACGATCAAGTTATTTTCAGATCGTCGCGCCTGGGTACGACAGATAATTGTCATATCTATTGGGTGTTCAGTAGCGTGGCAGTTGGGCGATGTATTAGTCAAAAATGGCGGCGTTGTTGCTGCGATTATCTGCGGATTAAGTATCCGCGTCTCCCTGTATAAATCAGTGCGCGAAGGATTTGGTCAGATTGTTGGAACCGCAATTGGCGCCGGCGTCGCACTGCTTTCGGTATGGGCATTTCACTTTGGAATCATTTCCATCGCCGTAACAGTCCTACTTTGCTCGGTAGTTGCTCGTGGATTGCATTTAGGTGAAGTCGCATCCGTCAATGTTCCGGTAACCGCGCTAATTGTTATTGGTCCTGGACTAAGTGAGAGCACTGCGGCGACGCGTTTTGCCTCAACTGTAATTGGTGCCGGGGTTGCAATTATTTTCTCTTATTTCTCTCATGCAAAAACTCCAGCCGAACGAATGAATGACAAGATTATTTCCATCTCCACCAAGGCGGCAGAATTATTGGCAACGATGTCTGAAGGTGTTGCCGGCGGCTACACCCAAAAACAAGCAGGGGATTGGTTGGCTAAAGCACGGCTGCTCGTAGAAGAAATTCCATCGGTGCGCGCACAAGCTTTGGAAGCTAAGGCGCATGCAAAGTGGTTTCCAACTGCGGAAAAAGATGAAGCGGAAGATTTGTATACCAAAGGTGTTGGAGTAGAACACACAATTGTTCAGGTTAGGACGATTGCCCGAACCCTCTTCGACTCTGCTGTTGAGGGCGGTATCCCAGAGAGTGTGAAGCGCCGAATTGCGCATGCCCTCTCAACTGCGAGTTACGCCATCTCAAATAAAGTGGAAGAGATTGAAGATGGCGAAGATGTCTTTATAGATGAGACTGCTACCGATGACATTCGAAGCGCCGGTGCGGCGCTGGCCGAACAGTTGATCCAAGGAGCACATGATGTGGATCAGGATCAATTAGTCCGTGGCATCTCTTTGGTCACAAATATCGAACGTATTGCTGATTCCTTGGATGAAACTTCGCCAGCCCTAGATGTAATGACGCCAGATGAACCGGCCTCAAATAAGATCATTCAGATCTCACCCATAGAACAAACACAGAAGTGGTGGAAGCGAGTATTTAAGCCGATCAAAAAGGTATTTAGAAGTTACTTTTAATTACTTCAAAATATTTACTGCTCGAGCAATTACCAATCCGACTGTTACAAGTGAAGTTGCAGATTGAACCATCATTAAAACCTTAGCCCAACGAGTAAGTGGCATGACATCGGTCGGACTAAAAGCGCTGGCATTTGTAAACGAGGTAAATAAGTAATCAAAGAAATTCGGCGCCCAATCTTTCGGCGCATATTCGGGGTCTGACATTTGCGGAAATAAAAAGTCAGGATATGGATCAAGGGCCTGCGCACGTGCCCCAGGTCCACCACGATCAAACTCCCAGTACCAAAGCGCAAAGACGACAATATTTGTAATCCAGATCGATCCACCAAACCAGAGCAACTTCGTTGCATCATTAACAGTTCCATCAATAAGTGATTGCACTAAACGAACTGCGGATGCAATATTTGAAATTGTCATTACGCCAGTCAATAAAATTCCAAGCGACCAGCGACCCCGTGCATGTGCCTTGATACGTCCAGGGTTAACTGCAAAAAGTGAGATAGCAAGAATTGCTTCAACCGCGCAAATGTAAGGTTGAGTTTTTAGAGATAAAGATTTAGGTAATAAGAATTGCAATGTAATAACAATGACGACAACAAAGGAGACCGGCCAACGAGGTTCGCCCTTATGCACTTTGTGCCAATGCGGCAGATTAGGTAGGTGGTAATCACGCGCTCTCATTTTGCAGACTTTAATCGAAAATTCATGCGCAATTTCACCCCTAGGGGATGTGGTTGTATTCTTTGGACTTCCAAGTCCGCCCCCCTAGCTCAGTCGGTAGAGCGTTTCCATGGTAAGGAAAAGGTCAACGGTTCGATTCCGTTGGGGGGCTCGATAAGCACAAATCCTTGGCGGGGTAGCTCAGCTTGGTAGAGCAAACGGCTCATAATCGTTGTGTCGCCGGTTCAAATCCGGCCTCCGCTACCAAAGATTTTAAGTTGTACCAGTATTCAAGTAACCTACGGGTCTTAGATAAGTTGGAAAAAAGGGAGCACCACAATGGCAAGTAAGAGCGCGGATGTACGCCCAAAGATCACTATGGCCTGCGTAGAGTGCAAAGAACGTAATTACATTACAAAGAAGAACCGTCGTAACGATCCAGACCGTATGGAACTCAAGAAGTTCTGTCCTCGTTGCAAGTCTTCAACCCTTCACCGCGAGACTCGCTAACTAATGCTTGATCCCGATCTAATCGGGCGCACTTTTGTCGGTGCGAATGCAACATCTGTTACGCAAGATCAAATAAATCAATTTGCCGCTGTAATTGGCGAGGAAAATTTAACGGTTGCGCCCCCAACTTTTTCGATCTCCATCTCATTAGATCAATCCCAAAAACTCCTTCAAGATTCCGGTCTTGATTGGAGTCGAGTCGTCCATGGCGAACAAAAATTTGAAATCAAGCGCCCGATCGTTGCCGGTGATCAATTAATTTGCTCATCGACCATCGAAAGCTATCGCGTTGCAGCTGGAAATGAGATTGTCTCGGTTCGTTCCGACTTACACGCCAAAGACGAATTAGTTGTCTCCACCTGGTCAACATTGGTGGTGCGCGCATGAGTTTAAGTACTGGCCAAGAATTAGCACCTAAGAGATATTTGATAAACCGCGCACTTCTAAAGCAATATGCCGATGCAAGTGGCGATCAGAACCCAATCCACCAAGATGAAGCATTTGCCAAATCAGTCGGGCTGCCAGATGTCATCGCCCATGGAATGTTGACGATGGCGCTCGCCGGAAAGTTCCTTTCCGATTTAAATGGGTCGGCAGCCGTTGTTGAATTTTCGGCAAAGTTTATTAAGCCAGTCGTAGTTCCAGCCGGACGGGATGTGGAGTTAATAGTTTCGGGAAAAGTCGGCGAGATCAACGAAGGCATTGCGAAGATCGAAATTACTGCAATGTGTGAAGATGTAAAAGTATTAGGAGTGGCCAAAGGGGCCGTCCGAATTTAATGGCCTATCCACTAAAGATCTACAAGCGAATCGGAGACTTACGAAAAGTCAGCGATAAAGATTTCACGGCAACTATCGCAATTTATGTAGATGGCTTTATCGAGGATGCTATAGCCTGCCTAAAAGCCATTAAGACAAATACTGCTGAAGATGTCGCGATTTATGTAGTAATCACCGGCACTCCAGAATTGCTGGATATTGCAGAACAAATTGATGCCCGCACTTTTATCACCCAGATAACTGAAGGCGTTGGCTATGGCGATGCCATTAACGCACTAATTAAGTTTGCTAATTCAAAATTTGTTGTAGTTATGGATCCATCATCTATCTTTGAAGGCGATGTCATGGCGCCGGTTATTGCCGAATTAAACAAAGAAGAGTTCTGCGCGGTCGGCTGGCGTGGGGGCTTGGTCAATACTGAAGATGGTTGGAGCAGCGTTGATGACAAAGGCCCGGGTGAAGTCGATGTGCTCTTTAGCTATTTCTTAGCAGTAAATCGTCAAGATGCAATTAGTTGTGGTGGCTTTAATGCACGTGCCATTTATTATCGAAATGCAGATATCGAATTTTCGCTTAGATTGCGCCATGCGCAGGGTCGTTTACTGCAGATGGAGCTACCCCTTCGACAAGAGCGCCATCATGGTTACTACGACGCCGATGAAACATTCCGCGATGAGCAATCGCGCAAGACATATGATCGAATTCTCGATCGATTCCGCGGTAAGAGCGAGATCCTCGCCCCACGCAGGTAGCCTTTACTTATGAGCACCGAACTTTCAAGCCTCACCACCATGGCGGTTGGTGGTCCGGCAAAAAACTTAGTTCGAGCGCGTGGCGAAAAAGAGCTAATTGAAGCGGTGCGAGCCGCAGATAAATCTCAAACCCCATTACTTATTCTGGGTGGCGGCTCAAATGTTTTAATAAGTGATGCTGGTTTTGATGGAACAGTTATTCACGTTGAAACTGTCGGAAATTCTTACGAGATTGATACCTGCAGTGGCGGACTACTAACCGTAAGCGCCGGCGAGGATTGGGATGAATTCGTTGCCTTTACTATTGAAAAGGGTCTAGCCAACTTAGAAACTTTGAGTGGAATTCCGGGGACAGTTGGCGGCGCGCCAATCCAGAACATAGGTGCCTACGGACATGAAGCTGGCGAAATTATCGCCCGCGTACGCACCTTTGACCGCAAGAACGATGAAATCAAAACTTTTATGGCAAGCGAATGTGAATTCTCTTATCGCAACTCGATCTTCAAGCAGCAAGCCGGCCGCTACGTTATTTTGGATGTTACTTTTCACTTACGGCTTGGTGAAGAGTCATTGCCAATCCAATATGAAGAATTAGCCGGCGCCCTTGGCGTTGAGGTCGGCGCTCGGGTCGCGATCCGTGAAGTACGTAATGCGGTTCTTAAATTGCGCGAAGCCAAAGGAATGTTGTTATCAACTGGAATTAAATCAGCTGGTTCATTCTTTACTAATCCAATTATTTCTAGAGAGGAAGCAGCAAAACTGCCGGCAGATGCACCTAAATGGGAACAAGGCGATGGCAAGATTAAAACGAGCGCAGCTTGGCTAATGGAGCATGCTGGAGTTGAAAAGGGTTACCGTTTAGCTGGCGCACAAATTTCACCTAAGCACGTGCTGGCGCTAAGTAATGCAGGTGATGCAACCGCCAAAGATTTGATTGCTCTCGCTAAAGAAGCACGCAAAAAGGTGAGTGAAACGTTTGGAATTACTTTAGAGCCAGAAGTAGCTTTAGTTGGAATTAATCTTTAGCTTCGGAAAGTAAATTCTTTACGCGGGTAATTCCTTCAACAATATCTTCATCACTAGTTGCATACGAGAAGCGTAGGTAACCAGATGGGCCAAAAGCTTCGCCTGGTACTGCAGCAACTTCAACTTCATCAAGAATAAGTGAAGCGAGTTCGGCCGAAGTATGAGGGCGCTTGCCACGAATCTCTTTTCCAAGAACTCCCTTAACTGATGGGTAAACATAAAAGGCACCAGTCGGAGTTGGGCATTCAACACCTGGAATCTCATTTAGCATCTTCACGATTAACTTACGACGACGATCGAAGGCGATGCCCATCTCGTGAACGGCGGTTAGATCTCCAGTAAGTGCGGCAATTGCAGCACGTTGTGAAACATTTGAAACATTTGAAGTTAAGTGTGATTGCAGATTAGTTGCGGCCTTAATTACATCCTTCGGCCCGATCATCCAGCCCACGCGCCAACCGGTCATCGCATAAGTCTTAGCAACACCATTGAGGATGATGGTGGTATCTGCGAGTTCTGGAACTAAAACTGGAAGTGATGGGGCAGTAGCTCCGTCATAACGTAGGTGTTCGTAGATCTCATCAGTGATAACCCAAATATTGTTCTTTAACGCCCACTCGCCAATTGCTTTCGCTTGTTCTGGTGAATAGACCGAGCCGGTTGGGTTAGATGGTGAGCAGAATAGGAGTGCTTTCGTCTTTTCGGTGCGAGCAGCTTCAAGCTGTTCGACGGTTACGCAATAATTTTGGGTTTCATCAGCAAAGACTTCAACTGCAACGCCACCAGCTAATTTGATGCACTCTGGATATGTTGTCCAGTATGGCGCAGGCAAGATAACCTCATCATCTGGATCAATGATGCTGGCAAAAGATTCATAAACAGCTTGCTTGCCACCATTAGTTACGAGAACTTGATCGGCAGTTATTTTGTAATTGGAGTCGCGTAAAGTTTTTGCAACGATCGCTTCCCGAAGTTCTGGCAGTCCTGGTGTTGGTGTGTAGCGATGATTTGCAACTTTTTCAGAAGCTTCAACCGCAGCTTTGACAATGTAATCAGGAGTTGGGAAATCTGGTTCGCCAGCACCGAAGCCAATTACGGGACGACCAGCAGCTTTTAGGGCCTTGGCCTTTCCATCTACCGCCAAAGTGGCGGACTCGGCGATAGCTGCGATTCTGCGAGAAATTCTTGGTTTTGCGCTCATAGAAGGCGAGTATGCCACCTGAGTTTTACTAACCCACCCCTTCGCCTCTAGACTCCCGAGTCCGGCGCTTGCAGTAGGTCATGATGACGCATGTCTTGGTGAACTAAGTGACGCCTGAAGGGCAGTAGCTCAATTGGCTAGAGTTCCGGTCTCCAACACCGGCGGTTGGGGGTTCAAGTCCCTCCTGCCCTGCAAGAAGTTTTAGTAAGAGTTAGTAAGAGTTAGTAACGAGTTAGTAACGAGTTTGAAAACGATAAGAAAGAGGTAGTGCAAGTGGTTGATGAAACACAAGACCATTTAACCGAAGAGAAGCTTGGCTTCTTCGGTCGCATCAACCTGTTCTATCGCCAAGTTGTTGCCGAACTTCGCAAAGTAGTTTGGCCAACTCGTAAGCAACTTACTACTTACACCGCAGTTGTATTGGTATTCGTTGGATTCATCATTGCTGTTGTTTCAGCACTTGATGTTGTTGTTACCAAAGTCGTTTTCTGGGTTTTCGGATAGAAAGGGAAGCATAAATGTCAGTTGATACTCCATCATTGGGCAACCAAGATGCATTTGAAGCAGCCTTAGCTGCCACCGCTTCTACCGATTCATCCGATTCAACAGATGTAATTATCGATGAAGTTATTGCCGATGTCGCAGAAGGAACACCTGAAGCCATTGCCGCAATTGAAGATGAAGTTGAATTAGAAGTTGAAGAGAATGATGAGAACGCAGAATTTCGTCGCGCACTTCGTAGCGCACCTGGCGATTGGTATGTAGTTCACTCATATGCAGGCTATGAGAAGAAGGTAAAGGGCAACCTTGCCAACCGTATTACCTCTCTTAATATGGAAGATTACATTTTCCAGGTAGAAGTACCAGAAGAAGAGATCACCGAAGTCAAGAACGGTCAGCGCAAGCAAGTTAAGCGCAACGTTTTCCCAGGCTATGTTCTAGTTCGCATGGATCTAACCGACGAATCATGGTCATGTGTGCGTAACACTCCAGGTGTAACTGGTTTCGTCGGCAATGCCCATCACCCAGCACCACTTACTTTGAGCGAGGTTGAAAATATCTTGGCGCCACGTCCAAAGGCGAAGGCAGAGAAGCTTTCAATCAAGATGGTTGATTTCGAAATCAACGAATCAGTCACCGTTATGGATGGCCCATTCGCAACCTTGCCAGCAACGATCTCCGAGATCATGCCAGAGCAAGGCAAACTAAAGGTTTTGGTTTCAATCTTCGGACGCGAAACTCCTGTAGAACTTTCATTTAACCAAGTACAAAAGATTTAATCCAGAGAAAAGAAAAGGAACCACCACCATGGCACCAAAGAAGAAGATCACCGCACTTATTAAGTTGCAGATCCAGGCTGGCGCAGCAACACCTGCACCACCAGTAGGTCCTGCTCTTGGTCAACATGGTGTGAATATCATGGATTTCGTCAAGGCTTACAACGCTGCGACTGAATCACAAAAGGGTCAGATCATCCCAGTAGAAATTACTGTCTTTGAAGATCGCTCATTCACATTTATCACCAAGACTCCACCAGCATCACGTCTAATCTTGAAGGCTGCTGGAATCGAAAAGGGTTCACCTGTTCCACACAAGCAAAAGGTTGCAAATATCTCTAAGGCACAGGTTGAAGAGATCGCAAAGATCAAGATGGCTGATCTAAATGCAAATGACCTTGAAGCGGCATCACTAATCATTGCCGGTACCGCTCGTTCAATGGGTATTACCGTCGGTTAATCCAGAAATTCTGGATTAAAAAAGAAATTGTGGGAGGACCGCGCTGGTCCGTTTAACCACAACTCCAACCCCCGTAAAAAGGGACAAACGAAAAGAGAGAAGAAATGAAGCGCAGTAAGAAATACACAGAGGCAGCCGCAAAGGTTGACCAAAATATCCTTTACACACCAGGTCAAGCAGTAAAGCTTGCCAAGGAGACTTCTACAACAAAGTACGACGCAACCGTTGAAGTTGCACTAGTACTTGGCGTAGATCCAAAGAAGGCAGATCAAGCAATTCGTTCAACCGTAAACTTGCCTCACGGAACCGGTAAGACTGCCCGCGTTCTTGTATTCGCAGGTGGCGAACGTGCTGAAGAAGCTCGTGCCGCTGGTGCTGACATTGTCGGTGCAGATGAATTGATCGATGAAGTTTCAAAGGGTCGCCTTGATTACGACGCAGTCGTATCAACACCAGAATTAATGGGTAAGGTCGGTCGTCTTGGAAAGGTACTCGGACCTCGTGGTCTTATGCCAAACCCAAAGACCGGAACTGTAACCACCGATGTTGCAAAAGCTGTTAACGATATTAAGGGTGGAAAGATTGAATTCCGCGTTGATAAGAATTCAAACCTTCACTACATCATCGGAAAGACCTCTTTCACAGCAGAACAACTAGCTGATAACTATGCAGCTGCTCTTGAAGAAGTTATGCGTTCGAAGCCAAACTCTTCAAAGGGTCGCTTCATCAAGCGCGCGACTATCTCAACAACAATGGGACCTGGAATTCAGGTTGACCCAACCATCTCTCGCGATGGTGGGGATAACGTCCAAGCCTAGAACAAGCCTAGAACAAGTCTAGAACAAGCCTAATTAATACAAATTTTGACTGGGGTAGGCCGCAGGGCTTACCCTTGATCAAGTAGTAAAAAGTAGTAAAAGCAGTACCCGTACCAAAGACTGCAGGTCTCATTACTTGAGTGAAAACTAAGGTAAAGAGTTAATAGTCGAAAGACAACCCGCATAGGTGCACACGTAACCTCGTGCGCATTTATGCGACGAGGTTTTTCTATTTTTATAAGCCTCTTACCTGCAGGTCACTGCAGTAAATGAAATGAATGAATGAGCGAAAGGAAGCCAAATGGCTCGCCCAGATAAAGAAGCAGCAGTTGCTGAGCTAACGGAAGATTTCCGTACAGCCGGCGCAACAGTGCTAACTGAATATCGTGGTCTCTCTGTTACATCGATGAAGGCGCTTCGCCGATCACTTGGTGCAGATACCAAGTACTCGGTTGTTAAGAACACCCTCACCAAGATCGCCGCAAAGAACGCTGGCGTAGATATCGACGATGCATTGCTCGCCGGACCATCTGCACTCGCATTCGTTAAGGGTGATCCAATTGATGCAGCAAAGAACCTAAAGAATTTTGCTAAGGAGAATCCACAACTTGTTATCAAGGGTGGAATCTTCGAAGGAAAGGCTGTCTCCGTTGCCGAGATTATGAAGCTCGCTGATCTTGAATCACGCGAAGTTCTATTGGCAAAGCTCGCTGGTGCAATGAAGGGATCGCTTGCTAAGGCAATCCGAACCATTGATGCACTTCGCTTGAAGAAAGAAGCAGCAGAAGGTGCTCCAGCTCCAAAGGCTGAAGCAGTTGTAGCGTCCGAAGCACCTTCAGAAATTGCTGAGGCAGTGGTTCCAGCGGAAGCTGCGACCGAAACAAGCGCCTTGCCTGAAACTCCAGTTGTTGAAGAAACACCAGCAGTAGAAGAAACCCCAGAAGCGTAAGTACCGAGAAAAGGAAATATAAAAATGGCAAAGCTATCTTCAGATGATCTATTAGCTCAATTCAAGGAAATGACCCTGGTTGAACTTTCAGATTTCGTAAAGGCATTTGAAACTGAATTCGATGTAACAGCAGTAGCTCCAGTAGCAGTTGCAGCAGCAGGCGGCGCAGCTGCCGGTGGCGCAGCTGATTCAGGACAAGATGAGTTCACACTTATCCTTGACGATGCTGGTTCACAAAAGATTGCAGTTATCAAGGAAGTTCGTAACATCAACTCAGCTCTTGGTCTAAAGGAAGCTAAGGACCTAGTAGATGCAACTCCTGCAACCTTGATTGAAAAGGGAAGCAAGGAAGCTGTAGACAAGGCAAAGGCAGCTCTAGAAGCAGCTGGCGCAAAGGTCACAGTCAAGTAATTACTTACTTATTTAAAAGCCCCTGCCAACGCGGGGGCTTTTTTATTTCTTAAGACTTTACAGAACGTTCACATGTTTCACAGGCCATTCACAAGTTTCAGGGTTACTTTAGGTCTATGAAAACTTCAACAAAGATTGCCTCATCTGTACTAATCGCCGGAGCGCTACTAATGGCTCCAACCGCATCATTCGCTGCAGATGCTTCAGCATCCCCATCAGCATCGCCATCAGCTGCGCCAAAGACTGCTAAGACTGCTAAGACTCCAAACCCAGCAGTTGCTGCATATAAGGCACAACTTGCTGCCTACAAAGCTGCGGTTGCTGCTCGCGAAGCCGCCCGCAAGACTGTAAATGACACCTACAAAGCAGCGCTCGCTGCAGCTAAGTCAGCACATGACGCTGCAATTGCCGCGCTACCTGCGCTTCCAGCAAAGCCAGTAGCTCCAACCAAGTAATCCCAGTTTCATCAAAAGGGCTCCCGCGCAGGCGGGGGCCCTTTTTCATCTAGTTTCATCTAGTTTCATCTAGTTTCATCTAGTTTCATCTAGTTTCATCTAGTTTCATCTAGTTTCATCTAGTTTCATCTAGGTGGCTTTCTTTTGATTTTGGCCAGACAAGCCGGGGAGCCTGGGTGTATAAGGGGCCGATTAGACAGTCGGGTAACCCCTCGGATACCCTTTGCGTTCGCAAATTTTTAACACCCAGAGGTCAGGCATATAGCGGCTGAGACCTGGCGGTAGCCGTGCGTTTACATCTGGAGGAATTTTGGCCGCAACGAAGTCAAAGTCATTTGCACCTGCTCGCGTTTCATTCGCAAAAATTCGTGAACCACTCGAAGTACCAAATCTATTAGCGCTGCAACTAGAGAGTGTTGACTGGTTACTTGGTAACGACGCGTGGCGTTCACGTCTTGATGTTGCTGAAAAGGCTGGACGTGGTGAAGTACCTAGAACATCTGGTTTGGAAGAAATCTTTGAAGAGATTTCACCAATCGAAGATTTCCAAGGATCGATGTCGCTCTCATTTAGAGATCACCGCTTCGAACCACCTAAGTACACAATTGCAGAATGCAAGGAACGCGATATCACTTACAGCGCTCCGCTATTCGTAACCGCTGAATTTACAAATAACATCACTGGCGAAATTAAGTCACAGACTGTTTTCATGGGTGACTTCCCATTGATGACACCTCGCGGAACTTTCGTAATTAACGGAACAGAGCGCGTTGTTGTTTCACAGATCGTTCGCTCTCCTGGTGTTTACTTCGAACGCACAATCGAAAAGACCTCAGATAAAGATATTCTGACTGCAAAGATCATCCCAAGCCGTGGTGCTTGGCTTGAATTTGAAGTCGATAAGAAAGATATGGTCGGAGTACGTATCGACCGCAAGCGTAAGCAATCTGTCACCATCTTTCTAAAGGCACTTGGTTGGTCAGAAGAACAAATTCTTGAACAATTCGGAGAATACGAATCAATTCGTCTAACTCTGGAAAAAGATAACGTTCACACCCAAGATGAAGCGTTGCTTGATATCTATCGCAAGCTTCGTCCAGGTGAGCCACCAACGAAGGAAGCTTCACAAGCGCTTATCGAGAACTTGTACTTCAATGCAAAGCGTTATGACCTAGCAAAGGTTGGCCGTTTCAAGGTTAACAAGAAGCTTGGCCTAGAACTTGAACTTTCAAAGGGCTTGCTAAATATCGAAGATATCGTGGCAACCATTAAGTACTTAGTTGCACTTCACAAGGGCGAGGCTCTTATGGAATATGGCAAGCAAGTACGCGTTGAAACCGACGATATCGATCACTTCGGTAACCGTCGTCTACGTACCGTTGGTGAATTGATTCAAAACCAAGTTCGCACCGGTCTTTCACGTATGGAACGCGTTGTTCGTGAACGTATGACAACTCAAGATGTCGAAGCAATTACTCCTCAGACTTTGATCAACATCCGTCCGGTTGTTGCATCAATCAAGGAGTTCTTCGGAACATCTCAACTTTCACAGTTCATGGATCAAACCAACCCACTTTCTGGAATGACCCACAAGCGTCGTCTTTCAGCGCTTGGACCTGGTGGTCTTTCTCGTGAACGTGCTGGCTTCGAAGTTCGTGACGTTCACCCATCCCACTACGGACGTATGTGTCCAATCGAAACTCCAGAAGGTCCAAACATCGGACTTATCGGTTCGCTTGCTACATATGCTCGCGTAACACCATTTGGTTTTATCGAAACTCCTTATCGCAAGGTTGTTAAGGGCAAGGTCACCGACCAAATCGATTACCTAACAGCTGATGAAGAAGATGAGCACATCATTGCGCAAGCAAATGCGCCACTAACTTCCGATAATCACTTTGCAGAAGCACGCGTACTCGTACGTCGTCGCGGTGGCGAAGTTGAATACATCATTGCTGATGAAGTTGATTACATGGACGTTTCACCACGTCAGATGGTTTCTGTTGCTACCGCGATGATTCCATTCCTCGAGCACGATGACGCTAACCGCGCATTGATGGGCTCGAACATGATGCGTCAAGCAGTCCCACTACTTCGCGCCGAAGCTCCATTCGTTGGAACCGGTATGGAATTCCGTGCAGCTGTTGATGCCGGCGATGTCCTTCTTGCTAAGGCTCCTGGTGTTGTTACTGAAGTTTCAGCAGATGAAGTAACCGTTATGCAAGATGATGGCAAGCACGAGACCTACTTCCTTGAGAAGTTCACTCGTTCAAACCAAGGCACCAGCCGCAACCAGAAGATGGTTGTTGCAAAGGGCGACAAGGTTGAAGCCGGACAAGTACTTGCTGATGGTCCTTCAACCGAAAAGGGCGAAATGGCTCTTGGTAAGAACTTGCTCGTGGCATTTATGTCATGGGAAGGTCACAACTACGAAGATGCGATCATTCTTTCGCAACGCCTCGTACAAGATGACGTTCTTACATCTATTCACATTGAAGAGTACGAAGTCCAAGCTCGTGATATCAAACTTGGACCAGAGCAAATTACTCGCGATATTCCAAACGTTTCTGAAGAAGTTAAAGCAGATTTGGATGATCGCGGAATTATTCGTATCGGTGCCGATGTAGTACCTGGCGATATCTTGGTTGGAAAGGTAACTCCTAAGGGCGAGACCGAACTAACTCCAGAAGAGCGTCTACTTCGTGCAATCTTCGGTGAAAAGGATCGCGAAGTTCGCGATACCTCACTTAAGTTGCCACACGGTGAATCTGGCAAGGTTATTGATGTTCAGATTCAAACACCTGATGATGATTTCGAACTGCCAGCTGGCGTAAACCAAGTTGTACGAGTTTATGTGGCACAGAAGCGAAAGATTCAAGATGGCGACAAGCTTGCTGGTCGTCACGGTAACAAAGGTGTTATCTCAAAGATTCTTCCAGTTGAAGATATGCCATTCCTTCAAGACGGAACCCCAGTCGATGTTGTCTTGAACCCACTTGGCGTTCCAGGACGTATGAACGTCGGTCAGATTCTTGAAACTCACTTAGGTTGGGTTGCCAAGTCTGGTTGGGAATTAACTGGCAACGAAGGTTGGCAGAAAGATTTGATCGAGCATGGCTATGCAAAGGCCCCTGCGAACTCAAAGGTTGCAACTCCAGTATTTGATGGCGCGAAGGAAGATGAATTAGTTGGTCTTCTATCTTCAACCCTGCCAAATAAAGATGGAATGCGCCTTGTTGGCGGTAACGGAAAGGCTCGTCTATTCGACGGTCGTACCGGGGAGCCATACAAGGAAGAGATCACAGTTGGTTACATGTACATCTTGAAGCTGCACCACTTGGTGGACGACAAGATTCACGCTCGTTCAACTGGTCCTTACTCAATGATTACGCAACAACCTCTGGGTGGAAAAGCTCAGTTCGGTGGCCAGCGCTTCGGCGAAATGGAAGTTTGGGCACTTGAAGCTTACGGAGCTGCTTACACACTCCAAGAGTTGCTCACCATTAAGTCAGATGACGTACTTGGTCGCGTAAAGGTTTACGAAGCAATCGTTAAGGGTGAAAACATCCCTGAACCAGGAATCCCTGAATCATTCAAGGTTCTGGTTAAGGAAATGCGCTCGCTCTGCTTGAACGTAGAAGTTGTTAATGCCGATGGCGTTGCAATGGATCTACGCGATACCGATGAAGAAGTGTCCCGTACCGCCGAAGAACTTGGAATCAACTTGTCACGAGTTGAACCTTCAAGTGTCGAAGAAGTTTAAGGAGAGAGGTTAAAAAATGTTAGATGTTGAATTTTTTGACGAACTACGAATCGGCCTTGCTTCTACTGACAATATTCGCGAATGGTCATTCGGCGAAGTTAAGAAGCCAGAGACCATCAACTACCGTACCGAAAAACCAGAAAAAGATGGCCTATTCGATGAGAAGATCTTCGGACCTGTAAAGGACTGGGAGTGTTCTTGCGGTAAGTACAAGCGCGTACGTTTCAAGGGTATCAAGTGCGAACGTTGCGGTGTTGAAATCACACGTGCAAAGGTTCGTCGCGAACGCATGGGTCACATCGAACTTGCAGCACCAGTAACACATATCTGGTACTTCAAGGGTGTTCCATCACGCCTTGGTTACCTACTTGATCTTGCGCCTAAGGATCTTGAAAAAGTTATTTACTTTGCTGCTTACATGATCACCGAAGTTGATACCGAAGCTCGCGAAGAAGATCTTGCCTCACTTGAAAAGCGTTTACTCGCCGACAAGAAGAAGATCGAAACTCGTCGTGATTCAGATCTTGATTCTCGCCAAAAGAAGTTAGAGGCAGATACTGCTGAACTTGAAGCTGCTGGCGAAAAGGCAGATGTTAAGCGCAAGGTCCGCGAAGCTGCAGAACGTGAATTGAAGACAATTCGCGATCGCTCACAACGCGAACTAGATCGCCTTGATGAAGTTTGGGTACGTTTCAAGAACCTTAAGGTCCAAGATCTTGAAGGCGATGAAGCGCTTTACCGCGAACTAAATGATCGTTTCGGCGTTTACTTCAAGGGTTCAATGGGAGCAGCTGCAATCAAGGCGCGCCTAGAGACCTTTGATCTCCAAGCTGAATTCGAAAAGCTAACTGAACTTGCTCAAACAGGTAAGGGACAGAAGAAGACCCGCGCAATCAAGCGCTTGAAGGTTGTTTCTTCATTCCTTAACACTCGCAATCACCCAGCATCAATGGTGCTCGATTGCGTGCCAGTTATTCCACCAGATCTTCGCCCAATGGTTAAGTTGGATGGCGGACGTTATGCGACTTCAGATCTAAACGATCTATATCGTCGCGTGATCAACCGTAACAACCGCTTAAAGCGTTTGGCTGATCTAGGTGCACCAGAGATCATCGTTAATAACGAAAAGCGTATGTTGCAAGAAGCAGTAGATGCTTTGTTCGATAACGGTCGTCGCGGTCGCCCAGTTACCGGTCCAGGTAACCGCCCACTTAAGTCACTTTCAGACATGCTTAAGGGTAAGCAAGGTCGTTTCCGTCAGAACTTGCTCGGAAAGCGCGTTGACTACTCAGGTCGTTCTGTAATTGTTGTTGGTCCACAGCTAAAGCTGCACCAATGCGGTCTGCCAAAGCAGATGGCCCTAGAACTCTTTAAGCCATTCGTAATGAAGCGCTTGGTTGATCTAAACCACGCACAAAACATTAAGTCTGCAAAGCGCATGGTTGAACGTGCTCGTCCAGTTGTTTGGGATGTTCTTGAAGAAGTAATTGCAGAACACCCAGTACTGCTAAACCGCGCACCAACCCTGCACCGTTTAGGTATTCAAGCTTTCGAACCTAAGTTGGTTGAAGGTAAGGCAATTCAAATTCACCCACTCGTATGTACAGCTTTCAACGCTGACTTCGACGGTGACCAGATGGCGGTTCACTTACCTCTATCTGCTGAAGCGCAAGCCGAAGCAAGAATCCTTATGCTTTCAAGCAACAACATCTTGTCACCTGCTTCAGGTCGTCCAATTACATCTCCTACACAGGACATGGTTCTTGGTCTCTACTTCTTAACTTCTATGCGCGAAGACCAACTTGGTCAAGATCGTGCATTCGGTTCAGTTGCAGAAGCACTGATGGCATATGACCAAGGTTCACTCTCACTGCAAGCGAAGGTCAAACTTCGCATCAACCACAACGGTGTTGCATCAGTTCGCGAAACAACTTTGGGTCGCGCACTATTCAATGAAGTTCTTCCAGAAGGTTATGACTACGTCGAATATGACGTAACCAAGAAGCTTCTTGGAAAGATCGTTGATGATCTTGCAGAAGGTTTCACCAAGGTCAAGGTTGCACAAACTCTTGATTCGTTGAAGTCACTTGGTTTCTACTGGGCAACTCGCGCTGGCATCACAATTGCTATCGAAGATGTTGTTACCCCAGCTAAGAAGCAAGAGATCCTTGATGGCTATGAAATTAAGGCCGAAAAGGTTCAAAACCAATATGACAATGGTTTGATCACAGATGACGAACGTCGTCAGGAACTTATCGAAATCTGGACCTCTGCAACCAATGATGTTGCAAAGGCGATGGAAGATAACTTCCCTAAGACCAACCCAGTTTGGATGATGGTTTACTCAGGTGCTCGTGGAAACATGATGCAGGTTCGTCAGATCGCAGGTATGCGTGGTTTGGTAGCGAATCCAAAGGGTGAAATTATTCCTCGTCCGATCAAGTCAAACTTCCGTGAAGGTCTTTCTGTACTTGAGTACTTCATTTCTACTCACGGTGCTCGTAAGGGTCTTGCTGATACTGCGCTACGTACCGCTGACTCGGGTTATCTAACTCGTCGTCTTTGCGACGTGGCACAAGATGTCATCATTCGTGAAGTTGATTGCGGAACTGATCGCGGTCTAACCCTCGAACTAGATGCTCACTACGAGACATCGCTATTTGGTCGTAACCTAGTTGAAGATGTAACTGCAAATGGCAAGGTAGTACTTGCTGCAGGAACAGATATCGGCGATAAGAACTACAAGCTACTTACCGATGCTGGAGTTACTTCAGTAAAGGTTCGCTCAGTTCTAACTTGCGACTCAAAGCATGGCCAATGCGCAATGTGTTATGGCCGCTCAATGGCAACCGGCAAGATCGTAGATGTCGGCGAAGCTGTTGGAATTATTGCTGCTCAATCAATTGGTGAGCCAGGAACTCAGCTAACAATGCGTACCTTCCACACTGGTGGAGCGATGCTTTCAGGTGAAACCCAAATCACCCACGGCTTGCCACGTATTGTTGAACTCTTCGAAGCACGTACACCTAAGGGTGTTGCGCCAATCGCAGAGACAGCTGGCGTTGTTAGCTTTATTGAAGATGCAAAGGGTAAGAAGATCATCGTTACCCCTGAAGATGGACAAGAAGCAATTGCTTATCCATTCACACGTCGTCAGAAGCCACTTGTTGTTGAAGGAGATCGCGTAAAGGCCGGAGATCGCTTGATCGAAGGAAACGTAGATCCTAAGCAAGTTCTTAAGATCCAAGGTGAGCGCACCACGCAAATCTTCTTGGTTAACGAAATTCAATCTGTTTATCGTTCACAAGGTGTATCAATCCACGATAAGCACATCGAAATTATCGTTCGCCAAATGCTTAAGCGTCGTACCGTTCTTGAACCAGGAGAGACAACTCTTCTACCTGGCGAACTTGTCGAGAAGACAAAGTTTGAAGCAGAGAACCGCGAGGCTGTTCAGAACAACCGCAAGCCTGCAATGGGACGCCATGAACTTATGGGAATTACCAAGGCATCACTTGCAACCGAATCATGGCTATCAGCTGCATCATTCCAAGAGACCACAAAGGTTCTTACAGATGCTGCCCTTGCAGAGAAGAGCGATCCATTGCTCGGACTTAAGGAGAACGTCATCATCGGTAAGTTGATTCCTGCTGGTACTGGTCTTGCTCGTTACCGCAACATCTCAGTAGAACCTACTGAAGAAGCGAAGGCAGCTGTTTACGCAGCTTACGACGAGTATGACTTCACACCATTTGAATCACAAGGTTCTGGTGAAGCAGTTCGTCTGGATGATCTAGAAGTTCGTTAATAATCAGTAATTAAAAAGCCCCGCAGAGAAATCTGCGGGGCTTTTTGTATTTAATGAATTATGCGGGAGATAGGACAGGTATCCCCAATAGCTTTGCGTCAGCAATCATCGTCTTGTCGTATGTGATGATTCCATCTATGGCTCGCCCTAAAAATAGTGCAGAAGCTAAATGTATTGAATCAAGAGTTCGACTAGAGATGTTCGTTCCAAAAATTGAAGCATTACGAATAACTTCTTCATTCACTTCTAAATATGAAATTTGGCGTAACCTTTTTTGAGCTTCAAGGATTAAATCATCCGACGAACCAACAACTGTTCGCATAACTTCAACCCTGATAATTTGGCTACTTATGATTGCATCAGGGAGTGATTTGTATAGCGCATCACTCTCTTTCTCGCGCTTTATTAATTTAAGAATTGCAGATGCATCTATGTAATACATCAGTATTTCTCCGCAGTACGATTTTCCTGCAAAATTTCAGATAGTGGTCGTCCGGGTAAATCCAAAATATCTCTCAGTTTTAGATTTGAGAGCGGTTCCTTTGCAGGAATAATTAATGTCTCCAATTTTTTCTCTAAATACTCACCATACTTCGATGGATCTACTGCAACTAATTTCGCAATAGGCGTTCCATGTTCCGTGATCTCAATAATTTCTCCAGCTTTGACGCGACGAAGTAAAACGCTGGCATTCTGACGAAGTTCGCGAACTCCAACAGAGTTACTCTCTAAATTTGTTTTTGACTTCGAAGTGCTCATAAATGCAGAGTAGCACTTTTGAATAAATGCGCTACTTTCGGCAAAA
>JGI24890J29729_1000209_pt1 | contig 44633 bp, 49 predicted proteins | sample FreactcultureFD7_FD_29729 | JGI IMG/M metagenome (IMG submission 29729)
AACACCTGTGAGAAGTCAATATCGTTGCGATCAGTCTCGGTAGACGAGAGATAGCAGCAAAATTCGACGCACGAGTTACCGAGATTTTTGAGACCAGTCAATCCAGGACCGAAAACTGGTTCCAATTCTTTCCCATCCGCTCCCGTCATAGCGAAATCAAAGTTCATGTTCTGCTCCACTTGCTGTACGAAGTGGCCATCCTCCTATCAGCTCGAATACTCGGCAGATAATACGAAAGACTGAGTGCGTACCAATTCAGTCATAGATTTCTCCGTCTTTTTTTGGGAAGCGACCTCGATTCCGAAAGTAGCGAGATGTTTCGCAAGGTGAGGATCCGTTCGAGCGTCATCACAAGCGTAACAATAAACATCTACATCCCTTTCCTTACGAAATCAGTCTTCTGTAGAAGTTTCGATTCAATGAGGAAAGAGAAGAACATACCGGCTGCACCATCCGGCTCGATAGTACCCAATTTGACCGCTACTGAATGACCCGTCTCTTGCGTATGTTGTAATCCATGACCGTTTCCACCTCCACCTCCAAATTGTTGTCGACCACATCCCAACGCTCCACAAATCAAGCACAACCATAAATTCGAACTCAATTCACATTTCGAACAATGAGCTGTGCATACTACCTCCTGCACAGTCAGATTCATAGAGAGATGAGGAAGAGTCTGTATAGAGAGGTTCGAACGCACTTGATAATTTGGGTTTCTCGTTCGAGGTTGAAGGAGTGGGTTGTACGAGATCTGTAGTGTGAGTACAAGGTACAATTTCTTCCTCCCAAGCTTGTACCTCACTCTTTTGAGCCGAACTCATCGAACTCAAAACTCCTTCGACAACTTCCTTCAACTGTACGACATGGCTCTTGTTCATCAGTATACTATTCTATGTCTGCTGGAGAAAGGTAGTAGACGTACCTGAGCTGATTGACCCGATTCTATTTCGTTCCATTCCCCACTTGAACGATCGAAATATTTCACTTTAGTTTCAGTCTCGTACTCTTCCTCTTCATTAGGTTCTTCCCTAATCATCAATTTCTTGACCGGTGGTTCTTGATCATCCTACACCAAACAAACCTCACTTCATTTCATCAGCTACATTCTTCCCCTCTCTCCCTCGTTCTCAAGCGAAGGGTTTCAAAGAAATGCTTGCTGTACCCTTTGTTTCTTTAGTTGTATAGGATTCTTCCTCTTGATGATATTTACGACTACTGAGTGACCCGTGTTGATAGCGTGTGACAGTGAATGTTGGTTGGTAGATCCAGTTGAACAACTTCCGTTGAAACACTCCAAACAGACGTCTAGACCCAATGGACCGAGCGAGTAAACAGTATCAAAGCATTGAGTGCACTCTGTATGTAGTGGGAGGGAGTCTTAGTGAAGGAATATCAAGAGAAGAGAGAAGAGAGGTGAACGAACCTTCTCGATGAACGAGTTGGGATGCCCGTGGTGGTGAGAGTCGTGAGAGTAGATCAGGTGGAATAGTACTTGTTGACATTGCTGTTGGAGAGAGTGAGGAGGAGGGGGAGAGGAAGAAGTTGCCTCGTCATCGAAACTTTTGCATCAAATTTGGCTAAGTCGAAAAAGTCAAAATCGCATCTCATTTTCTCATCTCTCTCCTTCTCTCCCAAACTAGGTAGTTCCTTGAGTACTCCAATGAATGAATGAATAAAAAGATGCCAGGGTATAAACTTAAAACACTAACTAACAAAACATAAACGATTTCACCAACTCTTTCTAATCATCCCATAACCACCCTCTCCTCCAACTCGTTCTCCCCTCGACGGCCAATCTCAACTGATGTACTAAATTCTGCGCATACACGACTCCCCCAGGTACCAGCAGAGGATGTACCTTTTCTTGAAACAACTGGTACCCTTCCAAAGGTTTCCCAAAATCAAACGTCTCCAACTTGAACGACCTCGCTAACTCTTCTTGTAAATGCCTCAATTGATTCACTCGAACTAAATATAAGCTCACACTTGGGTTAGCGTCAACCATGAGAGAGAGAACAAGAGAGAGGGACGAACGATTCGTAATGTATTGAGTACCTTGAACTGAATCGTCTGTCCTATGTAATTTACGAAACACGATCCTACTCTTTGGGAACCTCTGTCTGATGTGAATAATCGTCGAACTCATCCTTTCTTGCCACCACGCCAATTGTTCCGGACTCAAAGGAGTAGTCAAATCGAAATGATGTTTATCATCTTGCATCCCAAACAATGCCTAAACACCATTCCCTCTCCTCACCCACATCAGTAATCAATTAGATAAGAGAAAGATAGAGAGTAAAACTCAACGAGGTCCCACATTCCAGAATGAATTTGTACTAGATCGATTTTATCCCTCGCATTGTTACCAGTTCCCCCATCCCTCTTGTTCAATTGTTCAATCGCAGGTAACACTAATCGATCAATCCTCTTCTCTATCCTACCCGGTGCGTGCCAATCCGTGTGATCAGGTGTATTAAACTCGTCCAATTGGTCCATACCATAATGAAAACCATTCAAAACTCTCATCGCCACTCTTGCCCTTTCTCCATCACTTCCTTGTCCTTCGGGAGAGTAATGAGGTATCTCACATAAATGCATTAAACCCCTTTGATCCCATCCCTCGAACTTGGGTCCATGTCCTTTCGTTAAATCTGGAGGGTAGGGTCCCGGTGGATGAGAATTGATGTCCGAGTACAAAGAGATTGTGACTTCCCTCTTGAACAATTGACAGAAATGTACCAATCCATTTCGATCGACCGAATCCCCCAACAACAAGATCGTAGGTGGATGTTTTCGTTTCTTTCTCAAGAATGAGATTGAATCCTTCTTGCTACCTATCGGAGGCCCTTGGTTCTTCTCGGACGATCGAAGGTAGTAAGTAGAATGTAAGGAAAGGGGTAAAGGTTCGGGAGGGGACATGATTGAGTATTCGGGGGGGAAGGTCGAGGAAGGGTAAAGAGGGAATTTTCGATGAGGTCCGTGAGTTAGTTGATACAGTTGGGGGAGGTAGGGTGGGAGTGCCGGACAAGTGGAAGGGTTCATCGGGAGCCACAGAGTGTGAAGTGGGGAAGTGAGGTTCATGTGAAGTCGTCCTGGAACTTGGAATGCGTTACAAGGTACGAAAGGGTGTGAAGTCAAATGAATGCTAAATACTCTTTTCACATGTCAGCTTTCTCTCCATCGAGTGTTGTATGTATGTGACTTACATTCTACCTAGGATGAACCAGAGAGTAGAGAGTAAAGTTACGACGACGAACCAGCCTCGTTTAGTAATTTTCCCACCTCTTCTCAACTGCAATCCTCTGGCTTTATCTTTACCATTGCCAGTATAACTCTTACTCCTGTACAAGAATCCACCACCTCTTGTACTTCTCTCGTTGATCAATCGATGATTNTCTCCTCCTGCAGCGGGTCTCGATGAAGTAGTGTAGGAAGAAGNAGNAGCATCTTGATAGATTGATGGAGAGTTACTGAATGAAGGGGACGAGGTGAGAGCCGGGGTGTTGCTGACCCGTCTACGAGGTTGAGGGAAGTTCAGACTGAATACGACTGGCACACAGCTTTATACGGCGCTGGCCAATACCGTCAATGAATGAATGTTGATGTTGAGCGAGTGTGGTAGCGTGCACCTCGATTTGTGAGGGAGTGAGACGAAGGAAGAAAGAAGTTTGTATGATGAAGTTCTCCTCGTTGAAACCGACTAAGTTCCGGAGATGAAATTCTCGCAACATACTTCTCTCTTCTTTAGTGCTACAGTCTACTATCGACAGCGCTCCCATTTCGACTCGCGACGAGATCCGACAACGGCTAGTCGAATTTGTTTCACTCTCTCTCAAGTTCGCTCAATTGACAATCTTCCTTACACCAATTGAGGTTGACTAGCTACTAACAACGCAGCAGATCCCAATCTGACCCTAACATCTTGATGATCTACATCATGAGCTGCAAGTGTTCAACCAACTTCCATCAGTACCTCTTCAGGATGAATTGAGAGAGTCGGTTTCGAAAACTTACTATCCTCTACTTCACCCCATCGATCAATCTGACTCTGTACCTCGACATGAGCGGCTTGAGCAGCTTGATCGACCGTAAAGAACCCTTCGACCAACCCTAACGCGATCAAATAACTTTTACTCGCCAACACTGATCTCTCAAACGCTGTTTCCTCCACACTCGCTACCGATCAGTCAAGGGAGGATGAGATAGGTATAGAGAGTGGAGACTGACCAGCTAATTTGAAAGCGTCGTAATCAGCGACGACACTCCCCAATTTCAAAATGGTCGCATCAGGTTGTTTCGTGTTTAAAATCCCTTCATACACGTTCAACTCGACCGAGTAATTACTCCTCACCCACTCTAATAAAGGTGACCAATGTTTCTCTTGTAGCTGAACTAGACGTTCTGGGAAATCTTCATGGAAACTTAAAATTCGAGAGGTTTTAAAACGAAGGGTTCAGTTTGGGGGGAGAACAGGAGAGAAGGGAAAAGGGGGGAAAACGAACCAGACAGTATCTGTATCCAAGTATTTCAGTAATCCAGCGACGACATCTGATCTAACTTGTTTCGAACCCAATCCATCCAACGCTCGACTCGCAATCGAAGTCTTTAACATTCGAGGTCGTGTGAGTGAGAGAGAGAGGAACGTAGATAGTGGGTTGTGTGTGAACTGACCATTGGTAGAGTATGAGGTTTCAATACGGCTACTTGGTTCTCCCATTCCTCTGCGATCAATAATGCTACGGGTAACCTCTCTTTCGGCATCAACAAGGGTAATCCACCTGGTGTTTTCAACGTCCTCTTGTCCAACAATACTGCCCATTCATCTGTCCACGAGTACAAGGGGGCAATCAGCTAGAGTAAGCAGAGAGCAAGAGAGAGGAACTTACCTTGATCGCGTTTCTCCAATGCGACAGTCTTCCAAAATCTTCTCATCATTTTCTCAGCTCCTATATAGATTGTGCACTCGATGGACGATCAGCTAGCAACTCTGACTGCAGAGAGAGAGAGAGAGGAGAGAGTTTACGTTTTGATTGAGATTCAGTTTGTTGAGGAAGTGGTGAAGTGGTGGTTGCAGTTGATAGACATCTTGTACAAGGCTTTGATAGTGTTCTTAGTGCTGTAGTGCGCAACATGACTAAATCGATGATGAGATTCAAGAAGCAAGAAAGAAGTTTGCTCATCTTTCACACTCTTACACTTCACGAACAACTCCCGAACCCCTCCAAACTGTCAGTAGATCCACTCCTACTACCCCCTATATCTTCTTCAACTGACTCCGAGCTTGTCCAGATTCGATAGTGACAAGCATGTCGATTTCAACTCGAGAAGCGAAACAAACCTATCACCCAGGAGGTTACGGTACATCAGAAGGACTCAAACGAGCACGACTACCATTCCGAACTCGTAACGCCATCGTAGGCCTCACTTTATCAGGGTTCATGTTTTCAGTTTACCTCTATTCGATCAGAGCGGTCGCTCAAGATGATTTCGCCGATCTACAAGCCCCGACTCAAGAGGAGAGGGACAGGATGGTTAGTATAGAAGAAGAGAGGAGGAATAGGGATCAATTACTATTGCCACCGAGTACCGTAACTCAAGTCATTCCTCAAACTCAACCTACTTCGCAAGGACGACCAAGTTTGACGAGTCACGAAGGGATCTTGGCGAGGTTCAACAACACGTTCGGTGGAAGAGGTCAAGAGAGTAAGATGGTTTGGGGAGCACCACCAGTTGATAGGTTGGGGCGGATAGCGAAAGAGGAGGAACAAATCGTTACGAGGAGAATCGTTTAGTTGTTTCTGTTTGAAAACCCTATCTCTTATGTCTTGATTCCTTCACTTTCTGTTCATGAATAGTAATCCAACTTAACTCTACAGTTAAACTCTTCGAAATCTGATCGCGAAAGAACAGATTCCGGGGAATCTTCCTTTTTGTTTTCGCAAAGTCGCTTTCTGTTTCGTTACTCTTTGCCTTGCCTCTTTCTCTCTCTTTCTAGTAGACCTCTCGCCGCTCTCTAGAGTATCCAGCTAACCGAGGGAGAAAAGGGTAAAAAAAGGTCATGTAATCTATTTCGCAACAAATTTCTCAAGCGTGCATCAAACAAAAATTCATTCTCTTCCCTCCGTGATCATCCCCCCATCATCCTGCAAGTTTAGTCGAGCACATTTCGCACTCGGTCAAAGCGTTATTGTTGAGGAAAGTGCATTCGGGACAAGGGATCGTCGCTTCGTCTTGTTCTTGCCAAGTACCATGAGCGATCGGTTCGACCTCCATCGCCTGTTGTTCTTGTCCTGTTTCATTCGTCGATTTCGAACTCCTCCTCGACCTCTTCGAAACGTTCCCTTCCTCCTCCTCAACTTCCTCTTCACGTCCTCCATTCCCTCCTCCTCCATTCTGCTCTCCTCCCGTATCCCATCCAAACAATCCAGTTCCTCCAAATCCTTCTTCCCTAACCCTCTTCTTTCCATTCGACCTCGTAGTTTTACTAACGTCGACATCTTGCAATTCGTCTAGATCAATATCTTCGTCTTGAACGACTTGGTAGACTTCAATCACGTCGTCTCCGATGATCGATAGTTCTTCGACAGATTGACTCCCTTCCAATTCTTGCAAGTTGAAGAAGATTCGTTGAGAGATCGAGGGAATTCCAGTTGCTTCTTCGATCTGAACCACCACACGTTTCGGAACTCGACGAGGTCAGTCAAGGTCGGACTTGACGGAGGGAGAGAGAGCGAAGACGGGTGCTTTACCTTTGGTTTGAGATCTTTGACTTTGTCACTCTTTTCGATCTCGATATGTTTCAACGATTTCTTGTTCACCATCGTTCCTTTGTGTCGAGCTGAAGTCCTCGTTGCTCTCTGACCGGCAGAGCCATAGAAGTGATTGACTGATTGACCAGTGGCATTCTTGATAGGTCTCGAAGTTTGAGGTGAGGAGCGATCGGGTTGAGGAGAGGTATTGACTGTGCGAGTATCTTCGAATTAGCTGCTAACTCGAGAGAGAGCTAAATCAAAGAGAGTTCTACGCACTGAATCGTCGTTGACCGTGTTCATCGAGATCAGAATCTTCCAAGACTTTGATCCAAACATCAGTAGTAACGAAATTCTTCCTCCTGTGAGGAATCTCGCATCGGACTGATCAGCACCCCGAAGCCAGCGATCAAGTTCGGGAGACGACTCACTTGATATCCAAACACTCTTTACAAACTTGCGGATAGCTCTTGGGTTGAGTCTCTCCCTGCTCGATCCAAACTCGAATCTCGGGTCCAGCATCATACTCTTTCTTCAAATACTTCCACTCCTCCGGCGTCGCAATCGCAATCGTTTTCGCAGTTTCGACTTCTTTCGGTAGGTCGAGACAGAGGAGCGAGTGTTTGCACAAGAAAGAGGAGTTGGAGAGGGGAGGTGGTCGAGGAGGTGGAGATTTCGTTTTCGTCACCCAGGAAGCCCATTGTTTTGACCAATCTATCGAGCGTGCGAGAAGGTGTTAGTCAGAACTGGAGATCAGCAAGAAGGGTGAAGAAGGAAAAGCTCTTACCTTTAGGCACGACGAAATGAGAACGGTCATCATCACTGAGAGGCAAGCGAGTCCCACTCAGTCTTGATTGTCCGTCAAAAGACTTGATGAGTTTCTATTGCGAACAGTCGAAGGAGAGACTCAGGTCAATCGTGGACAAGGAGAGTTGGGATGGTAGAGAGTATACTCACCTTTTCTTTCGCTTGTATATCTTTCAATTCTTTCAATTGAGCCGCATCCATCTCGAGAGTACCTTCACATACATGACAAGGTCGAGGATCTTGTATCTTGAAGTCTGGGAATTCACCTTGTAGAATCTTCGCAGCCTGTGATACGCTCAATACTACGATCAGTCAGGAACGAAGTTGGATCAACAACCGAGCGACTCACCTCAAGAGAAATCATCCTTCGTTTCTTGACGTCTGCAGCCAAACCTCCATGTTCACAAAGAACGTCGTCGATGAAAGGGTGAGAAGCGGGACTAGGATCCGTTCCCGTCACAGTCGAATGCATCTTGGGTGAAGATTTAAGCCAATCTACATCAGAGGTATCGAGTGAGACTCGACTCGGTTGAACGACGGAAGAGGAAGGAGAAAGAACGAACCTGTAATCCAAGCTTTCGAAATCTGACAAGTGTCTCCAGTGCTTGTTTTCTCACGAGCTTGAACTTTTTTGACGAGAGACGCGTGAGATTCATGATAGTAACACTCTGAGAGCGACCATGCCAAATCAGTATCTCTATCGGGTTCAACAGCGAGAGAGAGGGTGACGAACCAGTAGCCATACCAGCGACGCATTCTCGACAGAGATCCCTTCTCGTCATCAACTCGGGTTGGATATCGACGTCAAGCTCCTTGAGAGTCATGTAAGCAGTCTGAACAGGAAAGTATCGTCAAACGCAAACTCCTGAGACTACATGGGAGAAAGATAGTGACGAGCCTGAGAAACTCTCTTCAGCTGCGTAGCTTTGAGAGGATTTGCATGACCATGAGGACAGATGACTGAAGCATTACTAATCCATTTGACGAGTTCGATTTTAGGTTTCTCTTTCTTCTCTTCGTCCGAGGTCGAGGGTGGAGGAGTGAGGGAATCTTCTTTTCGCGGTGAGAGTGGTGGTCCAGAAGTCGAGACGGAAGGCGAGTCTTTGCGAGAAGTCGAGGCTGAAGGTGAAGTAGATTTCGATCCGGACGCTTCGTTCATTTCGACATCTCTGTTTTGTGCTCCGTTCGTAGGTGCTTCAATGATTTTGACATCTTCCATATCCTCATCAGTCGCTCTCCCTTTCCCCTTGACGTCAGTCTTCGAGTTGATGGTGGCTTTGAGACCTGATTCGACCCATCGTCTGAGCGAAATTTTGTCGACGAGGAAAGCTTCCTCCTGTAAAGGCACCAAACCGAATCAGTCGTATACGAGCACTAGACTGAATTGTGAGGGTCACTCACATCTTCGTCGGTAACATCCCAAGATCGATAAACAGATCTCTTTTGCTCTCTCAACTTCTCAAAAGCTTCTTTAGCATTTCCGGATCTGATCTCGAGCGTCAATCTCTGTCAGTAACGAACGCTCCAGGGAGTCGGATAACGTCTTGTAACTCACGTTTGCTTCCAATCCTCAACCTCTTTCTTGTAAACATCGTCAATCTTGTCAACTTCGAATCGAGCTAGAGGAGGAGGGTTCGGTTCGGCAGGTTTCGGTTGTGCAGGATCTGGTCGACGCGTGTAGACGAGCATATCTGTTCATCATCGCAGCCTTCAGTATGATTCAAGGTGAAGAGTTACTGAGAAAATCCGATCGACGAACAAGCATCTTTCGATTTCGGTAGACTGCGAAACTTCATATCCCCATCAGTTCGTGCTCGGACAAGCGAAATAAGAAAAGACTGAGAAGCAATGAAAAGCTACGCACACTTGACCATTCTCATCTCTAGTGAACCCTTTCGCCTTTGCTCCAGCCGCGACTTTCTTCGTCGTAGGCTTCTTCNTTCCTCCAACTACAGGATCATCATCTTCGTCGTAAATGAGAGGAGCGTTCAAATCTTCGACGGGTTCAACCGATTCGTCGTCAAAGAGGAACCATTTCGATTGTCTAGTCATCGTTAATCAACTCAATCTCGTCAACTTCGTGCGCACCGAGAGATGAAGGGAGAGAGAACGAGGACTGACTGTTCATCGTAGACTTGAGCGACGTAGTGTCCATGATGAGCGCTCAAACCTTTGTGCATCAAAACTCCTTTCAAATCATACCAAACCTCGTCCTTCTCACCGGTCTGAGGGTTCGAGGGTAAGTATTTACCCATGTCGAGTGAGAGGGGATAGGAAATGGCGTGTTGTGATTTTGCACGAGAGAAATCTTTGAGGTTGAATGTGAAGCGGAGGAGAGAGAAATGAAGGACCTAGCGATAGGAAGACGAAAGGGAGGAGGTACAGTGTTAGAATTATGCGGAGAGACAGGCGAGAGCGAAGGAGGACTCACAGGAGGTAAGGATTGGAGTTCAGAGTAACGAGTAGCATCCCTCTTTCCGTCACATTGTTCGCAGTGGTATCTAGAGAAGCGACAACATAGTCAGTATGTCGTCGTCGGACAAAGAAGTAGCGAGGAAGTGAGTGCGAGAGAGACAGAGGCATAGAATAGCTCACTGATTGTCTCCCGTCAATTGTTCATCTCGCAGACTCTGTCGAATTCGATCTTCGAGCTTGCAATCTTTCTGTGAGCTCTCAAGAACAAAAACAAGTCAATGCTCTGCAGACTCGTGCTATGCGAAAGAGACGACTCACGGCGAGGCTAACCTCGAGTTCGAGGAAAGAAGCGGGACGTTCTGAAGCGTGACGGCACGTTTTACATCGAGTTCCATAGATCATCTTACCTTCGAACTGTCAGATGGTACAAACAAACGATCAGTATTTGCAGTCGAGAGATCGTTAGGTCAGGGCGGACTGACCTGTTCTTGAACCAATTTCCCAACATTCATTCCCGATCCCTCCTGTTCTTTCCTCAAACTCTGTTTCTTGAACTCATGGTCCAACAAGCTCAAGAACAGTTTCGAAAACTCTTGAGCATCTTGTTGTTCGGTTTGATCAAGTTTGAGAGAGTTGACGAGTGGAGTAGGATCGTAGATCGCTTGGCAAGAAGTTTGGAGGAAGGAGAAGAGGACTTGGAGTTGGAAGAGAGGTGAGGACTGTGAAGAGAGGAGGATCAGCTGAGTGCGAGGGAGGGGAAGGGCAGGGAGAGAGGTCGTACTTCGACATTTCCGTTCGCTGGAGGTTCGCAAGAGTAGACACCGGCTCGGAATCGAGCATCACGATACCATACCTGCGAGTCAGTGCTCACGATTATGAGTACTGGGAGGTGATACCTCGTAATCGGCGAAAAGACTCACTTGTAGGAAAGAATTGACATAACAAGTTGCTCCGAGATTCTACGTGGAAGAACAAGCAAGACTTAGTACTACTCTGCAGAGTTTTTCATGAGCTCCGACGTACCCTCAGACCGACTGGAATGTCTGGAACTCGGTCGTTCTCAGGATCTGGAGGCAAACCCATCGACTTTCGATAATCTTTCCAGGCTTTCGCTGTCGTTTACTCCAACTCGTCAGCCTCTCCTTCAGTCTCGTAGGTAAAGAGAAACGTACAAGAGTTCTCCCACTTGTCCTGTCCCAACCAATTCAAGCATTTCGGGTTCTCTTTACAATTCTCGCTTGAACAGAGTCTCGGTTTGAAGGTATCATCGACTACTTGTTTCCCTTTCCCTTTCCCTTTGGCCGCTTGTTTCCCTTTAGTGCTCGTCGATTGTATACTAATGTCATCATCTGAAGTATCGTCTAATTCGAGGACTTCTTTGGTAGGTTTCATCATCTTGCTCGAGGTGCCGCTCGTTCCCTCTCCTCCCCATTTGGGTTTACAACCAGTCAATAGATCTATAGTTTGAGGTGATGCATTCTTTCGAGGTGGTGCTAATCCGTATGCTCTTGCTAGTTGATCCCTTGAGATGAGAGATGGAGTTGTAACTTGATCTGTTTCATTGTCGGGGAGTGAATCGATGTATTCTGATCGTATCGTAGCTTTTTGTCGCTTCTTGGGTGGCATAGAGAATAGTCACAAGTTGGCAGTAGTGAGTGGAAGGAAGTCAAGAGGGATTTGTTGGTTCATCTTGAACTTGACTTTGTTCCTTTCACTCTCACTTTCTTGACTTCGATACTACTCGTACTGCTTTCAATGATCTCTCTCCGAATCAGGCGCGTCTCTTCTTTGAACCTTCGCGTGTTGTCGGTGCTGACATCCTCGCTTTTCTCTCCCAGATCTCCATCTCAGGTCTCTTCCTGCTCTCTACCGGACGACGCGACACTCGTAGTCCTTCAGAGTAAGATTCAAAAGCTAACGTCGATTGACGCAGCTCGCCAAGAGCGTGAGTCTACTTCCCAAAACTTTGAAACGTCGTGAATTTCGCTGAAATCGCATAGATTGCCTCTTTAGTTCGCACTGGGTTCCCTCCGAAACTGATCGATACATCCACCTCTAAAGACCTACCTCTGTCTACTATCGGTATTCGAAGCGGCGATACTATCATCGTCGCCGAGTCATCTTCGACCGCCGCTACAAATTCGTCAAAACCTTCTCCTTCGCCTCTCGCTGCTCCGCCTCCTGCAGTCGTTTCAACGCCACATTCAGCCGCTGTTGCAACACATCCTAGCCCCGCGAGAGCTCCAGCAGCGCCTCAGGCCTCGTCAAATTCACCCCAATTCGTCGAAGTTGACGGAGGATACCTCGTTCTTCGAGTGAGTTCGTCTCTCCACAGCTTCTGTTCCACTCAAGACTAACATCTATTCTGCTTCAGGTCGTGCCGGATGATAACTCGTGTTTATTCACCGCGATCTCTCTCGTATTCAACCCTTCTTCCCCTCCGAACACTGCTTCTCTCCGTCAAATCATCGCCGACACTATCCGGTCCGACCCCTCAACCTATTCAGAAGTACTCCTAGGGTATGTTATCACTGTTGATCCCCTTCTGAACCACGGCACTGACGCACAATCGAACAAGATAGGCGACCACCTTCGGATTATATTTCGACGATCCTCTCGCCCAAAAGTTGGGGAGGCGCAATCGAAGTCTCAATCTTTTCGAAACATTTCGAGTCTGAGATCTGGTCGATCGATGTCAAGACGGGAAGGATCGACAAGTTTGGGGAAGGCAGCGGACGTAGCAATTTTACTCTCATCGTTTACTCTGGGATTCGTACGCTTTCCTTCTCGTCTTGCTCGAGCACCTGAGCGCTGATAAACCGAGTATTTGCTGGTAGACTACGATGCTTTGACGTACTCTTTCGTACCGCCCACTTCGACGACGTTTCCACCAGATCTCGGTTTCGACACGACCATTTTCCCTCTACCCGCTGAACCTTCGACGTTATCCGCGGCGACAAGACTCGTCGAGCAATTGAGAAAGACTCATAGTTATACTGATACTGCTACTTTCACGCGAGTTCTTTCTGGCCTTTTCTCGTTCTGAAAGTTTGCGAAAACTGACCTCGTCTTTCTGAACTCGGCAAAACAGACTCAAGTGCGAGATCTGCAAGGAAGCTATTGTTGGGGAGAAGGAGGCTAGGCAACATGCACAATCAACAGGTCATCAAAGTTTCGGAGAATACGATGGATAATCTCCTCCAAATCTCCACTTCTTTCTGTAGTAATTCATCGTCTCGGCTTTATTCTTATCATCTCGCATGCATTCGGCGAAATACGTAGAAACAAGGTATAGTACTTCACATTTCTTGTATTTTCAAAACCTATAAAGAAAGGGGTTCCGGAATCGTGTGATCCTCTTCTGTGGAGGGATTCCGGTAATCTACTGCTTGCTGAGTGGTGTGCGATGTCTCTGTCGAAAGAGAACAAACGAGGTACGGAGAGGGAGAGAGGGAGAGAGAATAAGGACGGTGGGGAAAAAGTGGTACTGCTCGAAAGCGCGATAGAGAATGTTAGTTTCGAGAAACAATGGCAAGATAGAGGAGAAGGGAGCTTACGACAAAGTATATACACCCGAATAAGCCCACTGAGACACCAACCAGAAAGAGTGGGGGGAGAGGCAAACAAGAAACCGGAGAGAGGGATCAAAAAACAACAAACAACATCGACTTTCTAACTTATCGACAAAACCCCAAAGAAACAAGAAAGTCAAAGCGCGAGAAACCACCAGTGTTCCCCTTCCCCCTCACGATCACTTTGCAACAGTAGAGACCCTCCTCGACGATTTCCTAGGGGAAGAAGTCGCAGTGACGGTTGATTGAGAACTCTTGGTTCGCCTGCGAGGTTTGCGTACTTCCTCCTCCTCTTCCTCCTCTACATCGTCCTCATCCTGACCTTGCTCATCCTCGTCATCTTCAGCTTCTGCTTCAGCGACGTGCTGAGCTTTGAGAGTTTTGTTGACTTTCCTTCCCGAAGTTCTCCTCGTTTGTGATTCCGTTTCTTCACCTGCTGAAGGAACTTGAGCTACCGTCGCTTTTCCCTTCCCGAGATCCCCCATGAGAGAAGGCCTACGAGTGAGAGGTGCGGGGAGTGAGGTGGTGAATCTCGGAGTCGAAGATCCAGTGAGGAAAGCGTTACTCTTGTTGCTGGTTGTAGACGAGGCACCGGGAGCGGGAGTGAGGAAAGTCGAACGAGTGGTTCCATTCTTGGGAGAGGCGAGGAGGATTTGATCGTTTTCCAACTCTTGCTCTTCATCTTCTCCTCCAGCCCAAGCCAAATCCAGCTCTTCCAAACCGATCGATTCAGGTGCGAGGAGATCGACATGGGTACCGAGTTCGCCATCGAGTTCTTCGAAATCAACGTTCATGCTCCAATCGGTTGTTTCGGGAGGGGAGGGAGCTTGTTGAGGAACGGGGAGACCGGTAGCGAGGAGGGAAGACGAAACGACGAGATGAGGGTCGAAGGAACCTGAACCTTCGGATGAGATCGAGCTGGCTCCAGCGGAAGTGGCGCGAAGGAGAAGATCACGGTCGAAGGAATCGAGGGGATAAGTCGACGAGGCGCGGGAGGAAGGGTGAGAGAGGTTGGTAAAGTGAGCTTCATCGTCTTCGAGTTTGACCGTGACGATATCGTTCTCTTCTTGATCCGACTCTTCTTCGTCGTCTGCTGACTCGGCGTGATCGATCGAAGAAGAACGAAGAATCGGGGATTGATCGAAATCAAACTCGTCTTCTTCGACTCCTACGAAATCAAACTCGTTGCCGTGGAAGGAGTTGGACATGACTGGCAGGTCGAGAGAGAGGGGAGAAGGTAGGGGAACGGGAATTCCGGAAATGTCGGAATGGAGGCGTGAGAGAGAAGGTTTGCGAAGTCGAGCGGGAGTCTCGTGGATGAAGGAGTCAAGAGGTGCGGAAGCTATGAAATTGGAGTCGAGAGTCAGCAAGTTAAGCTCGAGGTAAATAAAATTATCGCTTGACTTACGAGTTTCCTCCTGTTTGATACGAGAATCCTTCTCGACAATGACAACCTCGTCGTCGTCATCTTCTTCTTGCTGATGAGATTCCATCGCTCCGCATAGAGTCGCTTGCATTCCGACTCTTGAGATCTTCCCTAAAGGCCCTTCTTCGACCTTTTCATCCTCTTCTTCCTTTTTGACGCCAGCATTCTTCTCTTCTCTATCTTCCTGATCCATCTCATCGGGGTTGCGGGGAGTGGTGGCGGGGGTATCGATCGTGGTGTCGTCGAGAGGAATAGGTTCATCACCCAAAGTGGGCAATTTGTTGCGTTGTTTCGAAGGTAAGAGAGGTAGGGACAGTTCAGGTGGTTGGGGAGAGTGCTGGAATGGAAGTTCACCGTTGTTGACACTGAGAACGGAGCTACTGCCAGTTGTGTAGGAATCGGCACCCCATTCGAAATCGAAGTCATCTCCTCTCAACATCGCTTCATGGAAGTCCTCCTCATCTGCCGAATCGGAACGAGGTGGAGACGCAATCAATTCGAGTGGGTTTGTGATCGAAGTGTTCTTGGCGGTATCGGAAGACGAATCTTGATCCATGAGATCGGGAGGCGAAGGAGCAGAGGAGAAGTGGTTTTGAAAGATATTAGGTGCAGACATCGAAAGGTGAAGGGCAGGAGTAGCGGGAAGAGAGGTAGGACGGTGTAAAGCTTGGTTGATAGTCGCGTTGGTGAGGGACAGGACATCGGGAGAGACGACGGGGTTCGTAGGGAGAGGAGCGGTTGATTGAACGGTGGGAGTCGAAGATGAGCTGGAGGCGGCAAGGAGGGATTGTGCGAGAAGGGCCGATGAAGAAGTTGCGGAGAAGGTTGAAGAGCGAGATCGAGGAGTTCCTGGTAGTTCCGTAGACATTGCCATGGGTTCGACACTTCCTGTTCGACTCACGCCTTCACTTCCTGCTCGCTTAGCCTTCTTCTTGCTCTTCCTGCGTCGAACCGCTGCTTCACCAGTATGACCATCAGAATCTACCACATCGGATTCGACCTCTTCGAGACTTGTAAGGCGAAGCTTGAGTTTCGGTAGTGAGCTGCGAACGGGTGCTGACGAAGGACCGAAAGCTACGTTACGACGAGCAGCAGGAGGATTGGTGGGGGTCATGGTCATTGAAGCGGGAGGTTTCGGTGAAGGAATGGCGACGGGAGGGGGAGGGAGAGCGGAGACGGCGGGAGAAGCAGAAATTGACGGGTTGTGCAATCCTGAGTTGGGTTCTGAAGTCGACATGGCAGCCATCATCGCACTTGATGCCCTTCTCTTGCGTTTCCCTCGACCCATCCCTTCTTCATCTCCATCGTCCTCCGCTCCATTACTGATGTACAGCGTCGAACTCAACCTCAATCCTGGAGAAGGTACACTCGGGTGACTCGCTTGTAGTGGCACGAGACCTCGAACGTATAGCCCATCCTTGTCACTTCCTGCCATTCCAACTTCTCTTCGACATCGCACAAACGGATCATCTGCTCCCATTCCCGGTCCAAAGACTTGAGGATTGAGGTACCACAAGGTTCCACGTTTGACTGCTGGTCTTTGCTCGGCATGGAGGCCAACAGCTCTCACCTCTTCGACAGTGAGAGCGCCGACTAGTTCGAAAGGGATGAGAAGAGGAGGGTAAGGAGGAGCGGCGGAGGAGGATCGGGCGATGTGAGCTCGAATACAAGTCGAGACATGGGCGAAAGGAGTCGTTCCACTATGGTAGAATAGCGTCAGCAAAGTATGAAAGAAGAAACTCCGAAAGAAGCAACTTACGCATTTTTCAACCATCCTTGTTCAAGCATAACCTCTGCTACTTCTTTCGGACACAAAGCTCTGTTCTGATGACGATGCATGACAGCACAAGTAGCCATGAGGAGTCGGTCGTCGAGATCTTCTTTTCGAATTTTGCCATTCATTTCTGAGGTAGGGAAACCAAGATCTTTCGGTACGAGTTGTCGAGGGTGTCTTCGATCTGTTGATGTTGGATCTGGAACGTAAGAGTCGACGAGAGGGAAGACAGGGATTCGAGGGAGTGGACCGGGAGGTTTCGCAGCGGTAGGGGTAGTCGAATTCGAAGTTGAAGGGGAATTGACAACTCCTTCCATCGGCACTGCGGGAACAGGGGTAGTCGAGGAAGAGGTATTGGACGATGCTCTGTTGATACGAGGAGCGATCATGGGGAGTCGAGTCGGGTCCTGGTCATGCGACTGAGCTTGCTGAAGTTTTGGAAGGCGGCGGTGCTGGGAAGTACGGGAAGGGTTACTGTTGGCGTTGGTAGAACTTGCTGATCCTCCTGGAGATGCCAGAGTATCTTTCGGCCTTTTGTCCTTTACTTTCTCTTCCCCCTTAACTTCGCCATCAGGAGCCGCCTGATTCAACAACACCGAACTCCTCCCTCTTCCTCCTCCTCCCGGTGAACTAGCATTTTTAGCCCTATCCCCTGCCTGTACCATAACAATTAAGCTAGAGTATTCGAACGCGGCGAAGTTGAGACTCTAATCGATGCCGTTCGATCGGGGTCTACTTCGGGAGCTGAAGCTTGAGTGATTGTGAGTCGAGTTCAGTTGCGATAGGAGTGGGCAGAGTAGTATCGGGTAGATCTAGTGGGCTGTCTTTTAGTCGAATCGAAGGCAGACAGCCATTGATTTGAGGTTGGGGACAGAAAAGGAAGGGAACTTGGAAAATATCACTTGAAATGAATACTTGTCTTTCTAGTGCCTCGGCTCGTAATCTGATTTTTTTCTTCTCTCACTTATTCACGTTCACGACATGCGAGTGACCCCTCTGGACTTGAATAAGCTTTGTAAGTTGCGGGAAATTACACCGAGGATTTTGGGAAAATCGACTTTTCCCCTCGTCGAAAGAGCGGGTTATGGTCGGGAGGACTCGACGGGGCCTTCGAGCTCTTGAAAAGACGTCGAGCCTGAAACTCTGCTTCGGCGACGACCGCCCCCGAAACATTCACATGAACAACCTAACGTCGCGCGATCCTGCGCTTGAAACGAATCGTAAGCTTTGAAATGGACCCTCGCTCTCCGACTCTTGCGTCGAGACCCATACTTCCGTAGGTAAGTATTAGCAGCAGTTCGGAAGCTTCGGAGCTGCTCTACTGGCAGTGTTAAGGGGAAACCCGCAAAAAGCTTGAAAGGGTTGCGAAAGAAATTATTTTTGAGAATCTCTTTTGCTTCCTTCCGCTGTGTACATCCTGAGAGAGTATCAGTCAATGCTACGTCGACGAAAGCTTGCCCACGATAGCCCTGTCACCTGAGAGGGGTCTTATGCTTCGTTTGACGTTTGCCTCTTCGCAAAACAAGCTTTGTCCAAGCAACCTTCGAAGCCAGCTCAGTGGTAAATGGAGTTCAGCGATACGACCCTGAAGCAGCGTAGAGTGAGCGGGAGAGCGACGAGGAGCTCTCGGACGGAAACAGAAGTGAATGTCTATGATCGCTCCTCAAAGCCAGTCTAAGATCGCATCATTCGTTGTAGGCGAATTTCCGAGGGTCTCACTCGATACGCTTCTCGTCAAGAGCCGCTGCAGGATGAACGCCCCGGAGAACAAGTAGATTCTGGCTGCTCTCCCTTCGCGAGTTCCGAATTAATCATGGGCAAAGATAGTTGCAGATCAAACAAAAGAGAGAAAGGAAAAGAACATCAAGAAGAGTGAATGTGAGAGGTAGGGTAGATGTAGAAACAGAAAGAAGGGAGAGAACAGGCCGAAAGAAGAGGGAACTAAGGACGAATTCTAGAAATACACGCGGTCGAATCTTCGATTGAGTTATACTGGTGCGGAGTGATCAAAGATGGAGGGGCGTAGAAAGACAGGGTAAAACTGAAAGGAGTAGATATAATGAGGAGGAAACGTCCGCTAGATTCGAGGAATTGTCTACTCTTGACCGAAACCTAAAGTGTTCTCAACGGCGAAAGCGAGCTTCGACTCGAGACTGTACATGGGAAAATGGTAGTCAGCAAAGAAACATGCAGAGACGAGGAGTGAAGAGTAACTTACGTCTCGTAGTTAGGGTACGGTGGCAGATCGAGACGGTTGAAACAAGTATGACTCTTCGGCAGTTGCGTGATCTCTCCAGACTTTTCGAGGGTAAATCGTCGAGGTCCATCGGATCCTTGGAGATCCTTGAATCCGTTGACAGGGATACGACTAGTACCGGTAGCGAATTGTAAGAGTCGAGATTTCTTCTCTGCTGGCCATCCCTTGACCGCTTTCCAGAACCATTGAACCACCTGTCGAAGCATCACATCAGTACTGAGCTCAAATAGATAGAGTAGCGAGAGCTGAACTCACTTCATCGCCTTGTTGGTATCCTCGGTAATCAGTGTGCTTCATCCAATCGTCAACGTCAATCTCGGACATACCACCAATAAGCAACTGTTCGAGCAACAACGAGTCAGTAACCTACGAGCAGGCAGGCGAAGGAAGGAGACGACTTACCTCGAGTTCTCGCTCATCGAAAACGTTGATCAATTCTTGAGGTATCAATTCGTTGAAACCGCTCAAGAACGCCTTGAATTGATCCTCGACACGCCTCTGAACCCTCCATTCGACGAGCAGTTGCACGTACTCGGCCTTGTTGTCGTTCGTGACAGGAACGTCTCGTCCTCCGGGTTTCAAGTCGACAGTGATCGTCTCTCCGAATCGATCATCTTCGGCAGAGAAAGTGTTCTCGATGACATCTTCAATATCGTTTTCGCTGTATAGAATAACGAAGAATGAGCGACTTATTGTAAGTATACCAGAGGAAAAAGAAACTTACAGAATCCAAGTGAGAGATCTGAAGACTTCGGCGTCGACACTCTCCATATCAGCAAGAACGATCTTCTTCTTCAAGACCATTTTGTACAGTGCCGTGATGAAGTAGGCATCGAGGAAACGACGATGGAAGACGGCGAGAGAGAGGACTCGTCCGATGAATTTGAAGTAGTTCAAATGCTCGGGGTTGATCGAAGAGTTGGGGTTGATTTGAAGTGTGTAGTTGTCGTGCTGTTCAGTCCACAAAAGATGAGCACTGAGCCGCGTCGAAAGCGGAAGAGAGAGAGGAGAGGAGCTTACAGCAGAGTACTCGAACAAACAGTAGAAAGGGTTGAACATCTCGTGCGACAACAAGAAGAAGAACTCTCGAGACAATCCTCCGTAATCCAAACCATCTTCTCCGTCGAACTTGATCATCAATCGCTTCTTGAGGTCGTTTGGTGTCTGGCGCATAATCTCGGCGTAAGAATCTTCGAAGATGTGAGTTCGACGAACTTTGACGTGACATTGACCAGGAGAAGGACGAAGGGCGGGTTGAGATCGGAAGTAGATGAGTTTTCTTCGGAAGTCTCGCTTGTATTGAGGTACATTTTGATCGAGTGACGAAGGAAGTCGAGGGTCGTCCCAAGTCGTAGTCTTCGTGTTGTGATCGACGAAGTAAACTCGAGCAGTCGAAGTGAGACGCATTTCCCATCCTGAAGGTAGAGGACCAAGTTGTGAGACGGATTGAGGTTGAACAGTGAGGTTGTTTCCGTTTGGTCCCATGACTCGAAGAAGTTGTTGTCGACGAGGATCGACCCAAGTAGTCGTTCGAGTATTGTGATCGACGAAGTAAGGCCTTCCTTCCGGGGTGAACCTTTGCTCCCATCCAGCAGGTAAAGGTCCAGATCCTTGAGTCGTAGTTCCACTCGCTGCTGCTGCTCCAGTAGCTCCAGCTGCTCCTACACCTGGAGTTGTAGCTCCCGAAGGTGTGTTTCCTCCTCCTTCAGTAGCACCCAAGAATTCGTCTGCCGTTGTACGAGCTCCTCCTCCAGTTCGAGCGGCACTGCTCGCAGTCGAAGCGGGAGCGTTTCCAGTCGGCGAAGTTGCCGCTGCTCCTGCACTTCGGTTTGGTCGAGCCCAAGTCGTAGTACGAGTAGTGTGATCTACGTAGTAAGTTCTTCCGAGGTGATCGACTCGTCTTTCCCATCCTGGAGGTAAAGGACCGTATTGATCTTCGCGAGCGTTAAATTCGCGAGTTGAAGAAGAACCTGAACCAGCGTGAGATTCGGCACTGGCGTTCGGAGGAGCAGTTGTAGGAGTCGAGGAAGAAGTGGAAGAGGCGGCGTCGGGTCGAGGGGAAGCGGGAGCACTTGTAGAAGCGGGATTCGAGGAAGAAGAAGGGTTCGATGCGACGGCGGCTGAAGAAGAACTTGAAGATGCTTGTGCGGCGGAAGCAGCGGTGATAGGAGCTGTACTGGGAGTGCGAGGAGCTCCGCTAACATTCGTACTGAGGTGAACGATAAGTTTGCCGTGAACGACTAGTTGGTCGTTTGATCGCTTGAGATCGCGAGTGAGGGTGTCTACCAATCATCGCATTCAGTGTCAGTGGGATCCTATTCGCTTGTAAAGAGCGATCACTCACCTTCACCTCCGAGATCAAGATCAACAGCTTGAGCAACTGGAATGTTGATAACTCCCAAGAAACCTTGATCCTTCTTCTTGAACTTCTTTTGATCAAAGATTTGTACTGTCAAAACACTTGCATCTTTGACGTCCACATCGAATGATTCGTTCCAATCTAGAGATCAAGAGCGAAAGAAGGTCAGCGGGTTGAGATGTGATTTCGATTCTTTCATTTTCAACGTACAAGGATTGAGGGTTTTCTGTAGAAGTTGTGTTGATCAGCATTGTCATCTACTCAACGAAACGTGAACGAGAAACATACCTTGATAGCGGTAGTAGTGTTGGTTTGCTCTCCGTCTACAGTGACGACCGCGAAAGGATCGGGTAACCTGAAGACATCTCGCTTTGCTAATGAATCGGCAGCTACGACTGTGGAAGTGAATATAGAGCAGGAGGAGGAAGATTCATATTGGTCAGCAAGTGATTCTTCCCAGCCGAACCTGATTTCCTTCGGTCGATGATGGTGAAATTCGAAAACCGATCAAGTCGAATCATCGACCTGAATGAACTCGAGAGAGTCCCTATAGCTGAATGTATCCTCCTAGACTATTCCCAATGCTTCTAGAGTCCTGCTTGAGTCGAAAGTGCATCGCCCTTTCGAGGAGTCGGAGGAGCGAGACTAAGGGAACAGATCATTCTGACTCACCCGTAACCCGGACTTTACGCACACTGTTCCCTTGAGTTGATCAGTAACGCTTTAAGAGTACTCCGGAAGGAGAGGAGCTTACCGATCAGGGTTTGGAGCTGTTGACATATCGGGGAGAGAAGGAGGGATCTAAACGAGGATGGAGAGTTCTGTTTCCTGTCTGTATTAATCTAACTGGTCCTTCTGATGTACTGGCAGTGCTCTCTATGAGCTAGATCGAATGTCGAGGTTGAGGCAAGAGATTAAAACGATAATCGAATGATCGCTTGATGACTTTGCTTCCCTCCACTCAAATCGATTCTCTCAGTTGCTCTTCTGTATTGCTTTGGTGACTCAGATTACTCTGCTGTTGGTATCTTCGAAGTCCTCGTGAGTCTCCCTCCTCCAAATCGCTCTATCGTCTCTTCGTTGAACTCTGCTCTCTATCGCTACACAAGATGGCCTGGTCTATCGCGCAATCACTCTCGGAGGAGATTACCAGTCAAATTTGTTCCTCTGTTTGTGAATTCGACGATTTCGGTCAGTTCGCATCTCCTGAATTTGTCTCTTCTCCTCCCGTGTCAATCACTTGACAGGTTTCGTTTCCGCTCTAGTCGCTGTCACCACTCTCGGTCACCTCGCAACCACCTGCAGCTCTTTCGCCGCTTCAGCAATTCGCTACCTCTACCGAGACCCGTCAAAAATCTGGTTCCGCATCAACTGGAGGACGGCTACACACCTCCTCAAATTGCTCCAGAAAGACCCCCTGGTTGCCGAACTGGTCAAGAGCTTGGATGGTCTGGCAGCTTGCGGGCGGAAGCTAGTCAACTTCGGTGAAGTCGAACGAACGGGGAAATGGATTGTCGAGCTGTTGCGGGCTTGTCCCAACCTCCAGTCGGTTCACTCAGAGATACGCTATCAAGGGAGCACGATGCTAGCATCTGAGACCCTCGGGAGTCTACCACGACTCCTTCACTTGACCCTCTGCGACGATTGCGACTACGAAGACAACCTCGGTTCAGCTCAACAATTCGTTCGCGAATTCCGTCCAGCACAAGGTTACCTCGAGAGTCTCACCATCCTTCACTTCAACGGCGACGACGCCGAAACTGAATTGTCAAGCACTCTTCCGACTCCAACATTCGATATCAAACGTTTGTCATTCATCGACAACTACGAGGGCCCCGCATGGTCGTCCTACTTCCTTCCCCCGACCGCCCTGAATCTCGTATCACTCCGTTTCGAAGAGGATGGACATATGGACATGGAGTCGCAGGACGATCTCTCGACTCTGCTCGTAAGGGCGAGTGAGACGCTAGAAACCTTCGTCCTCGGTGAAGATCGGGAATTCGGCAACATCGTCGGAAGCCTCGACTACTACGGCAGCGAACAGCAAGAGGAGAAGATGGTGCTTGGAGTATTCCCGCTCGGCGTATTTTCCAACGTAACATTCGCTCGCATGCGAAATCTCCATCTACGAGGTATCTGTCGACTTACCCTTCACCACTTTGCCAACATCTGTCGTGCTTGCCCACAACTGGTCAATTTGGAGTTGACGAAGACGACTTGGTTCAAGGAGGACTGGAGAAACGCAGGAGTAACGCTCAGCTTCATCATCGATACCATCTCCCTCCTTTCCTCACTTCGTATCCTCAATCTTGGACATCTGCCGCTTCTTTCCTGGGACCCCTCGTTCTCCCAAATCGTCAAGGTCCGTCGTCGACGTCACATCAAGCTCATCATCCAGTTTTGCATCGGCCCTCCCCCTTCTCCCAACGTTCTAGGTCGGCTTCGAGACGCGAACGAACTCGAAAAGGATCGTCGATGTCAAGAAATCCTCCCATGTCCCGATTACTTAGGCTCAAGGTATCCCTATGCCTACGAGACGAACCCTAACTCTACTGAAGATGGACAACGATCCGGTTACTCCAATTATTCAATGTACTCTCCCTACCCTGATCCCTCTCGCTTCTTTGACCTCTTCCCTTTCAAACTCCGCTACCCTCCTCCCGACCGTTCACCTTCACCTTCCCCCTCCTCCTCAGAGTCCGAATCCTCTTTCCTCCCCGCTCCCCCTATCATCCCTCGACTCGAATCCGACTTCGAACTTGAAGATCACTTTGACGATGTAGACAAGGAGGAAGTTTGGGAAGATTGGATTGAGAAAGCTGATATTGAGAAAGAAGATCGAAAATGGGAAGAGGGGGAGACGATGGAATGGGAGGTCAGGGAAGTAGAGGAAGCAGGTGGAGAGTCGGAGGGGGACTTTGAATGAGTACGCTGGAGGGTAGCTCGCGATGGAGCTGTATAACCACGACTTTGTAAGAAGGGGTGTTTTTTTTGTGTTTTTTTGGATTCGTATCTCTCGCTGTATTCGTCGCTTTGCACAATATCCCTCCTGCTCATTGCCTCCGAATCTCAGCGGATCGACCTGGTTCTCGAGCGAAATTACCAAATTACACGGACCTTCACCTGCAAAACAAGGGGGACTTCTCCTTTCCTTTCTTCTTCTCACTCTCCACTTGAAACCTCAAACATGCTCTCTATCTCGCAGAAGATGGATCCAAAGGTAGTAGACCACATCCTTAGCTATGTGTTGGCATTTGGAGACGATCAAGGCGAGTTCGTTCTCTCTCGCTCTCCCTCGCTCGCCAACACTGATGAATCTTCTTCAATAGAGACCGTCACGACCCTCCATTCCACCCTTCTCGTCTGCCACTCTTTCCACGGTCCCTCTCTCCGGGCCTTGTACTACGACCCTAGCCGTTCTCACGCCGAAATCAAATTCGCCAACGCCTCTCAGCTCCTCAAAACTCTTCAGACCAAGTCAACCCTCGCTAACTTGGTGACCAACCTTTCTCACTTCGACAAATGTCACGAAAAACTCGCTGGACAAGCTCAAGGAGAATTGGAGAAGGAGGCAGTGGAGAAATGGGCAGTTCAGATGCTTCTCGCTTGCAAGCAAGTCGAGCGAGTCACGTCTTTCGTCGAGTTCAACAAGAGCGTCTCCCTCGCTACCTCTACCATCAACACCCTCGAGAACCTGAAGTACCTCACGATTCGAGGACCCCCCGAAAGGCGAGTTCAAGTTCTCAAGGTCGCCCAAGCTTTCATCACTGGACTTCATCTCAAGCAGGGTAGATTGGTCAGTCTAAGGGTCACTGGGTTCAATCATAAGAGTTGGTTCGCAAGCGATGATATCCCGATTCCCGAGGGAGGTTATTCGTCGCTTCAGGTGGAGAAACTGGAGTTCAATGGAAACGATCACGACGTCGCCTGGTCACCTCTCTTCCTTCCTATCGAACCTAGCCTCCTTCGCACCCTCTCCTACGAGTCTTACATGGAACACAAGATTGAGGCGACTGCTCTCGAGGAACTTGCAGGAAAGACGGAGGGATCTCTCGAAATCTTCGTCTTCCGAGGACAGAGTATGGAGCCGGGCGCCATCATTGGATCTCTCCACAATTACGAAGAGATCTGGGAGATCGGCACAGTCTTCTTCCCCGCCGAAATCTTCAAGCACAACTTCGTTCACCTCACCCAGCTCATCCTCGAAGGCATTCATTTCCTCCAACTCGCACTCTTACAATCCATCTCCAACTATCCCCACTTAGCAACTATCTCTTTCTACAACTCGATCTGGTATCCGCACGAATGGAAAGAAGTCAAGAATACTTGCGACTCCGTGATCGAAATCATACAAACTTTCCAAAGTCTTCGCACTCTCCACCTCGGCCACCTCCCTCTCCTCGCTTCGGACCAAGCTATGGCAACTGTACTCGAAAGCTGTCAGGGATTGGAGATCAACTTCGATTGGCAACCGTGTCTCGAGGGACGTTCGGCGTGGGAAGAAGAACAGTTACTACTCGGCGAAAAGGAATAATTGAAGGAAGGGGGAAACGCTTGACCTGATCACTGATGGAGCGAGGCGGAGGAATGATGAAAGCTTGAACGTAGGTACGAGATTGAATTCGTCACATATTGTACCGCGATGGAGAATTGAACAAGAAATGAAGATGCTCTTTCCTACTCTCGCATAGCATCTGTTCCCTTTGTTGTAGAATGGTCGTGATCCCTCAAGACTGTTCATGACCAAAGTCAAGCGATGAGAGAGAGAACAGTCGTCGAAAGAAGACGAAGGAGCTTTTCCTCTCAGGTTTCTCTCCCTCTCTTCTCTTTCTCTCCCTCTCTTCACTTCATTTTCCATCATGACCCTAGAACATGCTCACCATCTCAACAGGAGTTCCCTCTGAGTCGATGTACTCGATGAAGCGGAAGAGGAACTTGCAAATTTTCGAACTTTGAAACGAAATTTGCAAATGAGAAATTGACGAATTTGACATTGCTCCTTCCTGATCAAGATCGCAGCGAGGAGTGAGCACTTCGAATACTCTTGCCGACTCCGGTGCTTTGAGAAGCAGAGACGAGTCACGGACGAAGGCGGTCGCTGTCTTCGAGGAATTCGACGAATCGCGAAACGCGAGATCTTTCGATCCTCTGTCCCGTTTCCTCCTCGCGTGCTTAATTATTCTGAGAATGTACGACGATCGAGGATCAGCCAGCACCAATTTGTAACAATCTTGCGAAATTATTCGATGATTTTGTCCAAGCACATTCAGTCTTTCTCTTTCTCACCTCTACATCAATCTAGACAGTGCAGCAAGTATGCCATCAGGGCAACACTTTTCAGCATTACGAGCAAAGAAACGCAAGGCCGGCCCTTCCTCTTCCTCTTCTTCCTCAAAACTTCACACCGCCTCCACTTCCAAAGTTCCTACAAAGTTTCGTAACGCAGCTCCTAGCGCGCTAGATTGGAAGAATATCCATTTACCGGGAGAACTAGGGTTTGATGAAGATGGTGGCTTACTCGAGTTGGATGAGATCGAGGGAGTCGATGTTGTTTATGAAGATGGAAGAGTCCAGTTCAAGGTGAGTAGAACACTCTCTGACTACTCTCAAGGGTTCATTCTGACCTCATACATACCACAAACTAGGTCAAAGAAGATGTAGATGAACCTCCTCCAGCAAAGAAGAGCAAGAAAGCGAAAGGAAAGGAGCCTGAAGTTGTAGAGGAAGGATTGAACGATGATTCACCATTCGCAGATGAACCGTTACACTTCTTAGAGGAAGATGTAGCGGAGGAGAAGGAGGAATTGCCGGTTGAAGCTGTCAAGGAAGAGCCAGTAAAGAAAGAAAAGGTCAAGAAAGCTAAGAAAGGGAAGAAGGAACGGATAGAAGAAGCGAAGGAAGCAGAAGTAGTCGAAACGGTAGATGATACGCCGTTCGACAGTGAGTTTTTCTCGTTCTCTTCGACTAGATTTCGGATTCTCAACTGAGATTTCGTAAATTTCGCAGCTGAAAAGCTTCTCCCCGAATGGTCCCATCTCTCTCTTGCTCCTTCAATCTATCGTGCTCTTCACGAACTCGACTTCAAGACGCCGACAGCGATTCAAGAACGTGCATTGGCGCTCGAAGTCGGATCGAAACGAGCAGCAGTCGAGGAAAAGGTTGATGCAGAGAGACAGGAAGTTGATGGTGAAGAGAATGCGGAAGATGAAGAGGCTGAAGAAGGTGGAGAATGGGGAGGGATTTCGAATGAAGCAGTTTCAGCCGAATTCCACACTCCCGCCGCTCCACCAGATCGTGATCTCGTTGGAGTCGCCCAAACGGGTTCCGGTAAAACCTACGCCTACGGTCTTCCCATCCTCTCTTACATCCTTCGACAAGCATCAGAAGCAACTCAACGCCAACCTTCCCCTGCCCTCTCGGAAGAATCGCAAGATCTCGACCCGTACCCTCCAACTCGCCTTGCCGCACTCATCCTTTGCCCTACACGTGAACTCGCGCTGCAAGTCCGAGCAGCTCTCTTCTCCGTCGCCGTTCGAACCCTTCCTCTCTTACCCGCTCACGAAACCAATTCCAAGTACTCGGAGGAGGATCCTCGAAAGCGTCAAAAGGGAAAGCTTTGCAGTATCGTTGCTCTGACCGGAGGAATGAGTGTAGACAAGCAGAAGAGACAGTTGGAGAAGGGTGCAGATATCATTGTTGCTACCCCTGGTCGACTGTGGGATTTGATTGGAGAGGTAAGATCGCTTTTCTTTCCTCACTTGAACCTCAGCTCATACACGTGATCTCTCGCACAGAGCGACAACCTCGTTCGAGAAATTAAAGGAATGAAGTTTTTGGTCATTGATGAAGCAGATCGAATGATTGAGAACGGTCATTTCGCTGAATTGGAGAGTATCGTCAGGTTGACCAAGAGGAAAGGGTAAGCTTCGGTTCACTCATCTACTCGATCATGGAAGACTGACTTCCTACTTGTCCTCGATAGTGTCGAGAACGAAGCAGGTTTCGTCGACGACTTTGCTGGAGCTCGCGGAAACTCCGACCTAGTTCCCACTCGCGAAGATATGCGTACTTTCGTCTTCTCAGCTACCATGAGTAAAGAGCTACAAAGGAACGTCAAGCGTAAACCGGGATGGAAACGATGGGTACCCAAGGGTGTTGAGGAGGATTCAATGAGTAGTCTAGGTGAGTAATTTCTCTCGTGTTGCTAGCGACTTCACTTACTGATGCTACCACGTTCCAGATGACCTCCTCGAGAAACTCGACTTCCGAGACCCGAACCCTGAAGTCATCGATCTCACACCGGAACATGGCTTGGTCGAAACTTTGAAGGAGTGTAAAGTTGAATGCCTAGTCGGAGAGAAGGTAAGCCGATCTTTAGCTAGCATGGAGAGATTTGACACTGACGACTGGCTGGCTGTCAAACAGGACGTCTACCTCTACCACTTCCTCCTCCGTTATCCCGCTCGAACAATCGTTTTCCTCGCCTCCATCGACGGTATTCGTCGACTCAATCCTCTTCTCGAACTCCTCGGTCTCAACGTCATNCCNATTCACTCCGGTATGCAACAACGACANCGTCTAAAGGCACTCGACCGATTCAAGACTATGCCGAACGCAATCCTCCTCGCGACAGATGTTGCCGCTCGTGGACTCGATATCGCATCAGTCTCTCATGTCGTTCACTACCAACTCCCGCGATCAGCCGATACCTACGTTCATCGATCTGGACGTACCGCTCGTGCTGGACAAGCAGGTCTCGCTTTACAAATCGTCGCTCCCGAAGAAAAGAACACTCAGAGAATGTTGATGGCTGGTCTCGGCAAATGTGAGTGGAGTGCCCTGGTACTGAGTTTTCAGCGGGCGATGAACTCACGAGGTGACTCGCTCTCACAGCCGTCGATTTACCTGCTTTACCCGTCGATTTCTCGATTCTCGATCAGCTGAAGAAGCGAGTCGAGCTTGCAAAGAAGATTGATTCAGCTCAACATCGAGCGACAAAGGAAGCTCACGACGATAAATGGCTGAGAGATGCTGCTGAAGCGATGGATATCGATTTGGACGAAGACGAATACGAGTGAGTTCCTCTTTCTTCTCTTGCTCGATTCTCTCTCAAGATCCTGAGTTGATCTCTCTTTCTCCAGCTTCGACAACGATTCACCCCAAGTGCGAACAAAGAAGGAGCGTAACAAGGCTCTTGCAGAAGCACGACAACTTCGATCTCAACTTCGCGACATGCTTTCGAAACCTCTCATGATGCGAGGAGTTTCTGCCAAGTACTTGACCGGAAGGAACACTGTCGGACTCATTGATCAATTAGTTGGCGGAACTGGTACGTCGACTTCTCGAATGCCCTTCTGTGAGGCCGCACTCATCTCTCGTTCTGTTCTTTTCAACAGGTCACGGTCAATTACTCGGTCTCGAAACTTCGACTGCTTTGGACGATCTCGCCAAGCCTACACAAGATCCCCTCGAGAAGCGAAAACAGAAGAAGGTCAAAAAGTTCGACGCAGACACCAAGGAGGCAAAAGCGAAGAAAGTGCAAGCGGAGAAGGAGGCAGAGGACGCTTGATTTTGGTAAAAGGTCGGGTCCTCATATCTTGCAATACTGCTCTCTCGTTATTAGTGCTCGTCGTCTCCGCTACGTCGAGAGCTGCGTATTGAAAGAACAGTCAAAAGGGTAAATTCACGCAAAGGCGGGTAAAAGGTTGTAAACTATCTACAGCATTATGAAAGCGAAAGGAGGAAGGAAAAGCGAGAGCATAGTGGTATCTGGAGAAGGTACATCAACGTCAAGATAGGTTAAAGGGGATAGAGAGCATGAAAGTAAAGCAACAAAGAAAAGATGATGGTAAATCAATGACTGAGGGATGGTATGCGAGGTGAGAAATGGAACCCGACGAGTCGAGAGAAGAATGCAGAAAGAGTTGGGATGATCTAGATACGTCGGGGAACGAGACTGCCAGAGCAAATCCCTCTAGCTCGGTGACGAGCCAATGCATCTCCTCGAGCGAAGCCTTTACCACTGTGAGAGAGGAGAGATCAGGTTAGTGAACAGCTCGAAACACGGGAAAGGAAAGGGAGAGCTTACCAAGGGCATGGGAAAGGTTTGTTTCCTGAATGAATACGTTCGTGTCTTCGCAAGTCATGTTGACGAACGAAAGAAGCGTCACTGTATATAGAAGAGAGAACTAGTCAGTAACAGTAAGCTATAGTGAGGAGAAAGAGAGGCTTGCCAGTCATCGTGAGGGCAAACGAAAGGTTTGTCTTCTAGATGAGTTTGAATATGACTTTCAATCGCACTCTTCCTCGGGAACGTCCTCTCACATCCTTCGATCAAGCAGACATATCTCTTGCCAATCTTCTGTCCAGTCTTGTCGACGTGACCTGGAATTCCCGAGTACAAACTTTGAATGACTTCCTTTGGAACTGAACTTCGAGGTTGTCCAGGAAGCGGTGGAGGTCCGGGAGTGTAAGTGATCATCGTTGTTCCGTTGTCGTCGCCTTCATCGTCGGTGAATCCGCCAGATAGGAGAGGAGAAGCGTAAGGGGAAGTAGCTCGACGAATTTGAGGGATCGGGGGAGAGAGGGTAGTAGCGGCAAAGACTGATTCTTGTTGTTGTTGAGGAGATTTGATACCTTTCGGTCGAGGACCCGGGCGTAACCTTCCACGTGCGAGACAAGGTGCAGAAGCGACAGATCGTAACCGTTTCGCCCTAGTTTCGCTTCCTCCATCGCCGTGAGAAGGTGGTGAGAGAGTGTAATCGGGATCATCATCGTCGTCGTATCTTCCTCTCCCTCTCTTTGCTGCAGTCGAAGTAGGTTGTTGTTGCTGTTGTTGCTGAGCTCCTCCGTAGGTTTCGTAAAGTGAATCGAAAGTTTCTAGGTTGCGATCGTAGGCAGCTTGAAGATCGTTTGGATCGGGTTGTTGATACAGGAAGGATAGGTCGACATTGTTTGGATTCGGTAGCATCGCAGGTCCAGTAACGGATCGTTGATGAGCGGCGAAAGAACGGGATTGGGTAGGAGTCGAGGGCATGGGAGGCATGGGAGGAGCGTCTTGAGAGGTGTTCCATTGCATCTGAGTCGATCGGTGAGGAGGAGGGGTAGGGAGGATTTCAGGTTGAGCGGCGTAACGAGTCGGGTAAGAGAAGTTCTTCGAGTTTCCGTAAACTGCTTGAGCTGAAGGTTGGCGTTGCCGTGTTTGAGGTTGTTGTTGCTGTTGTTGTAGTTCATGATGCTGAGGAGAGAGGAGACCGGTTTCGAGGAAAGTGTTATCGGGACCTCCATATGTTGCACACCTTTGTCGGCCTTGACTCTGTTGGAACTCCATCGAAGGTGCACCAACGGATCCAGCGAACGAGAGGAACGAATCGATCGAGTTGGCGGGGAACATCTCGACTGAGCTCATTTCGTGACTTCCTCCTCCAGGGTAGGGCAATCCCATATCGGGAGAAGGATCTGAAAGATAAGGAGTTCCAGGCGAGGAGTAAACTGAACCAGGTCCTGATCCTCCATATCCGTTTCCACCAGGTTGAAGCATTCCAATGTCGTGACCCATTCCTAACCCGATCCCTCCTCCTAATCCAGCTCCATCAGCGGTCAACAAATCGTGAGCGAATTGAGCCGGATTCTTCTTCGTCGCCTCGAATTCGTCTGGGGCTTCGTTCGTCAAACCGAGGTTGTAGAGATCCGAGAAGCTGAACGGCATCGAATTCGGTTGTTCAATGTTGACGGCGATTCCATCGTGAGGAGAGTTGAACGGAACGTGAGGGAGGAGGAAATTCGCGGTGTGTTGATGAACGGGAGTGAGGGGTTCGTAGAGAGGGTCGTCAGCCTGAGCTTGTCGTTTCGCGGAAGCCGAGAGAGCCGAACACGATTTCGCTTTGTTGATAGTTCGAGCTGGGAATGCCTTCTTCGGTCTTTGTTGAGTCGCGGGAGGAAGGGCAGAGTGAGCAGGAGGAGGGGATTTGAGGAAGGAGTGTTCGACGAATTTGTTTGCGGTTCGAGGAGGAAGTCGAGAACCCGAATGATCGACTGCGCCAGATTCGATTTCGACGACATTGTTCTTTCCTCGTCCGAGCGTTGTCGTCGGCATGTGATCTGGGTAAGGTAGGAATCCACACTCTCCATCCTTTGATTCGTTGGCTGCTCCGGGTTTTGGCATGGCAAAGATCTTGAGGTTTGGGTTTCCGTAATCTCCCATTTCGATTTGTCGAGCCAAATCTCCAACTCCCGTAAGTCCCATCCCTAATGGTTGGTCCTCTTCCTCTTCCTCCTCCGGGTCGTTGACTTGAAGATCCCCTCCTCGACTGCTCGAGGCTGACATTCCAACGGGAGTCGTTTCGAATCCTACTGAACTCGCTGAACTTCCCATACTCAAGCTCGGTACCATGCTAGTTGACACAGCCCTCATCTGACCCCTACTCCCGTAGTTTCCGATCTGGTGATTCATGAGAGAAGCTCGAGGAGTTGCGGCAGGACTGTCGATGGCGATTTCGGGAGGTGCCGTTCTTCCCGTTCTACTGTCGGTTCGAGGTTTTCCGACGATGAGAGGACTCGTCAAGAAGCCTCCGTCGGACCCTACACCCATCAATTTCGTTCTAAATCGACCATCTCTCGTCATTCCTTTAACCGACATTGAAGCTGGACCAGCTGGAGAATTGAAAGGGGAATCGGGATCGTAAAGGGCGAAAGAGTTTGACGAATTGGAAGTCCCGAGAGGGTTGACGGTCATCGACTGGAGAGTGGTGGATTCAGGGAAGTGGGTGTAGGAAGAAGTCGAAGGACCTGAAGTTCTCGAAGGGATTGGACCGGGATCTGAGAAGATTGCAGCGTCGAGGTCAAAGTCGGGACCGGAGAGGAAGGATGCTGGGTCATCATACGCCGAAGTAGGGTTGAGGGAGGAGAAGTTTTCGAATGAATCGAGGTAATGTGCCATTGTTTATTGAAACTCTAACTGAGAGACAAAGTGGGTTTCGGTAGAGGTCGAAACGAGTGGATCGGGAGAGGTAGGGATCTATGGTAGTATCATTCAACACGATTCGAGTAGAGTGAGAGATTGGGAAATGGACCGATGAGTCGGAGAGAGTCAGCTCCCTCATGATTTAATTAGGGAAAGAGAGAAGTATCAAGCAACATACAGAGTTTCCCTCTTTCAAACGAGTGTACCTCTAGCACAGACTATATCCGAGGGTAGTTGTAGATCGTAAAGAGAGAGTGTGCAGGTCCTCGAGAGTGTAGAGAGAGAAGTGAGATCGAAGAGGGAAGGTTTGTTGAAAGACTCTAAATGTTGGACAACAAGGGTTTTGAATCGGAGCTGGGAGAGGGTGTACTGCTCTTGGTCTAGTGGTAGAGGGTACTGATAAGGATGCTGATGGTACTGATGTTGCGTGTCGAGTAGCCGAGAGTGATGTGGTGACAGCAGAGGTGAGTTGAAACTTCTTTGGCTTCTTTCATCCAACAATTCGAACCTTCTCTCTCAAAAGTCTAGGCCCATTCCCTCGCTTTCGCCAACCTCCTTCTGAACTTCTAACTTCCTCTTTCTCAAAGCTCCAAAGCAAACGTCAACTTCGAACTACCTTTACCGATCGAGCTCCCGTCGACAAAGTTTCGCTCTTTCGCAGATTCATTCTCCTTATCGCTCTGTCGCTTCGTCGAGCACTCTCTTCGATCAGGCTTCTTTCGTGAGTATTCGACCCTCGTCACGGGAAAACGTCGTGGTCGAGGGCTTTTGACGATCGTACTGCCTTTCTCNCATTTTCGAACACCGTCGACGATTCCTCTTGCGAGTACTCATTCTGAGCTTTCATCCTGCAAANTACACNGCTTCACGCAGTAGCTTTCATTTCGATCAAGACCGGTAGACGGATCGACCGTAACACGAGGATACTATGCAGGACAAAGACTCTATAGCCTTGAAATTTTCATTTTGACCGCCTCTCAAACGCGCTTCGCAGACAAATCCTTCTCCCGAGGTAGTCAAGTAGACCGAGCTAAACGAGCGATATCGCAGCACTTCGGCAGCCGAAGCTCCGAATGGCAGAATTGAGAGGAAACGATGTAATCGAAAATCGAATGGTAGAATAACAAATAACGGCGCTACAAAGCTTAGCGACAAACAAGAAAACGATAGTGAGTGAACAAGATACGTGAAAGACTCTACAGTGAAGATGCAGCTGCTGCACTAGCTTTGACACTAGCGCTCAACTCCTTCAAATCGAAAGAAAGGAAATTCCATCCTTCGCACCCTTCTTCATCTTCCTCTTCTTCCTCCTCGTCCACCGAAAGTCCCTCTTCCGTAGAAGTATGACTCTGATCACTCACCAACGCACACTCTTCTTCCTCCTCCCCAAACGTCAATATCTCTTCCCCTCGATCCCTCAACCTCCCTCTTCCCCCTCCTTCTACGCTATCACTCGAATCACTCCCCTTCCTCTTGACTACGCTTTCCCTCCTCGCTCCATTAGTACCTCCTCGCTTCTCTACGAGTGCTTCAACCACCCATCGTACTTCTCCTTCACCCATTTTGATCACTGGTTTCATTCCGACCCCTTCCCGACCCGTTTCAAGTAACGATAGATCCCGTTGCTGTTGTGCTCGTTGTTTCTCTTCTCGTTCTCGAAGTTTGTTGCGTCGAGGAGGTTTCGGAGGTCGAGGAGCTTTTTGTCGAGGAGGGATCGGGCCTGGGTGACTATTGAAAGGAGTACGCTTCGGTTCTGGATACAAGTGAGTGTGAGGGTGCGCGTGGGGCTGAGGATGGGAGTGCGGATGGGCGTGGGGTTTCTGGTGAACACAGTGAGGGTGCGAGTGAACGAAATGTGAGTTTGGGAGGGCAGGGTTTCGAGGATGTGGCGAATCGACTTCGTTCCTTCGATGTCGTCGTGCGTCTCGTTTCGAGCGCTTGAGCTCGGCTTGTTCGGCGGGAGTTCGATTTGAGGGAAAGGGAGTCGGTCCTTTCGAATTTGAATTTGGGAGAGTGTCGATGTCAATGGGTTGCGTTGTCGTTGTCGTTGTCGTTGTCGATAAAGGGAGGGTGACAGTCAGGGTCGATTCGTCGATCAACGTGGGAGGAATGTAAGGAATGAAAGTAGAATCGGTTTCATCTGCTTCGACTTCGAACGATTCGAACCCCGTTTCCTCCTCATCTTTCGTTCCTATCTCGTCATTTCCCAATCTCATGACCCTAGTAATCTTGACCCTGCCTCCTCCCAACCCACTCAGCATTCTACCGAGCGTTTCCAAACTCTCTTTCATTTCGCCTTTCGACAATCCGATCAAAACCCCATTGTCCAACACTCCCAATTCATACACTGCTTTCCCCCCACCTTGAACCAACCTCCATTTACATTGAGTACGTAATCGTTCGAGCCGGTGGAGAGAAGTAGGGCGAGGGAGCTTCATTTTGTACTCGATGTTTCCGACGTCGTCGACTTCTGGCATCAATCCAACTGATCGAGGGATCCCGTTGACGACTTTTACGTGCTCTACTATCACTTCCTCGGATTCATAATCATGAAATCGACCTTGGGCAAGTGAGATCGAGTTTAAATCCCTCTCGAGCAAGATACACTCCTCCTCTATACTGGTAGCAGCTTTTCGTCCTCTCCTTGCGCTTGAACTATTCGATGCATCGAGTGAGAGAGCTGAAGGTGGAGTAGGAGGGGGAGTCAAGAGGGAGAGGTTTGAAGGAGTTGTCGATAAAGATCGAGAGATCCAGGGCTAATGAACAAGGATAATACGTTAGAAGACAGAGTGTACTAGGTTGGGCTTTCGTAACGTACAGAAGGTAAACGAGGTGATTCAGATTCTTGTTCTCCAAACATGAGATTCAAGATGATAGCGGGGTAATCGAAGGGAGAGTGTAAGCGCTTGTATTCAGCGTAACGTCGATCCTTATCGTATGGGTCTTCTATTGTCCTAGTCTTTGTGTCGTGGTACTAGTTTGAATCGAGGCGAGGTGGGAGCGATAGAGTGACGGTGATCAGAGGAGGTGGCGAGGAGATGAAGGCGAGGGAGAATTGGACAGTAGGGTGACTGAGTGTTGAGTTCAGTTGCGTATCCGAGGAATCATTCGTGAGTGAGCGAGGTGAGAACGGGAAAGCGAATGAAAACAACGTTGACTCTTTCAAACTTTCGCAACTTCGCCTTCTTTCGACTCGATTTTCACTCTCAAAAGCCTACTATCATCTCGAAATTGTGGGAATGCGGAATAGCAACGTATCAATTACTACAGAGAGAGGAATGGCACAACCCTATTGTACTTGCTTTTCAGTAAATCAACGCCTTGCACCCCATCCACTATCCTTCGCTCTTCCATCGTGTTCTTGCCCTCCTCTACCACCGCCTCTCCCACCTCCATATCCACCATTCCTCAAATGCGGGGGTCCATCTCTGTTGTTTCCTGCATGATTCCCAGGTTGTCCAACTGCCAATCTCGCTCGATCAGGATGAACGAAATCTTTCCTTCCACCCGTACCACTCTCTTCCTTCGCCTTGACGACAGGGGAAGGTGATCTACGTCTCCTCGGTGGAGAATCGGAACGTTGACGTCGGTTTGAACTTTTTCGGGAATCCGCTGCTGGAGGAGGAGGGGATCTGGAACGAGAGCGAGAGCGAGATCGAGAGCGCGACCTCGAATCGGATCGAGCTGAAGGAGTTCGGGAAGGAGATCTGCCGCGGCGGCGGGGAGGGGGAGAACGAGAGGGAGATCGCGAATAAGAGGGACTTCTGCGACTTTTTCTTCGAGGAGAAGGACTGCGCGAGTAGGATGGGGAGCGGCGAGAAGATCGACGCCGAGGAGCACGGGAGTCGTCGGAGGAAAGGTCGGAAGCTGAGGAAGGGGAAAGGGATGAAGAAGAAAGGGAGGAAGAAGAATCGGAATCGGAAGAATCGGCGGCTTCGAGTTGTCGTCGTTGTTCCATCTGTACGCATGAAGACAATGCTCAACGTGGCTCATATGTAAGAGAGATGTAGAGTTCGTCGAGACGTACCATGAGAGCAGGAGCACGTTTGAGTTGTTCACGCATGTTTTCGGTAACAGCGCCCAATCCGATACTCGTGAAGAAATTGATCGAGAACCTCGTGTTCTTTGGGTTATCAATCGGGAAGATGTTGGCCAAGAAAGGTTGAAGCTGATCCTCCTTGAACCTCTCCTTGAGTTTGACCAAACCCATTCCTTCGATAATCTCCTGAAACATGATCTTGACGAAGATACGACTCGAACTCGTCGTGTCGTCTTCGTTCATCTTGACCGATTCCATCACGGTCCACGAAATGGCGTCCGTCATCAACAAGTGTCCGAAGAACCTCGCAATGTTGCGAAGTTTGTTCGTGTCTTCTCGATGGATCGTCGTGTAAAATTCGTTGAAGAGTTGTTCGAACGCGACTTGCCACACTTGGTTCAACTTGCAGAATCGTTCTCCCATCAATCCGTAGAATTTCGAAAAGGTGCGTTCTTGTGAACAACATCTCACGACCATCTCGCAGAGTAATTGCTGCGTCACGGGGGGGCAAATCGCATCAGCATTCTTTCTGGAGAGACACGAGCGAGTGAATGAGAATGAGGTGTGAGACTCACCTCTTGACCATCACCGAGATCGATCCTGAGAAGTTTGTGAGTCGCTTCTTCGAAATCGAGTGCCGACATGATCGTGAGATAGATGGTACGTTGAAGGTTGACCTTGTTCGCTCCAGTTTGATCGTGTACATCGACTGTACCGTCAGCCTCTGCGTGCGACAATCCAGTAAACTGTCAGTAACTTTCCTAAGCGAGTTCTCAGAATTCGGCACTCACTGATTCCATCGTCGACATCACTATCTGCATCACTTCCATCTTCAGTGTCCCCTTCCTCACCCGACTCGTCTTCCTCATCTGAATCTCCCAAGATTTCTCGTTTCATCTCAGCATAAGCCTCCTCGTTCGCAGCGTATTCCGGATCAAACTTGAAAACATCTGCATGCGAGTAGATACTGATCAGCTCATACACGCAAAAGGAAGAACAAGTGAGATTTAGTATAGCTCACTAAGCATCCTCTGTTCATTCACTTCATCATCGAGTGAAATCCTATGCGTGATGATATCTTCCTCCTCGACCAGATCCAACCCTTCGGGGATGATCGGGTTGTCCTTGTACTTGTCTTTCCTCACTTGGAACAAGACCTCGACCATGTATTGCACCCGCTTATCGATCCCGCTCTCGTTCAAAATCGTGCGGAACCGATCAAAGATTCCATTGTTGGCTCGAGCCGAGTGTTCAGACAGGAACGAACCGACTTCGCGCATGAAGGCGACGGCGATCTCGACGGAATCGTCGGTCGGTCGTTCGAGGAGGAGGACGAGCATTTGGAGGGCGAGAACTTCATGGGCTACTTGTTGATTCACTAGTTGACCTAGGAAAGTCGCCGTGGCGATAACAGCGGGCTACAACACATTCAGTTGTAGTTTTGTCAGTGTACTGGCTCAAAGTGAGCCAAGTGGAAAAACGAAGATGGTTTACCTTGTTGTTTCGTTTGTAACTTTGAAGGAATTGACGAATGAGACGATTGAGGAGGAGTTCACCGATTTGAGGTAGTTTCGTATTGATGATAGCGACGAGGGAAGCAAAGATGGGAGTGAAGGGGAGGGAAGAAGCTTGAGCGCGCATGAGGGATTGAACGAAGAGACCTTTTCCTCGAATCAAGTTTTCTCCAAACATCTGAATCAACGCAATCGCTGCCGTTTAGTCACTGTAAGAGAGCGTAGTTCGGGAAGGGATTGTATAGAAACTTGCCTCTGGTACGAGTAGTTTGATGTTTGCTACGTTGACCTTGTTGATTAAACCATTGATACTCTTCTTGAGTGCCTCCCACGACATTCTCTGAAACGCTTCTCCTTCTTTATCTTCTTGTTCTTGTTCTGCCATCATAGCCCTCAATCTGTGAGGAGGGATATAAGTACCCCCTCCTCGAGTGAGTTGCATCTTTTTGAATTCGATCACTGGGTCGACTTTGGATTTGGTGACTAGTGTCGTTCCATCTTGACCCTCCTTGTTCGCTGCTTGGATTGATAATGCCATTTGTCGTTCTCGTTCCCTCCTTCTTGATGGATCATTATCGGGTAACCTTGGGATTGAAACTGGAGGAAGAGGTTGAGAGGAAGAAGCACGAGCACGTCGAGCAGGAGGTGAAGGGGATCTTGAAGCTGGAGATCTATATACGTATGCGGGTGTGTCAGTGGATCAGTTTGTAGTAAAGGTTAGTGATGAGATTAAGTAAACTTGCCGTTTCCTCGATTGACGAGGTGGACTCTGTTCCTGTTTACTCTCTACTGTTGTCTCTGGACTAGGTGATCTCGACATGGTTTGAAGTGGAGTGGGTGGAGAGAAAGAGGGAGAGAGACTTGACTCCTCTCTGACTTGAACTCGTTACAATCATTCAAATGTGGGCGACTCTGTTGAGGTGAGCTCCCATTACTCCTGCCTCTCTCGGGCTAACCATTGACTAGCCCCCTCTCAACCTCGAATAGTTTGGTATTCTGTGTTTGGTATATCATTTTATGGTCAATCTTTCTTCTCGGTCTACACGTCGCGTTAGTCCTCTCCTTTACTCTCTCTCTCTCTTGCACCCTAGCATGCTCATGCTCATGTGTTTGACAACAGTCGAAAGAGATACGCCCGATTACCCAGTTCAGACCCTGTCGTTCAACCTTTACCTCGACATCTCTCTCCAGGAGTTTCAATCCTTCGACCGCTCAGGGGACTCGATACGAACCTTTATGAGAACTTGCAAGCTTCGTTCCTACAAGATTATCCAAAATTCGAAATCATCTTCTCGGTAGCCGACGAAGGAGACGCGGCGATTTCAATCGTACAAGAATTGACTACGAGGTATCCTCACGTCGATGCTAGACTCATCATTGGTAAGCTACTCTGTGTGTGTGACGCAACAAGAGTGCTGATAGAGACGCTGCGAGCAGGACAAGAGATAGTAGGAGTGAATCCTAAAATCAACAACTTGATTCGACCTTACCGTGAAGCAAAGTACGACCTTCTATGGGTTCTCGACTCGAACGTACTCACACTCTCTACGACCCTCTCTCGTTCCGTACCTCTCTTCACTCCATCTTCTCCTTCCTCCCGACCGATCGGACTCGTCCACCACCTCCCCTTCGCCATTTACCCCGACACCCTGCTCGGATCTCGAGTTGAACAAGTCTACATGTGTTCAACTCACTCGAAAATGTACCTCGCCATCAATCAAGTACAAATCGCGAGTTGCGTAACGGGCAAAAGTTGTCTCTACAAGAAATCCGACCTCGTCAAAGCTGCGACGAGGAAATTGGAGCGAAACAAATCGGGTTTGAAAGCTCGCAGTAGTAGTAGTGAACAGGAACCTGGGCTGGCCACGTTCGGTCAGTACTTGGGAGAGGATAACGAGATTGGAGTGGCGATTTGGGAAGAGTTGGGCATGAGACATGCTATGGGAAATGAAATGGCAGGGAATACGGTAGGTACAATGTCGTTCGCCAAGTACTTTAGGAGGAGAGTGAGGTGGATCAGAGTTAGAAAGTATATGGTTACGTGGGTTTTCTTCTCTTTCCTTCTCTCTATCAAGTTAGACCTGAGATGACTTACGAAATTTGCTCTTCTCCCTCGATCACAGTGCATCTACCCTAGTTGAACCTCTCACAGAGTGTATCGTAGCTGGTATCCTTGGTTCCCTCGCTCTCAAGCACCTCTTCTCGATTCCAGCATACCTATTCTTCCCCCTTCAAACCGCCTTGTGGTTCTACCACGATCTCCAAATGTATCGCTCTCTCCTCCCTTCTTCTCCCGCCCCCTCGAGTATCCTCAACCCACCTCATCACGACGGTCCTTCGTTCTCCTACCTGAAAGCATGGGCACTTCGAGAATCCTTGGCATTACCAATTTGGTTGTTCGCCATGTTGGGAGACACGGTCGGGTGGAGGGACGAAGGGAAAGTGTACAAAGTTCGAAGAGACGGGAGTGTGAGGGAGTTGGAGGAAGGAGAGAAAGAAGCGGCGATTGAGCGAGTTTGGGCAAAGGTGGTCAAACGATGGAGAGGCGTGAGAGGGAAAGGTTACGTCGAATTGAGCTTCGATGATGTAGAATCAAGGGCCGCTCCTCATACAGAGGCTAATTAGAATGTGATAACAGAAAAGTAACTAGACGCTAATTATTCCTTCGACTACTTCTTTGTCGAGCGACGATCTCGCTCGCTGGCTGTTCCGCAAGTTCTTCGATAGTCGAGCGTGATACATTGACAAGAAGAGTTATACGATATGGCAAGGTGATAGCGATACAAACAACAAAAAGGTGCTTTCCAAAGAGTTTTGGAGCGCTCAATCGATTTTGACTGCCGCCCAATCTCGACTCTGCTCTGATCCGAACGCTCTCCACTTCTTCTTGATCTGGGCGACTTGCTCAGCGTAGACGAGCTCACTCTCTTCATCGGTCTATGTTATCATCGATTCCAACAATCAGTCCCTTTTCCGCAGAAAGGCAGATTGATCGAAATGAAAGACTCACCTTGATGATCATGTTTCCATACCTTCCGCGACCTACGCCGACCCATCGTTGACCGTATCGATCTCCGCCAGCTCTTGCCGCCTCCGAATCCGCCACTTGACGCAATCCAATCCCTCCTACAGCGTTTCCGAACCTCACTCGGTACAGTTTCTTCCCACCTTCGACAATACTCGATGACCTCGTAAGCTGTGAAGAGCCGTCGAACGCAGATCCGGATCGAAGAGACGACTTTCGACGGCCCAAAGGAGCTCCTCCGAGATCCTCTGATCGATTCGTTCGAGGAGATGAGCCAGTCAAACTAGGTGGACCTCGATAATGATTCGGAGGAGAAATAGGAGTCGGGGTTGCCTGAGGAGTAATCAAGAAGGGATCTCGAGATGCGTAAAGTCCAGGAGGGAGGGAAGCGTTCGAAGTTCTTCGTTTCGATTTATCGCTCCCGTAACTGATGTAGGTCGTATCCTTGATCTGACTCTCGATAGTAGGGACAGGAGGGACGTCTTTACCTCCTCCGAAGTTGAAGATGGAAGATCGACGACCTGAAGTTTTGTGAGACGAAGATCGAGAATGTTGGGAATGCGAATCATCGACCGGTTTCGATTCTTTCGAAGAGACGGGTTGAGGTTTGCTAGGCTGAGGCGTGCGGGGTTTCGAGATGGAAGGGAGTGATTCTGATCGAGGAGGTGGAGGAGCGGGTTTGGTCAATTTCTTCGTCGACTTGCTTCGACCGAATCCGAGAATCGATTTCGAAGTCTTGGAGAGTTTAGGTTGTTGACGAGGAGAAGGGGGAGCGGTGGGACCCTGTGTACCTGAAGATCGAAGAGATCCCATCGAGGAAGAGTTTGACATGACTGAGACTGGTCGTGAACGAGTGGAACCCGTCAGACCAGGAGGTGGTGCGAAACCGTGACGAGTTGGGAATTCGACGATACGAGACTCTCTTCGAGAAGGAGAGTCCCACACTGGAGCGAGGAGATCTTCGAGTTCTCGTTCGTCTTCGTCTGCACTATCCTCGGCGATAGTTTCTGGTTGTGACCGACGAGCTGATGATTCCCGTTGACGGAATGAGCGATTGGCAGGCACCGCGACGGGCGAAGGTGGAGGAAGTGATGAGTTGTCGGAGAGAGTCGGTGAAGCGACAGCATCTACGTGTTGCTGACTCGCAGCGTGGTAAGCGGCGAGTTGAGCATCGACTTGAGCTTTTTCATTTGCTGCCAGATCTTCTTCGCCAATCTCGGCCATGGCCATCTTGAGTTGCTCGAGAAAGCCTACATAGCGCGAGAAGCAAAGTCAGTCGTGAGGGGGTCGCATTCGAGGTTGAGAGAACATGCTCACCTTCAGGAGCCTCAAATTCTGCCTCTCCCCATTCGGTGGAGATGACCGATGACTCTGCTTTCCTACTACTTCCTTCGTTCTCTTCCACTACCTCCTTTGACTTGGCATAGCTCTTGAATCCGTTATCCTCCTCGGGAATATTCGAAACTTCGAGCACTTTCGCTTCTTGCATGACAGGTTGATTGCTAGCTCCTCGCCAAGCTGACCATCCAACTGTCAATCCTTTCCAAGCTGATTGGCCTACAGCGAAACCTCCCATTGCGAGAGCTCCGACGACTGCTGCTCCAATGTCAACCGCGACTCCTACCGTCGAAAGTTGATTCGGATCCTCCTCCTCCTCCGTCTCCTCTGTTCGTGTCTCGATGGCAGCGGAATCACTAGAGGTAATAGCTGGGTCGGCAGCTGCGATGGAACGAGATACCGGTGCGATGGCTAATGGACTGCCAACGTCGGAGGAAGGCGAAATTGTTGATTCGATTTGAGCTGGAGGGGTGCTCTCGATGGGTTTAGGTTCCGGAGCTAGTGATACGACAGACTGCATGCTGAACGGAACGGTGAGAGGAGCGAGAGTTGGTCCTCGTGAGATTTCGGGACTCGGAGCGGTAGACGAAGGTGCGTAAGCTGAGGGAGAGGAAGGGTAAGAGGAGTCGTTGCGATAGCCAGGAACGACTTCTGAATGCTGAGGAGGAGATGAAGGATCGTTGTCGAATGAGGTTTCTTGTCCTTGCGAGTACTTCATCCAGGGGAACAGAGAATTTGTCGTTTGCGAGGATTCGCTTTCATCCGATTTGACTTCTTCGATGGCCTTTGGCTTCTCTTTCGTGCTCCGTGATGGGTCGGATCGTTCTTCGGCTACAGGAGGAATGGGTGCGGTAGTAGCAGGGGTTCCTTCGCCAGCTTCTACATGTTCTTCGGGTGCAACTTTGGGGGCTATTGATGCAGGCATTCGAAGACCGAGACCTTGGTAAGAGAAGCGAGATCGACGGGGAATGGGAGAGATGGCAGAGTTAAACGATGATGGGAGAGAAGGTGAAGTTGGAGCGGGGCTTGAGATGGGGGTTGTTTCCTGAGGAGCGGAAGGTGGCTCGATGTCTTGTCGATACGATTCGAACGTCGGAGCTGAAGGAGCTATCGGAGTATCGTTAGATTCGAGTTTGGGTTCGACGAGTTCGACAGGCTTCGCGACATCCTCAATATGGCGAGATTCTTCAGGTATAGGTTTCGCTGCGGCCTCAGTCGAGTAGATTGAAGAATCTTCGGAAGGAGGCACGAGACCTCGCTCTTCGGGGAGGGGAGAAGCGTGAATCGAAGTGGCGGGAGACGAAGGAGGAGAAGGATACAAGGCAGCTGGATCGTCGAGATGTCGATTGCCCTGAGTGTAGGAAGGAGAGAAGTCCTCTGATAGACCGGGAGAACG